>Ga0207756_100315_pt1 | contig 19804 bp, 26 predicted proteins | sample A23M1SouthBayCA_FD_187748 | JGI IMG/M metagenome (GOLD analysis project Ga0207756, IMG submission 187748) | Aerobic enrichment media microbial communities from Eden Landing Ponds, California, USA - A23 M1 (3) (SPAdes) | ecosystem: Environmental > Aquatic > Marine > Unclassified | place...
CGTTCTGCGCACCCGACGAGACATCGTTCACCGTCCGATCTACAGTGCGGTCGATGTCCCGAGCGACGTCGTTTGCCGTGTCCCGAGCGTTGTCCACGGTGTGGTCCACGTCCCGGGCGACGTCGTTCGCCGTGTCCTCAGCCCGGTCTACCGTCCGGTCCACGTCCCGAGCGACGTCGTTCGCTGTGTCGCGGGCGGCGTCCGTCGCGTCGTCGATGGTGTCCGAGACGCCGCCGAAGAAGCCGCCTCCACCGCCGCCCCCGCCACTCGACGAGGACGACGAACCCGAGGAACTGCCCGACGACGAGGATGAGCCCGAGTCGTAGGTCGTACTCTCTGCCTGCCGGAAGTCGCCGTAGCTCGGCGAGGACGACCCGCTGGAGCGAGATCGGGACGAGGAGTCCCTCGACGAGGACCCGCCGCCGGTGACTGAATCGACCGTGTCGTCGACGGTGTCGGTGACGGTGTCCGCAGCGTCCCCGACGGCGTCCGAGACGCCGCCCCAGAAGCCGCCTCCACCGCCGCTGTCTGTACTACTGTCGTTGCTGGAGGACGAAGACGAAGAGGACGAGGACCCGCTGTCGTCGTCGCTCCCGCCGCCTCCACCTCCGAGTAGCCGTTGCCACATGGCAGTTCGGAAAAACGTCGCTGACTTTCCTAAAACGAGATGTCCAAACGGTCAATATCGACCGTTTCAGCCTTCCACGCTAACCAACACGAGACGGCGAAGAGCGATGGGTGTTGGTTAGAAGCCGTAGCGCTTGTGCGCCTCGTCGATGGGGACGATTTCCAGCACGCGCACCTCCTTCTCGTCCTCCAGAACGGTGTAGATGGCCGTGTAGGTCCGAGAGATGTGCAGCCGGTACCGGTCGCGGCGGCCGTCGATGGGGAGCTTCTCCTTGTCCCCGCGGCCGCGTCCCGGGTACGGGCCCTCAGCCAAGTAGCCGAGGTTCTCCTTGCAGATCCGCTCGGTCTTCTCGTCGGCAGCGTCGAGGAACTCGCGCGGTTGATCACCGAGCAGGACGTCGTACTCAGACATCCGAGAGCGGCGTCAACTCGTCGCGGTCCGCTTCCTCCAGCTCCTGGAAGCGCCGCTCCAGGTCCTGCCGACGCCGCTGCTGAGCGAGGTCCTTCAGGAGATCGTCGTACGTCTGGCCGGGCTCCTTCAGCTCGTGGAGCTCCTTCCGCGTCTCTTCGGTCACCGGGATGCGCTTGTCTGCCGACATGGCTCTGTACGTACGTACAGGGCTATCAGTCTTAACAGTTGCCTCTACCCGAGGGTGCCGAACGTCGCGCTCCAGGAGGTGAGGACGACGCACGCCACGTACGCCACCTTCGCCGTCGCCACCGGGGAGATCGTCCCGCTCTCGTCGGTGCCGAGGCCGTCCAGCTGCATGAACGACGACTGCGCGTCGTCGGCCATCGTCGAGGCCGCTCGCTCCGCCGCGCCCGACGACCCGGCGACCGCGACGTCCACGTCCTCGACGTCGTCGAACAGCGCGGCGATCTCGTCGGCGAGACGCTTCCGGTCAGCGTGGTCGCCCGCCTCGATCTTCCCGGCGAGCGTCCGCAGCGCGTTCGTCTCCCGGTACGGCGTTCCCTCAGCCGGCTGCTTGTCCGCCGCCGCCCCGAGCAGGCCGATCTCCCCGAGTTCCTCCGCCAGGACGTCGTCGGGGAGCAGCAGGTACTCCATCATCGACCGGGGCGACCGCCACCCACCCAGCTGGCGCACGATCTCCGCATCGACGTTGTGTCGGTACAGCATGTGCGACGCGAAGTAGCGTCGAAAGTCGTGCGACGAGACCTTCAGGAAGTCCTCGTCACCGGTCGCCGTCGCCGCGTTCTCCGCCGTCTTCGTCACCCAGTTCTGGATGGTTCGCTTGACCTTGCGGAAGAGCGGCGTCGGTTCATCGTGCGCGTCGAGGTCCTCGATCCCGGTGTAGTCCTCAATCTCCCTGATGAGCGGCTCGCAGATCCACACCTCCCGCGGGAGCAGCGCGCTATCCCGGTCGGTCGTGTCCTTCGCCTCGACGTAGAGCGTCCAGATCGGCCCGTACGGCGTCTCCTTCCGGCTGAACCGGTCGAGGGTTACTTCCGACGTCGTCTTCACGCGGAGCGAGTGCGCCATCAGTCGCTCAGCGATGCGGGCGCGCCGATGTGGTGCCGAATCGAGGAGAATGTTGTACTCGGACGTGTCGAAGTGAACACGCCAGGTGTCGTCGTCGAGAGGTCGGTACTTCATGCTGTATTTTTGAGCGATTCCGGTTTAAAACTCAGCCCAGGAGAGGAGCGACCTGTCGGTCTCCTTACCCCGGGTTTCACACAAGACGGCCGGGATGAAAACCGCGAGACGACACCGCGAATCCGCCGGTTCGGGCTTCACACTCGGGTCCGGGGTACGAAACCACGGGACGGCGGCGTCTTTCCACCCCCCGACAGGTCGGCGGTCGCGCGCTTCATCCCCACCGGGTGGGTGTGAAGTGTCAGACGCCGCGCACCGGGAGCGTCACCGACGCTGCGGACGGACCAGCAGCAGTGATTTTGCGGTACGGTCGTGCTGGCAGTCCGGCCGCCCGACTCTCAGCCCGACCCCCGCCGCGCGTGCTAACCAACGTCCCCCCCGTCGCCGCGATGAAACGTTGGTTAGTCGGCGACGGCGACGACTCGATCTTCCCCTGCGACCTGATTTATTGGTGGTATCGGCCGAGAGAGGGTGTGAGGGTGCCGAATCCACTGCTTGCGGGGGCTGTACTCGGGAACCAGGCTGTTCATCGCTATTACGCGTTACGCGCGAGGGTGGGGGGGGCCTCCCGCCCCCCACCCTGAAACAACCAATAAACAATAAAATCACCCTGATAACCCTACGACGTCTTGCGATTTTACGAGTTATTGGTTACTCAGAAACCCAAATTTACCAATAAATACCTCTGCAACAATACCATTAAGACGGCTACGACGATTTCTGGGGAAGAGAACGCTCCTACTGCCCGTTTCACGTGCGCGTTATAGGTTTTTCGGCGCGGTGACTGCCGGTGGCGAGGGATCTCTTTCGGAGCGGGAGCTGGGCGAGATCGAGACGGCGAAGAAGAAGAGGATGGCGAGGTTCAGTCGGCGAGCTCGTCGAGGGTCGCCAGCATCCGCTTCACCTGGCGGCCCTTGTCGTCCTGGTCAGCGCCCTCGGCGTCGTCCTGGTCGGCGTCGCCGGCGAGGTACTCGGCCCGCTTCTCGGCCTTGTGGTCGGTGTCGAGGCCGTCCTTCCCCGGGTTCAGCCCGTACTCTTCCTCGACGGTCTCCAGGATGCGGTTATGGATCGTCGCGGGGAGCATCGAGGGGTCGCGTTCGGCACCACGGATGAGGTCGCGGGGAGCGAGATCGTGCTCCCGAGCGATGTGCAGCCGCGCCTTCCACGGGATCGGGTCGGTCTTCCCGAGGATGCCCTCTTCCTTCGCGTACTTCCAGGCGGCCCAGATTTCGCTGTCGTCGAGAGACCCGCCGGGGTTCGACGTGGACCGAGCGCCAGCTGTACACGCCAGCCAGGTGAGCGGCGTGTACGTGTGGTCGGCCTTGAAGTCGCGGGCGCGCATCCCGCCGCGGTACTGCTCGTACACGAAGTAGCTGGAGTGGCTGTCGCCGACGTGCCGGATGGGGTTGTCGCCCCGATACCCGGGCTGCACGCCGTTCCTCGTGTCGTTCTCGACGACGTCGGAGATGTCCAGGTCGAACAGCGCGCTCTGCTTCGACCCGGTCTTCCCGCCCCCGCTCCCGCTGCTCCCCGAGGAGTCGCCGGTCGGGGTGTCGTCGGGCTCGGGCTCCTGGTCGCCGTGGACGACGTCGTCGAAGTCGGGGTGGTCGTCGGGCGCGATGGCCTCGTCGAGGACGTCGCGGAGATCGTCGCCGTCGTGGTCCTGGAGGAACTCGGCGAGGTCTACCTTCTCCTCCCGATCACCGCGCGGGAGTTCGGCGACCCGAGCATCCACGTCGTTCTCCTGAAGGAACCACGCGGTGCGCAGCGCGCCGTCGAGACCGACGCCGCTCTCCTCGCTGTCGAAGCAGAGGTAGGCGGTGTCGGCGTCCGCCGCGTACTCCAGGAGGACGTCGTAGTGCTCCTTCTTGAACTGCTTCGTCACCGGGGAGATGCAGGGGAAGCCGGCCTCATGCGCCCGGATCGCGTCGGTGATGCCCTCGGTGAGGATGAGGTCCTCGCCGGTCTCGACGGTACTGCACCCGTAGATGGGTTCGAAGACGACGTCGTCCACGACCCACGGCTTCGTGTTGGCGAGCTTCAGGTACTTCCCCGGGACGTCGTCGCTCTGGCCGGTCTTCCGGGCGATGAGGTACCGAACGGTGCCGGTCTCGTCTCGGTAGGGGAAGACGATGCGAGCGTCCCACCAGGCGTACAGGCGGACGTCGCGCTCTTCCTGGACGGCGTCCAGGACGGCTTCGAGGCTGATGTCCTCGGGTTCGACCTCGCCAGCAGCGCGGGCGGCCGCGACCTCGTCGAGGACATCGGGGAGATCGTCCCGAGCGTCCGGGTTCCCCTCGTAGACGTACTTCACTGCCTGCGAGCGGACGACGCCGGCTTTCAGCGCCGCGACCGGGTCGATGCCCTGCTCTTCCAGGTACGCGGGGAGTTCGTTGTTCGACGGCGCGAAGCCGATGCGCAGGTCGTCCATCGTCGCCCGGTCGATGCCCCACTTCCCCTCGATGAGCCAGCGCTGGTCACCGGACAGCTGCGCGTGGTAGTAGTCCACCGCGGCCTCCAGGGCGGCCTCGACGTCGGCGTCCTGGACGTCGTCGTCGCCGAGGAAGCGGTCCACGGCGTCGGCGTCGTAGAGGGTCGCGTCCTCGTCGGTGGCGACGTACTCGCGGTTCGCACCGGTGCCTCGCTGCTCCAGCCAGCCCTTCTGGACGGCGTTCCCGATCCACTTGCTGGCGGTGCCCTGGGCGGCGTCGCACTCGTCACGGACGGTGCTGGCGAGACTGCCGTGCGGGACGGCGTCGTCGGGCTGGAGCCCGAGCGAGGTCTCGCGGGCGGTGTCGAGAAGGCCGTTCCAGTCGCTCTCTGCGGGTATCTTTCGGGACATCAGTCTGCTGCCTCCTTCGGGGTGGTGGTGTCGGTCTCGTGGCCGGGCAGCCCGTCGGTGAAGATCGGGATGCGTGGCCCGTCGAAGAAGCCGTCTACGACGTGGAGCGACTCGGACGCCCGGGTCGCCCCGACGTAGTAGATCCGGTGTTCTTCAGCTCGTGTCTCGCCGCTGCGGTACCGCTCGATGATGTTCTGCGTCGTCTCAGCGAAGAGGAAGACGCAGGGCGCTTGCAGGCCCTTCGCCTCGTGGATCGTGCCGACCTGGATGCGCTCGGGGTAGGGCGCCGCGTTCGACTCCAGCGCGCCCCGGAGCATATCCTTCTGGTAGTCGGTGAGGTCGAGGACGTCCACGACGGTGCGGGCCGACCGGCCGGGGAACGCCGCCTCGATGCGTTCCGGGAAGTAGACGGCGTCGCTCTCCATGTCCACGCGGAACTGCCGCTCGAAGTCGGCGTTCTCGAAGCGTTCGGTCCGGAGGTCGCTGTTCGTGGCGACATCGAGGAGCGTGTCCACGGGCTCCTGGGGCGCGGGTGATCCGCGCCGCAGCGCCCGCAGCGCGATGAGGCAGTCCACGACCTTCTCGGGCCACGGGTTCATCTTGTCCCCGATGGCGTCGAAGGGGACGCCGTGTCGCTGTAGTGCGTTCGACAGCACGCCCAGCTGGTAGTTAGTTCGGGTGAGCAGGTACACGGTGGCGTTCTCGTCGCCGTCCGGGTCGTCGTGCGCGTCGAGGGCGGTTCGAACGGCCTGCGCCATCCCTTCGTCGTCGGTGATGCTGCGCATCCGTGCAGCGCCCTCAGGCGTGTAGCCGTGGCTGCGTGTGGCCGTCCGGAAGACGTTCCGGGTGATGGAGTCCTCCGCTTCCAGGATGCCCCTGGCGACGGCGCTGACGGCTTCAGGACACCGGTAGCTGTCGGTGAGGTACCGGCGCTCCTGAACCTCGGTGCGAGCGAGGTAGAACGGCGAGGCGCACCGGAACGAGTAGATGCTCTGGTTGACGTCGCCGGCGATGTAGATCCAGTCGATCTCCCCGCTGTCGCGCCACTGCTTGAACAGGGCGTACTCGACGGGGCTGAGGTCCTGGAACTCGTCGATCCCGAGGAACTGGACGTCGGGGACGTAGCCTTCTTCGAGGCAGATGTCCACGTAGTCGTGGTGTTCGAACCGACGGGACATCCCCTCACGCTTGTACTCGTCCCAGGCGCGCAGGAGCTCCCGGACGCGGCTGTTCGGGAGCTCGATGTCCACCGGGGCCTTCGTGATCTTCGCCAGGCGGTCGGCCGACGGAAGGTACTGGGCGTGCAGCCACTGGTCGAGAGCGAACAGCTTGTTCCCCCGCGGCGTCGTTTCCTTCCCGCTGCGGATGAGCTCCAGCGGATTCGTCTCTTCCGCCTCGAAGTCGAGGCCGTGCTCGCGGCAGAACCGCTCGTAGAAGTCGGGCTCCTCGTCCATCGTGATCACCTGCTCCTGCGGGTTCGTCACCTCAGGACAGCACTGGAGAGCGATGCTGTGGAGCGTCCGGCACCGCCCGCGCAGCTCGTCCTCGCCGACGTCGTCGTACTGGGTGAGGTCGAAGATCCCGCGTTCGACGAGGTCGTCGGCGGTCGCCTCCCGGCCGTTGTTCGTGAAGTTGGCGAGGTAGACGTCGAACATCCCGAGACCGTCGTTGGTGGCGTGGTCCTCGACGGCGTCCAGAAGCGTGTGCGTCTTCCCGCAGCCGGGCGCGCCGTGGACGAGGCAGACGTGCGTCCCGGTCATGGCTCCGGAACACCGTCCTCGTCGGGGTCGATGTCGCCCTCTCCGGGCGTCTCGCCGCCGCCGGGCCTCACTGCGACCAGTTGCTCTTCCTCGTCACCAGGCCGGTACAGCACGCCGCTGAGGACGCCTCGCTCGATGGCGTCCCTGATGTCGTCCGGTGGGCTGAGGTCACGCTTCGTCGCGGCTTCAGCGACGACCTGCGTCTCCGGGACGCCCTCGCCCTTCGGGTCCAGGTCATCGACGACCCCGACGACGTCGTCGAGGAGATCGTCCCCGTCGGCCTCGGCGTCCTGGTCGTCGTCGGCCTCGTCGCTGCTCCCGTCGTCGTCATCGTCGTCCCCAAGGCCGATCACGTCCACCTCGGTGTCCTCGATGCCGACGGTCTCCGGGAGGAAGGGGTAGAGTTCAACCGGGTCGCCCTGGATGGTCGTCTGCCGACGGCTCCCGAGCGTGTACCCCTCCGCCTTCAGGGCGCGAGAGAGGGCCGATCGGTACTCGGTGCCCTTATCGTGCTTGTCCAGGGCCTCGTCGAGGGTGTCACCTGGGACCCACACGACCGTTCCGTGCGGGGAGTCGGATTCGAACCAGCCGTTCCAGGCGTCGTTCAGGATCTTCTCGCGGTCGGCGTGGACGTCGAGGCGGTGACGGAGGGACCGCACGACCGACATGGCGATGCGGTCGGCGGTGGACATCTGGTCGTCGGAGATGATCTGCTGCATCTCCTTCCACCGCGGGCGGATGTCCTCACGCCACTCCTGCCACGTGATTTCGAGGGTTTCGTAGAACGCGTTGCTGTACTTCGAGACGATGGGAGGTGTCTGCGTATCTCCGTCGGACTTCACCCATTCCTCGTTGCTGAAGACGAGTTTCCGGACGCTCGCGCCGCCGTCGGGCTGTTCTGGGCCGACGTACTCACCGAACGGCTGCGCCTTCACGTAGACGTGCCGCTCGGTCTCCTCGCCGCCGTGGACTTCGACGGCCTGGGTGTTCCGGATGAGCTCCTCGACGGACGGCGAGGTGAGGCTGCTCTCGTACTCCTCGGCGTTCTCGGTGAGGTCGGTCCAGACGGCTTCGAGCTCCTCCTTCACCGTCTTCTTCGCAAAGGAAGTGTTGCTGGCGAGTTTGTTCCCGATCTCGCCCTTCTTCGTGCGCGACGTCCAGAACCCCCGCTCGAAGAAGGAGGACCAGAGGACCTCGTCGTCGCTGTCTCGGAACCGAACGCGCAGGTCGCCGTCTTCGCGGGGGACGATCTCCATCGTCACGCGGTCGTCGAGGATCGTCCAGCTGACGCCCGCGTCCTGCATCTCGTCGCCAGCCATCAGAGAGCCCTCCGTTGGCGTGCTGGCTGGTGGTTCTCGGGCTGTACCTCGGTCGGTGGGTAGTGGTCGCTACGGTTGCACATGCTCCTCTTGGGAGCGGCGACCGTCCGACGCGCCGCGACGTCGCCCGGATTAGGTAGACCATCGGCTAACCAACATCCGATAGGTTTACCTTCCAGGCAGGAGAATGGCTCTGTAGGGATAATGGGGTGGAATCGACCACCCCGGGAGACTTCTCCTGGACGTGCTTTGTTGGTTAGTCCTAACTTTGCTCTACGTAGGCTAATACGCCAGCCTGTCTTAAATCTCTGGAAAACTGACCGTCCAGAGCGTCCGACACCCGTCATGCGTCCCCCTCAGCTTCAAGCTGTGCTCTTGCTTCCTCGACGGCGTCGTGAACCGGTGGCAGTTCTCGGAACTCACGCCGTACCCCGTCCGGGCACCGGAGAGCCTGCCCCTGCTCGGGCTGCGGAGCGCTGGACTGTTTGAAGAAGAAGGCGACGCCCTGGTCCATACACTCGCGCTTGATCGGCCAGACCCACTCGTGCGCCATCTCGCGCCGGCGGTCGTCCGACCCGCTCTCTCCACCGACGATGGCCCAGTCGTATCCCGAGAGGTCCGGCGTTCCGACGGGCCCGATTAGGGGCTCGAAGCTCACGAACAGCGTCTCGGCGTCGCAGTCGCGGAGGAGATCGAGGCGGTCGAGGACGCGTTCGTCTTCGACCGACGTCCCCATCCAGACGTTCGGCGGCCACTGAAGGTCCATGTGAGCCGCGCGTCCGGGACGCTTCGTGAGGACCTGAAAGACGTGCTCGGGATGGTTCCGCATCACGGCGAAGACCTCCCGGATGAACTCGTCGGACACCTGAGCGTGGAATAGGTCGCTCATCGAGTTCACGAAGATGCGCTTCGGCTCCCGCAGCGAGCGGGGGTAGTCCAGCTTTTCTGGCTTCTCGGTGACGTTCTCGCTGGCGTTCTCGGCCGTCCACGGGTGGTCAGTGTGGCCGTACTGGTGGTACGAGATGCGTTCCGCGTAGCAGTTCTCACACCCCGCAGAGACCTTCGAGCAGCCGTGTACTGGGTTCCAGGTCTCGTCGGTCCAGGCGATGTTAGTCGGCACGGTGACCCACCTCCCGCTCGATGAGGTCCTCCAGGTGCTCGGGACAGACGACGCGGGTGCCGTAGCCGTCGATGGTCACCTTCGAGAGCGGTTCGTGGACGTGGCACCCGAGGGCGACGCAGCACTCGGCGTCCACGATCTCGACGGTGACCCCGGGGATGTCCACGGTGATCGTGTCGGTGGAGGCGAGCTCCTCGACGATCTCCGCGGCCCCCCCGGTGCGGGTGCCGGCGCTCATGCCTCGACGTCACCCGCATTCAGGTCGTCGAGGTCGGGAACGGCCTCCTTCGGCCGGACCTCGAAGTGCTGGTTCAGGTCGTCCTCGGTGACGCGCTTCGTCTCGCACCCGAGGCTGCGAACCGAGCGGAGGATGTACTGCCGGTGATCGAAGACCGTGGGCATCCGGTCGGGCCCGCCGCCGACCTGGGGATCGTAGTTCCAGAGACGCGCCGAGACGTACCACCACTCGGGCTCCTCGTCGGTCTCGTACTTCGCGCGGACGATGTCGCCGGTGGTGTAGTCGCCGCTGGCCGCGCCACGCGGGTCCTCACTCATCGGCCTCGTCACCTCCGCTCGGGACGACGCGGTCGAAGGTGGTGGTGCAGCCGCACTGGCCGCAGTGGTCGTTCTTCGGCTTGACGAAGTTCTTCTTCCCGCAGCGGGTACAGACCCAGCGTTCGACGTCGTCCAGGAGCTTCGGGAGCTCCTCGACGGGCGTCTCAGGGTCAGCCTCTAACAGCGCCTGGGCGAGGCCGTTCCGTGGCGCTCTGGGTTCGGTGTCGGTACTCTCAGTCGTGGTGGGTGTTTCGTGGATAGACATGTCCGGATACGCCGGACACGCGGTCCACAGGGCGAGGAACGGCCGTATCTGGCTCTGACGGTAACCTTGAAGGGTGCCGCCGGTGAATCAACCAGATACAGACACGAGTCCGGTCCTGTGAACCTGCGTGTCTGTGCGTGCAACAAGCGATTCTGCCCGGTGCTGGACACACCGGGCGACCTTTGCCCCGACCAGTCAGCGACGGCCTACTGTCGCCACTCACGGGCTTCGTGTGCTCCCCTCGTGAGCGGCTGGTCTGCATCGTTGCCCCGGTCTTCACATCCCCAATCCTTATACCTTTGGCCGTCCCGTCTACAACAAACGGATGACTGAAAGTGACGAATTCGACCTTGTAGACCGGTCTACTGGCATCCTCACAAAGAAAGACCGCCGCTACCTACTCGGGGAACTCGACGAGAACCTCACGCAGGGCGGCGAACGGAACCGGCGGTACCGCATCCGGAAGCGACTCCGGAACGCGCTCTGGGACCTCTACATCCTCCACGAGACGATGCCACTGGGCGACGTAGAGACGCTGTTCGAGGAAATCTACCAGTGGCGGCAGGACGTCGAGGTCGCGGTGGCCCGCGACGAAGAGATCCCGCCCGCGCCCGAGTTCATCGATGCGTGGAAAGGGTCGGTACAGTTCCTGGTCTTCGCGCTGGTCGGTCTCGACATCGGCCATCGGGAGCTGGAGAACGCGGTCTCCGACGCGATCTACCAGCACCAGCTGTACTTCGAGGACAAGCTCGTGGACGTCGAGGTGACGGTGGAAGCCGACTGGGAGAACGCCGACGAGTACACGATGGACGAACTGGAAGACCTCGTCAAGAGCGGCGATCTCCCCGACGACCCGGTGAAGGCCGACATGATGCTGACCGCGCTCCTCCGGAAGGGGCGAATCACACCCACGCAGTACCGCGACTTCTTCGACGACGTCGCCGGCGAGTGACTCAGTTGGACATCGCGTTTTAATCCATATCGCCGGTTTTCTTGGGATGTAGACCTGCTATGAGCAGAATCCCACTCGGAGAACGAACCATGAGCAAGTCGTCGGTGAACATCCCCGCGAAGGTCGAACGGTACGGTTTCTCGCGTGAAGGGAAGGTCGAAGTCGAGTACGATCCCGAAGAGCACGCAGTCGTGTACAAGCCGGTCGAGGAGGGTGAATGAGATGAGCGCGAACGAGGCGCAGGACCCGACGTCGGCCGACGAGGTCCGCCAGCGGTACCGAGAGATGGTCGAGGCGCGCGCGCTGTTCCAGCGCCACCAGGGCGGCGGCTTCGAAGGAGTCCACCACGAGAACTTCCACGACGCCATTTTCAACCTGTACGCGGAGATGCGCGGCCGACTGAAGCATCGAGACGTGGCGAAGGACCTCTGGGAGGACGTCGAACTCTGGCCGATCCAGCCGGTCTTCGAGGAGTTCCTGGTGTGCCAGGAGTGCCTGCTGTACGCGCCGAGAGAGGAGGTCGAAGAGGAGCCGGGCGACACCTGTCCGAACTGCGCGGACGGCTCACTGACGCGCGAGAGCCGCCAGAAGACCGACGAGAACGGCGAGGTCGTCCGGGAGTGGGAGACCGGGCTGAAGAACCTCGGTCGGTACCGGAACCGGATGCGGGAACACACGAAGGAGTACAGCGACGCGCTCGGGACGCACCAGGAGGTCGTGCGGGAGCGCCAGCTCCTGGAGCCGTGGCAGCTCGAAGACGTCGCCGATCTGCTCTCTGAGGCGATGGAGGTCCTCGGGCTGTATCCCGACGCAGAGGCATCCAGTGGCATCCAGACCGACGAGATTCGATAAACCATGAGTGCCGATACGAACGACGACAGCGGCGAACCGGCGATTCCCGAGCGGTCACGCGAGAACCCGTTCGGCGAGGGAACGTTCCTGCACGACGTCTTCGAGGACGTCCTGATGGACCAGCGGGACATCATCATCATCATCGACGACTACCGCGGGCGACGCGGCACCGGAAAGACGGTGTTCTCTCTCCAGCTGGCCGACGCGATGGACCAGACCGACGAGGGACTCACGAAAGAGAAGGTGAGCATCCAACCCGAGGAGATCCGGAACGCCTACTCCTCGCAGCCACGCGGGAGCGGACTCGTCCTCGACGAGGCAGAAGTGGGCGCGTCAAACCGAGCGGCCATGTCGAAGACGAACCAGGCGCTCCGGGAGATCATGTCGATGGGGCGGGTCGAACAGAAGTACCTGGTGGTGAACGCACCCGTCCGCGGCTTCGTCGATAAGGACATCCAGAAGCTCGCCGACATCTGGATCTCGATGACGAACCGGGGCAAAGGCCTCGTGCATCACCTGAAGTGGATGCCCTATCAGCAGACGCTGCACACGCCGCAGAAGGACTTCGCAGTGATGTCGGACATCCCGAAGGGGACCGACCTACGCGACGTGTATAACTACCTCACGGAGAAGAAGCAGCAGCGAATCAAGGGCGACGACGGACAGGAGTTCATCCCACTTCCGGAACATAAGGAGACGCTCACTAAGAAGAAACAAGAAGCGCGTCGAGAAGGACGCAACGAGGCCATTCGCGGTATCATGAACCATCCAGAAGTACAGGAAACCGACCTCAGTCAACGAATGGTCGGCCAGGCTATCGGCGTGAGCCAGCAAGCGGTTAGTAATATTCTGAACAATGACTGACCGACTCACAGCCTCACAAACAAACAACCGACACACACCATTCATTAATAACGCGCATAGCTCAGCCGGCGACGAATTTAGTGAAGCACCCCCGCAGCGGCCGGTCCGGAGTCGGAGCCGGCCCGGTCTCGCTGCGGGAGCTGGCGGCGCTGCGAGGGCCGAGTCGTGAGCGACGGCGAGGACTTCGCCGAGGAGCTGCTCGCCGACGTCGGTGCCGAGGCCGCTGGGTGGAACCCGGACGATCTCCCGCCGAGTCAGCAGCGGCTCCACGACGATCTGCACGCAGCCGGTGCGCCCGAGTGGATGCTGGAGAAGGTACGCGCGGGGAAGTACCACGACTACGCCAGCGACGTCCCGATGCCGAAGACGTTCCTCGTCACCGAGTGTGAGCGCGCCGGCCTCGACGAGGTCGCGTTCCGTGCCCGCCGCGGCGACTACGACCCCTAACCAACACACGTCCTTTCTCGCCCGCCCGACGTTGGTTAGCGACTGGACTCTTCGAGACGACGTCGCGGAGGCCGGTCTTCGGGCTCCGAGGGTAGGGGTGAACGTGCCGAGGATGGGGTCGCAGAACGGGAATACCGGGGAGACGGGGCTGTTCGCGGGCTATTCGGTCACGGCGCGACTGTCGAGACGTCGCCCTCCCGAGCGGCGAGATCGAGGCGGCCGTGCTCCTGGAGGAGCTGCTCGCGCGAGTGGTAGGTCTGGCCGGCGACCTCGTAGACGGTGTGCGTCGTCCCGAGTTCGGTGCGCATCGTGCGCGCGGTGACGCGGACGTCGTCGAGGCTCACCGGTCGGCCCCCGCGGTGATCTCGTCGAGGACGTCCTGGACGTCGGCGGCTGCGCGGCGCAGGTCCTCGACGTCCTCCTGGTCCACGTCGCCCGCGCCGTGCAGCTGGTCGATCACGTCGCCGGCGAGGACGACAGCGCGGTCGCTGGCGTCGTCGAGGCGCAGGGCTGGGTCTTCGGGCTGTTCCTCCGGCGGCTTTAGTAGCGTTCGGTCGGTAGCTGACATTGCGTCGTTCCGACGCGGGGTCGGTGTCTCTGCACCGGCCTCACTTCTGGAGGCGTCCCCGCGTCACTACCACCTTCTATGCCACTACTACTTAGTATTTGTTAGTAACACTCACTAAGAGATAGATAGTGATGGTGAGCAACACTAATGGAGGGTTAGCCTGTATCGGTTCACATGGTCACGTACCAGTTCCAGGTTGACGACGCGACCTGGACCGAGTGGAAGAACACGGTGCCTCGAAGCAAGAGCCTCGACACGCGGCTTCGAGAACTCATCCAGGCTGACACCGAAGGGCGTGTGCAACAGCCGACAGAGACCGCGAGACCTCCCGAGGAGCCGCTCGGGAGAGAAGACGACCCAGCACCCGACCCAACGCCACCACGAACCAACGAGGTGAGGCAGGAGGGCGACGACGCCGACGTCGAGGCGTCACTCCGGGAGTCGCTTCCCGGCAGCGGCGACGACCTCGACGAACGCGTCCAGGCAGTGCTGGCGATGTACGATCACCTGCGCGCCCGCGAAGGCGAGGGGATCAAGACGAAGGAGCTGAAGGAGATCGGGGACGAGTACGACCACGGGTACGCCAACGTCGGGTCGTTCTGGACGAACTGCGTGAAGAAGAACAAATCACAGGGCCGCCCGAACGCGCTGCTGACGCTCCCCGGCGTCCGTCAGTCCGGGGAAGGCGAGTACACCTACGAGGGGGAGAACGATGGAGTATAACGAGTGCAGCATCTGCGGGCGGGATGTTCAGAATCAGGAGAGGCACGACGCGACGATCACCGACACCAGTGGCGGGACGTATCTGGCCGTCTGCGACGAGTGTTTCGACCGCATCAACACGCCGCGGTGTTCGCTCTGCGGTGAGCTGAATCCCGAGAACCGCCGCTCCGAAGGGCTGACCTTCCAGGAACAGATGCCCGAGCCCGGCGACGAGGTGAGCATTTCAGAGGCCACCCACCGAGTCTGCGACTCCTGCCGCCGGTCGGTCATCGAGGAGCGCTACGCCGGCGTCTCGAAATGACTGGGGGGATACGAATTAGGTAGCTGAGGGGGTACAGCCGCCTATGTTCGAGGACCGGCCGACCTGCGACCGGTGCGGGAAACGGATTCTCTACCCGAACCGTCACGAGTCGGTGTGCAACCCCGAACCGACGTTTGACGGCGTCTGCCCGATGTGTGGCAACAGCTATTCGGGGTACATGAACCATCTGAGCGAGTGCCCGGCCGACCGCTGACTCTTCTGTACGAGAAACCGGGGTAACACGAACAGATGGATTAGACCTAAGTATAGGACTAACTAAAGGCCTATAGAGAGATGCCGAAGACTCGCGTCAGTCAGGGATCGAACGGGCAGTACAAGGTCACGGTGCCGAAGGGCGTCGCCGAAGCGATGGAACTCGACGGGAAGCGCCTCGACTGGAAGGTGAAGTCGGGGAGCACCCTGGAGGTGACCGTCGTCGATGAGTAGCGCCGTCGGGTACACCCGGCTCTCCCAGGAGTCGGACACGTCCATCGACCGCCAGAAGCGCCACATCCGCGCGTACGCCGACGAGAACGGCCTCACGCTCGAAGCTATCTACGACGACGGGGAACGCTCCTCGGGCTTCGACGAGAGCCGAGAGGAGTACCAGCGCGTCCGGGAGCGCGTGCAGTCGGGAGAGATCGCGGCGGTTATCGTCAACGACAAACGCCGCCTCGCTCGGGACTTCGACGAGACGATGCGCCTCGTCCTCGATCTCCGCGAACACGACGTCGAGGCGCACACCTTCCAGGAGGGACGGCTGGACCTGTCGGACCCGGTGCAGGCGGCCGTCGAGGTGCTCCAGGCCGCCAGCGAACACGAGGCGAAGAAGAAGGAGATCGAGCGCGCCCGCGAGGCCGTCCAGGAGCGCATCGAGAACGGGTACGACCACGGCCGGCCGCCTATCGGGTTCCGGTTCGACGACGCCGGCGAGCGATGGGTGCCAGACCGAGAGGGGCGGTTCGCCGACGTCGTCGAGGCGATCCGCATGGTCGAGGACGGTGCGACCTACCGCGACGTCCAGGAGGAGCTGGGCATCGCGCCCTCGACGATGTCGGGCGTGATGGACCGCCGCGACCGCTACCTCCAGGAGGTCGAGACAGCGTGACGGTCCGCGACCGCCTCCAGGAGCTGCGGACGTGGTGGCGTCGGCGTCGCCTCCTGCGCGCGTACTCCCGGGTGTTCACCGCCCGAACCGGGAAGCGCGTCGGTTTCACGCCGATCATGTACGCCTACGAGCAGGCCGAACGGGACGGCCTCCTGGAACTCGACGGCGAAGACGTCGTCTGGCACTGGCCCGACGAGGACGGTGAGACGACATGACCGGGGACGGCGTCGATCCTGAGAACCCGCGTCCCGAGGGACACTACCCCCGGTTCCGGAACAACGAGTGGCACTACGTCCCGGACGACCTCGCCCGCTCGATCTCGCTCGGGCCCGCCGGCGACGGCGAACCCGGCCAGGACTGGGTGCTCACGTACACGCCCGAGGAGCGGAACGATGAGGACCGCGAGAAGGTCCTCGTCCGGCTGACCCCGCGGGCGCTGCACGAGCTCTGGATCGAGGTGAAGGACCTCGACGTCGAGACGCGCCAGATGGGCCACCGTGCCGAGTGTGATCTGTGCGGAGAGATGGTCGATCTCGACCGCGCCATCCCCAACGACCGAGGCGAAGCGTGCCACGAGCGATGCTGGGCTGAGTACGTCGGCGCGCCGGACTGGTTCACCGATTACTAACCAACAACGGGCGAATCCCGACACCCGCACGTTGGTTAGCGTCTACGGGCTGTTTCCGGCGGTCTGCAACCCCATCTTCCCGGGTCGAACCCCTACCCTCACGCCCTCGAAACCACCTTCCTCCTGGCCTCGATGGGGCGACGCGCCCAGAAACTGGACATCTGGTATTTCCTCACCTCGTCTCGACGATGCTCGTATGTCAGCCCTCGGGACACTCGGCGGCTACGCGAAAACGCTCCTGGTACTGTACATCCGACTCCAGATCATCGGCCTCGGGCTGTGGGGCATCTACGCCGCGCTCACCGGACGGTGGGTGACGGCCGCGCTCGCACTGCTCGTGCCCGCCCTCTACGTCGGCCGGATCGTCTGGCGAGGCTATCAGGACGGCGCGACGCACCCGGAAAAGAAAGTCGCGGACTGAGGAACTCGTTTTCAGAACGGCGTCCAGTCGTCGAGACCGCCCGTCTCGTCGATAGGGCCGCCGAACGCACCGAACCCGCCGGTCTCGTCGATCATCCCACCCTGCGTGCTCTCGGGAGCGCCACCGCCGGCGTCCTGGAGGCCGCCCGCCTCGTCGATCATCCCGCCACCGAGGCCGCCGAACAGGACTTCGGCCCCCGAAGCGATGGGATTCTCGAAGGGCGTGTAGTACGTCCCGTACTCGGGGTAGCGGAACTCTTCTTCGTCCTTCCGCCGGTCGTCGTCGCCTCGACGTCGCCGCTGCGGCTCCGGATCGAACGGCGAGGGACCGAACCCGGTCGGGCTCTCGCTCGGGCTGGACCCGGGCGGCGACCGTCCGGGTTCCGACCCGCTCCAGGAGCTCCCCGACGGCGGCCAGCCCGGCGGCGACGAGGGCGGCCCGCTCGGAGGTGACGAGGGACCGGTACTGCTCGGGGGAGATCGGGGCGGCGAGGACGGCCCGCTGCTGGTCGGCGGGGAGCGAGGCGGTGACGACGGGCCGTCACTGCTCGGCGGCGACATCGGCCCGTACTCGTCGAACGGTGTCGTCGGTCCCGACGACGTCGGCGGGCTCTCTGGCGACGACGTCGGGCCGCTCTCGTCGAAGAGGCCGCCCGACGACCACTCGGGCCCGAGATCACGCGGGCCCGACGAGGGCGGGCTGGAGGAGCCACCTGGCGACGGTCCGTCCGACGTCGAGGTCGGCGTGGACCCACCGGAGCCGAACGGGCCCGAACTCATTCCACCGGTCTCGTCGAGGAACGAGTACGGCGACTCTGGCGACCCCGCGCCACCGCTCGGTGAGCTGGGCGACATCGGACCGAGTTCGTCGAACGGCATCGTCGGCCCCGACGCCGACGGCTGTCCGGTGTCGGTGGCCGACGAAGCGCCACCAGAAGCGCCGAACGCCGTCCCGTAGTTCTGGAAGGGCGTTCCCGACGGCCGCTCGCCGAGCTCGCTCAGTGACCGGTACGACGACGCGATGTCGCCGGCGGTCGAAGTCTCGCCAGCGCCCCGCCCAGCGGACTCTGCCAGCCCGCCGGTCTCGTCGGGGGCCTCGCCGGCGCGGCGGTAGAAGTCCATCGGGAGCTTCTCGCCGCCGTAGGTGAACGAGCGGTCGGTGAACGGGATGTCGATCTCCTTCCCACCGACACGCACGTTCACGTCCGGGCCAGCCGTCCGCTGCGTGAACTTCGTGCCCGGCCCGTAGATCGCTTCGAGTTCCGGCGTCCGCGACCCCGTCGGGCGCACGTACGCACTGCCATCCTGCGCGGCCTCGTCGAGGAACTTGTAGCCGCCCGTCGTCTGGTCCGGCGCAACCGTCGCACCGTCGCCGGTCTCCTCAGCGAGCTTCTTCGCCTGGCCGCGCCCGAGGCCGCGCTTGATCACCGACCCGTCGGCCGCGCGGACCTCGTAGCCCGCGCCCTGAGCCCACTCAGGCATCCCTCGGATGCTCTCGCCTTCGAACGCGGCGACGCGGTCGGGCGACGTCGAGAGGTCGGGCTTCCGGGGCTTCAGCGACTCACCCCAGCTGCGGACGCTCGATCCGAAGTCGGTCGAACGCAGGCCGACCGAGTTCGCGTCGGGCGCTGTCCACAGTCCCGGGAGCTCCGACGCGCCCTCGCCGACGTCGAGGTTCTTCCCGAGCTTCTGCCCGGTCGTGTGGTAGAGAACGCTGTCGGACCCAGCGGCCTCCTTGACGACGTCGGGTTGGTTCGCCGCGCGCGACCGCACTTCGCTGACCGCCCTCGACGTCGGCGCGTCCGTGGAGGTCTCGAAGCGAGAGACGCCACCGCGTGCGCCCGAGGCGTCGGTGATCGACTCGTACGGGATCGTCCGACCGCGCCCCGCCCGATAGCCCTTGATGCCCTTCGGGACGGCCTCAGCGGCTGGAGCGGCGAGGAGAATCCCGGTCGAGACCGGGCGCTCCTCCAGCATCCGCCACTGGCTTTCGGCGACGTTCACCGCCATGTCGCCCGTCCCGACGACCTCGGACGGCGACTGCCCGTCCGTCTGCGTCTCGGGGTCGGTGAGGTCGGCCGCAGCGCTCGGGCCGAGCTGGCCGACGGCCCCGGGGATCATCCCGACCCCGCCGACGAGGCCGCCGACGACGTTCCCGGGGACGTCCCCGAGGTGTTCGTTCCCGATCTTCGGGCCCATGTCCGCCGTCGGGCTGCCCTCCTCGATCTGGTGAGCGGTGCCGGTGAACAGCCGTTCGGTGACCTCGCTTCCCTGGAAGAGCATCGCGCCGCCCTCTGCGACCGACGGGAGATCGCCGCTGGTGACGTCTTCCCAGCCCTGCTCGGCGCGCTCGGCCATCACGCGCTCTTTCTTCGCGCGGGCCTCCCAGCCTTCCTCGTCGTCGCCGAGCGACATCCCGGCGTGAGGCGTGACACCAGTCGCGGCCGCCTCAGCCTGTTTGTTCACGAACTCGTCGGTCGATCCGGCGAGGTGGTCCGCGACGCCGGCGACGTCGCCCTGCTGGGCGTCCTTGACGGCGCGTCCGACGGCCTCGTCCGTTGAACCGGCGAAGTGGTCCGCGGCCCCTGCCGCGTCGTCTGCGGCGTTGCTGGCCGCCGCTGTCGCGTCGTCTACAGTGTTCCCGACCGTGTCCTGCACCTGGTCCACCGTCTGGTCCACCGCGCGCTGGGCTCCTCTCGCGGCGCTCTCGGCCGCGTTCCGAGCGTCGTCCGCGGCGTTCTGCGCACCCGACGAGACATCGTTCACCGTCCGATCTACAGTGCGGTCGATGTCCCGAGCGACGTCGTTTGCCGTGTCCCGAGCGTTGTCCACGGGGTG
>Ga0207756_100316_pt1 | contig 19610 bp, 19 predicted proteins | sample A23M1SouthBayCA_FD_187748 | JGI IMG/M metagenome (GOLD analysis project Ga0207756, IMG submission 187748) | Aerobic enrichment media microbial communities from Eden Landing Ponds, California, USA - A23 M1 (3) (SPAdes) | ecosystem: Environmental > Aquatic > Marine > Unclassified | place...
GTCATCTGGTCCGGGGTTGGTCGCCATCGCCTAAAGGGGTTGGCAGTCCCCGGTGGAAGTAGTCAGAGTCGGGACCCGGGGCGCCGACGCGGCGCTCACTCAGATGGTGAGCGTGTACACGCGCTTTCGGGCGTCTGTGAAGGAAAACCGGGAGTCGACGACGCCGACCTCCTCCAGGCGCGTCAGGGCGTAGCGCACCGTCCGCGCCGGCAAGAGCGTCTCCTCGGCCAGTTGGCTCTGGGTCGAACCGCCGTCGTACTCGAGCACCTTGGCCACGAGTTTCGCGCTCGGGGGCAGGTCCCTGACGGCCTCCCAGCCCGGTCCACCTCGATCGACCGTCGTGGTCTCGGACGTACTCATCGTAGCGGAGAGTGCGGGATACAAGGTAATAATATTTTTCATCTAGAAATATTACTGTAGAAAATATTCCCCTGCTTGATCGACCATCCCGGTGTCCGGTGAACCGCGAGCCGCGCCGTCCGACGGCCCTCGCGTCGTGTTCCTTCGTCGACGAGTCACAATGCGTGGGTGCTACCCGAAACCTCTTATTGGCCTGCGCGCTAGCAAGGGGTAATGACTGACACTGTGGACGACGTCGATCTGCCATACGACGACGACGCGTCCCAGCAGGACAAGATCGAGTCTCTGGAGGAACGCCTCGAGGTGCTCGAGGCACAGAACGAGGAGATGCGCGACAAGCTCCTCGACGCCAACGCCGAGAACAACAAGTATCAGCAGAAACTGGAGCGGCTGACCCACGAAAACAAGAAGCTCAAGCAGTCGCCGCTGTTCGTGGCGACGGTCCAGGAACTGACCGGCGAGGGCGTCATCATCAAGCAGCACGGGAACAACCAGGAGGCCCTCACCGAGGTCACCGACGAGATGCGCGAGGACATCGAACCGGACTCCCGGGTCGCCGTCAACAACTCCCTCTCGATCGTCAAGACCCTCGACGACGAGACCGACGTCCGGGCACGGGTCATGGAGGTCGAGGAGAGCCCCGGCGTGACCTACGCGGACATCGGTGGCATCCAGGAGCAGATGGACGAGGTCCGCGAGACCGTCGAAATGCCCCTGGAGAACCCTGGCATGTTCGAGGATGTCGGCATCGACCCGCCGTCGGGCGTCCTGCTGCACGGGCCGCCGGGGACGGGCAAGACGATGCTCGCGAAGGCCGTCGCGAACCAGACCGACGCGACCTTCATCAAGATGGCCGGTTCCGAACTCGTCCACAAATTCATCGGCGAGGGCGCGAAGCTGGTCCGGGACCTCTTCGACCTCGCGCGCCAGCACGAGCCTGCGGTCATCTTCATCGACGAGATCGACGCCATCGCCGCCAAGCGGACCGAGTCGAAGACCTCCGGCGACGCCGAGGTCCAGCGGACGATGATGCAACTCCTCTCGGAGATGGACGGCTTCGAGGATCGCGGGGAGATCCGCATCATCGCGGCGACGAACCGCTTCGACATGCTCGACCGCGCCATCCTCCGGCCGGGTCGTTTCGACCGCCTGATCGAGGTGCCCAAGCCCGACGAGGCGGGCCGCGAGCAGATCTTCAAGATCCACACGCGCGAGATGAGCGTCGCCGACGACGTCGACTACGAGGCGCTGGCTGCGCTGGCCACCGAGGCCTCCGGGGCCGACATCAAGGCGATCTGCACGGAAGCCGGCATGTTCGCCATCCGCGACGACCGCACCGAGGTCCGGATGGCCGACTTCACCGAGGCCCACGCCAAGATCGAAGCCGAGGACGAGGACGAAGACGTCTCCCGGACCTTCGCGTAACGCCATCTTCGGCCACCGCTCCGCCGCGTCTTTTTCACCGCCGTCCTGTGTGCGAGTGAGTGCTATTCGTCGGATAGTCAGTCGGCTGGCCGCAGAGGCCGCGCGGCCGACGGGGAGATGGACATTCTTATATTGGCCGACGGCCACTCCTGTGGCATGGTAGCCAGTGGCGCCACCCGCGACGACCGAAGCGCTGCCACGCTTCCGAACGTCCTCCCCCTCGACCTGCCACACCTGTCACGACTCAGCTGGGAACTCGGTTCACGGGTCGTCGACGACGCGACGACCGTGGGCCGGTGGCAATCGATTGGGTCGCGATGGACGGTGTCGGTCCACGACGCCACGAGCGAAACTGTCGTCGTCGAGACCCAAACGCCCGCCGGCCGGCAACGGTACTACGGCGCGATACGCGCGGAACTCGACGCGGCCATCGATCGGCTCGAGGCGGCACCGGCCTGGCAGCGGACCGAGTGACGCGTACCCGGATCCACCGGAGTAACTCTGTTATCCACAAGGATTAATTGCGCCTCGGCTCCGACGAGGTAATATGAGTACCGTCCGCGCGCGCGTCGACCATCCGGCGTGGCTCACCGCAGCCGCGACCCTGGTGGGCTACGGGGCGATCCTCCTGGTCCTGTTCGTCGTGCTGTTCGTCCTGCCGCTGCTGCTCTTCACGGCGCTGTGACCGGGTGGGGAGCCGTCACATTCCCATGTCCGTGGCCCCCTCCGGGACGGGGAGGTCGTGGAGAGCGACGCCCAGCAACTCTGCGGCGTGGTCGAGCGCCATGTCGAACCCGTAGTAGCGCTCTAGTTCGTCGCCGTCGGCCGTGGGTCGCACCTTGAGCATGGCGTAGCCCTCGCGGTTCTGGGCGACCGCTGCCGTCCGGCCGTCGCGCTCGAACGCGAGGACTCGCTCCGTCTCGGTCACCTCGTAGCGGGCGCGGATCCCGTTCTCGGTGACCTCGGACTCCGACATGCGCGGAGCGTTCGGCCGGCGGGGATTCAACGCTGTCGGTGTGGTCGTGCGCTCCCGGTCAGAGTTTTGGGGCCGGCCCGCAAACGAGCGGGCATGGCACGCGAGTACCTGGAGGTCGTCGCATGAGCGACGCGGTCGTGCTCGAGGTCGACGAGAACGGCGTCGCCACGCTGACGCTGAACCGACCGGATCGGATGAATCCCCTGACGGGACCCATCGCCGACGCGCTGTCGGCCCGCCTCGAGGACCTCGAGGGGCGCGAGGACGTTCGGTGCGTCGTCCTCGAGGGGGCCGGCAGCGCTTTCTCGGCGGGCGGGGACGTACAGGACCTCCAGGACAACCTCGAGAGCGACGCGAGCCACGGGGAGGTCGCACGCCAGATCGAGCAGGGGTTCGGCGACGCGATGGCGCGAGTCGCCACCTGCTCGCACCCCACCGTCGCCAAGGTCGACGGGCCGGCGGTGGGCGCGGGGGCGACGCTCGCGATCGCCTGTGACGTCGTCCTGGCGAGCGAGTCTGCCGTCATTGGCTTCGTCTTCACCCAGGTCGGGCTGAACGTCGACGGCGGGACCTCCTACCTGCTGCCGCGCGTCGTCGGGCGCAACACCGCGATGGAACTCGTCCTGACGGGGGAGGTCTGTGACGCCGAGCGGGCGGCGGCCCTCGGCCTCTTCAACCACGTCTATTCCGAGGAAGACTTCGAAACCGAGGTGTCGGCGATGGTCTCCCGGATCGCGTCCGGCCCGACCGTGGCGCTCCGCCACTCGAAGCGACTGATCCGGGACGGCCTCGACAAGTCACTCAGCGAGGCCATCCACGACGAGACGCTGGCCCAGGGCGTCGTCTTCGACACGCAGGACCACGAGGAGGGCGTCCGTGCCTTTCTCGAGGATCGCGAGCCCGAGTTCGAGGGACGCTAGCTGCGGGCCGTCGCGAGTGCCGCCCGCGACCCTATGAGGTAACCCTTATGCGAGTCGCTGGAAAAGCCGCGAGCATGATCCAGACGAGTCCGGGAGAGATCGTCGGCGTCGTCGGCGGCGGCCAGCTCGGCCGGATGCTGGGCGAGGCCGCCGGTCCGCTGGGGATTGACCTGGTCGTCTCGGACCCCACGCCGGACTGCCCGGCCGCGCCCGTCGTCCGCGACCAGCTCGTCGGCGACTTCGACGACGAGGAGACGCTGCTCGAACTCGCCGAGCGCGCGGACTACCTCACCTACGAGATCGAACTGGCCGACCCGGACGCGCTGGCTCGCGCCGGCGAGGCGACGGGGACGCCGGTCCACCCCGATCCGGACACGCTCCGCACGATCCAGGACAAACTCGTCCAGAAGCGCACGCTGGCTGGCGCCGGCGTCCCGGTGCCGGAATTCCGGTCCGTCGACTCCGCGGACGACCTCCGGGCCGCTGGCGACGCGCTCGGCTACCCGATGATGCTCAAGGCCCGCGAGGGCGGGTACGACGGCCGGGGGAACGTCCCCGTCGAGAGTCCCGACGACGTCGAGTCTGCCATCGCTACCATCGATGGCCCGGCGATGGCCGAGGCCTTCGTCGACTTCGAGCGGGAACTCGCCGTGATGGGCTGTGTCGGCGACGGCGAGCGGGACACGTTCCCGGTGACCGAGACGATCCACGAGGCCGAGATCCTCCGGGAGTCCCTCTCGCCCGCACGCGCCTCGCCTGCCGTGCGCGAGCGCGCTCGAGAGGTCGCTCTGGACGTCCTCGAAACTCTGGACGGGAGAGGCGTCTTCGGCATCGAGCTGTTCCAGGGCCCCGACGACGAGATCCTTTTCAACGAGGTTGCCCCCCGGCCCCACAACTCCGGGCACTGGACCATCGAGGGCTGTCACACCTCGCAGTTCGAACAGCACCTCCGGGCGGTGACGGGGCGGCCGCTCGGGACCACGGACCGTCGCGCCCCCACGGTCTCGAAGAACGTCCTGGGCGACGTCGGCGAGCGCCAGCGGGCGCGGCTGGCCGGCGTCGACTCGATCCTCGCCGCGGACCGGTGTGCGTTTCACTGGTACGGCAAGCGCGAGGTCTACGACCTCCGGAAGATGGGCCACTACACCCTCGTCGGTGACGGCGAGGAGCGCGCGGGGGCGGACCTGCTTTCGAGGATCCGCACAATCGGCAGCGAGATCGAATTCCTGGACGAGACGAACTGATCGACGTCGGCGGTCCCGGGCCACTGGCAACGCGGGATCGGTGTCCGCGGGCGGTAGTCTGGTACGCGCCGCCGATGTGGGCCAGTCTCGTGTCGTGACGGAGGATCGGACCGCTGTCGAAGGCAAACGCTCGGTCGAGAGACGGCCGTTGGCGTGGGCTACCGTCGTGTACCCCGAAACCGACCCGTCGCTCGACGTCGCCCGCTCGGTTCCGGCTGGTCGCTAACGCCGACCGAGTCACTATCAAAATATGGATGCGTTGGTGCGAAACCGACGGTCAGTGCGAGAGGCGCCCACTCGAACGCCCGTTTTCGACCGTTCTCGCGGGCCAGCTGGAAGTAAGACGCTCGTAGCTCGGGTACTACCAGATTTACAAATTTTTCAATGTTACTAACAATCCCCGGGTCTGCCGATTCCCTTCCACATGGCCTGGACAACGAGAACCGTGTCCTCCAGGGTCGTGCTCCTGGGACTCGGCCTGGTGCTGTTCGTCCTCGCTGCCACGCTGGCAGCGGGGGCGCTCGGCCCGGAGGCACACGCGCAAGTGGACGACACGACGGCGACGACCGGCTTCAGTGGGGAGACGAACCTCACCGAGGCAGACGTGACAATCGAGGGCGCGACGGAGATTGACCTGGCGGGGACGAGCATCGCGTCCGCGGGTGACGTGAACGGCGACGGGGCAGTCGACTTCATCGTCGGTGCCCCGCGAAACGACACGGGTGGCACCAACGCCGGTGCGGCCTACCTGTTCTACGGACCCCTCGACGAGAGCGAGGTGAACGTCGCCGAGGCCGACGCGACCTTCTACGGGGCGACTCCCGGGGAGTGGGCGGGTCGGTCCGTCTCGACGGCTGGCGACCTCGACGACGACGGGTACGACGACGTGATCGTGGGGGCACCGCTCCGCGACGCGGACGGCGCCGAGGCGGGTGCTGCGTACGTGATCGACGGCGGCCCCGACCTCGCGGGCTCGATGAACCTCTCCGAGGCGGACGCGACGCTTCTCGGAAGTCCCGACGCGCGCGCCGGCTGGGCGGTCTCGAACGCGAGCGCCGTCGACGACCAGCCCGGCGTGATCGTCGGCGCGCCGTACTGGAACGGGACGGGAGACGCGCCCGGTGCCGCCTTCCTCGTCTCGAACGAGACACTCGCGAACGGCGATACGATCACGCTCGACGACGCGGCCGACGCCACCCTCCGGGGTGCGTCATCGCACAGTCTTGCGGGCTGGTCCGTCTCGCACGCGGGTGACGTAACCGACGACGGCGTCGCCGACGTCGTCGTCGGTGCACCCGGCTACAACACCACGGATCCCCTCGCCGAGGAGGCCGGGGAGGACCCCATCCAATCTGACGCGGGCGCAGCCTACGTGGTGGAGGGGCCGCTCTCCGGGTCGACGAACCTCAGTGACGCCGACGTGACCCTCACCGGGGAGGCCGCGGGGGAACAGGTCGGCTTCTCGGTGTCGGACGCGGGTGACGTGAACAACGACACCGTCGCGGACGTCGTCGTGGGTGCCCCGGACACCGACCTGGACGAAACCACCCCGGACGCGGGCGCGGCCTACGTCCTGTACGGGACGTCGGAACTCGCGGGCACGTTCCCCGTCTCCGAAGCGGACGTGACGATCGCCGGCGAGGCTGCTGGCGATCAGGCGGGATGGGCGGTCAGTTCCGCTGGCTCGGGCGACGTGTCCTGTGACGGGGTGGACGACCTGCTCGTCGGCGCACCGGGTCACGACGGCGGCGCCAACGACACGGGTGCGGCGTACGTGGTCTCCGGATCGTCGGATCTCGGTGACACGGTCGCCCTGGACGACGCGACCGCCACGTTCCTCGGTGCCGGCGCGGGCGACGAAGCAGGCCGGGCGGTCGCCGACCCCGGCGACGTGAACGGTGACGGCGACCTGGACGTGGCCGTCGGCGCGCCCTTCAACGACACGACCGCGAACGTGACCGACGCGGGCGCCGCGTACCTGTTGCTCGCCGACTGTCCGGAGGAGGCCGTCGAGACGCCGACCGAGACGGAAACGGAGACTGCGACCGAGAAGGAGACCAAGACGGAAACGGAGACTGCGACCGAAACGGAGACCAAGACGGAAACGGAGACTGCGACTGAAACGGAGACCAAGACGGAAACGGAGACTGCGACTGAAACGGAGACCAAGACGGAAACGGAGACTGCGACTGAAACGGAAACCGAGAAGGAGACTGAAACCGAGAGGCCAACCAGGACCGAAGCGCCTGCCGAACCTGAAACGGAGACTGAGACCGAGACGGAAACCGAGACTGAAACTGAGACCGAGACGGCGACCCCGACGGAAACCGAGACGGAAACTGAGACCAAGACGCCGACTGAAGAACCACCAGCGTTCAATCCCGACGAGGTCGTCCTCACCGCGATCTGCACGGACGAACAGGACGACCTGGCGCGGTTCCGGATTACCAACGACAACGAGCAGGCCGCCACGCTAGACTGGGATGTCTACGGGACGAGCCAGACCGGGAACATCACCGTCGACGCGAACGGGGAGGAGTTCATCGTGGTCGAGACGAACGACGCGCACGAAGCAACTGTGCGGCTGTTCTATGAAGGTAGCCAGATCGACGTCAAAGCCCAGAACCCCTCCAGCTGCGATCTCGGAGAGCGTAATGAGCAGCCGTTCGACCCGGGCAACCTCACGCTGACCGCGATTTGTACTGACGAACAGGACGACCTGGCGCGGTTCCGGATCACGAACGACAACGACCAGGAAGCGAACGTGACCTGGGACGTCTACGGAACGAGTCAGACCGGAAACGTCACCGTCGACGCGAACGGCGAGGAGTTCATCGTCGTCGAGACGAACGACGCCGACGACGCGACCGTCCGCCTGTTCTACGACGGGGAGCAAATCGACGTGAAAGCGAGCAATCCCTCGACTTGCGACCTAGGTGAGCAGAACGAGCAGCCGTTCGACCCGGGCACCCTCACGCTGACCGCGATCTGTACGGACGAACAGGACGACCTGGCACGGTTCCGGATTACGAACGACAACGACCAGGAAGCGAACGTGACCTGGGACGTTTACGGCACGGATCAGAGTGACGAACTGTCAGTCGACGCGAACAGCCAGGCATTCATCGTTGTCGAGACCAACGAGCAGCACGAGGCGACTGCACGGCTGTTCTACAACGGGTCGCAAGTGGACGTCAAAGCACAGAACCCCTCCAGCTGCGATCTCGGAGAGAGTAATGAGCAGCCGTTCGACCCGGGTAACCTCACGCTGACCGCGATCTGTACAGACGAACAGGACGACCTGGCACGGTTCCGGATTACGAACGACAACGACCAGGAAGCGAACGTTACCTGGGACGTCTACGGAACGAGTCAGACCGGGAACGTCACCGTCGACACGAACGGCGAGGAGTTCATCGTGGTCGGGACGAACGACGAGCACGAAGCGACCGTCCGCCTGTTCTACGACGGGGAGCAAATCGACGTGAAAGCGAGCAATCCCTCGACTTGCGACCTAGGTGGGCAGAACGAGCAGCCGTTCGACCCGGGCAACCTCACGCTGACCGCAATTTGTACTGACGAGAAAGACGACCTGTCGGAGTTCCGGATCAGGAACGACAACGACCAGCAGGCGAACGTGACCTGGGATGTCTACGACACGGATCAGGATGATGGCCTTTCGATCGACGCGAACAGCGAGGAGTTCATCGAAGTCGAGACGAACGACGCACACGAGGCCACGGTTCGGCTGTTCTACGACGGGACGCAGATCGACGTCAAGGGACAGAATCCCTCGACCTGTGATCTGGGAGAGTCCAACGAGCAGCCAGCAGAGCCAGAGGACCCTGCCATTAGCGTCGACAGCGAGTGTACCGATGACGGTGCCGAGTCGACGGTGACGCTAGAAAACCCTAAAAATGTGACGTACCCGGTGGACGTGCAGCTCAAGGTTCAGGGAACGGTCGTCGGTGAGGTCACGTTCGAGGAGGGTGAGACGGAGCAGACAACGGACCTCGATCTCTCGTCGGATGAACTCGATGACGGTCGATTCGTCAACGTCTTCGTCAATGGTGAGGCCGCCGGCGACCTCCAGTTCGAGATTCAGTGCGACCAGGAACTACCAGAACCTAGTGTCGCTGAGGTCCGTTGGAACGGCTGTGGAACGGTCTTCGTGTCCATCGAGCCGACGGAGTATGACGGTGTGGTTTCGGTCCCGATAGAGATCGAATCCGAGAATGGTGATGTGACCGAAGAGACGATCGAAATAGCAAGTGGGGATCTAAACAATCAGGGACGCTATACGATAATGCAACAACAAATCGCCGACCAGGGGGAGCGACTGATCACAGTCCAGGGCGACCAGAACCCCAACGACTGCCAGTTTGACGGAGGAGGGGCCAATAACTAGACGCCAGAGACCAACTTCTCATTTTTAAGGGACCGAATAAGACTGATCCTTTTGGATACGCCCGCCGTTGGTGCCCGTCAGGATTCGCGGTCTAGAACGGCGTCGATTTCGGCGGCGACGTCTACCTCCTCGTCGACTCCGAGCGCCTCGGTTAGCCCCGCGTCCTCGATGGACTCTTCGAGTTCCCACCGGGTCACATCGGCGGCCTTCGCTGCTTCCGAGAGCGTTGCGTCACCGATGGCACATAGTCCGACCGCCGTTGCCAGATCGACGTCGACGTCCTCACCAACCTCTCGACTCATGGCACTGTGTAGACCGATCACCACCCTTCAATGTACGTCCCGACTCGGCTCTCGAGACGGACCATTTACGTGATCACCGCGCACACGGGCGCACATGAGCGAGACGCTGGCGAACCTGATCGACGCGCTCCGGGCGGAGGCCGAGCGGGATCGACCGCCCGAGGACACTCCGGACGTCGGGATCGTGATGGGCTCTGACTCGGATCTCGACGTGATGATGGGCTCGGAGACCGGCCGGCCCGGTGCCTACGACGCGTTCGTGGGCGAACTGGGCTTCGCCGAGCAGACGAGCGCCGACGACCCGCCGGACGAACGGTTCACCTTCGAGACGTACGTCGTCTCGGCCCACCGGACGCCCGAACTGATGTACGCCTACGCGGAGACGGCCGCCGAGCGCGGACTCGACGTGCTCATCGCTGGCGCGGGTGGCAAGTCCGCCGATCTCCCGAACATGACCGCTTCCATTGCCTATCCCCTGCCGGTCATCGGCGTCCCTGTTCAGGAGAAGTCCGTGGATTCGGTCATCGGGATGCCGACGGGCGCGCCGCTGGTCGCCGTCGATGCCGGAAAGTCCTTCAACGCCGCTCTGTCGGCTGCACAGATCCTGGCCCGCGAGCACGAGGAACTCCGGGAGCGGCTGGTCGACTACCACGAGGGACTCGAGGACGAGGTGGCAACGACGTCGCGGGACCTCCACGACCTCGGGACGCCGGGGTTCAAGCAGCGACGCGACCAGTGAGTCCCTGCCCGTCCAGGATCGGCCATCCACTGGCGTGTGGCGTCGGTCCACCGGATCGAAGACTGGCCAAGAAGCGACTGGGTGGGGGCGGGTGGGTCGCACTCCGGGACCGGCCACTGACGAGGTGTTGGAGGGGACGCGAAGTGCGGCGAGGACGGCCGAAATCGGAACAATGAATCCTTATATGGCACCGCCTCAAACCGCCGAACGATAGGAGATACCTGTATGGCCAATCCATGGATCGCAATCGCCGCGCTGGCCGTCGTGGCGATCGCCATTCCGCTCAGTATGATGGCGGTCTCCGCGCTGTTGCGGCCGAGCGTGCCGGAGTTTAGTAAGCGCGCCACCTACGAGAGCGGCGAGGTGCCGACGGGGAGCAGCACGGGCCTTCGCTTCAACATCCAGTACTACATGGTCGCCCTGCTGTTCGTCGTCTTCGACATCGAGACCGTCCTGATCTTCCCGTGGACCGTGATCTACGGCGAGGCCGTCGCGGAGGTCGGCCCCGTACGGGCGCTCGCTCCGATGCTCGTCTTCATCGGTATCCTCGTCGTCGGACTCGCGTGGGCCTGGCGCAACGGCGCTGTCGAGTGGATCAGGAGTCCACGCGCCGAGAGTCAGCGGGTGAACCGTCAATCATGAGTCAGAACACGCAACTGCACGACACGCTGGAACAGGCACAGTCGACCCAGGACGCACGGCTGGGCGAGGGCGTCGACGACCGCTTCAACTCGAAGCTCCGGGAGGCCTTCGGGAACACCCCGTTCATCCTCACCAAGTTCGACAAGTTCATGAACTGGGTGCGGGGCTCGTCGATGTTCATGCTCCTCTTCGGGATCGCCTGCTGTTCCATCGAGATGATGCACACCTACGCGGTCAAGCACGACCTCGACCGCTTCGGTGCGGGCGTCCCGCGGGCGTCGCCCCGCCAGGCCGACGTCATCATTGTCCCGGGGACCATCGTCTCGAAGTTCGCCCCGCGGATGAAGCGTGTCTACGACCAGATGCCAGAGCCCAAGTTCGTCGTCTCTATGGGTTCGTGTACCATCTCCGGGGGCCCGTTCCAGGAGGGCTACAACGTGATCAAGGGCGTCGAGGAGGTCATCCCGGTCGACATCCACGTTCCCGGGTGCCCGCCGCGGCCGGAAGCGCTGATCTACGGGATCGCGAAGCTCCAGGAGCGCATCGCCAACGGCGAGAGCTCCCCGGTCACGGTCAAGCCCTACGAACTCGAGGAGTTTGGCGACCTGGATCAGGACGAACTCGTCGACCACCTCGCCGACCAGATCGACGAGGACGACCTCGTCATGCGGTACAACTGGGTGGATTCGCCATGAGTCTGGAACAGCCACGACCGGCCCAACCTGACGTCGGCGTCACTGCCGACGGCGACCTCGACTACGACGCACTGGCGGACCTGCTCGGCGAGCACGTCATCGACCGGGAGTCTCACGTCAACGCCGAGGCCCTCGTGATCCGGCCCGACGAGGTCGACGCGGTCCTCTCGACGCTCAAGCAGGAGGCGGGGTTCGACCACCTTTCCTGTGTCACGGCCCAGGAGTACCGGGACCGCTACGAGTCGATCTACCACCTCAAGAAGTACGACGCCCCGACTCACCAGTTGTCGGTCGTCGTGCCGACCTCTCGGGAGGACCCCGTCAGCCAGTCGGGCGCAGACGTCTACGACACGGCCATCTGGCACGAGCGGGAGGCCTACGACCTCGTCGGCGTCGAGTACGAGGACAACCCGGACCTCCGCCGGATTCTCCTGCCCGAGACATGGCAGGGCCACCCGCTGTCCCTGGATTACGACCAGGACCAGCCCCAGATCGTCCCCCTTCGCGAGCACGCCAATCCGCTGGAAAAGCGGACGGAGGTGCCCGGGGAGTCGGACACGATGTTCGTCAACATTGGCCCGCACCACCCGGCGACCCACGGCGTGCTCCACGTCGAGACGGTGCTCGACGGCGAGCAGATTGCCGACGTCGACCCGGACGTGGGGTATCTGCACCGCTGTGAGGAGCAGATGTGCCAGCAGAGCACCTACCGCCACCAGATCATGCCCTACCCCGACCGGTGGGACTACATCTCGGCGGGCATCCTCAACGAGTGGGCGTACGCGCGCGCCGCCGAGGACATGGCGGACATCGACGTGCCCGAGTACGCCCAGGTCCTGCGGACAATGGGCGCGGAACTCTGCCGGATCGCCGCGCACCTGCTTGCGGTCGGGACCTTCGCGCTGGACATCTACGGGGACTTCACGGCCACCTTCATGTACGCCATCCGGGACCGCGAGGACATCCAGAACCTCCTCGAGGACCTGACCGGCCAGCGCCTCATGTTCAACTACCTGCGCCTGGGCGGCGTGGCGTGGGACGTGCCCGAGCCCCGCGACGAGTTCTTCGAGGACGTCCGGGAGTTCTGCCAGTCCATGCCCGATCGGCTCGAGGAGTACCACAACCTCCTGACCAGCAACGAGCTATTCCAGATGCGGGTCATCGACACCGGCATCCTGCCCCCGGAGGAGGCAAAGAGCTACGGGACGACCGGTCCCGTCGCGCGTGGCTCCGGCATCGACTACGACCTCAGGCGCGACGACCCCTACGGCTACTACGACGAACTGGAGTGGGACGTCGTCACGGAGGACGGCTGTGACAACTTCGCACGCGCGACCGTCCGCCTCAAGGAGATGGAACAGTCCGCTCGCATCATCGAGCAGTGCGTCGACCTGCTCGAGGACTGGGACGAGGACGATCGGGAGATCCAGTCGAACGTCCCGCGGACGCTCAAGCCCGACCCGGACACCGAAATCTACAGCGCCGTGGAGGGCGCGAAGGGCGAACTCGGCATCTACATCCGCTCGGACGGCACCGACAAGCCGGCCCGGTTCAAGATCCGGAGTCCGTGCTTCAACAACCTTCAGTCCCTGCCGGTCATGTCCGAGGGCGAGTACGTCCCCGACATGATCGCGGCGCTGGGGAGCCTCGACATCGTCCTCGGGGAGGTCGATCGGTAATGCCGACGCTACCCGAGCAGATCGGCGGCGTGCTCCCGATCGGGGGACCGCTCGGCGAGTTCGTCGCCGGACTCATCGGGGCGGCGTTGATCGGGACGCTGATGATGACTATGACCGCCCTGGCGGGGCCGTGGGCCAAGCGGAAGATCACCGCCGCGTTCACGGACCGCATCGCGGTCAACCGCATCGGCCCGTTCGGCCTGCTGATCATCGTCGCCGACGCCGTCCGGTTGCTCTCGAAGGAACTGATCGTTCCCGAGGGCGTCGACCGGCCGGCCTGGGACCTGGCGCCGCTGGTGCTGGCGTCCTCGGCGCTGCTCGGCTTCGCGGTCATCCCGATGGGCTCGATCCTCGGGTTGAACGTCCAGCTCGCAGACCCCGAGGCGGGCCTCGCGTACGTCTTCGCGGTGGCATCGATCGCGTCGCTCGGCCTCGTCATGGCCGGCTACGCGTCGAACAACAAGTTCTCGTTTCTCGGCGGGCTGCGGGCGGTGGCACAGAATCTCGCCTACGAGATCCCCCTGGTCCTGACCGGCGTTTCGGTCGTGCTGTTCGCGGGGACGCTCCAGCTCAGCGAGATTGTCGCTGCCCAGCAGGAGACGCTGGTCACTATCGGCGGTGTCGCGATTCCGTCGTGGTTCGCCATCGTGAACCCCTTCGCGTTCGTCCTGTTCGTGATCGCGAACCTGGCGGAGGTCGGCCGCAATCCCTTCGACATTCCGGAGGCGCCGACGGAGATCGTCGCCGGGTACCAGACCGAGTACTCCTCGGTGTACTTCGTCCTGCTGTACCTCGGGGAGTTCATCCACATCTTCCTGGGTGGAGCGATTATCGCGACGCTGTTCCTGGGCGGACCGGCCGGCCCGGTCCTGCCGGGACTCGTCTGGTTCCTGATCAAGATCTGGCTCGTCTTCCTATTCACGCAGTGGGCACGGTCGGCGCTGCCGCGCGTGCGGATCGACCAGCTGATCGAGATCGGCTGGAAGGGCATGCTGGTGCTGGCGTTCGCCAACCTCGTGCTCACCGCCGTCATCGTGGGAGTGATCTCGGCATGATCGCCCGCCGTCGCGTTGGCGACTTCGGAGGTATCTCAGCATGATTGGCGTCCTCAAATCCATGGCCACGACGATGAAGCACGCACTGGACGGACACACCTACACCGTGGAGTACCCCGAAGAGGCACCGGAGGTCAGCCCCCGGTTCCGCGGGGTCCACAAGTTCAGCCAGGAGCGCTGTATCTGGTGTCGCCAGTGCGAGAACGTCTGTCCGAACGACACCATTCAGATCGTCACGGACGAACAGCGCAACGGCGAGGAGTACAACCTCCACATCGGCCAGTGCATCTACTGCCGGCTCTGCGAGGAGGTCTGTCCCGTCGACGCCATCGTCCTGACCGAGAACTTCGAGTTCGTCGCGGACACGAAAGACGAGTTCGCCTACAACAAGGAGGACCTCAAGAACGTCCCCTGGTTCAAGGACATGGACCCGCTGGCGTCACGCGAACCGGACCGCGACGCGTGGGTCGGTGAGGGCGAGGGCGAAGTGGATTACCAGTAGGACGACGACGCCAGCATACGCCGAGTGCCGAAGGCACGAGGCGTTTCATCCGGACACGACCGAGCGGAGCGAGGGAGTGTCCAGGTTTTCGCCCACGTTTATCGAGGAGCGGTGCCGACGGTGGCGAGCGGCAGAGCCGCGAGCCAGCGAGGCGTCCCGGTGGTTCTGTCCGCGACGACACTGCGTTCCTCGATAGGCGCACCTTCGTGTGTAGTAAGGGGCGCGTTAGACCCTTCGAACCGCAGAGCCAGGTGCGACTGGCGGATTGAAAGAGGAATCTTCAAAAGCGACCCGTGTGGAGTGTCGAAACAAGATGGCACTGTACGAGTCGATAGCATTCGGGCTGTTCGCCCTGATCACGATTGCGAGCAGCCTGGGCGTCGTGCTGGTGCGCGACGTCTGGCACGCGGCCCTGCTGCTCGGCGTGGCGCTGTTGAGCGTCGCGGTCCACTACGTGCTCGCGCACGCCGAGTTCGTCGCGGCGATGCAGGTGCTCGTGTACGTCGGCGGGGTACTGATCCTCATCACCTTCGCGGTCATGCTGACCCGTCGGGATCCGGAGGTGGCGACGTGACCTCCCGTCCCGAACGCGTGCCGTTCGATCGGCGCCTCCTGCCCGGCATCGCGGCCATCGCGCTGTTTGCCCTCATGGCCGCGGTCTTCCTGTCGGCTGACACCGCGACGCTGGTCGAGTCCTGGGGCTTCCCGCAGGACGCGAGCGTCGTGGCGAGCATCGGTGCGGCGCTGATCGGGATCGAATCCGCGATACCGACCGAGAGCTTCGTCGTCGCGCTGCTGATCATCGCCATCGCGCTCGACGCAGCCCTCGACGGGGCGCTCATGCTGGCGAAGCGCGACGAGGAATCCGGCGGCGAACCGGTGGCAGACGGCGGGCGCGGCCCACACTCCGACGCGGAGACAGGGACGGGAGGTGACCGCTGATGGCCGTTCTTCCCGAGTACTACCTCCTGCTCTCGGCCGCCGTCTTCTGTATCGGTCTGTTCGGCGTGCTCACCCGGCGCAACGCGCTGTTTTTCCTGATGTCCGTCGAGCTGATGCTCAACGCCGGGAACATCAACCTGGTCGCCTTCTCGCTGTACTACAGCAACCTCACCGGCCAGGTCTTCGCGCTGTTCGGCATGGCCCTGGCGGCCGCGGAGGTCGCCGTCGGGATCGGCATCATCCTGGTGCTCTACCGGAACTTCGGCGACATCGACGTGACCGAGGCGGTCACGATGAGGTGGTAACATGGCAGGGATATTCGACTACGCTCCGGCGATCGCACTGCTCCCGCTGGTATCGTTCCTGATCGCGCTGTTCCTGGGCCCGCGGATGCCCAAGAAGGGGGCGCTGGCAGGCATCGTCGCGACGGGCGGTTCGCTCGTCCTCTCGGTGCTGACCCTCGTCACGCTGGCGGGGCCCGCCGAGCCACACCACCAGGAACTCTACACGTTCGTCACGGGGGCCGGCGACGCGCTGTCGCTCACCTTTGGTATTCTGATCGATCCGCTGTCGGCGCTCATGCTGGTGATCGTCTCGCTGATCGCCTTCCTCGTCCACATCTTCTCGCTGGGGTACATGAACGACGAGGGCGAGATCGGACTCCCCCGCTATTACGCCGGGCTCGGCCTGTTCACCTTCTCGATGCTCTCCTTCGTCTTCGCCGACAACCTGCTCATGGCGTTCATGTTCTTCGAGCTCGTCGGCCTCTGTTCGTTCCTGCTGATCGGTTTCTGGTTCCGCGAGGACGGTCCGCCGAGCGGGGCGAAGAAGGCGTTCCTCGTCACGCGGTTCGGGGACTACTTCTTCCTCATCGGCGTCGTCGCCGTGCTCGCGACCTTCGGAACATCCGCCTTTGCCGGCGACGACTCCTTCGTCCACATGGCCGAGGCGGCCGTCCTGGGTGACGGCGGCAGCGAGATCAGGACGTTCTTCGGCCTCGGACCGCAGGCCTGGTTCACCGTCGTCGGCCTGCTCGTGCTCGGCGGCGTCATGGGCAAGTCCGCGCAGTTCCCGCTCCACACCTGGCTGCCCGACGCGATGGAGGGCCCGACGCCCGTCTCCGCACTCATCCACGCGGCGACGATGGTCGCCGCCGGCGTCTACCTCGTTGCGCGCATGTACGGGTTCTACGCCCTCTCCCCGACGGCGCTCGCGGTCATCGCGTTGATCGGCGGCTTCACGGCGCTGTTCGCGGCGACGATGGGCGTCGTCAAGCAGGAACTCAAGCAGGTACTCGCGTACTCCACCATCTCCCAGTACGGCTACATGATGCTCGCGCTGGGCGGTGGGGGGTACGTCGCCGCGGTCTTCCACCTGACGACCCACGCCGTGTTCAAGGCGCTCCTGTTCCTCGGGGCCGGGTCGGTCATCATCGCCATGCACCACAACGAGAACATGTGGGACATGGGCGGTCTCAAGGACCGGATGCGGGTGACCTACCTCACCTTCCTCTCGGGCTCGCTCGCGCTCGCGGGCATCGTCCCCTTCGCGGGCTTCTGGTCGAAGGACGAGGTGCTCTACGAGACACTGGTCCACGGGCTGGGTGAGGCGGGCGGCACGTCACAGCCCCTCTTGCTCCTGGGCTTCGCGATGGGGCTGCTCGCGGTCTTCTTCACCGGTTTCTACACCTTCCGGATGGTCTTCCTGACCTTCCACGGTGATCCGCGGAGCGACACGGCGCGCGATCCCGAGCCCGTGCGGTGGAACGTCAAGTTCCCGCTCGCCGTGCTCGGCGTCGGCGCAGCCATCGTCGGGTTCGTCAACATGGGCCTGCTGAAGAACGTCCTGGGCGACTCGATCCTCTATCTCCACACGTGGCTGGACGGCGGCGTCGAGGGCCTCAACGCCCACCACTACGCGGACGTCCTCCACGAGGCCGCGGGCTACAGCGCGGCGAGCCTCTCGCCGTTCGCCTCCGGTGCGGTCTCGCTCGGACTCGCGATCCTCGGGGTGCTCGTCGCCTGGCGGCTCTACGGCGGCGCCGACCCCGATCCACACATGCAGCGGCTCGGCAGCGTTCGGACGCTACTCATGAACAACTACTACCAGGACGAGTTCCAGGTCTGGCTGGCGCAGGGTGTGACGGTACCGATCGCGAACGCGGCGAACACGGTCGACCAGGTGGTCGTCGACGGCGTCGTCAATGGCGTGTCGTCGGCCAGCCTGTTCGCCGCGCAGCGCGTCCGGCGGATCCAGTCGGCCGTGGTGACGAACAACGCAGCGCTCCTGACGGTTGCCTTCGTGATCCTACTGGCCTTCTTCGCACTGATCGGGGGGTGGATCTAGATGTTGATCGAGGCGGTCCTGCTGGCGACGCTCGTCTCGGCGTTCGTCGTCTTCCTGGCGCCCGACGAGGTCGCTCCGAAACTGGCGGCAGCACTGAGCCTCCTCCCGTTGGGCGGGAGCCTGCTCATGTGGCTGAACTTCGAGGCCAGCGGGAACGGCCTGCTCGAGTCCGGGTCCCTGGCCTTCGAGACGGTCATCCCGTGGCTCACGATCGACCAGTACACGCTCCAGTGGTTCGTCGGCGTCGACGGCGTCAGCCTGCCGCTGGTCGTCCTGACGACGGTGCTGACGACGCTCGCTCTGATCTCCTCGTGGACGCCGATCGACGAGCGCCAGTCGTCGTTCTACGGCCTCATGTTGCTCATGGAGGTCGCGCTCATCGGCGTCTTCGTGGCGCTTGACTTCTTCCTCTGGTTCGTCTTCTGGGAGGGCGTCCTCATCCCGATGTACTTCCTCATCGGGATCTGGGGCGGTCCACGCCGGAAGTACGCGGCCATCAAGTTCCTGGTCTACACGAACGTGGCGTCGCTGTTCATGTTCCTTGGCCTGTTCGCGCTGGTCTTCGGTCTTGGTGACAGCATCACGACCCTGGACCTGCCGACCATCGCGCAGGCCATCCACGACGGACAGCTTGGCGCCTTCGCGGGGCTTGGCGCGGGTGCCCTCAAGACGCTCGCCTTCCTCGCGATGTTCGCCGGCTTCGCGGTCAAGGTGCCCATCGTCCCGTTCCACACGTGGCTGCCGGACGCCCACGTCGAGGCCCCGTCACCGGTCTCGGTTATCCTGGCGGGGGTCCTGTTGAAGATGGGGACCTACGCGCTGCTGCGGTTCAATTTCACGATGCTGATCGACGTCGCCCAGCAGTACGCGGAGATCATCGCGGTGTTCGGCGTCCTCTCGGTCATCTACGGCGCGATGCTCGCGCTCGCCCAGCGCGACCTCAAGCGGATCGTCGCCTATTCGTCGATCTCGTCGATGGGCTACGTCATCCTGGGGCTGGTCGCCTGGACGCCCCACGCGGTCGGCGGGGCGACCTTCCAGATGATCAGTCACGGCCTGATCTCGGGACTGATGTTCATGGTGGTCGGCGTGCTCTACAACGCGACGCACACGCGCATGGTCGGCGACATGTCCGGCCTGGCGGACCGGATGCCCTGGACGGTCGGCATCTTCGTCGCGGCCGCCTTCGGCTACATGGGGCTGCCGCTGATGGCCGGCTTCGCCGGTGAGGTGCTGGTGTTCATCGGCTCCTTCCAGTCGACGGTGCTCGGGCTGGCGCCGCTGTTCACCGCGGCCGCGATGTTCGGTATCGTGATCGTGGCGGGCTACCTGCTGTGGGCCATGCAGCGGACGCTCTTTGGCCCTTTCCGGCTGG
>Ga0207756_100320_pt1 | contig 19262 bp, 19 predicted proteins | sample A23M1SouthBayCA_FD_187748 | JGI IMG/M metagenome (GOLD analysis project Ga0207756, IMG submission 187748) | Aerobic enrichment media microbial communities from Eden Landing Ponds, California, USA - A23 M1 (3) (SPAdes) | ecosystem: Environmental > Aquatic > Marine > Unclassified | place...
CCATGCGCTCCTCGGTCCGGGCCACCTCGATGCCGCCGCTCTCGGTGAACGTGTCCATGTCCTTGTACCACTCGATGCTCCGCCGCGTGAGGTGGGTCATCTCCTTCGAGTGCTCGACGGGCATTAGGAAGTTCGACGCGTGGCCCGTCGAGCCGCCGGGGTCCGGGAGCGGTCCCTTGTCCATCAGGAGGATGTCCTCGCGGCCGAATCTCGCCAGATGGTAGGCGAGGCTATTGCCGACGATGCCGGCCCCGATGATCACCGTCTCGGCGGTCGCGGGGAGGTCGTCGCTCATCGTCACCGTCCCCCGGCCGTCTCGCGTCGACGTCGTCGCCACGACTCTCGCCGTCCTGCGTCCACTCCCGCTGGCATACGTGTCCGGTTCATGCTCGTTTCGGGACGGTGAGTTCGCGTGATATTAAATGACTGCCTTACCGATAGATTCGTTATACAATGAGCCGCCCGGAGACCGACAGGAGCCACCAGAACGGACGGGCCGCACGATCGGCGTCGACCACAGAACGCGAATACACCGTCCGAACGCGTCGAATTTCGGATAGAGTGAGGCCGATTCCCGTGGTTTCCCGATCGTGACCCGCCCGCGTCGAACCGGCCGTTCCACAATATATAATAATTCTTATCTATCGTGTTTCGAGTCTGCTCGCTTACGAATCTCCGAAGGCGTCCACGGGCCGATCGACGGCACGCCTCGATTCTCTTCCCTCCCCGACGCGAGTGAATCAGTCGCCGTGTTCGGTCCGGCGAGCCGTCTCGATGGCCGCCGCGTTGGGCGCGACGTCGTGGACGCGGACGACGTCGGCGCCGCGTTCGGCCGCGAGCGCGGTCGCCGCGACGGTCGGCGCGAACCGGTCGTCGGGATCGCCGGTCACCTCGGCGAACATCGACTTGTGCGAGTGACCGACCATGACCCGGGTCCCGAGGGCGTGGAGTTCGTCCAGCCGATCGAGGAGGGCGAAGCTCTGGCTGGCGGACTTGCCAAAGCCCAGGCCGGGGTCGACCAGCAGCTGCGATCGGTCGATCCCGGCGCGCTCGGCAAGCAGGATTCGCTCGGTCAGTGACTCGACGACATCCCGGACGACGTCGTCCGCGGCCAGTCTGTCGTCGGGGTCGACGGGGGCCGACACGCTGTGCATGAGCAGCGCCGAGACGCCCCGGTCGGCGACGACGCGTCGCATCCGGGCGTCGGCCAGCCCGGTGACGTCGTTGACCATTTCGGCGCCGGCGTCGATGGCGGCAGACGCGACAGCGGGCTTCCGGGTGTCGACGGAGACCGTGGCGTCCAGGTCGGCGAGCCGCTCGACGACCGGGATCACCCGGTCGAGTTCCTCGTCGACGGTCACCGGGTCGGCACCCGGGCGCGTCGACTCGCCGCCGACGTCGACGATGGCCGCACCCGCCTCGACCATCGCCCGCGCGCGCTCGACCGCGTCCGCCGTCGCCTCGTACTCGCCGCCGTCGTGAAAGGAGTCGGGCGTGACGTTGAGCACGCCCATGACGGCGGTCCCGTCGGCCGACCCGGCGTCCCGACCACCCTCGTAGCCCGCGAGTGTCGCCTCGAGCTGTCGTCCGAGGTGCGGGCGGTCTCCGGCGCTGCTGCGCAGCCACCGCACGAGTTCGGCAAACTGGTCGGTCGTCCCCGACAGCACCGTCTGGACGTGCCGGTCGGTCGCCTCAATGCCGGAGACAGCACCTGTCCCACCCAGTGCGAGCATCCGCGTTCGGAGGGCAGTGGCGAGGCCACGGCGCGCGTGGAAGCGAACAGTCCGGGGGCCGAGACTGTCGATCACGTCCGATCGCGTCGCAGCCGGCACGTCGGCTCGTTCGAGGACAGATCGAGCGCGCTCGTGGCTGTCAGTCCGAACGACCGTGGGGTGTCGCGTCCAGCGGTCCCGTGCCTCGGCGACGACGGAGAGCGACCCAGTGACGAGGACGCAGTCGGACGGGCCGCTGGCGTCAAGTGCCCGTTCCAGTGCCGCCGCGACTGACTGACACGGCGTCACGGCCGCGTCAGAGTTGCCCTCGAAGACGGCGGCGAGCGTCGCGGCATCCTGGGCACGGTCGACGGTCGATTCCGCGACGTAGACCCCGTCGAGGGCCGGAAGCGACCGACACATCGCCCCGTGATCCTTGTCGCGCATCGCGCCGAAGACCAGGTGGACGGCCTCGACGTCGAACCGATCGAGGAGCCGCGTCACCGTCTCACAGGCTGCCGGGTTGTGGGCGCCATCGAGGACGACGAGCGGGTCCGTCCTCATCACCTCGAACCGCCCGGGCCAGTGGACGTTACGGATCCCGGCGGCGACATCTCGGTCCGTCGGGTCCGCGACCTGCCTGGCGAGCGTCGCCGCGATCCCCGCGTTGACGGCCTGGTGCTCGCCCAGGAGCGGTGACTCGGTCTGGACGGCCCACCCTGGGCCGCGGATCGAGATGGCCGACTCCGTTCGCGAGGCCATCCCCGTCTCGGTGGCGACCACCTCGGCCGCCTCGACGGCGCCCCCATCGCCGTCCGGCCGCGGGTTCCGTCCGTGCGGCGCCCCCGGGGCTGTGGCCGATTCTGCGTTCGGGGTCGACATCCCGGAGCCGACAGTCACGACGTCGGTCGCGTCGCGAATCGTCGAAAGGGCGCGCCCCGACGCGCCGGTCACGAGCGGCGCACCGTCGGGCGCGACCGAAGCCTTGTCGGCGGCGATTTCCTCGACAGTGGAGCCGATGATGTCCGTGTGTTCGAGACTGATCGACGTCACGGCCGCAGCCCGTGGTTCGACGACGCTCGTCGCGTCGTACCGGCCGCCGATACCGACCTCGAGCACGGCGACGTCAACGTCCTCACGGGCGAAGTGCCAGAGCGCCAGGGCGGTGAGGACCTCGAAGTACGTGGGCGTCTCGCCCGCGACCGATCGATCGCGGACGTACGGATCGATTCGCTCCACGAACCGCCTGACCGCGTCCCGGGGGATCGGCCGCTGTCCCACCCGGATTCGCTCGCGGAGGCCGTTCAGGTCCGGCGAGGTGTAGAGGCCGACGTCGAGGCCCGTCTCGGCGAAGATGGACTCGACGAACCGCGCCGTGCTACCCTTTCCGTTAGAGCCGGCGATCTGGACACAGGGCAGCCCCTCGTGGGGGTTGCCCAGGAAGGCAAGCAGGGAGGCGGTGGTCTCGGTCCCCAGCTTCGGCCGGAGCCGTCGCAGGCGCTCCAGTCGGTTGACCGCCTCGTGGTATTCCATGCCACGGGATCGGACGCCCACGCCTTTAGACCGGGTGGTGCCGCCGACCGAACCACAACCTCTCGGATCCGAGACCGGTCGAACTCCCCCCCCCCCCCGATCGGGGTGGGGCCGCGCCAGCGTGTTCACCTCGCCGTCCGTAAGGGGCCCGACAGGTCCTATTCGCGGGATAGCTCGCCGGTCTGGCGGCTCGACCCCGCGATCGCTCGTCCAAATATTCATAAGTGAAACCTCGGTCTTGTCGGGGGATGGACGACGTCGACGCGGCGGTCCGTCCCGTGCCGCCACTCGACAGGCTCGACGGAGCGGCCGTGGCTGCCGTCCACGAGGCCGCGATGCACCTCGTCGAGAACGTCGGGATGCAACTGAACCACGAACGAGCCCAGGCCCTCGTCGCAGCCAACGGCGGGTCGGTCGACGACGACGGTGTCGTCACGATGCCGCGAGACCTCGTCGAGGAGTGCGTCGACGTGGCGCCCGACCAGTTCGTGCTCCACGGCCGCACTCCCGAGACCGCCGTCAGGGTCGGCGGCGACGGGCCGCCTGTCCGGGCACCCGGGTACGGCCCGTCCCACGTCCGAACGCGCGACGGCCGGCGACCCGCCCGCCTCGAGGATTACGAGTCGCTCCTGAAACTGGCACAGACCGAAGACGCCATCACGTGTGCGGGATACGGCGTCTGCGAGCCGACTGACGTCGACGACGCGGGTAGACACTACGAACTGCTCCGTCGCGCCATCGCGTTGACCGACAAGCCGCTCATGGGACCGACCGACGGAGCGGACCGCGCGACCGCGTGTCTCGACATGGTCGGCATCGCGGTCGACGACCGCGACCTGTCTCGGCCGTACGTCGCCGGCCTCGTCAACACGGTTCCGCCCCGCCGGATCGGCGAGGGGATGCTCGGTGGGCTGCTGGCGTACGCCGAACGCGGCCAGCCGCTGATCGTCTCGTCGTTCACGATGGCCGGCGCGTCGGGCCCACCGACGCTCGCCGCCTCGCTCGCGCAGACGAACGCCGAGAACCTCGTCGGGATCACGCTCGCCCAGCTCGTCAATCCGGGCACGCCGGTGGTCTACGGTGTCCCCACCGCGACGGTCGACGGGCGGTACGGGTCGCTGTCGATCGGCGGTCCCGAGTCGGCCTTCTTCGCCGCCTTCGCGGGGCAGATGGGGCGGTACTACGGGCTGCCGTCGCGCGGGGGTGGCGGTCTCACCGACGCGAAGACCGTCGGCCACCAGAGCGGCCTCGAGTCGACGCTCTTGCAGGCGGTCACGCGCCTGTCCGGCGTCGATTTCGTGCTCAACGCCACCGGCATCCTCGACTCCTACGCGACGATTTCCCCCGAGAAGTTCGTGCTGGACTGCGAGGCGATCAGGTACCTCGACCGCTTCGGCGAGGGCTTCGCCATCGACTCGGCCGACTTCCGACTCGACGAACAAGCGGCCGTCGAGCCGGGCGGATACTTTCCGAACGACGAGGCCTCGACGGGGCAGTTTTACCGCTCGAGCGTCCTCGACAAGCGATCCTTCCACACCTGGGACGAGGCGGGCCAGCCGTCCGCCGTCGACGTCGCGGCCGAGCGCGTCACCGACCGCCTCGCCGAATACGAACGACCGGCACTCCCAGAATCCATCGCGGCTGAACTGGACGCGTACGTCGAGGGTAACCGACCGTCGTCAGTCTGACCGTCGCCGAGGAGGGACGAGCAGGCTCCTACGTGTTGCGTCCGCCCGGACCGTCCGTCACGCCCGACGCGTCCGCTCGCGGTGTACCGGCCCTCGGACCGCGAACCTCTAGTACTACGGAATCTGAGACGACTGGCAGCGCACGTGACGACGCTGTGTCGACCGGGACGGAATCGGCGTGATCCCGCAGTTCGGCCCGTCTCCCGTGAGATATCGTGCGCGGCCGGTCGCGACGGCGGGCGCGTCAAACACGTCGTATTCGCGGAGTTATAGGACTGCCAACATTCAAGGCTCGGTCGCGAAAACGGAGCGTCAGAATGACCTCTCTCAAAGATGCCGACCCGTCGATACCGACGGATTACGAGATCGCACAGGCCGTGGACAAATCACACATCGCGGACGTCGTCGAACCCTACGGGCTGGACCGGACGGACCTGGAGTTGAGCGGCGAGTACACGGCGAAAATCAAACTCGAGACGGTCGAACGCCTCCGAGAGGAGCGCGCCGCGAACGCCAAACTCGTCCTCGTCACCGGCATGACCCCGACGCCGATGGGCGAGGGGAAGACGGTCACGACCGTCGGGCTGGGGCAGGCGTTCAACAGACTCGGGCGGGACGCGCTCGTCGCCATCCGGGAGCCGTCGCTGGGTCCCGTCTTCGGTGTCAAGGGCGGCGCGGCCGGCGGTGGGTACTCGCAGGTGCTGCCGATGGAGGACATCAACCTCCACTTCACGGGCGACCTCCACGCCCTCACCTCGGCGCATAACCTCATCTCGACGATGCTGGACAACCACGTCAAGCAGAGCAACGACCTCGACGTCGCCGTCAACTGGGTCAACTGGCCCCGGGCGATAGACATGAACGACCGGGTCCTCCGGGAGACCGTCATCGGGCTCGGCGGCGACGTCACCGGCGTTCCACGGGAGGACGGCTTCATCCTGACTGCCGCCTCCGAACTCATGGCCGTGCTTTGCCTCGCGGACTCGCTCGCGGACCTCAAGGAGCGCGTCGCCCGGATCATCGTCGCCTACGACAGCGACGGCGACCCGATCACCGTCGACGACATCGAGGCGACTGGCGCTGTCGCAATCTTGCTGAAGGACGCCCTCAAGCCCAACGTCGTCCAGACCATCGAGGGGACGCCCGCGCTGGTCCACGGCGGCCCCTTCGCGAATATCGCCCACGGGACCAACTCGCTGATCGCCGACGACGTCGCACGACACCTCGCCGAGTACGTCGTCACGGAGGCCGGGTTCGGCTCGGACCTCGGCGCCGAGAAGTTCATGGACATCGTCTGCCGGTTCGGGGACATGGCCCCGGACGCCGTCACGCTCGTCGCGTCGGTCCGGGCGCTCAAGTACCACGGGCAGAACATGTGGCCGCCGGACCTCGACGAACTCGAGGCCGAGGACGTCGCGGCCGTCCGCGGTGGCTTCGAGAACCTCGACAAACACGTTCGGAACCTCCAGCAGTTCGGCGTCCCGGTCGTCGTCGCCGTCAACCGGTTCCCCGGCGACACCGACGCGGAGGTCGACGCCGTCCTCGACCACTGCGAGACGGACCTGGGCGTCGACGCCGCGGAGTCGACCGTCTTCAGCGACGGCGGCGACGGTGGCACCGACCTCGCCGAGGCCCTCGCCGACGCAGCGGAGACGGACTCGACCTTCGAGCCGATCTACGCCCTCGATGACTCCATCAAGACGAAGATCGAGACCGTCGCGACCGAGATCTACGGCGCGGACGGCGTCGAGTACCACGGCGACGCCGAAGACGACATCGAGCGCATGGGGAAACTGGGCTTCGACGACGCGCCGGTGTGCATGTCGAAGACGTTCCACTCGCTCTCGGACGACCCGAGCCTGAAGGGTGCCCCGGAGGACTGGACCCTGGAAGTCAAAGAGGTCTACCCCTCCGCAGGCGCGGGATTCCTCGTCGCGCTCACCGGCGACGTGCTCACCCTGCCGGGCCTGCCGGCCGAACCCGCCGCCGCAAATATGGACGTCGACGACGACGGCACGGTCCACGGGCTCTTCTAGCGGTTCCGCCGGCTCGACCCGCTCGCGTTCGCCGGACGAATTCAGAAGACCCCGTCGCAGTTCTCACAGGCGTCCGCGTCCAGGTCGACCTGCGACTTGCAGTTGCTACAGTACCCGTCGGAGCCGCTCCGCAGGATGCGGGCCGAGACGACGTCGGCGGACTCGTCGAGCGCCTCGCCGCAGTCCGGACAGTAGTCAGGCCGCCCTGCGTGTGACGACGAACAACCTGGGCAGACCCTGAGTTGGGCAGGGTCGTCGTCGCGCTCGTCGGCGGTCAGGAGGACGATGAGGTAGACGACCAGACCAATCACCCCGGTGAACAGCGTGCCGAGCCCCCAAACGGCCCCGGACCGGTCCCTACTGCTGGCGTGGATGCCGACCACCAGGGCGACGGCCGGCCAGATGGCGAGGGCGAGTAGCAGGTGCGTCGACACGGTGGGTACGACAGAGCCACGGAGAATCAAGCTTGCGCCGACGACCGCGTCGACGGGCCCTGGCGCGATCGGGCGGCGGGCCGCGTGAGAGGACGTACCATGATAGGGCTGGCCCCCGTACTGGGCGTATGTACGACCGCATACTGGTCCCGACCGACGGCAGCGAGACGGCGACGGCGGCGATGCGCGAAGCCGTCGCGCTCGCGGCGCGCGACGACGCCGAGATATACGTTCTCACCGTCATCAACACCCGCACCTACGACACGTCCATCGAGAGTGCTGTCGAACCCCTCAGGAAGCGCGGCGAGGGATTCGTGGACAACCTGGCCGCCCTGGCGAACGACGCCGGCGTCACCGTCACGTCGGCCGTCGAACTCGGGCGGCCGGCACGGACGATCCTCGACTACGCCACGGACCACGAGGTCGACCTGGTGGTGATGGGGACGACGGGCCGCGGCGGTCTGGAACGCCGCCTCCTCGGGAGCACGACGGAGTACGTCACCGCCCACGCCGAGGTCCCGGTCCACGTGGTTCCTGCGGCCCGGGACGGGTGAGAATTGGCCCGACGCCGGATCGGCAGCCGTCACGGCTGACTGCCGCGCGGGATTCCCGCTCGGCCGACCAAAATCATTCCACTGCTGCGATCGCCTCGATCTCGACGGCAGCGCCCTTGGGCACGGCGCCGACCTCGACGGCGCTCCGGGCCGGCGGCTCGTCGTCGAAGAACCCGGCGTAGGTGTCGTTCATCTCGGCAAAGTCGTCGACGTCGTCGAGGAAGACCGTCACCTTCAGGATGTCGTCCATGCCGAGCCCCTCGGCGGCGAGGATCGACTCCACGTTCGTCAGGCACTGGCTGGCCTGGACGTCGACGGGCTCGTCGTCGAGCAGTTCGCCGTCGGTCGTCAGCGGGAGCTGGCCGGCGGTGAACAGGAGCGACCCGTCCGTCGCAGCCTGACTGTACGCGCCGACGGCCGCCGGTGCGTCGTCGGTGCTGATAGTTCGTTTCACGGTTCCGGAGACGGCCGAATTGCCCTTAAAACGTCTCTCTCCGGCACGATGAAGCAACACGCCTCGAGGATCCGACCGGTCGAAGATGCCCTGGCCGTCAGTCCCGGTCGTCGTCGCGGAGGTCGGGGCGCTCCGGCAGGAGGGTAACGTCGCGAGCCTCGGCGGCAGCCCTGACCCGCCCGGGCAGGGACCGGTGCCCGCGCTCCTCGCGATAGAACGTCCACGAGAGTCCCGCGAGGGCGAAGACGGCGACGACGACGAACGGGCCGCCGGTCAGGACGGCGAGGTCCTGGAGGGACTGACCGCCGCCGAGGACCAGCACGACCGTCGCGACGGCGCCCTGGAGCACGCCCCAGGTCAGGATGCTCCCGGTCGACGGCGCGCGACCGTGTTTCGTCGCCAGGACGGCGACGGCGATCGTCGAGACGGCCGCAGACGTGGTGATGAACACGACGATGAGCGCGAGGAACAGGAACATGAACAACTGGCTCATCGGGAGTGCCTGGAAGACCGGGAAGCCGGCGACGGCCTCGGAGCCGCCGTAGGCGGCCACGGCTCCCAGGATGTCGGCGGCGCCGCCGTGCTGAAGTCCGAGGGTCGTCCCGCCCATCACCAGGAACCAGGTAACGGTCGCGAGGGACGTGGCTCCGACGGCCGTCACCACGACGGTCCGGACGGTCCGGCCCTTCGAGAGCGCGGCCAGGAACAGGCCCGCGAAGGGGGCCCAGGAGAACCACCACGACCAGTTCCAGACCGTCCAGTCGGTGACCCACTGGCCGCCCACGAACAGGCTCATCGGGACGAAGTTCGCGACGTAGCTCCCCAGTGCCGCGCCGCCGTACTCGAGGACGAAGCCACGGGGGCCGAAGGCGAGCAGGAGGACGGTCACGAGCGCGAACAGTCCCACCGTGACGCCCGCGATGCGCCGGATGCCGCGGTGGACGCCGGACTCCGCGGTGATGACGAAGATGACGGTCAGCCCCGCCACCAGGAGGACGGGGCCCAGGAGGCCGTAGGTGACCCCCCACTGGTAGTCGATGCCCGTGAGGAACTGCTGGCTGACGAACGCGACCGACGTGGCGACGCCGCCGATCGTCGCGAAGATGGCGAGGACGTCGACGAGTCGTCCCAGGGGGGAGTCGAGGCCGTCCACGCCGAGGTAGGGCGTCAGCAGGGCCGACACGCGCAGCGGCGCGCCCCGGTCGTAGACGAAGTAGGCGATGGGAAGGCCGATGACGAGGTACGGGCTCCAGGCCGAGACCCCCCAGTGGAAGAACGCGTACGTCAACGCGTCCACGGCGGCCGCGCCCGACTCGGCCTCGGCCCCGAAGAACGGCGGGGGCGTCTGGTAGTGAAAGAGCGCCTCCGCCGGGCCCCAGAAGACGATGCCGGCCGCGATCCCGGCCGTGAAGAAGAGCGCGAAGTACGTCGGATACGTGTAGGTCGGCTCGGCGTCGGCGCCACCGAGTCGGACGCCGCCCCAGGGGCCTACGACGAGAAACGCACAGTACACCACCGCGAGTAGGACGGCCACGAGCAAGACCCAGCCGAGGCTTCCGAAGACGAGGCTCTTCACCGCGCCGATGGCAGCGACAGTCGCGCCGGGCGCCACGAGGCGGACGAGCAAGACCGCGGCGAGGACGGCGACGGGCACGCCGAACGTCACGGGGTCCTGTCGCGCGACGAACGGCGCCAGGATCCGGCGGAAGTGACCGTGGCGGATGCGGAGCAGGTACCTGGTCGTGCGTCGGTCGGGGTCGCCGTCCGACCTCGCCGTCTCCACCGGCAGGAGTGCGAGGTACGAGAGGCCCGTCGCGAAAAACAGCAACGAGACGACGAGCCACCCCCGGCCGGACACCACCGACCCGACGACCGACGGGAAGAAAAAGCCCGAGACGACGAGAATGCCCGCGCCGACGCAGACCGGAGCGAGGGCTCGCCGGAGGAGGCGCTCGACGGTGCTGTCGCCCTCGGTCGGCATGTCACTCGGTTTCAGTCCACACACCAAAGGCGTGTCGTCACCCAGCCCATCTGACACGTCGAGCATCAATTCGGGCCCGGCGCACGTTTTTACCCCGACCCGCCCAAGAAGTAGGGGTGGCCAGTGACGTCCACGACGGGTCGCGGGACTCGGCGCTCGAGCAGTTGTTCGACCACGCCGAGCCCGTCCGCCTCGTCGACTGGGCCGCCTTCACCGGGGGCAAGACCACCGTCATCCTACTCGCGGCCGTCGCCGTCCTCTCGTTCGTCACGGGGCTGTCCCACCTGAGCCAGGCGTCGGTGACGCTGGACGGGCCCTTGGGGGGACTGTTCCCGGCGTCGAGCGACCTCGTCAGGCTCTACGGCGTCTTCTTCGCCTTCGTGCTCGGTGGGCTGACCGTGGGGCTCCAGCGTCGGTTCCGGCTCGCGTGGTACGGCGTGCTCCTCGCGCTGCCGCTGATCTGCCTCCTCTGGTTCTTCACGGCCGACGCCACGGACCTGCCCCTGCTATTACTCGCACTAATCGCGCTCCCGAGCGTCCTGCGGAACCGCGACCGGTTCGACCAATCGATCGAGCTCTCGGGGTTCCAGACCGCCGCGCTGGCAGCGTTCGTCGGTGCCCAGGTCTACGGGACCATCGGGGCCTACGCCCTGCGCGCCGACTTCAACGGCGTCGAGTCGCTGACGGACGCCCTCTACTACATCGTCGTCACCGGGACGACCGTCGGCTACGGCGACGCCACGCCGACGACCCAGCTCACGAAACTGTTCACGCTGTCGGTCATCGTGCTCGGGACCGGCACCTTCACCATCGCGTCGGGGTCGCTGCTGATCCCGGCCATCGAATCGCGGATATCGAGCGCCTTCGGAAACATGAGCGCATCGGAACTCACGCTGCTCGAGGACCACGTGCTGGTCCTGGGCCACGGCGAATTCAGCGAACCGCTCCTGGACGAACTCGACGACGCGGCGGCCGTTGTCGTCGTGACCGAGGACACCGACGCCGCGACGGCGCTGCGCGACCGGGACCTGAACGTCCTCACCGCTGACCCGACGGACGGCGAGGCCCTGCGGGACGCGCGCATCGACGCGGCGAGCGGCGTCGTCGTCGCCACAGAAGACGACGCGCGCGACGTGCTCGCGGTGCTGGCGGCGAGACAGGAAAACCCCGACGTCCGCATCGTCGCGGCCGCGACGGACCGGAAACATGTCGACAAACTCCGGGGCGTCGGTGCGGACAGGGTCATCAGTCCCACCGTGATCGGCGGTCGGATGCTCGGCAAGTCGGTCGTCGGTGAGGACGTGGACGTCTTTGGGACCGCCGACGCAGATGAACCCACCGAGAGTCCCGGGTCGGGCGGCGAGGAGTAGCCCGGCCCAGCCGACGTAACGTCGACGACCGTCCGGCGTGGCCGACCACAACATATCACCAACCTTACCTATCGTGTTTCGGGTGCCGGTAGTTGTGGGTGTGGTGGTGCGATCGTACGACCGGAATGCAGCAATGCAGTGCCGTACTTGGATGTTCGTGCCCGGCACCCATGGGTCTGACTGCGAATACCTTCGACTGCCAAAAATTATTTGCATCCGACAGGAGAATGAGGGGAGAGGGTTCCAGTATGTACGACAGGATATTGATCCCATTCGACGGCACCGACGAGGCGCGGCGGGGGGCCGAACACGGCATCGAGTTAGCGGCAGCAGTGGGGGCGAGCGTGAATGCGCTCTACGTCATCGACCTCCCTGGGGCCCCGCGGACGGTGTATGTCCGTGACGACGAGGATGAGATGCGCGAGGAGTACCGGTCCTACGGCGAGGAGGTGACGGCCGAGATCTGTGACATGGCCGCCGAGGCCGGCATCGAGTGCTCCACTGCAATCAAGAGTGGCACACCGGCCGAGGAGATCGTCGAGTACGCCGAGGACGAGGGGGTCGACGCCATCGTCATGGGAAGCGCCTACCAGGGGCGTTTCCGGGCGATTCTCGGCAGTACGTCCGACAAGGTGGTCCGCACGTCGACGGTGCCAGTGATCACGACGCGGATGACGGTCAACGACTGATCGATCGGGCGTCCCGCGTCACCCGTCCATCGCCGAGCGGCCGTCGATACCCGGTACCGTCGATGTGCGGACGAACGACCCCGGCGCACGAGATCGGCCGCCCCGGATTGACCGGCGGGTAACAACCGTCCGGTAACGACCGCCGGAGGGCGGGCGTCCTACTCGCCATCCGCCTGCAGCCGGGTCTCCCTGAGATAGATCGCGACGCTCGCGCTCAGGAAACTCAGTCCGGCCACCGTCAGGCGCCCCGTCGCCAGCGCGTACAGGGCGACGCCGAACAACGCCAGGACGAGCACGATCAGCCCGTGCGAGATGAGATCGGACATGCGCGATGTTCCGTGACGAGAGGTCCCGCCACCGAATAGGTTTCCCCGGTGCCGAAACGAGTGTCGCGCCCCACGACGCCGTCAGTACGCGTGCCGGTACTCCCAGTGGTACCGACAGCCGTTGCAGGTGGCCCACTCCGGGAAGTCGAACCGCTCGGGATGGCGCTTGCCGTGGGCCATTTTGTTCCCGCAAACCGGACACTCCATGTACCGGAGCGTGAGATCGCTGAACTCGGCGTAGTCGAACTCGGCGACGCACCGTGGACAGTCGATGGGGTCGAACGCGGTCACCTGGCGGATGTCGCTCTCACACCGGGGACACGCGAGCGTCGCGGGCGGTCGATTCGGCCAGCCGACCGACCCGTCGAAGGTCGTCGTCGCGGTGTCGGGACTGGAGAGGCGGAACTTGTTGGGGCCCTCACCACGACGAAGCGGCCTGGCGAGTCGCTCGAGAAGCCGACGGATACCCCCCAGGAGGGCGGCGAGCGCGCCGCGCACGTTTCCACCTTCCGCTACCACGAAGATAAATCACTCGGCAGTGCGGGTCCTGGCGGTCCAGCGCTCTCCCAGGCACGGACAGACGTCCCCGGTCGACGACGAAGCCCCGGATCCGGTGGTATCGGCGTCCGGGCGTGGGAACACCTGATCGGTCCGTCCCGGCGACAGATTTTCCCATTCGGGGTCTGTCCGCAGGGGTATGGGATCCGGGAAGAGTGGCCGCTGGGTGGGAGGGCTCGCGATCGTCTGGGGCCTGGCGGCGGTGCCGACTGTCGCTGGCGCACGTGCGCTCGGTCCGTCGACCGTGGCCGCCGCGCCGGCAGTCGTGCGGGCGCTCGCGTCGGTCGTCCTCGTCGGACTCGTCGGTGTCGCCTTCCTGGCCCGGTACCGTCCCGTCGTCGACCGCGGGGTCGAGGACACGATGGGCCGGCCCGTGGTCGGGATCGTCTACGGGCTCTTCGCGTACGTGCTGGTACTGTTCGCGGGCTTCTACGCGAACGACCTCTTCGTCCGGGCCGGGGTCGCCGGGACGCCGGTCGGCTACGTGGCGCTCGCGATCCTGGCGAGCGGCCTCGTGCTGGTCACGAGTTTCGGCTTCCTCGTCGTCGGGACGGTCCTGACCGATCTCTCCGGCGGTCGGCGACCGTGGCACGGGCTCGTGCTGGGCGCGCTGCTCAGCGGCACGAGCTGGCTCCTGTTGCCCGCCGTGGCGGCGATCGGGGCCTGCGTGCTCGTCGCTGCCGTGGGCATCGGCGGCGCGACCCGATCGTGGGTCCACCGCGAACGCCCGGTCCACGCCGAACTGGACTCCTGACCGGTCTGGCCCGGCCGCGACCGGCCGGGCGGGCGAACGGTTCATGTAGTTCTGCGGCCACGACGAAACATGGACGACGTGACACTCGCCCTCGGCGGCGGGCTACTGGAGTCCGTCGGGCAACTGGCGGCTCTCGCCGGAACCCTCGTCCTCGTGCTCCTGCTCGTCGGGCTCGGCTGGTACGGATACGTGAGCCTCCGCGGCGACGGCGTCGAGTGGCCGGCGGACGAGGCGGAGGCCGACGGCGTCCAACGCGGAGACGAGGACGACGAGTGGGAGTTCTACTGAGTAGCGCACGGTAGTCATTCCCTGATCGGTCCGACCCGTCCGACCGTCGCGCAGACGCGTCACGGCGCGTCTCCTGCCGTGACCCGGCCCAGGGACGCCAACTACTATGAGGGCGGCGGACATCTCACCGCTCGGAGGTCTTACCTTGGAAATCTCGAATCGACTCCTGTGTCTGTTCAGTGCGGACGTGACTGCGGACGGTGACCGCTACGTCATCGAGGTACCGCGCCGCGAAATCGAGACCGGATCGGTCGATCCGGACGGCACCTACCGCGTGGCGCTCATCGACGCCGACGTCCCGGCCGAAGACGAGGCGAGCGCGACCACGGAGAGCGCGCCGACCGAGCCACAGCCACCGGTCGAGGCCGGCGAAATTCGGTACGTCGAGGTCGAGGACATCGGCAAACAGGGCGACGGCATCGCGCGCGTCGAGCGGGGATACGTGATCATCGTTCCCGGTGCCGACGTCGGCGAGCGCGTGAAGGTCGAGATCACCGAGGTCAAGTCCAACTTCGCCGTCGGCGAAATCATCGACGAGGGGCTGTAACCGCACCGTACCGGTCGACGGGCGGCTACCACCTGGTCGTTACCGCTCGTACCAGCCACCGGCTCGTCGACCGACGCGCCGGGGGTCCCAGGTCGGCCCTTCGGCCGTCTCGGGCCTCGAATCGCCCGACAACGGGGGCGTAACCGACCGTACCAAACCCACTATGGTCACGTGGGGGAGTGTGAGTGTATGAGCGCGACAGCGAGCGCGGGGGCGGAGGCGGCGACGACCGACCTGAGCGAGAAACAGCGACGCATCCTGGCGTATCTCAGGGAGCGCGCCGACGAGCAGACCTACTTCAAGTCACGCTGCATCGGCGAGGCGCTGGACCTCTCGGCTAAGGAAGTCGGGACGAACATGCAGGCCATCGAGGCGAGTGCCGAGGACCTCGACGTGGAGAAGTGGGGCTACTCGTCGAGTACGACCTGGATGGTCACCGCGTAGGTCACTCGGGATCGTAGGCGACGAGGTCGGCGGCGTCCGCGGCCAGTGCCGCTGCGTCCGCCCCGAAGGAGTCGGCGTGGGACACGATCAGGACGAGCAGCGTCTCCGGCCGTTCGATTTCGTACCCGTCGGCCCGCGAGAGGAGGGCCGCGTCCTCCAGTTGTGCGGCGTACTTGCTGACCGTCGGTCGCGAGACGTCCAGGCGACCGGCGAGGTCGCTGGCCGACTGGTCAGGGTCTTCCAGGAGCGCGATCACCATCCCGCGTGGCGTGTCACGCCGCAGGTAGCCCAGCGCGACCTGCTCGTACTCCGTGAACCGACCGGCGAGGAAATACCGCCGGTAATCGCCGTCCTTCCGGCTCTCGACGGTCCCTGCACGCTCAAGCGTCCGGAGGTGGTGCTGGGTCTCGCCCGTGCCCAGTTGGAGGTCGTCGCGTAGCTTCGAGAAGTGTGCGCCTGGGGTGGCGCCGACGTAGCCCGCGATGGCGTCTGGGACGTCGCTGTCGCTCTCGCGTTCGGTCGCGCTCGCCAGCCCTACCAACGGACTCGCCCCACCCAGGGCCGCGAACCGTCTCAAGGTGGCTCGCTTGTCCTCGTCGACCCCGCCCCGCCCCGGCGACATGGACCAGGGTACGGAGTGGAGCGTGAAAACCGCTTCGTTAGGACGAGGGGGTATCGTCGGCGTCCCCGGCGGACTCGTCGCTCGTCGACTCGCCCTGTCCGTCGCCCTGGTCGCCGCCGCCCTCGATCGGTTCGTTGGGGTTGAAGTCCGTGCCGCCGCCGGAGAACTCCTGGTCCATCTCCTCGATGACCTCGTCGGGGTCCTGGATGTCCGAGGTGCCCCCGCCATGCTTGACGGCCTGGGCCTCCTGTTCCATCTTGTCGACGTCGACGACGTTCTCCTCCTTGTCGAGTTCGCCGAGGATCTCCTCGATGTCGTCGAGGCCGAGCATCTCGCGGGTCTCCTCGTCGAAGTCCAGCGCATCCAGCACGTGCCCGTTCTCCTTCACATCGCTCCCCTGCAGGTGCTTGCCGTACCGCCCGACGAGCGAGGTTAGCTCCTGGGGCAGGACGAAGGTCGTCGACTCGCTGGTGCCGATCTCCTCTAGGGACTCCATGCCGCGCTCGATGATCGCCCGCTCGCCCATCGCCTCTGCGGACTTCGCCCGCAGGACCGTCGAGATGGCGTCACCCTGTGCCTCGAGGATCTGGCTCTGCTTTTCACCCTGGGCGCGGATGATGTTGGACTGCTTCTCGCCCTGCGCCTCCTCGATGGCGCTGCGGCGTTCGCCCTGAGCCTCGAGGATCATCGCGCGCCGGCGGCGCTCCGCGGAGGTCTGTTGCTCCATGGCCTTCTGGACCTCCGTGCTGGGGTTGACCTCGCGGACCTCGACGGACTCGACGCGAATCCCCCACTCGTCGGTCGGTTCGTCGAGTTCGGTGCGGATCTTCGCGTTGATCTGCTGGCGCTTGTTGAGGGTGTCGTCGAGTTCCATGTCGCCCAGGACCGCCCGGAGCGTGGTCTGGGCGAGGTTCGAGACGGCGCGCTTGTAGTCGTCGACCTCGAGGAAGGCCTTCTCGGCGTCCATGACCTTGATGTAGACGACGGCGTCGGCGGTCACCGGCGAGTTGTCCCGCGTGATGGCCTCCTGGCGGGGCACGTCCAGCGTCTGGGTCCGCATGTCGAAGCGGTAGGTCTTCGTGACGTACGGCAGCACGAAGTTCGGCCCCGGTTCCAGCAGGCCCTGATACTTCCCGAAGCGCGTGTAGGCCTCGCGGTCGTAGGCGTCGACGATGACGATGCTCTTGTAGGCCGTCACGACGGCGATGAGCAACAGGATGACCGCGACGATGGGGAGGGCGGCGTCCCCGGTCTGGAGGACGGCAGCGGTTGGCATGCGTCACGCTAGGGAAGGGGCGGGGAAAAGTGTTGGTACGGCGAGACGGGATTAGGCGTTCGGATCGGCCTCGGCTCCCGCCTCCCGTCCCGCGGTCTCCGACCGACCGCGCTCCAGTTGCCGGTCGATGTCGTCGGTAACGTCGCCGACGGACTCGACGGTCAGCAGGTTCCCGCCGCCGGGATCCATCACCATGACTTCCTCGCCCTCGGGAATCTCGCCGTCCACGCTCCGTGCCCGGTAGTAGGGATTGAAGCCGCCGTTGTCGAGTTTGACCTCGCCCTCGGTGGGCGTGACGCGTTCGGTCACGCGACCCGTCTTGCCCCGGAGGCTCTGTGAGTCGCTCGTCCGGCCCTCGCTCGTCCCGCCGTAGACGTCGAGTTCGCGGTAGGCGTACAGCGTCGCCAGCGAGGTGACGATGACGACGACGGTGAGGATCAATACGTTCAGTACCCCCAGGCCGGCCGGCAACGCCAGGCCCACGAGGCCCGCAGCGAACAGCGCGACGCCGACGACGAAGAAATGCGCACCCGGGATGAGCGCCTCCGCGACGATCATCGCGGCGCCCGCCAGGAGGAGCACCATCGGCAGGTTCGCGGTGAAGAGTCCGAAGGCGTCGACCATGCCGGTCGTACGTGGAGCGCGCGGATAATATTTCGGGGGCGGAGGCGGGAAGACCGACCCGGCTCCCCCTCAGAGGAGTGCCATCGCGTACAGCCCGACGACGGCCACGCCGATGACGATTCCCACGAGGACGAACAGCGCGTTCTCGGCATCGATTTCCCCGGGCTCGATGGTCTCGCTGGGGGCGAAGTTCCCGGCGACCCCGCTCCCGCCGTCGTCGTCCACCTCGCCCTCCCCCGTGGCGTCCGCGTCCTCCAGGTCCGACAGCGAGAAGCGCCACTCCTCCTCGTCGTCATCGTCCTCGGCTGGGGCGGCCATGCGAGTCCCAAACGGTCGGTCACACAAGAAGGCTCCGGGCTGGCGATGAGACGCGCGGCGTCTCGCTCAGCGGATCTTCGTTCCGGGCTCGCTGTCGCCGTGGGTCGTCAGCAGGTCCGCCTGCTCGCCCGCCGCCAGGAGCATGCCGTTGGACTCCACGCCGAACAGCTCCGCCGGCTCGAGGTTCGCCAGGATCACGATCTCGGTTCCCGGCAGCTCGTCGACGTCGTGGAGTTGCTTGATCCCTGCCACGATCTGGCGTTCCTCGACGCCCACATCGACCTCGAGTCGGACGAGGTCGTCGGCCCCCTCGATCGGTTCGGCGGCCGTGATTCGCGCGACGCGTACGTCCAGGTCCTGGAAGTCCTCGAAGCCGACCCGGTCGGCGGTGATCGGTTCGAGGTCCGCTGCGGCCTCGTCCTCGCCGTCCTCGTCGCCACCCTCGTCCGCGCCGTCACCGCCGTCGTCGTCCCCGTCGCCCGCGGCCGCAACGCGGTCGCGCAGTTCGGCGTTCAGCGCCTCGACCGTCTCGTCCTCGACCCCGGTGAACAGCTCCTCCGGCTCGCCGAACTCGGCGGGCGGCGCTTCGAGCGCGGCGTCGATCCGGACGTCGGCCACGGGCCCGTCCTCGCCGAGTTGGGTCCAGAGTCGCTCGGCCGTCTCGGGCATGACCGGCTGGAGCAGCACGGCACAGGCCTTCGTCAACTGGACGCAGTCGCGGATGACCTGGGCAGCGTCGTCGGGAGCGTCGTCCACCAGGTTCCAGGGCTCGTTGCGCTGGATGTACTCGTTACCGACGTCGGCGAGGTCCACAGCGACCTGCCCGACCGTCCGAACGTCGTAGTCGGCGACGGCGTCCTCGAAGGTCTCGATGGCCGCCTCGATTTCCTCCCGGATCTCGTCGCTGACGTCCGCGTCGGGCGTCCCCTCGTAGTTGCGCTGGGCGAACAGCAGCGAGCGGTAACAGAAGTTCCCGAGGTTCCCCACGAGTTCGCCGTTGACGCGCTCGGCGAACCGGTCCCAGGAGAAGTCCACGTCGTTCTCCAGGCCGGAC
>Ga0207756_100325_pt1 | contig 19112 bp, 20 predicted proteins | sample A23M1SouthBayCA_FD_187748 | JGI IMG/M metagenome (GOLD analysis project Ga0207756, IMG submission 187748) | Aerobic enrichment media microbial communities from Eden Landing Ponds, California, USA - A23 M1 (3) (SPAdes) | ecosystem: Environmental > Aquatic > Marine > Unclassified | place...
CGCGGCGGACGCCTACGGGATCGTCTCAGGCGACCCCGGCGTCTGCATGGCCACCTCGGGCCCGGGCGCGACAAACCTCGTGACCGGCCTGGCGGACGCGAGCATGGACTCCGATCCCGTGCTGGCGCTGACCGGCCAGGTCCCGACGGACCTCGTCGGCAACGACGCCTTCCAGGAGACCGACACCATCGGCGTCACCCAGCCGGTCACGAAGTACAACATCTTCTCGTCGGCGCCCGACGAGGTCGGCGACGACGTCGGCACGGCCTGGGCGCTGGCCGAGGCTGGCCGTCAGGGCCCGACGCTGGTCGACCTCCCTAAGGACGTCACGCAGGGCGAGACCGATCGCAAGCCCGCCGGGCCACAGACGCCCGACACCTACGACCCGCCGACCGAGGCCGACGACGCGGTCGTTCAGGACGCGGCCGACGCACTGGCCGCGGCCGATCGGCCGGTCATCCTGGCCGGCGGCGGCGTGATCAAGGGTGAGGCCTGGGACGAACTGTACCAGTTCGCCACCGAGTACGAGATCCCGGTCATCACCACGATGCCCGGCATCGGCGCGTTCCCGGAGACCCACGACCTTTCGCTGGGCATGGCCGGTATGCACGGCACGGGCTACGCCAACCTGGCCATTTCGAACACCGACCTCCTGCTCGGGATCGGTACCCGGTTCGACGACCGGCTGACCGGCGGGCTCGATACCTTCGCGCCCGACGCCGAGGTGGCCCACGTCGACGTCGATCCGGCGGAGATCAGCAAGAACGTCCACGCGGACTACCCGCTGGTGGGCGACGCGAAACACGTCCTCCGGCAGCTGGACGACGCGATGGCGGCCGCGCCGGCGATCGACGCCTGGCGCGAGACCTGTGAGCAGTGGAAGGCGGAGTACCCGCTGGACTACGCGATGCCCGAGGACGAGCCGATCAAGCCCGAGTACGTCGTCGAGACCTTCGACGACGTGACGCCCGACGACACTATCGTCACGACGGGCGTCGGGCAGCACCAGATGTGGGCCTGCCTGTACTGGACGTACGTCGAGCCTCGCACCTGGGTGTCCAGCCACGGCCTCGGGACGATGGGCTACGGCGTACCCTCGGCCATCGGCGCGAAGCTCGCGGCACCGGACCAGGAGGTCGTCTGCTTCGACGGCGACGGCTCCTTCCTGATGACCGGCCAGGAGATCTCCGTCGCGGTCCGCGAGAACCTCGACATCACCGTGGTCATCCTGAACAACGAGGCCATCGGCATGGTCCGCCAGTGGCAGGACGGGTTCTACGAGGGTCGCCGGATGGCCTCCGAGTATCCCTGGATCCCGAAGTTCGACAAGCTCGCGGAGGCCTACGGCGCGGAGGGCTTCCGCGTCGAGGAGTACGACGAGGTCGAGGAGACGATCCAGGCCGCTCGCGAATACGACGGCCCTTCGGTCATCGACGTCATCATCGACCCGAGCGAGAACGTCTACCCGATGGTCCCGAGCGGGGGCGACAACGCCCGCTTCGCGCTGAACGAGGACCAGCTGGGGGGTCTCTGATGACGACAGGCGAACTCCCCGGCCCCGGGCCGGACGAGCGGCAACTGCCGGAGGGGCGGCGCAACTCCCAGGGCATCCGCATTGACCCGGAGGCCGAGGCCGAGCACCCGCCGGAGGAGGCGGTGCTGTCGGCCCTCGTCAAGCACGAGCCCGGCGTCCTCGCGGAGATATCCGGCCTGTTCAGCCGCCGGCAGTTCAACATCGAGTCGCTGACGGTCGGATCCACGATCGACGACACGATGGCCCGGATGACGATCGTCATCGAGGAGCCGCGGCCGGGCATCGACCAGGCCAAGAAGCAACTGGAGAAGCTGATCCCCGTCATCTCCGTGCGCGAACTGGCCGACGACGCCCTCGAGCGCGAACTCGTCATCGTCAAGGTCGACGGTGACGAACCCGACAAGGTCAACGCGATCACGCAGATGTACGACGGAACGACCCTCGACGCCGGCCCCCGGACGATCACCGTCCAGATCACCGGCGGCGAGCAGAAGATCGACGACGCCATCGACGCCTACGCCCAGTTCGGGATCCGCGAGATCGCCCGAACGGGGTACGCGGCGCTGGCGCGCGGCGAGGCACCGACCGCCCAGGTCACCCAGCCCAACCGGGCACCGACCGAGGCGCAGGTCGCCACGCAGGAGGTTTCCGATGACTGACGAATTCACGCTACCGATCTACTACGACGACGACGCAGATGAATCGAAGATTCAAGACAAGACCGTGGCCGTGCTGGGATACGGCAGCCAGGGCCATGCACAGGCCCAGAACCTCGGCGACAGCGGCGTGGACGTCGTGGTGGGGCTCCACGAGTCCTCATCCTCGCGGCAGGCTGCGGAGGCGGACGGCCTCGAGGTCGGGACGCCCACGGAGGCGGCGGCGGTGGCGGACATCGTCGTCATGCTGGTCCCGGACACCGTCCAGCCGGACGTCTACGACGACATCGAGGACGAACTCGAGCCCGGCGACACGCTCCAGTTCGCCCACGGCTTCAACATCCACTACGGCCAGATCGAGCCACCGGAAGACGTCGACGTGACGATGGTAGCGCCGAAGGCACCCGGTCACCTCGTCCGGCGAACGTACAAGCGGGGGGAGGGGACCCCCGGGCTGAAGGCAGTCTACCAGGACGCCACGGGCGAGGCCAACGACGAGGTGCTGGCCTACGCACAGGCCATCGGCTGTACGCGGGCCGGCGTCATCGAGACGACGTTCCGCGAGGAGACCGAGACGGACCTGTTCGGCGAGCAGGCCGTCCTCTGTGGCGGCGTCACCGACCTGGTCAAGGCCGGGTACGAGACGATGGTCGACGCCGGCTACAGCCCCGAGATGGCCTACTTCGAGGTCCTGAACGAACTCAAGCTCATCGTCGACCTGATGTACGAGGGCGGCAACATGGAGATGTGGAACTCCGTCTCCGACACGGCCGAGTACGGCGGCCTCTCCCGCGGTTCAGACGTGATCAACCAGGACGCCATGGAGGACATCCTCGAGGGCGTCCAGAGTGGAACGTTCGCCCGGGAGTGGATCAGCGAGAACCAGGCCAACCGGCCGTCCTACCGCCAGCTTCGCGAGGCAGAGCAGAACCACGAGATCGAAGACGTCGGCGAACGCCTGCGCGCGCTGTTCGCCTGGGGCGAACACGCCACCGAGGAGGAAACCGAACAGGAAGAGGTGCGCGCCGATGACTAAGATGCGTAACGTTGACCACACGCATCCCCACACCGGCGAGGCCTTCGGCGACGCCTTCTGGGGACCGGCCGTCGTCGCCGACGGTGGCCAACCCGACGCCGAAGTGACTGACGAGATGCGCGACGTCGACCACGAGAGTCCCGACGACGAGGGCGCCGACCGCGTCTTCGAGCGCGGGACCGAGGGCCGGACGGAGTCAGTATGAGTTCGGGGACGCTCTACGACGCAGTCTGGGATCGCCACAAGGTGACGACGCTGCCCAACGGCCAGGACCAACTGTTCGTCGGGCTGCACCTCATCCACGAGGTCACCAGCCCGCAGGCCTTCGGCATGCTCCGCGAGCGCGACATCGACGTCGCCCGGCCCGACCTGACGCTGGCGACGGTCGACCACATCTTGCCGACGGCCGACCAGTCCCGCCCGTACGGCGACGACGCGGCCGAGGAGATGATGACCGAACTCGAGGCAAACGTCCGCGACGCGGGCATCGAGTTCCTCGATCCCACGTCCGGCGACCAGGGCATCGTCCACGTCGTCGGCCCGGAGCAGGGTCTCACCCAGCCCGGCAAGACCATCGTCTGTGGCGACTCCCACACGTCGACGCACGGGGCTTTCGGCGCGATTGCCCTCGGCATCGGGACCTCCCAGATCCGCGACGTCCTGGCGACCCAGACTATCGCCATGGACAAGCAACAGGTCCGGAAGATCGAGGTTACTGGCGACCTCGGCGAGGGCGTCGAGGCCAAGGACGTCATCCTCGAGATCATCCGCAGACTCGGGACTGACGGCGGCGTCGGCTACGTCTACGAGTACGCCGGGGAGGCCATCGAGTCGCTGGGCATGGAGGGCCGGATGTCCATCTGCAACATGACCATCGAGGGCGGCGCTCGCGCGGGCTACGTCAACCCCGACGAGACCACCTACGAGTGGCTGGAGCAGACCGACTACTTCCAGGAGAACCCCGACGAGTTCGACCGGCTCAAGCCCTACTGGGAGTCCATCCGCAGCGACGGGGACGCCGAGTACGACGACGTCGTCACCATCGACGGGTCCTCCCTGGAGCCGGTCGTCACCTGGGGCACGACCCCCGGCCAGGGCGTCGGGATCACCGACCCCATTCCCGAGCCGGAGACCCTGCCCGAGGAGAAACAGGACACCGCACGACGCGCCCAAGAGCACATGCGCGTCGGACCGGGCGACACGATGGATGGCTACGAGATCGACGTGGCCTTCCTGGGCTCGTGCACGAACGCGCGCCTGCCCGACCTGCGCCGGGCGTCGAAAATCGTCGAGGGCCGCGAGGTCCACGACGACGTGCGCGCGCTGGTCGTTCCCGGGAGCCAGCGCGTCCAGCACGCCGCCGAGGAGGAAGGCCTGAAGGACGTCTTCGAGGCCGCGGGCTTCGACTGGCGCAACGCGGGCTGTTCGATGTGTCTCGGCATGAACGAGGACCAGCTGGAGGGCGACGAGGCCTGCGCGTCCTCCTCGAACCGGAACTTCATCGGCCGCCAGGGCAGCAAGGACGGCCGGACGATCCTGATGAACCCCCAGATGGTGGCCGCGGCGGCCATCGAAGGGGAAGTGACCGACGTACGCGAACTGTCGGAGGTCGTTACAGTATGACTGAAGACATCCCGTCGGTCGAGAACCTCAGCGGCACGGGCATCCCCATCCGCGGGAACGACATCGACACCGACCAGATCATCCCCGCGCGGTTCATGAAGGTCGTCACCTTCGACGGCCTCGGCGAGTTCGCGTTCTTCGACCAGCGGTTCGAAAGCGCGACTCCTCCGGAGTCGCGAGACGGAGACGGCGAAGCCGTCGTAGCGGACGACGAGCAGAAAGACCATCCGATGAACGAGGCCCGTTACCAGGACGCCTCGATCATGGTCGTGAACAACAACTTCGGGTGTGGCTCCTCGCGCGAGCACGCCCCCCAGGCGCTGATGCGCTGGGGCATCGACGCGCTGATCGGCGAGAGCTTCGCCGAGATCTTCGCGGGCAACTGCCTGGCGCTGGGCATCCCGACGGTCACCGCCGAGCCCGAGGACGTCCGGGACCTCCAGAACTGGGTCGAGGAGTATCCCGACGCGGAGATCGACGTCGACGTCGCCGCGGAGACCGTCCACTTCGACGACCGGACGATCTCGGTGTCCGTCGACGAGGGCCAGCGCAAGGCCCTGGTCGAGGGCATCTGGGACACGACGGCACTCATGAAGTCGAACCAGCAGGCCATCGCGGACACCGCGGCGAACCTCCCGTACGTCGGCGGCGACTGAGCGGTCTCTCCGTTTTCTCCAGCCGGTGGGTGTCCCGCCGTCAGTCCGGTGGTTGGTCGGCGACTACCGTCGCCGTCGAAACCGGATTGTCGCCAGCGCGACCGTAGGAAACCCATTCCAAAGGCCGTCTCGCGTCAGTTGGGGGCCATGGACGATCCCCGTGGTACCCGGTCGCCGCCACCCGATCGACCGGCCAGGGACGGGCTCGCGACCACGTGCCGACCGATCGGTGGTGGCGATCGATGAAACCACCCTCGACGCGCGCCGACGGCCTGAAGATCGTCGGCCTCGCGCTGGGACTGACCCTTTTCCTGGGTCTGGCGGTCGCCCTCCTGGGTCCCACGATTGGGGACGACGAGCCACCCACGGAACCGAACACACCGACCGAGCCCACGACGAACGTACCGGCACTCCGGTCGCCCGCGCCAGCCCTGGGCACGTCGGAAATTCCCGACAACGGGACCGGCCGGAACTTCGAACTCGTCGCGCACGAGCCACTGCTCGACGAGCACCAGTACGTCGGAAACGAGTCGTTCGGGATTCCGCGGGGGTCCAACGGGGAGATCACGGCCACAGGTGACTGCGTCTACGTCGGCTCGATGATCGGCCACCAGCCGCCCCTGGTCGTCGACGTAGCGGATCCGACCGAGCCCGACGTCGTCGGCCCAGTCCCGGACGCCGTCCCGGGCGTGGGCAACGGCATCGAGGGGATCCAGGCCAGCGGTGACGTCCTGGCCGTCGACCACCGCGACGCGATGGGTGTGCTCGGCTTCGAGGTCCCGGAAGGCCTGCCGGAGCACGGCCTGAGCGTCTACGACGTCTCGAACTGCCAGCGGCCCGAACTCGTCGCACGACACGACGCTGGCGACTTGGAAACCCACGCGCTCCGGCTGTGGCGCGATCCCGAGAACCCCGACCGCCTTCTCGGTGTGCAGACCTTCCTCGACACCCCGAACGTCCAGGTAGTGGACCTCACGGGGTGTCCCGACGATGACGCCTGTGACCCGACGGTCGTCGCCGAGTGGGCCCTCGGGAACCAGACGGACGCCAGCGGCGCCACCCACGAGGCGATCTTCTCGACGGATGGGCGGCGGATATACGCGGCACAGGCAGACGCCGGCTTCCTCCTCCTCGACAGCACGAACCTGCTGGCGTCGCTCCGGGGGACAGACGACTGTGATCCGTCCACGCCGGAGGATCCGGACGGAGCGGGCCACTGCCTGACCGTCGCGAACCCGGACGTTGCGGCGTCACTCGAGGACCAGCCCGACTTCGAGATCGGCTTTCCGCACACGCTGTTGAAGATTCCAGGGCGGCCGTACTTCCTCGCGACCGGCGAGTCGTCCGGCCCCGACTGGGGGAAGGACACGATCGGGGAACGATACGGGCAGTGTCCGGGTGCGTCCCTCAGGGTCCACGGAATCGCCGAAAACGGCTCCGGTGGGGGAGACGCGAGCGGGGCGAGTACCGACCGACTCCAGGGATTCCTCGATCCGCACCCGGTTGGCAATTACTCCCTCCCAAGCCAAGTGGCGTCGAACTGCGTCGAATCCGGGTGGGAGCAGGGTGAAGTGCCATCCCCCGGGTGGTTGAGTCCCCACTTCCCGACGGCGTTCCCGGACGTCGCCTTCGTCACGTACTACGGCGGCGGCCTCCGTGCGATAGACGTCTCCGACCCGGCCGCGCCCAGGGAAGCCGGGTACTTCTACAACGACCCCGTGGACGAGATCCGCTGGGCCTACCACGGCCAGGCGAGCGACAGCGTCGACGGCGCCGATGGGCGGGCGATACGCCGCTCGGCACCGAAGGGGACGCACCTCTTCGCGTTCAGCTATCCCGTGACGGTAGACGGCTACCTGCTCTACGCGGACTCGCAGTCGGGTCTCTACGTCCTGGAGTACACGGGCCCGCACGCGGACCAGATTCCGGACGACGGCACCTGTCTGCCGGCCAACCCCGGCGCCGTCGAACCGGGCTACGAGCCGTGTCCGCCCTACGGGCAGACCACCTGGACTGCTGGAGGGTCGTGATCGGGGCGACGGTGCGAACCGAACCGCTTTCGAGGCCCGGGGCGCTCTGTCGACGTACTCGACCATGACACACGAGATCGCCGTGATCCCGGGCGACGGGATCGGCCAGGAAGTGACGCCGGCGGCCGTCGATGTCCTCGAGGCACTGCCGATCGACTTCGAATTCGTCCACGGGGAGGCCGGCGACGAGACGCTGGCGGAGACGGGCGAGGCCCTGCCCGAGGAGACGCGCGCACTCGCGGCCGACGCCGACGCGACGCTGTTCGGCGCCGCCGGCGAGACGGCTGCCGACGTCATCCTGCCGCTGCGGGAGGTCGTCGGCTCCTTCGCCAACGTCCGGCCGGCTCGATCCTACCCCGGCCTCGACGCCGTCCAGCCCGACGCTGATCTCGTCTTCATCCGGGAGAACACCGAGGGCGTCTACTCGGGCATCGAGAGCGACATCACCGACGGCGTCACCACGCTGACGCGCGTCGTCACCGAGGACGCCTCCCGGCGGATCGCCGAGTTCGGCTTCAGCTACGCGGCCGGGAACGACTTCGACGACGTGACCATCGCCCACAAGGCCAACGTGATGCGGACCACCGACGGGCTGTTCCTGGAGACCGCCGAGGCGGTCGGTGACGAGCGTGGCGCCGACTACGACACCGCGCTCATGGACGCGCTGGCGATGCACCTGATCACCCACCCCGAGGACTACGGCGTCGTCATCTGTCCGAACCTCGCCGGTGACGTGCTCTCGGACCTCGCAGCAGGCCTCGTCGGTGGGCTTGGCCTCCTGCCGAGTGCGAACGTCGGCACGGACAACGCGCTGTTCGAACCGGTCCACGGCTCCGCGCCGGACATCGCCGGCCAGGGAGTCGCCAACCCGGCCGCGATGATCCTCTCGGCGGCGATGTTGCTCGATCACCTGGAGTACGGCGAGGAGGCGGACCGCGTCAGAGATGCCGTCGAGTCGACGCTCGCCGAGGGACCACGGACGCCCGACCTCGGCGGCGACGCGTCGACGACGGCCGTCAGTGACGCCGTCGTGGACCGGCTGTAGGTCGCGCTCCAATCACTCTGCGGACGGCTGCTCCGCAGCGGCGGCCTGTCGGATCTCCGCCCAGCGGTCCTGGCGCTCGAGAAAGGCCTGGAGCTGTTCCGCGTAGTCCTGGACGAGTGCGGCTGCGTCCTCCAGTTTTTCCTGGTTGGACCCGCCACCGGCGTTGGACAGCGACACCGAGTTGGCCACCTTTCGCATCGCACGCCGGAGTGGATTCGAATCCTCGATGCCCTCCGGGTCGGCGCCGGGGCCCACCTGCTGCTCGATGCGGTCGAGTTCCGGGATGACGTCCCCGAAGTTGCTGGTGTCGGCGACGAGTCGCGCCGCCTCGTCGTCCTCGGGGTTCTCGACTTCCCACTCCACTGCGGTCATGATGAGCCCCCACTGCTGGTTGCTGAACTGCGACTCCGCCACGCGGTCCTGAAACTGCTGGTCGACCTGCATGCGTGCGCCGGCCAGGCGGTTGGTCCAGTCGGTCATGCCCCTGGATTGCTGCCCCGCAGGTATGAGCGTTTCCGCTGGGCGCGGCGACGGGTGGCCGATCGACTGACCGGCTCAGAACGCCTCGTCGGTGACGCTGATGTCGGCGTGCAGTTCGTCGCGGAGCGCGCTGTGGACGTGACAGATGTCCTCCCCGCGGGCCACGATGTCGTCGGCGGCGTCGCCGAGGGAGGCCTCGACGGCGATGTCGAAGGCGATCGATTCGAGGTCGTCGTCATCGTCGACGTCCGCGCTCACCTCGACCTCGACCGTCCCCAGGTCGTCGATGCCCTCCTTCCCTGCACCGACGCGGAAGGCGGGGATGTAACAGGACGCGTAGTCCGCCGCGAGGACCTGGTTCGGCGTCGGCCCGTCCTCGCCCGTTGCGTCGACGGTCAGTTCCCACTCGTCGACGACGCTCGTAGTGGTGTAGCCCTCTTCGCACGTGCTGGTGACTTCGATGTCTGCCATACAACACTGGTCGCGTCGTGGCCTCAAAATACTACCCGTGACGACGGTTGTTGCCCCTTGCTGGGACGCGGTCGAGACCGCTACAGCTCGAACGTCTCGTCACCCGCGAGAACGACCGGTTCGGCGTCAGTACCGGTCGCCTTCACCTCCCGGACGAAGTCGTCGGTGTCGAGTTCGATCGGCGGGAACGTGTCGTAGTGCATCGGGAAGGCGGTATCGACGTCGAGCCAGTCGACGGCGACGGCCGCCTGGGCCGGGCCCATGGTGAAGTGATCGCCCGCGGGGACCGCCGCGGCGTCGGGCTCCAGGAACGGGCCGATGACCTCCCGCATCTCGACCATCAGCGACGTGTCCCCGGCGTGGTAGAAGGTCGTGCTGTCGGCGTCGGCGACCTGCGTGGGCTTCGTGTCGGAGACGACGAAGCCCGCGGGCATCCCCCCGGTCGTCCCATAGCTCGTCTCGATGCCGTTGGAGTGGTCGGCACGGACCATCGTCACGAAGGCGTCGCCGACCTCGACGGTGCCGCCGAGGTTCATGCCCATCCCGCCGACGGCCTCGAAGTCGCCGAACTCGTCGCGGCAGTACTCGACGAGTTCCGGCGTGGCCACGAGCCGGGTTCCCTCGTACCGATCCACGTCGCCGACGTGGTCGGCGTGCCCGTGTGTCAGCAGGACGGCGTCCGGATCGAGTTCCTCCGGGTCCGTGTTCGTCTTGGGATTGTCGAAGAAGGGATCGATCAGCAGACTCGTCTCGCCGACATCGACGTGCCACGTCGAGTGGCCGTACCAGGTGAGCTCCATAGCCACGTGAACCTTCGCCCGAAGTCCACTTAACGCTGGCCACCTCGGCAGGCGCTGGCGATGTCAGTCCGACGTCGGCCGGGTGCGGCGGGCGCGTGCGATCCAGGCCTCCATCTGGCGGTTCAGCGACCAGAAGAGGATGACCGTCATCGTCATCATGGCTGCGACGACGACGGCGCCCGTATAGAAGACGTTCGAGGACGGCAGGCCCACGTAGAGGATGACGAAGCCGACGAGAGCCATCTCCAGCGCACACCGGACGCCCGGCAGGACGAACCCCGGCGGCGGTACCTCGGTCGTGTCACTTTGTCCCATGAGGCTCCGAAGGGAACCCGACTACGAGAAGCTTGCCCTGTCACTTATCCCGCTCTGTTCCCACCGGTCGGTATGGACAGGCAGGACGTGTCCCGTCGCGGCTTCATGGCGGCCGTCGGGGCCGCCGCGACCGGTCTCGCCGGGTGTTCGATCAGGACTCCCCAGGAGGCCGACCCGGGACCCGACGGGTCCGACGGCGAACTGGGGGCCGCCACGCCGGTCGCGCTCGACGGCGCGAGTGACGCGGCACAGCTCACCGACGGGTCGGCCTTCACGGAGGTCTACCGGGAGACGGTCGACTCCGTGGTCGCCGTCCGGGTAGAGTCGGGGGGCGGGAGCGCCCAGGGAACCGCCTGGGTCTACCACGACGACTACCTGGTCACGAACGAACACGTCGTCAGCGACGCCGACGACATCGCCGCGTGGTTCGCCGACGTCGGCTGGCGCGAGGGCAGGGTCGTCGGGACGGACGTCTACAGCGACCTCGCCGTCTTCGAGGTGGCCAACAGACCAGCCGACGCGTCGGCCCTGCCACTGGTCGAGTCCCCGCCGCCCGTCGGCGCCCACGTCGCCGCCATCGGCAATCCCTTCGGCCTCTCGGGGTCGCTGACCTCCGGTATCATCAGCGGCCGCGGCCGCGCGCTCCCCGCCCCGAACGGCTTCTCCATCCCCGCGGCGATCCAGACCGACGCGGCCGTCAACCCCGGCAACAGCGGCGGGCCGCTGGTCACGCTGGACGGCAACGTTGCCGGCGTCATCAACTCCGGCGGCGGTGACAACATCGGCTTCGCCATCTCTGCGGCCATGGTCGAGCGCGTCGCCCCCGCCCTGATAGAGGACGGCAGCTACGAGCACTCCTACATGGGCGTCGAGATCCGGGACGTGACGCTGCCGCTCGCGCGGGCGAACGGCCTCGAGGACGCACGCGGCGTCTACGTCCACGAGGTCGTCGACGGCACGCCGTCTGCGGGAGTCCTCCAGGGGAGCACCGGCCAGCGGTTCGTCGACGGCCAGACCGTCGACGTGGGCGGTGACGTCGTCCGCACGCTCGCCGGCCAGCCGATTCCAAACCGCGAGGCCCTCTCGCGCGTCCTGGCACTGTACGCCAGCCCGGGCGACACGGTCGACGTCGGGGTCATCCGCGACGGGAGCCGACAGACGGTCCGGCTGCGGTTGGGTGCGCGCCCGTCGCCCTGACGGGCCCGCACCGGTTCACTCCAGGCGTTCTGCGGCCCCGCGGTCGACGAGAGGCTCTGCGTTCGCCGCGGGAAGGGTCACCACGTCGTCCGCCGCGAGGTCGTACTCGCGCTCGTCGACCCCGAGGATCGGTCCAACGTCGTCCGTGATACGGACGAGCTGTCGCTCGACGTCGGGCTCTCCCGCGTCAGTGACCGCCTCGTCCGGGTCGACCTCCGCCGCGTCGGCCGGTGGTGCGCCGTCCGACGGGTCAGCCGGGGCGTCGCTCGTTGGATCGAGTTCCGGGTCCCCGGCGCCGGCGTCGTCGGCTTCTGTGGGTGGCGGTGGCGGGGGCCGCTCGTCGTCGCTCGCGCCGCCGTCAGGTGGCCCGGCGTCGGAATCGCCCGCGTCCTCCCCCATCAGGTCGGCTGCAGGAACCCCCTCGTCGCCGTCGGCCGGCCCGCCGTCCCTGTCGGCGGGCGCTGCCGGGACGTCGCCGGTGTGGTCACCTCGGAGCCGGTCGAGGACGCGGGCCCGGTTGGCCTCGATCTCGTCGACGAGAGTGTCGAAGAGGTCGGCTTCCTCCTTGGTCATCCCGTCCGCTTCGGCCGGGAGGTCCGCAGCCGCGAAGGTCGCTGCCTTGACGACTTTGCCGACCCGCTTCTCGTAGATCGCCTCGAGGGTCTGTTCGGCCGTACGGATCCGGTCGGTGAGTCGGTTGACCCGCGGGGAGTCGAACGGGTCCGCAGCCTCCTCGGCGGCGGCGTCGCGTTCGGCGCGGAGGTCCGCCACGAAGTCGGCCGCCTCCTCGTAGAAGGACTCGCGCAACTGCTGGAGGCGGTCGGTCTGGCGCTCGCGGTCGCGCACCGACTGGAGTTGATCGAGATCCATCCTACTCCCTCCCCTTCTCGGCGCGACCCCTGGCCATGAGGAACACGCCGAGGTACTCGGGAACTGTACGTCGCCCCGGATCGAGTGTAAAGGTGTCGCCCCCCAGTTCGACCTCGCCGCCCTCCGTCACCTCGACGGTGATCTCGTGGCCGCGGAAGGTCTTGGGCACGCCGTCGACGAGCGGGTCGAAGTCCGCGATGGCGTCGCGGTCGATGCGCTGGACGACGAGGCCGCTCCCGCCGTGGAGGCTGCCGGGGAGCCGGATCAGGCGGTTGGTGTCCGTGGTCACGGGCTCGTCGATCGGCGCGTTGTCTGCCGCGACGACCTCGTCGACGAGTGCCCGGGCGATGCCGTGGAAGGCAGGATGGACGTCGATGTTGCCCTCGCGGATCGCGTCCGTGTTCTCCCTGGCTGCCGCGAGGGCCGCCTCTGCCCTGCGCTCGCCCACACCCTCGAAGTCCTGGAGCCGTTCGACGGCCGACTCCTCGTCCATCGCCACCAGGTCCTCGACGACGTCGACGACGTGGGCGTGTGCCCGCGCGCTCCAGCCACCAGCCGTCGAGAGCGTGCGCTTGTGGGCTGGACTGGAGCGCCCGGCGGTCCCCGCCACGGGTTCCTCCGAGACCAGGGCGTCGAGTTCGAGGCCGATGCCCCGGACGTAGTCGACGATTTCCCGGCGGCCGTCGCTCTCCAGGTGCTGGATCGCGTCGTCGCGGACGTGGACGTGGTAGCCGCGGGCCCCCGAGAAGACGACGGTGAGGTCCTCGAAGCCGAAGTCCTCCTCCAGAAAGGACAGGAGACGGCCGAGGGCGTCCTTGCACTTCGCGAGCATCTCCGCGTAGGAGTCCTCGCCGAGTGTGACCGAGGGGAGGTGGTCGGCGTCGAGGTCGAAGACGAGGTCCGAGGACAGCCAGGACTTCCCGCCCATGGTGCTGGCCCCGGGGTCCTCGTACCGGCCAGCGGAGAAGTAGACGTGCTTGGGGCGCTCGCGGGCCAGAAAGCCCTCGAGGTCGCCCACGTCGAGGAGCGACTGGTGGCGGACCATGGTCTCACCGGGGCCGTCCGTCCACGGGACGTATCCCCACTCGCGCGCGTCCGCGTCGGGCGGCCGCTCAACCGACGTCCGGCGGTAGTAGTCGCCGAACCGGCCCCGCAGGTACGCCCGCGTACGCTCCTCCATCGGCCCCCGATTGTCAGAGTGCGACAATAGGACTTGCGCCTGGCCACCGCCGCCTTGCTACCGGCCCAGTAGGCCTGCCAGTCGCTCCCGGAACCCGGCGTCCTCGCCGAGCGTCAGGTAGTAGGCGTCGCCGCCGTCCTCGTAGTAGCTGTCGATGCGGCGCTTGACCTCGAACCCGAGGTGCTTGTAAAAGCGCAGGGCCTCGCGGTTGGTCGTCCGGGCGTGGCAGGTAACCGTCGCGTGTTCCTCGGCCACGTTCGCGACGAGGCGCTTGCCAAAGCCCTGGTCGCGGTAGTCGTCGTCCACGGCGAGAAAGAGGATGTAGCCGTCGCGGCGGACGGCGGCGAAGCCGATGACGTGGTCCTCGCGGCTCCGGTCGAGGTAGAGATAGACCGTCGAACGGCGGTAGGCGTCCTCGAAGAAACCGCGACGCTGGCGGAGGACGCCGTCGTCGTGGCGGATGTGTTCCTTGAGGTCCCAGGCCGCCCCGACGTAGTCGTCGTGGCCCGGGCTGACCTCCCGTCGCTCCACGTGAACGCTCACTAGGCGTCTGTAGCGGCGGGGCCAGATATAACTCCACCGGCCTGCTCGAGGCGCGTGTCCGCGGGCGGGGGCGCGACGACGGTGGCAGCGGCGGAACGCTTTCACACCCGGGCGGCGAACGCGGGCCCATGACACAGGGTTCGGGCGGTCCCGTCGTCGGCGAGCGAAGTTTCCAGGAGTTTCTCAGACAGGCGCTGGTGGCCGGGACGGCGATCGTCGTGCCCGTCCTCGTCACCGCCGTCGTCCTCCTGATCGTGATCGACCTGCTCTCGGGCCTGCTCGATCCACTCGTCATCCCCATCAGAAGTGCACTCGGGAGCGAGAGCGGCAGTGCCCTGCTTCCCCAGGCGGTCGCAGCGACCGTTCTGTTCTGTTCGATCCTCGTGGTGGGGCTGATCAACGAGAGCAACGTCGGCGGGAACCGCCTGAAGCAGGGTCTCGACTCGACGATGGCCCAGATCCCCGGCGTCAGCTCCATCTACGCCCCGCTCGACCGGATCAGCGAGCTCATGCTCGAGGGGGACACTGACAACTTCCAGGAGGTCGTCCTCGTCGAGTACCCCGAGGAGGGGTCGTACTCGGTCGCGTTCAAGACCGCCGAACCGCCGGACCAGATTCAGGCGGTGGTCGGCGGCGACGAGATGATCACCGTGTTCATGCCGATGGGCCCGAACCCGTTCATGGGCGGGTTCATCATGCACGTCGACGAAGACCAGGTCCACGACGTTGACCTCACCGTCGAGGAGGGCATCACCTCGGTCGTCTCCTTCGGCGTGGCCGTCGAACACGACCCGGAAACCACGGAGGTCGTGCGGCGGATCGACCGGTCGGGAGAGACCGCGTGACGGCCCCCGGAGACAGCGGCACCTTCGCCCTGCGCGAGCACACTGCCGACGTCGCAGTCGAGGCCACCGCGCCGACGCTCGGGGGCGTCTTCGCGGCCGTCGCCGACGGCATGGCGGCAGCGATGTGTGACGAGGTCCCCGCGACCGGCGACCGGCACGTGGTGACCGTCACCGCGGAGCGTCCCGAGGCACTGCTGTTCGACTACCTGGACGAACTCATCTACGAGCGGGACGTCCAGAGCGTTCTGCCCGTCGACAACGCCGCGGAGGTCAAGGAGGCGACCGACGGGTGGCGGATCGATGCCAGCTACCGGGGTGTGGGGCTGGCCGAGGTCGCCGCGCGCGACCTCAAGGCCGTCACGTACTCCGAGATGGACCTCTCGGAACGGCCGGACGGCTGGGACGCCTACGTCGTCTTCGACGTCTGACTCGGCCGGGTCGAACCCTATTTGAGGCCGCCGGGCGGACCACCAGGTATGACCGACACGTTCGACGCCGGCGACGTGACCCTCCACCGCGTGAAAGAGCACGTCTGGGAGATCCCCCGGACCGGCGACATGCGCGTCCCGGCCCGCGTCCTGGCGAGCGAGCCACTCCTGGAAGAGATCGCCGAGGACAAGACCCTCGAACAGTTACAGAACACGACCCACCTCCCGGGCATCCGCAAGTACGCGGTCTGCATGCCAGACGGCCACCAGGGGTACGGCTTCCCGGTCGGCGGGGTCGCCGGCATCGACGCCGAGGACGGCTGCATCTCGCCCGGCGCGGTCGGGTACGACATCAACTGCGGCGTCCGAATGGTCCGGACGAACCTCACCTACGACGACCTCCAGGGCCGCGAGGCCGAACTCGTCGAGGCGCTGTTCGCGAACGTCCCCTCCGGCCTCGGTGGCGGCGGGATCCACGAGGGGTCCGTCGCCGACGTGGAGGCCATCCTGGAGCGCGGGCTGGCGTGGGCCCTCGAGGAGGGGTACGCGGTTCCCGACGACCTCGAGCACTGCGAGGACGAGGGGCACCGCCCCGAGGCCGACGCGAGCGCCGTCTCCCAGAAGGCCAAGGACCGCGGGAAGAACCAGGTCGGGAGCCTCGGGAGCGGGAACCACTTCCTCGAAGTCCAGCGCGTCGCCGAAGTCTTCCGCGAGGACGTCGCCGCGGACTTCGGCCTCGCCGAGGACCAGGTCGTCGTCCTGATCCACTGTGGGTCCCGCGGCCTCGGTCACCAGGTCTGTACGGACTACCTGCGGGAAATCGAGCAGACCCACGCGGGGCTCCTGGACCAGTTGCCCGACAAGGAACTCGCCGCGGCGCCCGCTGGCTCCCAGCTGGCCGACGCGTACTACCGCGCGATGTGTGCGGCGATCAACTTCGCGTGGGTCAACCGCCAGCTCATCACCCACCAGACGCGGCGTGTCTTCGAGTCGGTCTTCGAGCGCGACTGGGAGGCCATGGAGATGGACCTGCTCTACGACGTGGCCCACAACATCGCGAAGAAGGAGGTACACGCGGTGGGCGAGGCGTCGGAGACGCCTCGAGGAGCCGGCGAAGCCGGCGGAGGCGAGCAGCGCGAGCTATTCGTCCACCGCAAGGGAGCCACGCGGGCCTTCCCCGCCGGCCGAGAGGAGGTGCCCCCGGCCTACCGCGACGTGGGCCAGCCGATCATCATCCCGGGGAGCATGGGCACCGGCAGTTACGTGCTCCGCGGCGGGGACCGCTCCCTCGCGGAGACATTCGGGTCGACTGCCCACGGCGCGGGGCGGCTGATGAGCCGGACCCAGGCGAAACAGGAGTTCTGGGGCGAGGACGTCCAGGACGACCTGCGCGAACAACAGCAGGTGTACGTGAAGGCCCAGAGCGGCGCGACGGTCGCCGAGGAGGCCCCGGGGGTCTACAAGGACGTCGACGAGGTGGTACGCGTCTCCGACGCCCTCGGCATCGGCGACACGGTCGCCAAGACTCTCCCCGTCTGCAACATCAAGGGCTAGTTCTCCCAGGCGTCGAGCATCGTCCGGTTGCCCTCGCCGGGCGCGTGGTAGATCTCGATGGGCGTGTCCGAGCTGATGGACTCCCCCCACGCGCTGGCCGAACTCAGCTGGATCGCCTGGCCGGGCCCGATCGTCTCGTTGGGGGGTGCGTCGGCGATCTGAGCCCACGTCATGCTGTTGGTGTCCGACTCGACCACGAGACTCCCGGCCGGCACCGCATCGCCCTCGTCGTGTTCGACCAGCATCGACCCGCTCTCGGCGTTGTGCTGGAAGGAGAACGTCGCGGTCGTGCCCGTGGAGGTATCCTGGACGAAGAGGACGCTGATGCCGACGGTCGCCGTCACGACGACCGTGAACACCACCAGGATCCCGACGCCCATCGCCTCAGAGACGCCGCGCTCGTCGACACCGACCATTCGTCATCCGGTTGTCCACCGGCCGCCTTAGTCCGTTCGGCTCCCTCGCCGGCCAAGGTCGACGGACGGTAGCGGGAAAGGTCTTTGTCGGGTCGCACCGAGTCACCGGTATGATCGACGAGACCGCCGAGGAGATCGCGGACATGCAGACTCACAGCTCCTCGGTCGTCGCCGTGAAGGCCGCCCGGGCGCTGCTGGAACTCACCGAGCGCGACTATCCCTCCGTCGAAGAGTACCTCCGGACGCTCGAGCGAAACAGCAACGCCCTCCGGCGGGCGAATCCGTCCCACGCCTCGCTGCACAACACCCAACACGAGATCGTCCAGACAGTGCGGGATGCCGATCCCGACGACCTCCAGGCCGCACTGGACCTGACAAGCGAGACGGTCAACGACGTCGTCGAGCGCGTCGAGACGGGCAAGCGCCGCGCCGCCGCGGCCGCCGCGGACCTGCTCGTCGACGACGACACGCTGCTCACCCACGACTACTCCACGACCGTCCTCTCCGCGCTCGCGCGGGCCATCGACGACGGGGCGACCTTCACCGTCTACGTCACCGAAGCGCGCCCGCGATACCTGGGTCGGAAGATGGCCCGCCGCCTCGCGGAGTTCCCGGAGATCGAGACGCACCTCCTGGTCGACAGCGCCGCAGGCCACGTCCTCCCGGACTGTGACCGCGTCGTCGTCGGCATGGACTGCGTCGTCGACGAGGTGCTCTACAACCGGGTCGGGACCTACCCGATCGCTGCGACGGCCACTGACGTCGGCGTGCCGGTGACCGCCATCGGCTCCGCCGCGAAGGTCGTCGACGGCGGCTTCGCCTTCGAGAACGAGGAGCGCGCCGCGAGCGAAGTCATGCTCGAACCCGCCGAGGGCTTCGAAATCGACAACCCGGCCTACGACGCGACCCCAACCCGACTGCTCGACTCGGTCGTTACCGACGAGGGCGTCCGCGACGTCTGACGGGCGCCGGGTCACAACCCTTTTTTCAGGCGGCGGTGTGGGTTGCGTATGCTTCCGGTCCCCCCAGACGCGACCGTCCTCGCCGTCGACGGGACCGCGACGCCCGGTGGCAACGTCTCGCAGGGCCCCCCGGCCAGCGACCCCGGCCTCGGGGCTGTGCTTCCCGAGTGGCTGCCGCTCTGGGTCGTCGAACTCACGGCCTCCGTCCTCGTCTTCGCGCTCGCCTACGTCGTCGCCCGGTTGGCCGTCCGCCTGTTCGGCCGGCGCCTCGCCCGGCGGTTCGACCGGCCGAGCCTGACCCGGACGGCACTGAGCGGGATCCGGGCGCTCGTCTTCCTCGGCGCCTTCCTGGTGGTCCTCCGCATCAACGGCCTCGACCTGGGGAACATCGCCCTCTCGGTGACAGTCTTCTCGGCCGTGGTTGGCGTCATCCTGGCGCCGATCGTCGGCAGCGTCATCAGCGGCGTCTTC
>Ga0207756_100327_pt1 | contig 18885 bp, 15 predicted proteins | sample A23M1SouthBayCA_FD_187748 | JGI IMG/M metagenome (GOLD analysis project Ga0207756, IMG submission 187748) | Aerobic enrichment media microbial communities from Eden Landing Ponds, California, USA - A23 M1 (3) (SPAdes) | ecosystem: Environmental > Aquatic > Marine > Unclassified | place...
AGCGAGGCAGGGCTCGGGAGACGAGCGGATCGTGGTCCGAACGGAGTGAGGACCACGGAAATGCGAACGGTGAGCGGAGCGAACCGTGAGCAAAGCGAGTCTGCCGGCGTGAGCGACACGCGAGCTGAGCGGGCAGGAGCGGGCCGAGGGCTTTCGAGGCTACAGCTGCAGAGATGTTGAGCGGTTCGCGGCATTCCCGGTGTCACTCGAAGATTCCGCACCTATTTACACTTCCTCCAGCAGTTCACGGGTCGCCCACCGGACCGCCTCGTCACTCGACTCCGTCGGCTCCCAGCCCAGCGCCCACAGCTTCTCGATCGAGAGGCGCATCCGCGGCACGTCGCCGGGCCAGCCGCGCTCGCCGCCGGTGTAGGAGCGTTCGGGATCGACGCCCATCTCCTCGGCGACGATCGTCGCGATGCGGTCGACGGAGGTCGTCGTCCGCGTGCCGAGATTGAACGTGTTCACGGGGCGATCGGCGCGGTCGATTGCGTGAGCCATCCCGTCGAGGCAGTCGCCGACGGTGAGGTAGGACTTCTCCTGGCGGCCGTCGCCGAGGATCGTCAGTTCGCTGGGGTCATCCCGGAGCTTCTCGATGAAGTCGGGGATCACCGCGCCACGGAGCCGCGGGCCGACGACGTTCGCGAAGCGGAAGGTGTAGACGTCGAAGGCGCCGGCGTGAGCGCGGGCCGAGAGCAGCGCTTCGTCGGCGACCTTTGCGGCGGCGTAGGCGCTGATCGGTTCGATCGGGGCGTAGTCCTCCGGCGTCGGCCGTGGCGCCTCGCCGTAGACCGTCGAGGAGGAGGTGAACACGACGCGCTCGGCGTCGGCGGCCTCTGCGGCCTCGACGACGTGGCGCGTGAGTTCGGTGTTCGCCGCGTACTGCTCGAGCGGCCGATCGTTGTCGACGTACTTGTCGGCGGCGAGGTGGTAGACGTCCGCGCCGTCGGGCACGACGTCCTCGAGTGCGTCCGGCTCGCCGAGGTCGGCCTCGACGAACGTCGCGCCGCCGGGTACCCACTCGCGACGGCCGGACCGGAGGTCGTCGACGACCGTGACGTCGGCGCCGTCCTCGAGCAGTCGCTCCGCGAGGTGCGAACCGAGGAAGCCAGCGCCGCCGGTCACCAACGCGTCGCCGCCGGGGAACGCTTCGGCCTCGGAAGCTGTCATGCGTCGGCAGACGCGGAGAGTTCGGAAGAAGATTCCGGGATCCGGTCCCGGCATCGGCTACCCATCGAAGACGCCGGCGGAGAGGTAGCGCTCGCCGCTGTCGGGGAAGATCGTCACGACGAGCGGGCAGTCGTCGAACTCGTCGCTCTCGGCGCCCGCCGCACTGTCGCCGCTGGCAGCGATGTCCCCGCTGGCCGCTACCGCCTCGCCGCCGTCGATGCGTCGTCCGCCGCCGTCGGGGCGTCGGCTGCCGCCGTCGGCACGGTGGCCGCCGTCGGAGACCGCCGCGCCGGCCGGCGGACACGAGAGGGTCGGATCGGCGATCCGCTCGGCGACCCGCTTGGCCGCCAGGCTCGCCGCGCCGGAGGACTGGCCGACCAGGATCCCCTCCTCGCGGGCCAGGCGCCGACACTCCGCCTCGGCGTCCTCGAGTGGGACGGTGAGCACGTCGTCGAGCAGGCTCCGATCGAGGTTCTCGCTGACGAAGCCGGGGCCCATCCCCTGGTACTCGTCCTCGCCGGCCTCGCCCGTCGAGAGGACGGCGTTCTCCGCGGGTTCGACGGCGACGACGTCGATGTCGGGGAACGCCTCCCGAAGCCGCCGGCCGGTTCCGGTGATCGTGCCGCCGGTCCCGACGGTTGCGACGAACGCGTCGATCGTGCGGTCGCCGACCGACTCGATAATCTCGGGGGCCGTCGTCTCGTAGTGGACCCGGGGGTTCGCGGGGTTCCGGAACTGCTCGAGCAAGACCGCACCGTCCGCGGCCATCTCCTCGGCGCGCTCGCGGGCCGCGGAGATGTCGCCCTCGACGAGTTCGACGTCGGCGCCGTAGGCCTCCACGAGCTGGCGGCGCTCGGGGGACTTCGAGGCCGGCATCACGATCGAGAGCTCGTAGCCCCGCGCCGCGGCCACGAGCGCGAGCCCGATCCCGGTGTTGCCGCTGGTGGGCTCGACGAGCCGGTCGCCGGGCTCGAGATCGGCGGCCGCCTCCGCGGCCTCGATCATCGCCAGCGCCGGCCGGTCCTTCGCGGAGCCGCCGGGGTTGAACGACTCCAGCTTGGCGGCGACGGTCGCGCCCTCGGGGGCGTCGACCTGCACCAGCGGGGTCCCCAGCGTCTCCAGGATGCTCCGGCGCATACCGGTCGGGTAGCGCCCAGCGACCGAAAACGGTATCGGAGCCGGCTGGCGGTCGCGCCGGATCGCTCCTCGGCCACCGCGGTGACCGTCCCCGCCGTTCCCAGGTCGGCCGGACCCCGTCACAGAGGGGGACCACTCATGGGTCCCCGTCCCCTACACTCGATCATGTACGACCGCATCCTGGTGCCCACCGACGGCAGCGAGAGCGCTGACCGCGCGCTCGACCACGCCCTGAACATCGCCGGCCAGTACGGGGCGGAACTCCACGTCCTCTACGTGATCGCCTCGAGCTACACGGAGGCGGGCCCCTCCCACGCCGTGGCCGTCGACGCCCTGGAGGAACACGGCGCGACCACGCTCGACGCCGTCGGGGACCGCGCCCGGGCGGCCGGGGTGCAGTTCGTGACCGAGCAGCGCCACGGCGAGCCCCACCGCCAGATCGTGGAGTACGCCGGCGAGGAGGACATCGACCTCGTAGTCATGGGGACACACGGCCGGACCGGCATCGAGCGCTACCTGCTGGGCAGCGTCACCGAGAAGGTGGTCCGGACCTCGGACGTGCCCGTGTTGACGGTCCGGTATACGGAGGACGAGGCGGAGAGCGAGGAGTAGGGGGCAGTTCCCCTGAAAGCGGCCGTCGCGAGGTCGTGCTCGGTGGCGACCGTCGCGAGCCGCTCAGACAGCGTTAAGCACGCTCCCGTCCAACGGCGTCCAATGTCACTGTCCACGATGGAGCCCACGCCGACGTGGGACCCCGACGCCCACGAGGAGACGGTCGAGACGCTCGCCGCCGTCGCCGACGAGATCACCGTGAAGGTCTGGGGCGGCGACTGGTGTGGCGACTGCCGCGCGGCGCTGCCGGACTTCGCCGCCGCCCTGGAGGCCGCCGGTGTCCCCGAGGACGCCATCGAGCACTACCCCGTCGAGAAGGCCGACGACGGGAGCAAAGTCGGACCGAAGGTCGAGGAGTACGGGATCGAGCTCATTCCGACGATTGTCATTGAGCGCGAGGGCGTTCACGCGAGCGAAGCGAGTGTGGGCTCGTCGGGCGAGCGAAGCGAGTCCGAGGGCGTTCACGCGAGCGAAGCGAGTGTGGGCTCGTCGGGCGAGCGAAGCGAGTCCGACGGCGAGGAACTCGTCCGGTTCGTCGAGAGCGAAGCCGTGCCCGCGGCGGTCTGGCTTGCCGAGCGACTCCGGGCGTCCGAGCAGATCGCCTGAACTGAATTTTCGAGCGATTCTGCGAGCGGTCGGGTGCTTACGAGGCGGCAGATAGACGAGTGACTCCCCACGACGTGAACCCACATTTCCCCTCCCCACAGAACCAAATGCCCGCTGGGTCTACGCTCGTCCAATGGACCCAGACTACGAGTTCGACCTCGAGGCGGAGCCCCGGACCCTCGACATCTCGGACACAGAGCGCATCGAGCGCTTCCGGGAGGCCGGCTACGGCGGCAGCGTCGCCGACGCGCTCTACAACGTCGGCCTCCGTCGGACCGTCTTCGATCAGGACTTCTTCGGCATCAACCGCGGCCAGACGCTCGTCGGCCGCGCCCTCCCCGTGAAGCTCCACACGTACCCGAAGACCGAGGCGGTCGAGGCGTTCCTCGAGGAGCAGTGGGAGAGCGAGCACGACGGCGTCCACCCCCAGAAGCGGATGATGCGCCGCGTGGAAGCCGATCCCGACGGATCCGTCCTCTGTTTCGACACCGGCGGCGACATGCAGCCCGCCCACTTCGGGGAGATGAGCTGTACGCTCGCGAAGGCCCACGGCGCCCGCGGGATGCTCTGTGCGGGTAACGTCCGTGACACCCGCTACATCCAGGAGCTCGAGGACTTCCCCGTCTACACGCAGGGCACGACGCCGAACTGGCACGGCGGCTGGGAGATCATCGAGGTCGCCCAGCCGATCCACATGCCGGGCCACCTCAGCCACTACGTCACGGTCCGCCCGGGCGACTGGATCTTCGGAGACCTCGACGGCGTTCAGCTCATTCCGCGGGAGGTCGTCGACGAGGTCCTGCTGCGCGTCGAGGACATCTACGAGGAGGAGACCGAGGAGCGCCGCAAGATCGAGGCCGGGATGCCGATCGACGAGGTCTACGAGGAGTACGGGGTGCTCTAGATGGCGGACGACGACGCCCCACCGGCCGGTGGCTCCGACGGCGACCATCCGCCAGTCTCCGGGCCCGCAGCGAGCGAGCGCGTCCAGTCCCTGGTCGAGGAACTGACGCGCGGCGAGAAGCGCGTCCTGATCAAGGGCGACGTCGATCCCGCGGGCATCGCGACGGGCTACGTCCCGGCGATCGACCGGCTGGACGTCCCGGGCTTCTCCATGGTCGATGGACCCATGGGAATCCGTGCGGTCACCGCGACGGCGTTCCCGGCGACGGTCTCGCTGGCCGCGAGCTGGGACCGCGACCTCGCCCGCGAGTTCGGGGAGACGATCGGCACGGAGGCCCGCGGTGCCGATCAGGACGCGCTGCTGGCCCCGGGGGTCAACATCGCCAGGGTCCCCCAGTGTGGCCGGAACTTCGAGTACTACAGCGAGGACCCGCGGCTGACTGCCCGCCTCTCGACGGCGATGATGCGGGGCGTCCAGTCGAGGGGCGTCATGGCGACGGTCAAGCACTACGTCGCGAACAACCAGGAGACCGACCGCCACGAGGTGAACGCCGTCGTGCCCGACCGCGCGCTCCGGGAGCTCTATCTGCCCGCCTTCGAGGCGGCGGTCAAGGACGCCGACGTCGCCTCGGTGATGGCCGCGTACAACCGCGTTAACGGCACGCACGCAACCGAGAACCACCGGACCCTGACGGAGATTCTCCGCGAGGACTGGGGTTTCTCGGGGTTCGTCGTCTCGGACTGGTGGTCGATCACCGACGGCCCCGCGGCCGTCGAGGCCGGCCTCGACCTCGACATGCCGGGGCCGCCGGTCTACGAGTGGCACGAGAACGGCAGCCGCCTGATGGACCTCGTCAACGTGCTCCCCGACGGCGCGTGGTTCCCCAAGGAAGCGGTCGCGCGTCTCGCCACCGCACCCTGGCAACCCGAGAACCCGAACCCACACATCCTCGAGGAGAGCCACTTCGGGACCGAACTGACCGAGGCGATCGACGCCGGGCGGATCACCGAGGCGGACCTCGATCGGATGGTCGCCCGGATCCTCGGGCAGTACGAGCGCTTCGGACTCCTGCCCGACCGCTCCGGCGACGACGAGTCGGATGCTGCCGACGGCACCGACGCGGGGGAGGACAGGGGCGACGACGTGCCCGATGCGCCCCCCGAGGGCGCCATCGACGCCGAGGGGCACGCCGGCCTCTCCCGGCGCATCGCCGAGCGCGGCGCCGTCCTCCTCGAGAACGACGGGACGCTCCCACTTTCCGCCGCGGAACTGGACTCCCTCGCGTTGATCGGCCCCAACGCAGACGAGCCGAAGGTCGGCGGCGGCGGGAGCTCGGAGGTCGACGCGATCCGGACGACGCCACCGGCCGCCGGGCTCCGGGAGGTCCTCGGCGACGAGGTCGAGCTCACCGTCGAGCGCGGGCTCCCGCGCATCGAGGAGGGGAGCTTCGTCGACAGTCCGCTCCCCGACGTCTCGCTGCCGCGGCCCGGCGGCCCCTCGATCGGCGACGCGGTCCAGGCCGCTCGCGACGCGGACGTCGCGGTCGTGATCGCCCAGGACGCCGCACACGAGGGCGCCGACCACGACTTCCAGCTCCCGGGCCGCCAGAACGAGCTCATCGCCCGCGTCGCCGCAGCGGCCGAGCGGACAGTCGTCGTCCTCAAGACCGCGAGCGCGGTCGCGATGCCATGGCGCGCGGACGTCGACGCGATCCTCGAGGCGTGGTATCCCGGCCAGGCCGACGGCCTCGCGGTCGCGAGCGTGCTCGCCGGGGAGGCCGACCCCTCGGGCCGCCTGCCGGTCTCCTTCGGCGAATCGGCCGAGGACTACCCCGGTGCCGCCTCCGAGCGCCACTACCCGGGCGTCGACCTCGAGGTGGAGTACGGCGAGGGGATCTTCGTGGGCTACCGGCACTTCGACGAGGCCGACGTCGAGCCGGCCTACCCCTTCGGCCACGGCGAGAGCTACGCCGACTTCGAGTACGCCGACGTTTCGGCGGCGTGGGCCGAGGACGTCGAAGTTGAGGACGGTGCGGCGGCGATCGATCCCGAGGCTGCCGGGAGCCCACTGGGCGGCCACGTCGCGACGGTGACGGCCACGATCGAGAACGTCGCCGACCGTGCGGGGCGGGAGGTCGTCCAGGTGTACGCCAAGCCTCCCGGCGAGGCGGTCGATCGGGCGCCCCGAGAGCTGGTCGGGTTCGCGGCCCGCGAACTGGAATCCGGCGAGGAGCACACCGTCGAAATCGAGGTGCCGGCGCGGGCCCTGGCGTACTGGGACGAATCGGCGGGCACCTGGGCCGTCGAAGCCGGCGAGCACGTGATCCAGGTCGGGCGCTCCTCGCGCGACGTCCGGGGCACGGCGACGCTGACGATCGAGGAGTGATCACCGGCACGATCCCGACGCCCTCCTCGTGTGAGGAGCTGGCACGCCCGGCCCCAACGCGCAACGCTTACAAGACGCCACTGGCTATCAGTGGATGCACAGTCCCGTGGGGTAGTGGCCAATCCTGCGAGCTTCTGGGGCTCGCGACCCTGGTTCGAATCCAGGTGGGACTATTCTCGAGCGAACGACGTGAGCGATCGATAGGACCGTCTGGATTCGAACCAGACGAGACCCAGCGCGCGAGGCCCCGGCCGAGCACGACCGTCTCGGCGTGGTTCGAATCCGGACGGGACTGCTCCACGTGGGAGTGGCTCACCGTGCCCGACGAGGAGCAGCGAACTACGCCGCCAACCGTCTGGCCCGGCGATGCGGCCCCACCGGCGGATCCGACCGGCCTCAGGCGTCGTCGTAGATCGTCCACTCGCCGTCGTGTTGGCGCACCTCGAACCGCATCGTCTCGGTCTCGGTCTGTTCCTCGCCCATGGTTTCGACCGTCGACTCGATCTCCGCCTCGACGACGGCCTGGCCGTTCTCCGGGCCTTCGACGACCTCGGCCGAGTTCAGGGACATGCTGAGGTCCTGCATGTCCGATGCCGTCACGTCCTCGATGCTACTGTCCGGCGCGTCCGGGTGCACAGCGGCTCGAAGTGCGTCCGGATCGTTGTCGTTGAAGGCGTCGACGTAGGCCTGCACGGCTCCCTCCGGGCCCGAGCTCCCACCGCCGCCGTCGCCGCCCAGGATGCCGCTGCAGCCCGCTAGACTTACCGTGGCGATCGTCGCAGTTGCACTCGCTACGAACTGTCGTCGATGCATCGGCCGTATATCTGGGGGAACACGCAAAAGTGTGGTGGCACAGCCTTCCGGCCGTCACATGATCACAATCGCCGACTCCATCGAACGCCGCCCCAACGTCTTTCCAGTTCGACACGCTCCTCCGTGAGATACGGCGATTCGTACGAGGGTACTCCAGGCAGGTCAGATCCCGAACGTCGCGCGCAACACGTCACGCGTCCCGGGCCCGAGCCCCACCGCGAGCACCGCCAGCAACATCAACACGGCGTACCGCGGACTCTCCTCGATGATCTCGTCGTTGAACAGCCAGAGGACCACGACCGCGGCGACGAGCTTGACGACGATGAACGGCCAGGTGTCGCCGATGGCGTTCGAGAGCGCCGCCGGCTGGTTCGCGGCCATCGTGTCGTGGATGGCCTCGTTGACGACGTGCTTGGGTTCGTACTGGCCCGGGAGGCCGAACTCCGTCGCCCAGTCGAGACTCAACACGTTCGCGAACCCGTCGATGGCGTGGCCCCAGACGATCAGGACGCCCGCGGTCCCGGTGCCGAGGTGGACCACCGGCCACTGGCGCTCGGTGAGCACCCAGACGACGGCCGTCGCGATCGTCGCGCCCCCGACGACGGCGACGAAGAACAGCGGGTTGAACCCGACCGCGTCGGTCGTCGCCGAGAGGTACGCCAGCGACGCGATCGTGATCCCGGCGACGGCGATCCCCACGGCGCCGAAGGGCCGCTCCCACCGGTCGACCCTGCCGGTGTTCTCCAGCCGGACGCTCGCGACGATCGCGACGACCGCCAGGAGGAAGACGGTGACGTAGATGAACGGGCTGATGATCGCCGCCGTCCAGGGGAAGGGAAGCGCGGGGTCGCCGGTCTCGGCGAGCATCGCGACGGAGGCGTCCTCGACGGTCCGGAGCGCGCCCCCGAAGATCACCCAGGGGAACAGCGGGTAGAGCGCGGTGACCTTCGCCTCGATCTCCAGGCGCTGGATCAGGAAGTAGACGCCCGCCAGGAGCAACACGAGCAAGAGCGCGTAGCTCACCGTCGAGACGACGGTGTAGCCGGGCTCGGCGACGATCCCCGAGGCCGCGTCGCAGCCGCCGTCGAGGAAGCGCGTCGAGCCGTCCTCCCGCACCGCACAGTCCGCGCCCTTCCCGTCGGCGGCGACCGGCCCCCAGTAGTACCGCCAGAGGAACTCGTCGTAGACCTGGCGGGGAAAGGCGAGCGCGCCGACCACCATCGCGACCGCGAGCCCGACGACCGTGGCGGCCCACGCTCGCTCGGGGTCGAAGCGGTCGAAGAGGTCGTCCATGGCCGGTGGGGCGGTTGCCCGGCGCTTCAGCGTTCCGGTCCCACGCGTTGGATGTGCACGAGCGGGTGGAGCGTTCCTCCTGGTCAGTGTCTCCGGAGCGAACGCTGTTTCGGTACGCGGCGCGGTGCCATCGCTGTTCGATGAAGGAAGCCAAGTGGTGCGAGGGCAAGACGCTCCGTCTTGCCACATGCCGCCCGAGGGCGGGCAGTGCATGCGAGGGAAGGGATTTGAACTCCCGTCCAGACGGTCCGGGCGTGCGGCGCGATGCGCCGTTCCGGGCTGCGACTGGCCTGGCTCAAATCCGTCCGTTCGCCTGCACACCCTCGCTTCGCTCGGGCAGTGCATGCGAGGGAAGGGATTTGAACTCCCGTCGGACGGTCGCGCACGCCGTGCGCGCTGCGACCGACGACGTTCAAATCCCTTCGCTCGCACTTCGAGCGCTCCCGTTCGGTCGCGCTCGGCATGCGAGGGAAGGGATTTGAACCCTCGGACCCCTTCGGGAGCGGATCTTGAGTCCGCCGCCGTTTCCGGGCTTGGCTACCCTCGCACGCGTGTCGTTCGGACTCGCCTCCCGCGATCGGTGCCCGTTCGGCGAGTCATCGACTGGTTGGGCCGTCTCGCCCCTAAACCCTGCCGATCGGCGGGCGGCGGGCTGATCCACCGACCGATCGGTCCCGCGTCGGCGGTCCGGTCACTCCTCGTAGAGTTCGACGCGGTCGGCGCGGAGGTCCTCGATCTGTGCGCTCGGGCCGCCGACTGTGTAGACTCGCTCCCCGGTGTCGACGACGAGGCTCTGCTCGATCGGGAACGTGTTCGTCGAGGGGGAGACGAGGTTCTGGCGGACGTTCACGACCGGTCCCTCGATTTCGATCTGCTCGTCGGTCGTGGTCGCGTGGCCGGCCACACGGGCGGCCAGCGGCCGGCCCTCCCGGAGGTGCCGCGCCCCGTCGATCACCGCCTCGAACAGGCTCTCGTACGCTCGGGGGAGGGCCGGTGATTCGCGCGCGTAGATCTCTGGACTCTGCTGCCAGCGGGCGATGACGATCGTGTTGAACTGCATGTCGCCGATGAACCCATCGCGGTAGACGAGGGCCCGACCCGCCGCACCCTCGGGGTCGTGGAGCTCTGCCATCGAGACCAGACCCCTGTCGTAGTCGACGAGCGCGGAGACGACGAAGTCGGCGACGGATTCCCAGTAGCGGACGAGCGTGGCGGGGTATGTCCGGTCGCGGGCCGTCTCGATCGTGGCGTCGCCGCCGACCAGCAACAGGACGAGGACGCCGCGGTCGAGCGCGCGTTCTAGCTCGGGCGCGAGTTCGTCGACGAGCGGTGTCGGGGCGGAGACGACGACCAGCTCCTCGGCGTCCTCGACCAGCTCCCTGAGTCGCGCCATCGCGCGCTGGGGATCCGCCAGGTTCCGGTAGACCCGCTCGGTCATCGCGAGTACTAGCGGGGAGGGAGCGGAAAGCCTGTCGGCAGGTGCGTTCCTCCCGCTCGGGCCCCCGCCGGTCCGTGGGGGTCAGACGGGCGGGGAAACGACTGGCGGGACCGGGGACTGCCTGGTGACGGTGACACCACGCCCGCGAACCGGCCGCATCCGTTAAGAGGACTACTCCGGTAGTTCGATCGTGACTGGCCAGGAGCCGACGGTCCTCGTCGTGGGGCACGACCCGGATCGGCCGGCGCTTCGAGCGGCGCTCGCCGACGGCGAGTTCGACCCGTCGATCGTCGCCGTCGCCGACCTCCCTGGTGCCCTCGACGCGCTCGAGCGCCACCGCGTCGACTGCGTGGTGAGCGCCTACGAGGTGCCCGACGCCAGCGGCCGGACGTTCATGGGCGGGCTCACCCTCCTGGAGGCGGTCCGGTCCGAGCACGGCGACGTCCCGTTCGTGTTGCTCTCGGACGTCGTCAACGAGGACAGCCTCCGGCGGGCCGCCGACCTCGGCGTCCGCGCGTACGTCAGGGATCGTGCCAGCGAGAACGTCGTCGAACAGCTCCGGTACCACCTCGACTCCGCGCTCCGTGGCCGGCTCGCCGAGCGCCGCGCCGCCGAACAGGACCGCATCAACGAGCTGATGCGGCGGGTCACGCAGACGCTCGTCCTCGAGCAGGAGCGCGACGCGATGCTCCGGGCGCTGTGTGGCGAACTCACCGGTGCGGACATCTACCGGTACGCCGCCTACCACCGGCGGGCCGAGCCGGGCGTCCAGGCCGAGCCCGAGACGGCCGCGGGAGACGTCACACAGGAGCCCGGCCGCTCCTCGCTGGCCGAGCGGTGTCTCCAGGAGGGCACCCTCCTGGCGGACCGCCTCGCGGGCGACGACGGCTCCCCCGAGGCCCGCGCGATGCGGGTCGGCGTCCCGATCGCGTACGAGACCGATCGCTACGGCGTTCTCGTCCTCGAGACGGCGCCCGGCCACGGCTTCTTCGACACCGAACGGGCCGTGCTCGCGGAACTCGGGGAGGCCATCGGGCACGCCCTCGACGCGATCGAGACCCGGGAGGCGCTCCGGGAGCGCGAGGCCGACCTCCAGCGCCGGACCGAGCAACTCGAGGAGTTCGCGAGCCTCGTCTCCCACGACATCCGCAACCCGCTGAACGTGGCCCAGGGCTACGTGGACGTGCTCTCGACGCGGACAGACGACGAGGCGGTCGCGGAGGTCGCGACGTCACTCGATCGCATCGAGACCATCGTCGAGGACATCCTCGCGCTCACCCGGGCCGGCCAGTCCATCGAGCGCTCGCCGACGGCGCTGTCGGCAGTCGTCGAGGACGCGTGGGCGAGCGTCGACACCGGCGGTACCGAGGCGGAGTCGCGTGCAACGCTCGACGTCGGGTCCCTTCCCCGCGTCTCCGCCGACGCCTCCCAGCTCCAGCGGGTCTTCGAGAACCTCTTTCGCAATTCGATCGAGCACGGCCTCCCGGCGGACGCGACAGCGGGCGAGGCGTCGGGACAGGCGATCACGATCTCCGTCCGCTACGAGGCTGGCGACCTCGTCGTGGAGGACGACGGCGTCGGATTTCCCGAGGGCGCCACGGAGGCGCTCTTCGAACTGGGAGAGACCAGCGGGGAGTCCGGCACCGGAATCGGCCTCGCGATCGTCGCCGACCTCCTGGCCGAACACGGCTGGTCGATCACCGCGGAGGACCGCGAGGCCGGCGGCGCCCGGTTCCGGATCCAGGGGATCGAGCCACTCGAGTAGCGCTCGAGTCGGTGGAGGCAGAGATCGATCCACTGGAGCGTGGGCTCACAACCGGCGGAGGATCTGTCCACAGTAGCAGTATGTCACCACGCAACGACGCCCTCCCCACCCGCCAGGCCGATCACCCGGGGTCCCCGGAGGCGCCCTCGTCTGTCGACGGCCGCTCGGGCGGGAACGGATCCTCGCCGTCGCCGGTGCCGTCACCGTCCTCCTTCGATGGCTCCACGGCGTCGGCATCGGGATCGATCCTCGTGAGCTCGACCGTGAAGACGCTGCCGTCGTCGCCGGTCTCGGCGAGCTCGACCGCGCCGTCGTAGCGATCGACGAGGACGCCCACGAGGTAGAGGCCGAGCCCGTGGTCCCCCGGGCCGCGATCGAACAGCGACTCGCGCATCGACTCGGGGATCCCGGGCCCGTTGTCGGCGATGTCGACGGTTACGGTCGCCTGGTCGGCCTCGACGTCCACGTCGACGCGGGGCGTTTCCGCGTCGTTGTGTTCGACGGCGTTCGAGAGCAGGTTCGCGAACACCCGGCTCACGATGTCGTCCGCGGCGACCGCGACGTCCTCCTCGGGGAGCGTGAGGTCCGTCTCCACGTCGGGGAAGGTCTCCCGGAGGTCGGCCAGCTCTTCCCGGAGGACCGACTCGAGGTCGATGGGCTCGATGGTCGGCCCGTCCTGGGTCGCCTCGATGAGCACCCGGACGTCCGTGACGACGTCCGTCATGTCGTCCGCCTGTCGGCGGATCGTCCGGACGTGGGAGGCGAGCGTGGGATCGTCGACGCGCTCGTCGACGAGGTCGGCATAGCCCGTGATCACGTTCGCGTTGTTCAACACCTCGTGGCGCAGGAGGCTGTTGATGTAGTCCAGCCAGTCGCGCTGGGCCTCGACCGCCGACGCGCGGACCCGCTGGCGTTCGGTCGCGACCGCCCGGTCGATCGCACGGGCCTCCATCCCCCCGATGGCGAGGCCGATGAGCGCCCCGAACGCCGCCGCCCAGGTCGCCCACTGGAGGTTCGGCGCCAGCTCGTCGAAGCCGAAGCTCGCGATGAACAGGAGGTTCATCGCGAGGTTCCCCGCGAGGGCGCCTGACACCCAGCCAGCGATGCGGCGATACCGTGCGGTCTCGATCGAGCTCCGGTCGATCGCCCCGGCCCCCAGAACGAGCCCGGCGACGACCACGAGCATCACCACGTGGCCGACGAGACGGCTCCGCTCCAGCACGCCCCTCGGGCCCACGCCCACGACCGTCGTCCCGAGGTGGACGGCCCCCAGCCCGAGGCCGAGGGCGGCGATCGCCGCCGGCAGCCGTGCAGCGAGCGGCACGCTGGTGTCGCCGTCGGCTCCGCGTCCCACGTTCCCCTCCCCCAACATGTGTCTCCCATACGAAATCGGGCCGTCGCGGGGATAAGGAGTCTGGCCGGCTCGGTTCCCCCGCGCTGTCGCTCCCTCTGGGACCTCTATCCTGCCGATATCGACTCTCGAGACGTCTCTGACGATCGATCCACCCGGCTCTACCGGTCAAACCGGGCGGTCCACAGCACTCCTCCCCGACACCGCCGGAGTGGAGTACGGGCGACGGCGTCCGGCGGATGCTCCACCGTGTGGGCGTATCCGTCCCCTGCCACCCCTTCACGAACCGTACACACTCTTTAGGTGCCGCTGCGTTATCCCCGCGCATGGGCTTTGCCGACATGGACGTCGACACGATCTGGATGGACGGCGAGTTCGTGGACTGGGAGGACGCCCAGATCCACGTCCTGACACACAGCCTCCACTACGGGACGGCGGTCTTCGAGGGGATCCGCTGTTACGACACCGAGGAGGGGCCGGCGATCTTCCGGTGGGACGAACACGTCGAGCGGCTCTACGACTCCGCGAAGCCACTGGAGCTCGAGATCGACCACGAGCCCGCGGAGCTCCGCGAGGCGACGGAGCAGCTCATCCGCGAGCAGGACCTGCCCTCGTGTTACATTCGGCCGATCGTCTTCTATGGCTACGACAGCCTCGGTGTCAGCCCGACGGAGTGTCCGACGCGGACCGCCATCGCGTGCTGGCCGTGGGGCGCCTACCTCGGCGAGGAGGCCCTCGAGGAGGGCGTCGACGTGATGATCTCGAGTTGGCGCAAGCACGCGCCCAGCCAGATCCCGACGAACGTCAAGGCGACGGGCCCCTACATCAACAGCATGCTCGCCGGCGAGGAGGCCCGGCGCAACGGCTACGTCGAGGCGATCGTGCTCAACAAGGAGGGCCAGGTCGCGGAGGGCCCCGGCGAGAACCTCTTCCTGGTCCGGGACGGCGAGCTGTTCACCCCCGGCCTCTCCGAGAGCATCCTCGAGGGGATCACCCGCGAGACCGTCATCGAGATCGCCCGGGATCTGGGCTACACCGTCAACGATCAGGTCTCGATCAGCCGCGGCGAACTCTACACCGCCGACGAACTGTTCTTCAGCGGCACCGCCGCGGAGGTCACGCCGATCCGAACCGTCGACGACGTCGAGATCGGATCGGGCACCCGCGGGCCGGTGACCGAGGAGATCCAGTCCCGCTTCTTCGACGTCGTCGAGCGCCGCGTCGACGAGTACGACGAGTGGTTCTCGTACGTGTAGGGCCGGCTGCTTCGTCGGCACGTGGCACCTTCAGGCGAGGACAGCGCGACTGGGGCCCGAGTGCTTCTCGGCGGTCCTCGGGGAGACGGCCGACGGCCGACGTTCCCGCTCAGTCCTCGAGATCCACGGGCGGGGCGTCCCCGCCGTCGGCTTCGGCGTCGGTGCCAGACTCCGGCACGTCCGGGCCGGCTTGGTCTTCGCCATCGGCCGCCGCGGCGGCGGGCGCATCGACGACCTCTGCCTCGATGGCATCCCCGCCTGCTCCGTCCTCATCGCCGCCGACGCTCGAGGGCAGCATCCGGTCGACGGAGTCGTCGCCGTCCTCGTCGCCGAACCCGGCACTCAGGAGCCGCGTCAGTGCGGTCTCGACGCCTTCGTCCGTCTCCGTGAGGTTCTCCTGGGCGACCTCGACGACGAACCCCGTGGTGATGTTCGGGGCCGTCGGCATGAAGAGCAGCTCGCGGCCGTCCTTGGTCTGCTTGCCGGTCTTGAACGCCGTCAGGCGCATGCCGTCCCAGGGCTCGACCTTCACCGGCGTCTGGAGGGACTCGGTGCCGGTCAGTGCGGTCTCCGCGGCCATCTTCGAGGCGTTGTAGACGACCCGGATCCCGGGGACCCGGTTGACGAGGCTGTCGAGCCACGCCTCCGCGATGGCGCCGACGGCGGTCCGCATGAGGTAGCCGACGCCGACGACCAGGAGCGCGAAGACGACCAGCGTGACGACCACGCGGACGAGCTCGACCGGAACGGCGCCGAGGCCGAATGTCTCGAGAAGTGCCTCGTCGAACGCTGCGAGAAACGGGGCGTTCGCGATGGTGCCATAGACCCACGCGACCACCCACAGGGTCACGATCACTGGGACGAGCACCACCAGCCCGCTCGCCACGTCCCGCTTCCAGGTGACCATCGGACGTGTCTCGGGACCCGGGACTAATGAGCGTGTCCGTTCGTGCCACGGCGCGCGCCCAGGGCCGGCAGCGACGCACGACGCAGATGGCTCCGGGGTCGGACGCCGGCCCCGGCACGGCGCACAGGCACCGTCCAGCTGGGAGTCTCACCGCTGAGAAGGGGGCCGAATCATTCAAGCGCCGACTCTGTGTCCTGATCGGTCGTCCGAGCATTGGTACCGGGGAACACGCCCCGACCGACTGCCCGGATCGGCGACGGCCCGCGACACCGGGTAGCCAGTGGCGGTCTGCTGGCCGACGCCCCCGGCCCCGGTGACCGGCCGTCGAGGAGGAGATCAATCGCATGACGGACGACATCTCGCCCCAGACGGAGGCCGAACAGGACGAGCAATCAGCGCGGACCGCGGCGACCACCGAGGATCCGCCGGCGCCAGACGTGGACGATCCCGACGCCGGCGCCGACCAGCCGGTCGACGACAGGGTGACCGCGCTGGAGCGTCGGGTCGCGGCGCTGGCGGACCGGATCGAGCCCGACCAGGCACCCACTGGCGGGGACCGCGTCGACCGATCGCACTGGTCTCGACGCTCCGTGCTCGGCGCACTCGGCATCGCCGGCCTCGCAGGGCTCGGCGTCGGTACGGCCAGTGCCGATCCTCAGGGCCAGGTCGGCACGCAGTCCGATCCCCTCGCGGGCCTGTACACGACGCGCGTCGAGAGCCCGCTCGATGAACTGTTCTTGCTCGTCAACGGCTCCTTCGTCGGGACGCTCGTCAACGATGGAACGAGGGCGGACGTCCTCCTCGGGACGAACGCTGGCACGGGTGGTCAGGGCGCATCGAGTGGGCGGACGGTGGCTGGCGGCGTCCGGAATATCGCGAGCGGCAATACCTCGGCGGTCGGTGGCGGCATCGCCAACACCGCCTCGGGGCTCGGTTCGACGGTCGGCGGCGGCGCAGACAATGAGGCCACTCATCACTACACCACCGTCGCCGGCGGTCGGGAGAACGTCGCGAGCTTCGACCTCGCGGCGATCGGCGGCGGTCGGGGCAACGTCGCTACCGGCGGTGCCGCCGCGATCGGGGCAGGCTACCACAACGAGGCGGCCGGATACGGAGCGGTGGTTGCGGGCGGCGGCTCGAACGTCGACGACACACGGGGCAACGCCGCCTACTCGAATCACACTGCCGTCGGCGGCGGCATCGGAAACGAGGCAGGTGTCGACGGGCAGGTCACCCAGGGCGAGGCGGCGACCGTCGGTGGCGGGAAGGACAACGAGGCGTCCGCAGCCTACGCGACCGTCCCGGGCGGCGACCAGAACGTCGCCGACGGCAACGCCAGCCTCGCCGCAGGCCGGCTGGCGCGGACCAACGGCCACGACGGCGCGTTCGTCTGGGGCGACGGCTCGACGTACGCGGTGACGGCGCAGGCGCGCAACGAGTTCGTCGTCCAGGCCGGTGGGGGGGTCCGCATCTTCAGTCACCCCGAAATTTCGCGCAGGAACGGCGTCGAACTGCCGCGGGGATCGGGAAGCTGGAGCAGCCTCAGCGCCAGGGCGTCGAAGTCCGACGTCGATCCGGTCGATCCCGAGGCCGTCCTCGCGGGCGTCGAGGACCTCGACGTCTCGCGGTGGTCCTACGACGCCCAGGCGGGCGTCCGCCACATGGGCCCGATGGCGGAGTCCTTCCACGACGCCTTCGGCCTCGGCGAGGACGAGCACCGCATCAGCACCGTCGACGCCGACGGCGTTGCTCTCGGGGCGATTCAGGGGCTCGCGAAGCGGGATGCCGACCGCGCGGCCGCGATCGAGGAGCAGGCCGAGCGGATCGAGGAACTCGAGGCCGAGGTCGACGCCAAGGGAGCGCGGCTCGCGGATCGGGACGACCGCATCGCGGCCCAGGGCGACCGGCTCGACAGCCAGGCCGACCGCATCGACGCGCTCGAGGCCGAGAACGCCGAGCTGCGGGAGCGACTCGCGGCGCTCGAGTCGGCGCTCGAGCGCTCGCCGGATGGAACGACGGCCGCCGACGGCCGTGACTCGCCCGAGGCCGCGGAGTGATGGCTCGCAGCCGAGCAATCACGGTGGCGACGCTCGCGCTCCTCGCCCTCGCCGCGCCGGCGGGATCGGTCGCCCTCGCGGCGCCCGCAGCGGCCGCCGGGCCGACGGCGGTCGCTCCCGACGTCGGCTGCAGCGGGAGCGGCGGTGGCGCCATGTTCGTCGCGGACTCGGGGTTCACCGTCGAGTACAACGACACCGAGCCGATGCCCGACGGCGGCGTGTTTCGGGACGCCGAGACGATGCGCTTCCGGACCGTCACACTCGCGTCGGCGGGCGACGCGTCGCTCCGGCTCGAGTCCGGGACCGGCCCGGAGCTCTGTCTCGCGGCGATCGACGCCACCGGCAGCGACGTCCGGATCGCGCCCGACGGCCGGCAGAACGTCACCGTCGGTGGCGCCGTCGAGACGCTCTCGCTGGGCGCGGCCGACCTCGCAAACGGGACGAGTGATCTCGGCTACACCGCGAGCGACGAGTGGACCATCGAACTCCGATCGACCGGACTGGCCGAAGGGACGCAGATCGCCGGCGTCGTCGTGAGCGGCGGGCGCCTCGCCAGCGGCACCGCCGACGCTCAGGGCGACGTGTCGCTCAGCTTCCCGGCGGGGACCGCGTACGTCGACCTCCGCCGGCTGCCGGCGGACGGCGGGCAGGGCGGCGATGGCCCACAGATCTCGATCGTCGACGTCACCGCCAACGCCTCCGAGATCGCCGTCGGCGAGGCGGTCGGCGTTGCGGTCGAACTCCGCAATGACGGCGACGCGTCCGGTGCCTACACCGCGACGCTCACTGCAGACGGGCAGGCCGTCGACGACGCCACCGTCGGCGTCGGCGCAGGGACGAACGCGACGATCGAACTCGCGACCAGCTTCGGCCAGCCCGGCACCTACGCACTCGCCGTCGACGGCGAGGACGCAGGATCGGTCTCCGTCGTCGAAGCCGACGGCGGGGACGGAGATGGTGGCGGGACCGACGGTGGATCTGACGAGGGCGACGACAGCGGGAGTGACGATGGCGGCGTGAGTACCGACGGCTCGAACGATGGCGGCGAATCGAGCGGTGGGAGCGGCACGGATGGAAGCAGCGACGGTGGGACGACGGACGGAAGCAGCGACGGTGGGACGCCGGATGGAAGCAGCGACGGTGGGACGCCGGATGGAAGCAGCGACGGTGGGACGCCGGATGGAAGCAGCG
>Ga0207756_100330_pt1 | contig 18796 bp, 17 predicted proteins | sample A23M1SouthBayCA_FD_187748 | JGI IMG/M metagenome (GOLD analysis project Ga0207756, IMG submission 187748) | Aerobic enrichment media microbial communities from Eden Landing Ponds, California, USA - A23 M1 (3) (SPAdes) | ecosystem: Environmental > Aquatic > Marine > Unclassified | place...
GGCGGCCGGCGCCGGACGGCAGCCGAGCGAGCGGCGTCGGTCATGACAACCACCTGCACCGGCGCCGGCAAGAGTATGTCGGTGAGCCGCGTTCGCACGGCGGAAACGACTGGACGAGCCATCCACTGCCGTTCACGTCGTCCGGAGGTGATCGTTCCGGGGCTCGTAGACCTCGCCTTTCTGTTTGAGCTGTTCGATCTCGTGTTCGGCCTTCGTGGCCTCCATGCCAGCCTCCTCGGCGCGCTCGATCACGACGTCGACCGGCGCGCCCTCGTCGTACTCCGCCTCGATGTCCGAGATCAGGCTCTTGAGGCTCTTGATGCGGTCGCGCTGGCTCTTGGAGGTTCCGGTCTCGACGACGTCGGCGTCGAACTCGCCGGTCTCGGGGTCCATGCCGATGTCCTTCAGGGTGGCGTGGGCGATGTCCGTCGCCCGCTCGGCGTCCTCCTTCTCGACCGTATCGGAGAGGCGGACGCGGGCGCTCGCTTCCGAGAGGCGCACCAGCGCTTCGAGTTTCCGGGCGGTGACCGGGACGGCGGCGTCCTCGTCGGTGCCCTTTGCCCGGAGGTTCACGTAGAAGGACTGGATCTCCTCCTTGGCGGCTTCCGTCATCGTCGGGTAGCAGTTGCGCTTGGCGTACGCGATGTACTTGCGCAGCAACTCGGGTTCGATGGTCGGCGCGACCGTGTCGGTCACGTCGGCGACCTCCTCGGCGGAGTGGTTCGAGGCAGTGATCTGCTCGCGGTGTGTGTTGAGTTCGCCCGCGTAGTTCGTCTGGATGATGTGCTCTGCGAGTTCCGCGTCCTCCTCCTCGTTCGGCTGGTCGGTGACCGTAAAAATCAGGTCGAACCGCGAGATGAGCGCCGGTTCGAGGTCGATTTGCTCGCCGATGGGCTCGTACTGGTCGAACCGGCCGTACTTGGGGTTGGCTGCCCCGAGGAGTGAGCAGCGCGACTTCAGCGTCGCGTTTATTCCAGCTTTGCTGACACTAATGGATTGTTGCTCTAGCGCCTCGTGCATCGCGCTCCGGTCCTCCGGCGCCATCTTGTCCAGTTCGTCGACCGCGGCGATTCCCTGATCCGCGAGCACCAGTGCTCCTGCCTCCAGGGTCCATTGCTGGCCGTCCCCGAAGTCGTCTCGGACCGCCGCGGCCGTCAGCCCGGCCGTCGACGCGCCCTTGCCCGAGGTGTAGACCGACCGCGGCGCGATGTTCCGGATGTACTGGAGCATGGCCGACTTCCCGGTGCCGGGGTCACCTATCAGAAGCATGTGAAGATCGCCCCTTATCCGGGAATCGTCCGGCAAATGTTTCGTGACACCCGAGAACAATTGCAGGATCATCGCCAGCTTCTGTGTCTCGTAGCCGTAGATCGACGGCGCGATGGCGCCGACCATCTTCTCGTAGATGTCCTCGGCGTTCGACAGCTCGTAGATTTCCTTTTTGTCCTCGTCGTCGATGTCCATCTCCTCGAACTGCTCGTCCTCAATCTCGACGCTCATCCCGTCCATGTAGACGTCGAACATCGGGGACTTCTCGCGGTCGTTGCCCTGCTGGTCGAGTTCGAGGACGCCCGTCACCGTGACGTGGTCGCCGGCGGTCACCTCGCCGGTGATGTCGTCCTCGATGTTGACGTCGATGGCCTGGGGCGTCTCCCCGCCCCGCAGCCCCTCCGGGGACTCCTGGACCCTGATCTTCTGGGCGTCGATGAACTCCGACTGGTCGAAGTTGATGCGGAAGGGGCCCTGGCGCTCGCAGCCCTGGCACTCGTGGGGCTCCTGGAAGTCGCCCGTCGTCTGGGGAATCCTGGTCAGCGTCCCGCAACGCTGGCACTCGAAGGCAGCGGTGGTGATCTTCGGTCGGACGTCCGTCGCCTTCCGGACGATGCCCTGGCAGGCGATCAGGCTCCCCCGGTGGTCTGCGCGGATGTCCCTGATCTCCGTCTTCTCGGGGAGGTTCCGCACGCGAACGTGAGCCTGTCCGAGCGAGACGTCCACGGGGAGGTCGTAGAGCCGCAGCGCCTCCTCGGCGTACTCCCGGAGCTGGCCCGGCTGCGAGCGGAAGTCGTCGGCCAGGTCTGGGTCGAACTGGTAGAGGTCGTCCCAGTCGATAGTGAGGGATTTCTGGCCCGACGGGTACTGCTGGCCGAGTTCCCCGATCGCCTCCTTGTAGTACTCCCGGTAGAACTCCTGGAAGCGGTCGATGAGTTGCGTGTTCTCGGCGGTGGCCATTCTGGATAGTCCGACCTAGCTTCCCCATACGTTAAGAAGTTTAGCTAGCGCAGTGGAGGTGAAACCAAGGGGGGTTCAGCCCCGTCGTCCTGCGATTGGTAGACGGTGACGGGGTGGCGCCCCCTTGGCTTCTCCTCCAGAATATTATATATCCGGTGGGGGTAGCCGACGGACTCCCGCTCGCAGAACGTCCGCGGTGTGGGTCGACGGGACCGTGCGAATTGTGAACCAGAGCCAGAGGGTCCCGCTCGCTCCGCTCGCGGGCTTCCTCTGGCGGGGTTCAAAACCGGGCGCTCGCTTCTGATCGCGGCTCGCGGGAGCCGTTCGCGCTGCCTCGCTCAGCGAGGCAGACGCTCACGGGGATGCTCGCCGCAGAAGCAGTGGGACCGCGCGGATTTGAACCGCGGTCACGGGCACCCAAGGCCCGAAGGATACCAAGCTACCCTACGGTCCCGCACGTCGACAGTCCGCACGCGCCGGTGGTAAGGATTTCGTTGCGCCGGAACCGGGTCGCGCCGGAGGCGAACCGCGCCGAACGCGTCCTCAGCGTTCCTCGCGCAACTCCATGGCCGCGACGATGTCGGTGGGCGCGTCGCCACGCCGGACCGCGGCGAGGAGCGCGTGGGCGTCCGCCGGCGAGAGGAAGTGTCGCGTCACCGCCCGACCCAGCGGCGTCGGCGCCAGGCCGTCGATGAAGCCGTACTCGATGAGCTTCCCGAGGGCGTGTTTCGTCGGGATCTCGCCGACCATCCGGTCGTTGAGCGCTTTCGCGCCGGACCCCGCAACGGTGATGTTGGCCAGCGTCTCCGCGACCGCCGCGGCCTCGTCGTAGCGCGTCGTCACCGGCTCCATCTCGCCCTTGAGCAGCGTGAAGGCAACTTCGTCTTCAGTCCGCTCCTGGCCGTGGTGGTAGGTCCCGTCGGGTTCGACGAGGAGATAGACCGTGCCCTGATCGTGGTAGTCGGGTCGGCCCGCCCGCCCGAGCATCTGCTCGAACTCCTGGACGGTGAGCCACTCGATGCCCATCGCCAGGGAGTCAAAGATGACCTGCGAGGCCGGAAAGTCGACCCCCGCCGCGAGGGCCGCCGTCGTGACGACGGCCGCGAGTTCCTGGTCGGCGAAGCGCTGCTCGACGCGCTTGCGCCGGGCGTTGTCCAGTCCGGCGTGGTAGGGAGCGGAGTCGTAGTCCAGCTGGCGCGAGAGCTGGTGACACCGCCGACGGGAGTTCGTGAAGACGATCGTCTGCCCGCGGTAGCCCTTGCTCGACTTGGTATCGAAGGCGCGCCTGACCAGTTTGTTCGCGACCTGGGCCTTCTCGCGGCCGTCGGTGAACGTGACGTGGCGCTCGATGGGTACCGGCCGTTCCTCGAACTCGACGAGCTGGGCCCCGAGCGCGGCCGCGAGGGAACCCGGATTGCCGACGGTCGCCGAGAGGTAGAGCCACTGCGTCTCGCCCCCGCCCAGGTCCTCGCAGTAGTGTTTCAGGCGCGTGATGAGTCCGTCGAGGCGGTGGCCGCGCTCGTCCTCGCCGAGGGTGTGGATCTCGTCGATGACGACCGTGCCGACCTCGCCCAGGTCCCGACCGACCCGAAGCGCGTGGTCGATACCTTCGTAGGTTCCAACGATGACGTCCGCGCTCGCGTCGAACTGCTGGCCGTCGTCGGCGATTCGGCTCGCCCCGACGCGCAGCGTCACGTCGACGACGTCCCCGTATCGGTCCTTGAACTCCCCGTACTTCTGGTTCGCGAGGGCGACGAGCGGGACGAGAAAGAGCATCTTGCCGCCGCCCCGGAGTGCGCGGTCGATCCCGGCCAGTTCACCGACGAGGGTCTTGCCCGTCGCCGTCGCACTGACCACGAGCTGGTCTCTACCTTCGAGGGCACCGTTCTCGACGGCGAGGCTCTGGACGGGGAGGAGCGTGTCGAAGCGCGCTTCCAGCTTCGACTGGAGCGCGGGGTCCAGGGAGAGGTCGGTGACGGGGACGGAATCGACCTCGTCGACGGTCGCGCTGATCTCGTCGAACTTCGTCAGGTCGGGGTCGAGTTCGCCCTGCAGGAGGTTCGTGATGCGATCGAGGTCCTGGACCTCGAGCAGGAGGTCCTCGAGGCGGTCGCGGGCCGCCCCGCCGATCTCCCCGCGGTATGCCAGTTCCTGGTCGAGTTGGGCCCGGGCGCAGTCCGGACAGACGTGCTCGCCGTCGGTTTCAATGGCCGTCTCCCCGGTGAGCGGCGAGTATCGGGCCTCGCCGGCACAGAGGCGACAGGTCCGGACGGCCGTCGCCTCGAGCTGGTAGGCGTCGAGCATCGACTGGAGGGTCTCCCGGTCGCCCGGCGAGGTCTGCTCGGAGATGCGGATGCGCGTGGCGCGCCGGGCCAGTTCGACGAAGCGGTCGGGGCTGTGGAGGTCCTCGCTGGAGCCGTCGATTACCCTGAGCCGGGCTGGTCGCGGCCCGGCGTCGGTCTCCTTCAGTTCGAGTCGGCCGTGGAAGAGGCGCTGGCCGTCGCGCAGCGCGGCGACACGGTAGTCGCCACCCTGTTCGTGGAGGAAGAGGGTGTCGACGTCCGCGAGCTGCTGAGACACGGGTCCAGATAGGTTGGTACGGTATTTCAAGCGCTTGGTCGAGCCCCCCGACGGAGAGCCGGTCCACGGGAAAATTCAATAGGCCGTCACGAGTGGGCGGTGGTGATGGGGGCCCTCGATCGGATCGTCCGGTGGAACGCGCTGGCCGACGACTGGCTGCTGGCCCACCCCGTCGCTGGCTTCCTCGCCGTTGCCGTCCCGCCCGCCGTCGCGATTGCCGCACTGGAGGTGCTCCGCGGTGGGCACGGCTCCGCCGGCCTCGTGCTCGGGGCCGTCTTCGGAGTTGCGTTCGCGGCCATCAGCCTCGTCCTGCGCCGGCGCCGCTCCTAACCCCGGTGTCGGGCCCGCGACGCGGCCGTGTTCGATCAGGCGTCGAGGAGTTTGATCTCGTCCTCGCCGTTCGGGACGGCACAGAGGAACGCCCCCGGTTCGTCCCCCTCGTTGCGGTACCAGTGGGCCGTCCCTGCTGGGATAAACAGCGAGTCGCCCGCCGAGACGACGTGTTCCTCGTCGTCGATGCCGACGACGTACTCGCCGTCGAGGACGTACTGCTCGTGTTCGACGTCGTTCGTGTGTTTCGGCACGCTCGCCCCCGGTTCGAGGGTGAATCGCCGGATGGCGAGGTTTGGCGCGCCGTCCTCGGGCCCCACGAGAACGCCCTTGGCCATCCCGTCTGCCGCGGACACGGCCTCGTAGCTGACGTCCTGGGCGCGGCGAATCACTGGTGCGGGCTGCTGGTCGCTCATACCCGCACGTCGGGCGCCTGCGGGTAAGCCGTGTCGGTAGAACCCGGGCTTAAGACGGGGCCCCACATATGGTGGCACATGCGCCGCTTTCGTATCGGCAGCGCCTTCGGCATTCCAATCCAGTTGGACCTGACCTTCTTGCTCGTCCTCCCGCTGTTCGCCTGGCTCATCGGCGCGCAGGTCGAGCAGTGGGGCGGCCTCGTCAACGACGTCTGGGGTGCGGGCTTCGATGCGGCGGTCCTGACGACCGGCGCGCTCCCCTGGCTCCTGGGAATCGCCTCGGCGCTGGGACTCTTCACCGGCGTCGTCCTCCACGAACTGGGCCACTCGCTCGTCGCGAAACGGTACGGCTTCCCCATCGAGTCGATCACGCTCTGGCTGTTCGGCGGCATCGCGCAACTGACCGAGATGCCCGAGGACTGGCGGACGGAACTGTACATTGCCGTCGCGGGCCCCGTCGTGTCCGTCATCCTCGGCGGGCTTTCCTACGTCGCCTTCGTTTCGATCCCGGCCACGGGGTCGATCCTCGTCGAGTCGGTTCGGTTCGTCCTCAGCTACCTCGCCGTCGTGAACGTCGCCCTGGCGATCTTCAACCTCATGCCCGGATTCCCGATGGACGGTGGGCGCGTCCTCCGGGCGCTGCTCGCGCGAACGCGTCCCTACGCTCGCGCGACGCAGATCGCCGCGGAGGTGGGCAAGGGCTTTGCCATCCTGCTCGGCCTGTTCGGCCTGCTCGCCGCCTTCAACCCCTTCCTGATCGCGCTGGCCTTCTTCATCTACATCGGCGCCGCAAGCGAGGCCCAACAGACGACAATGCGGGCTGCCTTCGAGGGCGTCGAGGTCCAGGACATCATGACGCCGGCGGACCGCGTCCAGACGGTCTCTCCGGACGCGTCGGTTGCGGACCTGATCGACCTGATGTTCCGGGAGCGCCACACCGGCTACCCGGTCGAACGCGACGGCGAGATCGTCGGTCTCGTGACGCTGGAGGACGCCCGGGCTGTCCGCGATGTCGAGCGCGACGCCTACACGGTCGGGGACGTCATGACGACGGACGTCCACGCCGTCGGCCCCGAGAGCGACGTCATGACAGCCCTGGGAGAACTGGAGGATCGCAGCATCGGGCGGCTCCTGGTCCACGACGACCGAAAGGGCTTCGTCGGCCTCCTCACCCGGACTGACGTGATGACTGCCCTCTCGATCATCAAGGAGAGCGGGCGGTACGAGGCTCCCTCCGGCACGGACGAACCGGAGGTCATCCGCCCCGGGGCCTGACCGACACACCGACGGTCCCGAGCGCAGGTCTTCACGCAGGCCGTCGACTGCCGGCAGCCATCCAATATCGAGTCAGCAACCGAGCCTGCCCCAACTGGAAATAACGCTCATGCCGGGCCCCCGCCGTTTTGCGTCTGGCGATGAGGCCCATACCACACCGCATCGGGACGGAGCGACGAACGGACCACGGATGCGTGGAAACGATCGAGCGGGTTCGCGGCGAGGACCTCCACCTGTCCGAGGACGAGGGCTGGATCGCGATCCGGGAGTTCTGAACACCGCGGATGGCGAGATGTGGCTGTCGTTGGGGAAAGCCCCGCCCCCACCCGGGTCCAGGCTACTCCCCTGTCTACGGCGTCCACTCGCCGAGGGTGACGCGACCGCTCCCGCCCGTCCAGTAGAGCGTGACCGACTCTCCCGAATCCACGCGGAGAAGGGTCACGTCGCCCCGTGCCACCTCGCCGGACCAGGGGACGGATCGCTCTTCGCCGCCAACGGAGACCGCGAGGTCCTCGCTCGGGACCGCGTCGCCGCCGGTGTGCGCCATCTGGACGTGCGTGTCGTTGAGGCGCTCGGTCGTCCAGTTGGCGTCCGGTTCGGACGGGGTGGGATCCGCCGGGCCGGGACCGCCGAAGAAAATCAGGGTCCCCACGCCGAAGACCAGGCCGACGACGATGAGGAGGCCGATCAGGTCGAGGATGCGGTCGTCAGATGCCATTGCGAACGTCGGTTCTTGGGTTGTACTGGGTGATGGCGGCACAAGGCGCTTGCGAAGGAGTCGGGCGGGGGAGAGTCCCGAACGAATGGAGCGCCTCGATGCTCGCGGCTCACGTCCGTTCGCCGCTCGCTCGTTCCGAAACCGCGAGTGACAGCGAGCGGTTTCGAGGTCCGGGTGCGAGAATTGAACCGAAGGAAGACGTTCCGGCTCGACGCTCACTCCGTTCGCGTCTCGCCGGCTGCGTCTTCCAGGGTTCAATCTCGCCTTCCGGCTTTGCTACTCCTCACTTCGTTCGTCGTAGCAAAGTCCGGGTGCGAGAATTGAACCCGCGTCTCAGCCTCCACAAGGCTGAAGGATAGTCCACTACCCTAACCCGGACGCGAGGCAGCCGACCCTATTCAATCGCGGGAGAAATACGTTACGAATCGCCCACCCCCGCGCCGAGCGCGGCGCTTTTCACGCTCCCGGCCCTCTCACCGCCAAGCGTGGCCATCACCGACCGCATCCACATCCGCAACCACCGCCAGATCTCCTCCCAGCTGGAACACTCCATCCCCAAGGGCGCTTTCGCGGGAGCGACGCTGGACATTCTGTTCTCGGGCGAGGGCCTGGCCAAACTCGACGACGCCACGCGCGACCGCGTCGAGGACTTCGCGTCGGACTTCCTGGACTGTGACTGCGAGGGCAACCCCCACTGTGGCTGCGCCGAGGAGAAGTTCGTCACCTACCTGCTCGAACTCCGCACGGAGGGCATGAACCCCGACGACATCGTCGACGTGATGGGCGACGACTACCACCTGACCGCCTACCCCGGCGACGTGCGCTCGTTCCTCGACGACGCCATCCGGACGCTGGAGGCGGCGGAGTCGCTGGCGGACGTCGACGACCGGCCGGAGGTCGGGGAGCAAGTGCGGCAGTACCGCCGGTCGCTGGTGCGGTAGAACGGAGACAGGCCGGCGGAAAGAAGGGGAGGGGTCGGCGAGTCAGCTCGACTCTTCGAAGCTGCTGCCGATCCGGTAGGGCTCCTCGTCGTCGCCGTCGAGGTCCTCGAGCTGGACGACGTCCTCCTCGTCGGTCTCGTCGACCTGCTGGCGGAGTTCGGTGACGTAGCGCTTGTGCTCCTCTAACTGCTCGCGGAGGTGGTCCGCTTCGAGTTCGAGGCGCTCGTGCTCGCGGATGAAGCTCTTTGGCACCTCGACCTTCGGCGGGAAGCTCGTGTCGTCGGACTCGGAGTCGGCAACCTCGTGCTCGGGCACGACTTCGACCTGGCCGTCGTGGGCCACGAGCATGTCGACGTAGTCGCGAAAGACCGCCGACAGCGAGATGTCGCGCTCCTCGGCGATGTCGCGCAGGGTCTCGAACTTCTCCTGGCTCACGCGAAAGGAGATCGTCTTGTTCTTGTTCCCCATCGGTAACCCGGATTTACGACTGGTCGCCACTTCAACCTTCGTCAGACGCACGACAGACAGAACGTTACACGATCGACGGCACCGCGGAGGCCCCGGGAGAGGCCGGCTGTCGCCGGCCGCCCGGGCGAGAAACTATGGAAGCGACCCCGCAACAGGGTCACGCGAACTGTCCGCGGGCTCCCAGATAGGTTCTCCGGTTCGTGAAGGTTCGCCGATAATTCCAGGTGGCGTCAGTCCGCCGCGGCTTCCGGTTCGGGGTCCGCGTCGGCCTCTTCCAGGCCCTCGAGGGCGTCGGCCACGGCCCGGCGGTAGTTCTCGACGGGCAGGTCGTACTCCTCGCGGGCCATCGCGACGTACTCGTCGCCGATGGCCTCGTCGCCGTCGGCGGTCTCGTCCTGGAATCGCTCGACGCGGTCCAGGGTCCGCTCGGCAGTCTCCACGACCCAGCGGTCCCGGGTCGCCTCGTCGACCTTCGTGATCGACTCGGGCCGGACGGAGACGTTGACCTCGCCGTCGTCGGTCTCGTAGGTCCGGGGCTTGCCGACGACGGCCACGTACGCCGGCGGTTCGAGGTCCCGGAGCATCGAGGCCGCCTCGGGCTGGTACTGCCCGGCGTAGGTGAAGAACGTGTCGCCGTTCGGGTCGACGACGCGTCCCTGCCAGTACTCGGCGTCCTCGCCGACGTCCTCGGTCTCCGTTAGCGTCCCGACGAGGAAGATCCGGTTGGCGCGCTCGCCCGTCGGGAGGAGCACGTAGACCGGGGCGCGATCGTCGTCGGATTCCTTGAAGGTGAACGTCGCGTCGTTGAACTCGCGTGCGAGGACGCGGCGGGCGACCTCGCGGGTGGGTGCAGACGACATCTAGATCGACCTCGCTCTGATGAGGGCTGTCTCGGGATCGATCGGATCGGTCAGGGTCTCGGTCTCGTTGGCCAAGACGTACCGGCCGAAGGTCGGCCCAGTCACGCGGTAGTACCGCCCGAGCAAGTCCTCGCGCATCTCGTCGGCGACGATGCCGGTGTCGAGTGCGTCCATAGCCATCTGCTTGGCCTCCTCGAGTTCGACGCCGGTCAGGGCCTCGGTGGCCTCCTGGTCGAAGATGACCTCGGTGACCTCGTCGCCGTCGTCGAGGACGCCCTTGATCCGGAGGTCGAACTCACCCTCGACTTCGCCGTGCTCGGAGCAGCGACCGTTCTGGAGGACGCGCGTGCAGTCCTCCTCCGGACAGCGCTTGATGAGCCCGGAGCCGGACTGGATGTCGACCAGCGCACCCTCGACGGTGACATCCTGGTCGCCGACCTCGATGTCCTCGTCGCGCTCCTCGATGCCGGTCGTCCGATTAAGCTTCACGGAGTAGCGGCCCTGGTACTCGTCGGTGACGACGTTCGTGAGGTGGTAGACCTGGCCCTCTTCGAGGGAGGGGAGGTCCGACTTGGCCCACTTGGTAAACTTGATGGTCCCGCTCTCGTCGCCGAGGAGCCCCACCTGAGCGACGGAGTCGCTCCGGGGCTCCCAGAGTTCGACGACCTTCGCGGTGAGGTCGACCCACTGTTCGGGTTCGTCGACGTCGGCGACTTCGACGGTCTCGTTGCCGCCACCGCCGTCGCCCGGCGCGCCGCCGAGTTCGTCGCGCTCCATCCCCGCCTGGTCGAGGTAGGTGTTTGTGACGCTTCGGCGTGCCTCCTCGAGGGGTACCTTGTACTCATCGACCAGCGTCTCGAGGCGCTCGGTGACGTCCTCGAGGGAGACGTCGAGGCGGTCCTCGAACTGGTCGTGTATCTCTTCGGCGTGCGTATGCAAATCGGTCTCAGTCATTGGCGCTCACTGTCTCCGACTGGGTTTGCTGTGGGAGACATACGCCGGTTGGCGCCCCATCCTATAAAAAGTGTGCCGAGGGGGCGGCGAAAGTGAAAGTCGGGCGCCGTCCGGCGGTGTACGAAACGAGGCGAGCGAAAACGGTGCCGTCCCTGGCAACGGGACTATGTGACCGGCCCACCAATCAGTGGTCATGCCCGACGACGGTCGACTGGCACGATTCCTCCGGTCGAAACTCCGGGCCGCCGGCAAACAGACAGCCACGGCCCGGCGGGAGTTCGACGCGGCGAAGGGCGCGGCCAGTCACGACCTGCCCACGGACGAGGACGGAGACGTCCGCATCGTCTGCCGGCGGCACGCGGAGCGGCGCGCGGTCGCAGTCGACGGCGAGGGGCGACCCGCGTGTTTCGACGCCGACCATCCCGACTGCCGGGGCTGCGTCGAGGACGTCCGCGACGGCGTCGTGGAGACGTGGTGAGCGGGTCCTGTCACCACACCTCGCGGCAGCGATTTATGCGTCCACCGTCTCCCTAGCCCATGAACTACGACTCCGCACTCGACAGAGCGTTCGACACGCTCCCGGAGCAGCCCTCCGAGGCCGACAGTCGACTCTCGATCCCAGACCCCGCCGGTGAGACCGACGGCGCGTTCACACGCCTGACGAACCTCCCGGCCATCGCCGACGCCCTCGGCCGCGAGGTGGACCACCTCCACCGCTCGATCCAGAAAACCCTCGGGACCAACGGCCAGTTCGAGGATGGCCAGGCGCGGTACAACGGGTCGTTCACCGTCGCCGACCTCCAGAGCGCCATCGACGACTACGTCGCCGAGTTCGTCACCTGCTCCGAGTGTGGCCTGCCCGACACCAAACTCGTCACCGAAGACGGCATCGACATGCTGCGCTGCCAGGCCTGCGGAGCCTTCCGTCCTGTCGAGAAGCGGACCGCCCAGACGAGCCAGACCACCCAGAAGACCCTGGAGGAGGGCAAGTCCTACGAGCTGAAGATCACGGGCACCGGCCGGAAGGGCGACGGCGTCGCCGAGAAGGGCAAGTACACCATCTTCGTGCCCGGCGCGGCCGAGGGACAGGTCGTGCAGGCGAAAATCGAGAACATCGACGGCAACCTCGCCTTCGCGAAGCTGGTCTGACCGTCAGGCGAAGGGGTATCTAGATTCCCTGGCCACGAGGGACACCGCCACTGTTATTCGGCGGGCGGCGGTGTGTGTAGCAATGAGCGGAACGTCCCTCAGCCAGCGCACCGACTTCCGGGCGCTGATCGACAATCTCGAGGGATTCGCCATATGGATGGCCTCCGAACCCGGTGCGTTCGACTACGTGAGCGACGGATTCGAGGATATCTGGGGCATCCCACCGGAGGCTGTCGAAGACAACCCGGACCGCCTGATCGAGGGGGTCCACCCGGAGGATCGCGAGGCTGTCGTCTCGATTATCGCTCGGCGTGGCGAGGCGGTCACCGACGAGTCCCTGGAGCACCGCGTCGTCCAGCCCGACGGCACGGTCAAATGGGTGCACGCGCGACTGTTCCCCCTCAGGGGATCCGACGGCGAGATCGACCAGATGGTCGGTGTCACGTCGGATATCACCGAGCTGAAGCGACGCGAACGGGAACTGGAGGCGCTCAACCGCATCGTCCGCCACGACATCCGCAACGACATGAGCATCGTCCTCGGGTGGGCCGAGATGCTGGAGGACCACGTCGACGAGGCGGGCAAGGACTACCTGGAGAAGGTCCTCGCCAGCGGGACCCACGTCGTCGAACTGACCGAGATCGCCCGCGACTACGTGGAGACGCTGACCGGCGACGGCGAGGTCGAGGTCAAGCCGATGGCGCTGTGCTCGGTGCTCGAAAAGGAGGTCGACCTCCGCCGGGAGAGCTTCCCCCACGCCGACTTCGTTCTCGCCGACGACGTCCCAGACGTGGAGGTGATGGCCGACGAGATGCTCTCCTCGGTCTTCCGGAACCTCCTGAACAACGCCGTCCAGCACAACGACCGCGACGATCCCCACGTCGAGGTGACCTGCGAGGTGGACGGCGACGAGGCTGTCGTGACTGTCGCCGACGACGGTCCCGGGATCTCGGCGGACCAGCGAGAGCGGATCTTCCAGAAGGGTGAGAGAGGGCTCGAGAGTTCCGGGACCGGCATCGGGCTGTACCTCGTCTGGACGCTCGTCACGCAGTACGGCGGGTCCGTCGAAGTGAGCGACAACGAGCCGCGCGGGAGCGTGTTTACGGTGCGGTTGCCGCTGGCTGAGTCCTGAAAGCGCCGTTCTTTCTGGGAGTCGTTGATACACCTGGCGGTGAAGGAGATCATAAACCAGGAGCGGCTGGACCGAAAAATCTCCAGATTCCGAATCCACACGTCGAGCTAGCATCCGAGCGAGCGAAGCGAGGGAACGGCCGGCTTTTTTCACCTAGTTTTTTGCGCCAAGCGGTGGCTCGGGGTGCGAGGTTCGAGCGAAGCGAAGAAGCTTGAAAGGCGAGCGGCGAAGCCGCGAGCTAGTGAGCCACCCGAGGCGTAAAAAAGAGGTCTAGCGGGCACGGTGGGGTCCCGCTATCTCGGGATTCGAGCGGCACGGGTGGGCAAACATTGATTTTATAGATCAGGGAGGTACTCGCTACGCTGTTCGGACTGTTCGCGGTCAGAGCGACGGTCATAGTGCCGGTCGAGAATGTCCTCACTCGCGTTCAGACGATCCTTCACGACGCGACGCGGGACGTCCTCGCGTCGGTAGTACGTTACGCGCCCGCTTCGGAGATCATGTGGCGATCTCGACGAGGGGCATTTGCTTGCGTGGTCCAGGTGCGTGGCGTCGCAGTCCTCAGGGTCTCGATCATGCGGGCAGGCTTCACCTCGCCAGCATGGACGAGTCACCCGGTAGAGCGTGGTCCGAAGTGTGTTGCCGGCCGGACGACCGTATTCCGTGGTAATGAGCGGTTCTCGGCCGTGCTCATCGGTCACGTCGGGCCGGTTGTACTCGATATAGTCTGCGAGGTAACGAGCCGTGCCCTCACTGATTCGATTCCACCGACTTCCTTTCTCTTGGTTCTTGAGTGGCGTTCCGGTTTCCGGTCGGTGAACGAAGTGGATCGCTGGACCAGTCACGCGCGGGTGTGTGCCGTCTAGATCGAGATCACGGAGGTCAAGACCACGAATTGCGCCAGTCCTCGCGCCTGTCTTCCAGAGCAAGAGGAAAATACTGTGATCGCGCGAAGCGGGTTGAGCGTGTTCGAGGTAGTCCAGAATCTCGAGTGCCCGATCCGCCTCGAGTGTCGATTCCGAGACGTCCTCACCGTTGCTCATCGTCGGGAGCGTTACCTGTTCATAGAGTTCCACGGGAACGGCATCGATATTGGCCGCGAAGCGGAGGAATCGGCGAAGTGACGCCAGTTGTCCCTTCAGCGTAACACGCTTGATCGGGTCGCGGTCGTCGCCATTTCCTTCCCGTCGCCAGGTTCGATAGACATAGAGATCGCGGCCGTTCAGTTCGGTAAGGTCCTCGATTCCTTGTTCGTCACAGAACTGTAGAAACGCGCGGAGTCGATGGCGTTCGCTTCGACGTGTTGACTCTGCGTGCTCATCACGCATTGTTTCGTGGAACATCTCCACAGCATCAGCTGGGGAGATTTGCTCAAGGTCACTCATTGGACCTTCAACCTCGCTTCCATAGAATCCGCAGCGATTGACCGGGTAAGCCTAATTTGGACCTCGCGATGCTCTTCAGCAACCTTACGGGTGTGAATCTTGTTGTATGGCATGCATCCACCTTGGATGCCGCGGCAGGGCGCGGAGCGTGTCTCTTTGGACGGATGCACGCTCCGCGGGTGCCGCGACGTATAACCAATCTGAGCGGTGGCACTTATAATTTGGTACTAATTAGTTCCGTCTAGATAGTGCCGCTTACTTAGGGCCAAATTTATGATCTCTGAAATACGGTTTAGAGGTATGACTGACGATCACGGCCCACCGGAGCCGGATCCCATACCAGCGAGATTACGTGCTGATATCGATACGGACGAATACGACTGGGAAGATCTCGATCCACCGGAGTGGATTACTGACCTAGATCGCGAGATATTGGCGTTATTGGGCAGAACAAAGGTGATCATGACTCCCGCACTCATCGCAAAAAATATTGATGGAACTCGGAGCTCGGTATCGCGGAGGTTGAGTACTCTACAGGCAGGTGGAATGGTTGAAAAAGTCGAGCGCGGGCACTACAGGATATCTGACGAGGGCCATGCTCGGATGTATGAAGAAGTCCCAGTAACCGCACCTCCAGGTAGTGATGAAGATGAGAATTGGATCACTTGGACCATACTGACACCTGACGAGCTTGAAGAACTACAGGAGAATGGGGAACTCGTATGGGAATAAATTATATGTTTATGAGCCCTGAAATCCAAAGCCGATAACAACAACACATGGATGCAACATTCTCACTTTCGAGGCCTCACGAAGTATTTCTGAGTGAGGATATTTTAAACGAGATGGACGTAGAGCAGGGAGACCCAATCTCATTTGAGGCTTCCATTGGTGATGAAGGCACTACTCTTGCAGCTCCGGTAATGCCAATTCAAGATATCGAAGACCAACAAGAAGAGTACAGTTTATTTTATATATTACCGCAGCTATCTGCATCGGTCCCGGATCGTGCCGGAGACATTGTGAGAGAGCGATTAGTTGATGATGAATTAGTTGTTGACATTGAAGACTCTGAAGACCTGTCACACTACATTCATGATCTAAAATACCAAAGATCTGTAGATTATGATGATTTTGATGCAGTAATTGGGATCGACTTATTGAATATCGCATCCGACAAAGAAAGAACAAATCCGGTGAATACACTATTTGGGGAGGTACCTGAAGAATTGATTATTGATTGCCTCAACAATGAAGATATAGAATTCAACCGAAGTGAACGGGACTTTGAGGTTATAGAGCCTGAATCAGCTCTATTCTGCACATTCAACCACGAATTTCCAGAAAATGAGTTGAATAATATAAGTCAAAGAATAGAAGATATTGGTTACTTTGTATATGGCGCTCACCACATCATATCCACCGGACTGTACCCGATACACGGCCCTGTAATGAAGACGGATATCAGTGAAGAGAGCCCAAAAATATTCAAAGTGGATCAGGGTAACGTACAATTCGATTGTGCGACGAGAATACCAGTAACAAATGCGGGAGATGAAGACCTTGATACAGACGAAATAGTAGATGTGCTTAAAGAACTGTCTGACGAATTCTCCGTGGAAAAAAAGGATGAAGGAAACCGTTTTTCAATTAAGAAAGCATCATACTTTGCTAATGTACACGGAGGTCCCGAATCTTTACAGATAGACCTACACCACGCTTTTGACTATGAGCAAGAAGAATTCATAGGTATACTAGAGGACTGGTGCGATGAATTAGATGATGAGGTTGGTACTCAACTAACGATACACCAACCTCATGAACACCAGGCAGATGACGCTCTGTTAAACGATGTATGGGTGCTAGATACCAATATTGTATACAAGCAATACGATTATTCAAGAAAGACCGATATTTGTGAATATATATTTGATGAACCAAAATTATATGACAAAACTATTAAAATACCTTGGCAAGTTATCGGAGAAATTAATAGACACAAGGATGAGTCCTCTTCTTTGAAGAATATTTCTAAAAAGGGGTTGGAAAACCTAACCTCTCTGAAAGCACTTGACGAATTCGGATATCTTGACTTGATAATTGCGGATTTGCCGGACGAATTCGACAATAGCGTACATCCAAGAACCGGAATGCCTGATTTAGGGATCTTATCTTCTGTTCCGAGCAACGGTGTCTTGTTAACTGACGATGATAGGCTAATGAGTTTAGCTAATGTACTCGATCTCCCTGCCGAGAATATAGTTAATAATGTGAATGATGGGGAAGAGGCTGATGTTTGGTCCCGAATGCAAGAAAAACTCGATGAAAATCATCTGCCAATTGGGGAATTATCCGGTCAAATCCAATCTTTCATTTCATCTCAGGATTCATCAGATCACCAGGATCAATATGACGAACCATCCGATTATCTCAAAAGATGGGAAGACGATGACCGAATTGTAAAATATCCTCTGGATGGAGAAGTATACGTAGCAACATCGGCGAAATTCGAGGTTATACCCACTTATCGAACTGTAACAAGGATATCCAACAACATAGATGACGGCCCGGATGGAAAAATGTTGACGGAGGAATTTTTAGAAGAGTTGCGGTCGGCAATCGGGAGGCTTCCAAAATGCCAATTCCCAAAAGTGGAGTTCATAATTCCTGAACAGTATGTATATCGGGCGAAAGAGGTGGATCAAGTTCAGGAGTTGATGAAGATTTCTCAGCTGGACAACGCTGAATATCGCTCGGAAATGGTGAATGTGGATCGTCCTACTGTCCAAACTGAACTAAATGAGGCAGCAGTAAAAACTGCCCAGTCAACCGGATCGATACTTCTCTGTGATCAATCCGAAGAAGAATTGACGAAGTTATCGAGGTTAATCAGTGTAGAGGCTGTTACTATCTGATTGGTCGTAAGAGTCCCTAAGGGGGCCATACAAAACCTTCTTCAAGTTTTCAAGGAGGGTGATTAGAGATTATTGATGTGGGTTGATCGGGGGGCAGATGTTTCGGCGGATCTATATGACTAGCATCGTCAATCTTCCGCCATTCCACCTGAGACTGCCGAATATCGTGTATTTCTTCTCCTTTGTCATCAATTCTTCCGATTCCGACGATTGACCAATCATTCCCATCTATTTCAGGCTTAGTGTCTTCACCGGTCTCCGTTTGATTAGCGGCAAGTAAGTCAATATCACATCTTTGTGCAGCTTTGAGAGGCGAGCTATGTTCTGTTTGATCATTTTTGAGTCCCTGAGAAATGTACTCATTTGCTCCAGTCGAAAACCGGACCATCTGGGTGCCTGTCGCCCAACACGCGGCCCGAAACATCAGCTCGTCCAATCCTCGTTCGAACAGCGCTTCCCCGTATGAACCGATATACTCTCCAATGTACGAAGCTACGTTGCGAACCAGTCCCTCTTTCTGTACATCCTCGGAATCTGAGGCGACTCGGCGGACGGAGATCGGGCGCCTCTCCCGATCCGCGTGAAAGTAGTCATGGGCATCGCGATCGGCAATATCGCAGGCCCGGAGATGAGCATCGATGGCTGGATGAAAGTCCTCGTCAGTAACGATCCCGTCAATAAATACGGCTATGTGTACATGTCCATAGCCGGATCTGTGTTTCTCGACGACCACCGCGTACTCCCACTCATAGTCTCGGAGAGAATCGTACAGGGCATGATAGACCCCACGTCCTTCGTCAGGTCGCCAGCTATTGACCACATCCCTAAGATGATCCGCGGGACATCGCCAGCCACCGTTTGCGTTCCGATTTGAGCCTGTGAGAGTTAACATTACGACAGTGGGGTTATCGTAGTATTTCATAATCTGGCGCTCGAGAGCTTTGAGCCTCGCATAGTATCGGTCGCCGTAGCTGGGTTGATGCGCGTTCTTCATTTGACCGCGGACGATTTCACCCTCGGGGCTTTCGAAGACGAGGTGGGCATCACGGTATCCGTTGTACCACTTTAAAAACTCGTTCAGAACTTCAGACCACGATTTTGAGCGATAGCGAGTTTCATCCCCTTGTTTCGGTAGTGCACACTCTTCACGGAGAGTAGTACCCCCTCGAACCGAAACAGGCCGCGCAGCGCGCGATGGGCGAGAGGCCGAAAACTCGTTTACAATCTGGTTCTTTTCTCTCCACCACTGGCGGCGCTGGGAACTCGAATTCTCTCCTTCTGAGGTTTGAGGTGGTGATGTACAGTTAGTCTTGGAAGGCCGAGAGGCGGCTTCCTCCCAATCTCTCGAGTTCGGCCCGACGAGAGCCGTGGGCGAGCTCCCGTCACTCATCGGGATCACCACCGCAGACACGAGATGGCCCCTCACCCTCCGGGTTCGGGGCAT
>Ga0207756_100335_pt1 | contig 18549 bp, 15 predicted proteins | sample A23M1SouthBayCA_FD_187748 | JGI IMG/M metagenome (GOLD analysis project Ga0207756, IMG submission 187748) | Aerobic enrichment media microbial communities from Eden Landing Ponds, California, USA - A23 M1 (3) (SPAdes) | ecosystem: Environmental > Aquatic > Marine > Unclassified | place...
GACGCCAGCGGCCCCCGCTTCGGTCAGGTCGGCGTCGCTCGGCAGGTGGACGACCCGGTCGTCGGGCACCGAGACGAACTCCGCGTAGGCGCCCTGGTTGTTGGCGTCGCCGACGCCGGTCCCGAAGACGCGGTCGCCCGCCTCGAAGCCCGCGACGTCGGTCCCGGTCTCGACGACGGTCCCCGCGAAGTCGACGCCCGGCGTGAAGGGAATGTCGACGGGCTCGTACGATCCATCGCGGAAGTAGGTGTCGACGGGATTGACGCCGGCCGCAGCCACCTCGACAAGTACCTCGGACGCACCGGGGGCCGGGCGGTCGACCGTCTCGACCTGCAACACGTCCGGTCCGCCGTGCTCGGAAAGTGTGACGGCTCGCATGACGGTTCTACCCACGGCGGGACAAGGTAAAAGACTGTGTGCCGACCCCTCGGGAGCCACGGCAACGCAGATCGGGGCCCTCGCCCGTGCTCTCACTCCAGCCAGTCGGGGTTCGGCCGTGGCGGATTGAACACGTCGATGGCGCGCATCTCGACGTCCGCTCGGTTCTCGGCCCCGTGGCGCTCGTGGCTCTTCAGGTGGTAGGACTCGCCCGGTTCGACGGCGACCGTCTCGTCACCTTCGAGGACGAAGGTCTGGCGGCCCTCGTAGACGAACCCGACCTGTTCGTGGTGGTGGCTGTGCTCGGGGATGACCGCCCCCGGCGCCATCCGCAGGTGCTGGATGCTCATCTCGTCCCCCGTGGCGAGTTGCGCCAGGAAGACGCCCGGTTCCGCTTCGACCTCTTCGAAGGCGTCTGTGGTGACGACGTCCATGCACGAAACAGGACGGCCACCGCCTTCAAGCCGCCCCCCGTGTCGGACGGTGTCGTGCAGGCGACGGCGCCATCGCCGTGAATCGGCGACCCGACCGAACGGTGCCCTCAAGTCGGGGCCACCCCAACGCGTGCACAGCACGACACCATGACCGACGCCGACCCGTCGCCGGCCGAGATTCACCAGCTCGACCCCCAGACGGTCGAGCGCATCGCGGCGGGGGAGGTCGTCGAGCGCCCGGCGTCGGTCGTCAAGGAACTGGTCGAGAACGCCGTCGACGCGGACGCCTCGCGGGTCGACGTCACCGTCGAGGCGGGCGGCACCGAGGCCATCCGCGTCGCCGACGACGGCGTCGGCATGTCCGAAGCGGCGGTGCGGACCGCCGTCGAGCAACACACCACCTCGAAGATCAGGGACATCGACGACCTGGAGTCCGGCGTCGGCACGCTGGGCTTCCGCGGCGAGGCGCTCCACGCAATCGGGGCCGTTGCGCGAGTCACGATCCGGACCCGCCCGCGCGGCGGCGACCTGGGGACCGAACTGGTCGTCGAGGGTGGCGAAGTCACGGCCGTCTCGTCCGCCGGCTGTCCCGAGGGGACGACCGTCGAGGTCACGGACCTCTTCTACAACGTCCCGGCGCGGCGCAAGTACCTCAAGCAGCCCTCGACGGAGTTCGCCCACGTGAACTCGGTCGTCACGGGCTACGCCCTCGCGAACCCCGACGTGGCCGTCTCGCTGACCCACGGCGACCGCGAGACCTTCGCCACGACGGGCCAGGGCGACCGCCGTGCGGCCGTCCTCTCGGTCTACGGGCGCGAGGTCGCACAGTCGATGGTCACCGTCGAGCCGAACGAACTCCCCGAGGGGCCCCTCGAGGGCATCTCGGGACTCGTCTCGCACCCGGAGACCAACCGCGCCAGCCGCGACTACCTCAACACCTTCGTCAACGGGCGCTACGTGACGGCAAACAGCGTCCGCGACGCCGTCGTCGACGCCTACGACACCCAGCTCGCGCCAGACCGCTATCCCTTCGCGGTGCTGGACTGTACGGTCGATCCCGCCGCCGTCGACGTGAACGTCCACCCCCGCAAACTGGAGGTGCGCTTCGCCGACGAAGCGGGCCTGCGCGAGCAGGTCGAGGCCGCCGTCTCCGCGGCGCTCATTCGCGAGGGGCTGCTCCGCACGGGCGCCCCCCGGGGCAAGTCGGCCCCCGACCAGACCGAGATCAGGCCCGGCGACGTGGGCGACGGGCGGGTTGGCGGTTCCACAGGGACCGACGGCACCGCCGTCGATGAGCGGGACGACCCTGCAACAACTGACGACGTGGAGTCGGCCAGGGCCGACATTGACTCGCGACGAGGCGCCTCGCACCGCGACGATCCTGGCGACGTCGAACACGTGGGGCGAGCATCGGACGAGGAGGACCGGGCCAGCGCAGGCGCGTCACAGGCGCGCGATGGGGCCGCCGACCGGCCGGAGCGGGGATCCACGAGCACGTACGAGGACCCGGACCGGAAGTTCCGGGCGGGGGGCGACCAGGCGCGACTCGGCGACGGGGCCGACGGCCCGCCGACTGCCGACCTCGACTCGCTGCCGGCGATGCGCGTCCTGGGACAGTTCCGCGAGACGTACGTCGTCGCCGAGACGGCCGACGGCCTGGTACTGGTCGACCAGCATGCGGCCGACGAGCGGGTCAACTACGAGCGGCTCCGGGAACGGCTCCAGGGTGACGTGACGACGCAGGCCCTCGCCTCGCCGGTGGACCTCGAACTCACCGCTGGCGAGGCAGCGGTGGCCGACGCCCGGACCGAGGCGCTGGATCGCCTCGGCTTCCGGACCGAGGCTGTCGACGACCGGACCGTCCGGGTGCGGTCGGTCCCCTCGCTCGTCGCAGACGCGGCCGATCCGGCGCTCCTGCGGGACGTCCTCGGAAGCCTCCTCTCGGGGGAGCGGGCGGCCGCCGAGACCGTCGAGGCGGCGGCGGACGACCTGCTGGCCGACCTGGCCTGCTATCCCTCCATCACGGGCAACACGTCGCTGACGGAGGGGTCGATCCGCGACCTGCTGGCCGCACTCGACGACTGCGAGAACCCCTACGCGTGTCCCCACGGGCGGCCGGTCCTCGTCGAACTGGCCGACGACGAGATCGAGGCGCGCTTCGAGCGTGACTACCCCGGCCACGGCGGCTGAGCCCAGTTTTCCCGTGTGGAGCCGGTTGGACTAACGGGTGCCGAGCCGGGCAGTGGAACTAAGCCAGTCGGTCGTAATGCCGGTAGTATGACGGAACTGGTGACGTTCGGGGAGACCGCCCTGCGGTTCTCGACGCCGGGGCACGAGCGCCTGGCGACGGCCGACCGGGCGGACATCTACGTCGACGGCGTGGAGAGCAACGTGGCGGTGGCGGCCGGCTGTCTCGGGGCCGAGAGCTGCTGGCTGTCCACGCTCCCCGACACGCCGGTCGGCCACCGCGTCGTCGGGACGCTCCGGGGCCACGGCATCGACACCGAGGTCGCCTGGCGCGACGAGGGACGCGTCGGCACGGTCTACCACGAGGCGGGGTCAGCGCCGCGCGACGACGGCTGGTGGCACGACCGGGCCGACACGTCCGCGGCGCTGACGACGCCCGGCGACGTGCCGATGGACACGATCCAGTCTGCCGACGTCGTCTTCTCTGGGATCAGCACGCCGGGTCTGTCGGAGTCCGCTGCCGAGACCACGGAGGCGATGCTGCGCGCCGGCGGTGGCGGCGGGGCGGTGACGGCGGTCGACCTCGACTACGATCCGGCCCGGCACGACCCGGACTTCCTGGGGCAGTTGCTCGAACGGCTCGTTCGCCACGTCGACGTGCTCGTCGTCAACGAGGACGACGCGCGGACCGTCCTCGACCTGAGTGGCGGGGCCCGGGAGGTCGCCAACACCGTCGTCGCCGAGTACGACCTGGAGATGGCCGTCGTGACCCGGTCGACCTTCGGTGCGGTCGTCATGCACGACACGCCCGGGACGAACGTCGTCCACGAGCGGGACGCCCTCGAGTCCGACAGCGTCGACGCGACGGGGACGCGGGAGGCGTTCGTCGGCGGCTTCCTGGCGCGCCTCGGGGCCGGCGCCGACGCGGCCGAAGCACTCGACTACGGCGTCGCGACGGCGGCAATGGCGCGGACGGTGCCCGGCCCGCTCCTGACGGCCGACCGGGGGGAGATCGACCCGCTCGCCGACCGGGTCCAGGCGGACGCACGCTGAGAGGTCCCCCTCCCAGCGGGAGATGACCGCCCTCCCGATAGAGATTTACCGCTGGTTGGTCACAATCCGGGTATGACACGGTCGGTCCCCGCGCTGGTAGGACTCCTTTTGATCGTCGCCACGCTCGGTCCGACAGCCGTGGGACAGGTCGCGGCTGACGACGTCACGCTGACTGTCACCGTCTCGAACCAGTTCGGCGGGACGGTCGATGGCGCCAGCCTGACGGCGACCTGGGACGGCGGTTCGACGGCCGAGACGACGGCGGCCAACGGCCAGGCTCTGCTCGACGTCCCCGAGGGCGCCGACGTGACGATCACCGTCGAGCACGAGCAGTACGTCCGCAATCAGCCGGTGACCGTCGAGAACGCACAGTCCCGGCACGTCGACATCCGCGTGGGAGAGCGCGGCGCGGCCACGGTGAGCGTCACCGGCGACGGCGGCCCGGTCAGCGGTGCGTCGGTCCGCTTCCTCGAGGGCGGCCAGACGGCGGTCTCGGCCACCACCGACGCGGACGGCGTCGCCACGCTCGATCCGATCGAGCAGGGGACCTACGACGTCGTCGTCTCCAAGGGCGGCTTCTACCGGGAGCGACTCACCCTGGGCGTCGGCGAGGGAACCGAGCGCGCGGTCAGCCTGCAGCGCGGGACCGTCCAGGTCACGTTCAACGTCACCGACGATCACTTCGAGGAGCCACGCGCCATCAGGAACGCGACGATCGACGTCCAGCCCCTCGGCACCTCGCTGGTCACGCTGTCCGACGGGCAGGTGACGACCAACCTGCCGGTCAACCGCGACTACGACGTGACCGTCTCGAAGGACGGCTACGGGACGGCCGAGCGGACGCTGCCGGTCACCCAGGGCGACATCGAGTACGACGTGTCCATGCGCCGGACCCCCTCACTCGAGGTCGCCGCTGCGAACCAGCGCGTCGTCGTCGGCGAGACGACGCGCGTGACGGTGATCAACGAGTACGACGAACCCGCCGAGGACGTCCCCCTGCTCGTGGAGGACGCGGAGATCGTGCGGACCGATGCCGACGGCGAGGCCGACGTGCCGATCGAGTCGGCTGGCACCGTGACGATCCGCGCGGTCTACCAGGGTATCGAGTCCTCGACCACCGTCGAGGGCGTCCAGGCCGACGGAACGGAACCGGCGAACGGCACCGCGACGAGCACCGACGGGGGGATCGGACCGGGCTTCGGCGTGGCGGGCGCAGTCACGGCACTCGCTGCCCTCGCAATGCTGGTCCGCCTCGGCCGGCGCGACTGACCCCGGGGGACTTTACTCCGGTGGCCCCAAACCGGCTGGTATGACGAGTCTGGAGGGGGTCCACGACGGGCACGGCGCCACTTACACACAGCGGGGTGGCCGTCGCGTCGTCGACCACTACGGCCGCCCCGAGCGCACGCACCACGCGGTCCGCAACGCCGTCGGCGTCACCGAGCGCGCGGACGACGTCCTCGCGATCACCGGCGAGGACCGCCACGCGTTCGTCGACGACGCCGTCTCGAACGCGGTCCCCACGGGCGACGGCCGGGGCGCCTACGCCCTGTTGCTCGACCCCCAGGGGACGATCCGGACCGACATGTACGTCCTCGCCGCCGGCGAGCGCCTGCTGGTCTTTCTCCCGCCCGGCGAGGGCGAGCAGCTTGCCGAGGAGTGGCGTGGAAAGACCTTCATCCAGGACGTCGACATCGAGGTGGCGACGGACGACGTCGTGGTCTTCGGGGTCCACGGCCCGAAGGCGACCGAGAAGATCGCGAGCGTCTTCACCGAGACGACCCCCGACGAACCGCTTAGCTTCGTCCGCGGGCCGATGGGCGACGCCGGCGTCACCGTGGTCCGCGACGACGGCCTCGCCGGGGAGGAGGGCTACCTCGTCGTCTGTGGGGCCGACCACGTCGCGGACGTCTTCGACACGCTGGAGAACCGCGGCCTGAACGCCGTCCCCTTCGGCGAGACGGTCTGGAATACCCTCACGCTGGAGGCCGGCACGCCGCTGTTCGAGACGGAATTGCGCGACCGCGTCCCCAACCGCCTGGGTCTCCGCACCGCCGTCGACTTCGAGAAGGGCTGTTTCGTCGGCCAGGAGATCGTCTCCCGGATCGAGAACCGCGGTCAGCCGGGCTGTCGCCTCGTCGGCCTGGCACCCGACCGGGTCCCGGAGACGGGTGCCGCGGTCTTCGACGGCGACGAGAGCGTCGGCGCCGTCACCCGTGGTGTCGAGAGCCCCTCACTGGAGATACCCATCGCGCTCGCCGTCGTCGACGAGGACGCCGGCGACTCCCTGACGGTCAGGGTCGACGGTGACGAGGTGCCTGCCGAGCGACGCCCCCTGCCGTTCGTCGACGGCTCGGACACGTCGGCGCGACTCCCGCAGTACCCCTGAGTCAGGGCCGGAACCGCCCCAGGGTCGCCCGGAGGTGCTCCCTGGAGAACAGCGTCGTCGGTCGGTCCATGTGGACGCCGATCTTCCCCGAGAGCGTCCGGAGCCCCATTCGCTGGACCGGTTTCGGCAGGGAGTAGCCCGCCCGGACGAGCGCGCCAAGCCGAATCTCCCGGCGGAGGTCAGCGCGCCAGGCTCGCTCGTAGTCGCCGAGCGTCCCGGGATCGGTCGGGTCGAGGTGCGCTGCGGCGTGATCCGCGGCGATCATCCCGTAGCGGATGCCCCCGCCGGTGAAGGGCTTGGTCTGGGCGGCCGCGTCGCCGAGGAGGAGCGACCGTCGGCCGGTCACCCGCTTCGGCGGGCCGATCGGGATCAGTCCGGAACACCGTCGGTCCGTCTCGACGCCGTAGTCGGCGGTGAAGGCCTCGAAGCGCTCGCGCACGTCGTGGCCCGGCCCCATCGCCAGGCCGTACTCGACCCCGGCCTCTCCCCGTGGGATGCGCCAGGCGAAAAAGCGGGGGACGTCGAGATGGACGTCGACGAAGTCGTCGTGATCGGTCTCGTCGGTGAAGCCGAGGACCCCGTGGAGGAGTTCGTCGGGCTCGGGGAGGCCGAGCGCGGATCGCACGCGCGAATTGGGGCCGTCCGCACCGACGACCATCCGCGCCTCGTGGGTCTCGACGCCCTCGGGACTGCGGACCTCGACCGCGACGCCGTCGCGGCCCTCGGTCACGTCGAGCACGGTGTGGTCCTCGCGGAGGTCGGCCCCCGCGTCGCGGGCCGCTTCGGCGAGGACGCGGTCGAGGCCAACTCGGTCGATGACGTTCGAGACCGGTTCGTCCTTGTAGAAGGGGTAGGCCCGGCTGTCGGCGCCGCCGAGGTGGAAGCGGGCGCCGGAGACCTCGTTCTGGAGCAGGTCCTCGCGGGCGCCCTCGGGCGTGAAGTCCCAGAGGTCGGTGCTCACGTGGCCCGAGCAGGCCAGCGGCTCCCCGACGGTCCCCTGCTCGAAGGCCAGCACGTCGTGGCCGCGACGGGCGGCCTGGCGGGCGAACCGCGAGCCTGCGGGGCCGGCCCCGACCACGACGAAGTCGTGCATACTCGGGGTGTCGCCACCGCGACCCAAATCAGTCCCGGTCGCGGCTATTCCACGACCGCCAGCCCCCGGGGGAGCTGTCGCTCCCGTTCGGCCGGCCAGTCGTGGTCGATCCGGGACCACGCTGCGCCGTCGGCCGACCGGTACAGGCCGTGATTCGAGAGTGCGTAGAACTCGCCGTCGTCCGTCGCGAGGACCGGCCGGCCCCATCCCTCCGGTCCCGGGAGGCCCTCCATCGCCACCTCCCACTCGCCCTCGCCGCTCCGCCGGTAGACGCCCGCCTCGCCGTCCGGGTCGTGTGCGGCGCGGGCGCCCGGAGCGGCGGAGACGACGACAGTCCCGGGATCGTCGGGAGCCACGGCGACGCTCCAGACGTACCGCCGGTCGAGCCCCGTCTGGGGTTTGTGCCAGGTCTCGCCCCAGTCGGGCGACACCGCGTAGCCGTCGCCCGCGGCCACGTAGATGTGACCGGGCGCGTCCGGGTGCTTCGCGATGGTGTGATTGTCGCGCCTGGCGCCCTCGGCGTGGTCGATCCAGGTCTCGCCGCCGTCGACCGACCGAAGGAGTGCGCCGGCCTCGACGGCGACGGCGAGCCGGTCCGGGTCTTCGGGGTCGACCGTGATCCACTGGACGTGGTGGGTGTGTGGACGCGGCGGGAACGACCACCGATCTGCGGACGGGAGCTCGGTCAGGCTGGGCCGCTCGGTCCAGGTGTCCCCGCCGTCGTCGGACCGAAACACCCGGCTCGGTTCGGTACCGGCCCAGACGACGTCAGGGTCGTGCGGCGAGACTGTCACGGCGGTCACGCGGTCGCCCACCGTGGCGACGGTCCGCCACGAATCACCGCCGTCGGTGCTCCGGAGCAGGCCACGGTCGACCGTGCCGGCGAAGACGCGAGTCGGCGCGTCGGGGCTGGCTGCCAGGCACTCGAGACGGTCCGCCGGGTGGTGCCAGTCTGCGTCCCACTGTCCGTCGGCGTCCTGGCTGGCGACGAGGACGGCGTCGTCGGTCGCGCCGTAGACCGTGGTCATAGCTGCACTACGTCGGCCACGTATTCGAGGGTGGCGACGACGGGCCCTCGCCTCAGTCGTCGGCCGCCGGCGCGGCCACGTCGCGGTCTGCCCGTGGCCCCTCCAGATCGACGCCGGGCAACAGGTCCCGGAGGTACCGCCCGGTGTGGGAGTCCTCGTTGCGCGCGACCTCCTCTGGCGTACCCGTCGCGACGACGTCGCCACCGTTCTCGCCGCCCTCGGGACCGAGGTCGACGACGTGGTCGGCGTTCTTCACCAGGTCCAGCTCGTGCTCGATGACGACCACCGTGTTGCCGTCGTCGGTCAGCCGGTGGAGGACCTCGATCAGCTTGCGCTCGTCGTGGGGGTGCAGGCCGGTCGTCGGCTCGTCGAGCAGGTACAGTGCGTCGCCGGAGTCCTTCTTGCCGAGTTCCTCCGCGAGCTTCACGCGCTGGGCCTCGCCGCCGGAGAGGGTCGTCGAGGGCTGGCCGAGGCGCATGTAGCCCAGGCCGACGTCCTTCAGGAGCTTCAGCCGCCGGCGGAGTTGCCCGTGGCTCTCGAAGAAGTCGTAGGCCTCGTCGACGGACATGTCGAGCACGTCCGCGATGGTCTTCCCGCGGAAGGTCACGTCCAGCGTCTCGCCGTTGTACCGCGCACCGCCACACTCCTCGCAGGGCACGTGGACGTCAGACAGGAAGTTCATCTCGATGGTGACGGTCCCCTGGCCGCCGCAGGCCGCACACCGGCCGCCCTTGACGTTGAACGAGAAGCGGCCCTTGTCGTAGCCCCGCTGGTTGGCGAGGTCGGTCTCCGCGAACAGTTCCCGGACGTAGTCGAAGACGTTGGTGTACGTCGCGGGATTGGACCGCGGGGTCCGGCCGATGGGGCTCTGGTCGATGAGCCGGACCGTCTCGATCTGGTCGGTCCCGGCGATGGCGTCGTGGTCGCCGGGGTCGACGGACGTGTTGTCGTTCATCTGCCGGGCCAGCCCCTTGTAGAGGATGTCGTGCATCAGCGTGGACTTGCCCGACCCCGAGACGCCGGTGATGGTCGTGAAACAGCCGAGTGGCAGGTCCACGTCGACGTCGCGGAGGTTGTGCTGGCGGGCCCCTTTGATCGTGAGGTGGCCGTCGGCCGCCCGCCGCTCGGTCGGCACCGGGATGGCCTTCCGGCCGGCCATGTAGTCGCCGGTGATCGACTCGTCGCAGTCGATCACCTCGTCCAGGTCGCCGTTGACGACGACTTCGCCCCCGCGCTTGCCGGGGCCCGGGCCCATGTCGACGACGTTGTCGGCCCGGCGCATCGTCTCGGTGTCGTGCTCGACGACGATGAGGGTGTTCCCGAGGTCGCGCAGTTCCGCCAGCGTGTTCAGGAGGCGGTCGTTGTCGCGCTGGTGGAGCCCGATCGAGGGTTCGTCGAGGACGTACAGCACCCCGACGAGACCGCTCCCGATTTGGGTTGCCAGCCGGATACGTTGGCTCTCGCCGCCGGAGAGCGTCGCCGCCTCGCGGTCCAGCGTCAGGTACTCAAGGCCGACCTCGGTCATGAATCCGAGGCGGGCGCGGATCTCCTTCAGGATCTCCTCGGCGATCTTGGTCTGGCGCTCGTCGAGGTTCGCCTCCATCTCCTCGAAGTGCGCCAGGGCGTCGCCGATCGAGAGTTCGTTGACCTCGGTGATTGACGTCCCGTCGACGAGGACGTGCCGGGACTCGGCCTTGAGGCGCGTGCCGTTACACTCGGGGCACGTCGTCGTGGCCATGTAGTCCTCGATGTGGTCGCGCGCGCGGTCGGAGTCGGTCTCGACGTACCGCCGTTCGAGGTTCTCGATGACGCCCTCGAAGCGCTCGGTCTTCTCGCGGGTCCCGTTGCGGGTCGTCCACTGGAAGTGGACCACGTCGTCGGTGCCGTAGAGGAACTGCCGCTGGATGGACTCGTCGAGGTCCTCGAAGGGCGTGTCCAGGTCGACGCCGAAGTGCTCGGCCACGTTGTCGAGCTGGCGGCTGTAGTAGGTCCGGTTGTAGCTCCAGGGCTCGAAGACGTGTTTCAGCGGTTTGCTGGGGTCCTGGATTACCAGGTCCTCGCTGACCTCCTTGCTCTGACCGATGCCCTCACACTCCGGGCAGGCGCCGTGTGGACTGTTGAACGAGAAGGAGCGGGTCTCGATTTCGCTGATGTCGATGCCACAGTGCGTGCAGGCAAGCTCCTCGGAGAACTCGACGACGAGTCGGTCCTCGTCGTCGGTCGCCTCGTCTTCCTCGTCGGCGTCGGCGAGGTCACCCGTGGACCGCGCCGTCGCGCCGCCGAGTTCCGCGCCGTCGGGCGGGTCGGGGACGATCACCTTGAGGACGCCGTCGGCCTCGTTGAGGGCGGTCTCGACGGAGTCGGTGATCCGCGACCGGGCCTCCTCGCTGACGGTCACGCGGTCGACGACCACGTCGACGGTGTGGTCGTAGTTCTCGTCCAGGTCCGGCCGCTCGACGGTGAGGTCGTAGGGTTCGCCGTCGACCTCGACGCGGCCGTAGCCGTCGGCGACGAGGTCGTCGAAGCGGTCGGCGAACGCGCCCTTCTGGTCGCGGACGATGGGGGCTGCGATCTTGGCCTTCGTCCCCTCGGGGAGGTCGAGGATGCGCCGAACCATGTTCTGGGCGCTCTGCTCGCCCACCTCGCGGCCGCACTCGGGACAGTGGGGTGTGCCGACGCGGGCGTACAGCAGGCGGAGGTAGTCGTGGAGTTCGGTGACGGTGCCGACCGTCGAGCGGGGGTTGTTCGCGGCGGCCTTCTGGTCGATGGAGATGGCCGGCGACAGCCCCTCGACGGTCTCGACCTGGGGCTTGTCCATCTGGCCCAGGAAGTTGCGGGCGTAGGCGGAGAGGGACTCGATGTAGCGGCGCTGGCCCTCGGCGTAGATGGTCTCGAAGGCCAGTGAGGATTTCCCGGAGCCGGACAGGCCCGTCACGACCGTGAGTTCCTCGCGTGGAATCCGGACGTCGACGTCCTTGAGGTTGTGCTCTTCGGCCCCGCGGACCTCGATGTACTCGCGGGTCATTCGTGTCTCTGCCAGGGGCGTGACGGGTGAAACGTTGTCGGTCTCCTCCGACAGGAGCGCCTGTGGCGGCGACGCCGCCCGGCGACCGACCGGGTTCCGTCCGGCGATCTCGCGGCGAGGAACAAAAGGTTGAAGACCCGAACCCATCTTCCAACTGTCATGACCGCCGACCCCGCGCCCGTCGAGATCGCGGCCGTCGACCTGACCGACGACCGGTACACCGTCGAGCAGAACCTGGTGCGGAACAAGTACCGCGCCTACGACGCCGACGGGAACGTCGTCCTCCGGGGCAAACAGAAGCTCTTCAGGATGAAAGAGGAGTTCCCCTTTCTCGACGGAGACGGCAACGACGCCTTCACCGTCAAGGCGGGGGGTATTATCGACGTCGCCGGCAACTACGTACTCAGCGACGCACAGACGGGCGAGGACCTCGTCGTCCTCGACAACGACTTCTCCATCTTTCAGGATACCTGGCGGATCCGCGACGCGGAGACCGAGGCGGTGATCGCGCGGATCGACTCTCGGGGTGCAGTGGTCACCATCGCCCGGAACGCGATCCCCTTCGGCGAGCTGATCCCCCACAAGTACGAGATAACGGACGCGGACGGCGGCCACGTCGGGTCTATCGACGGCCAGATTTCGCTGAAGGACCGCTACCAGATCACGGTCGACGACGCCAACGACGTCCCCAAGGAGGCCGTCGTCGCGAGCGCGATGGTCATCGACGCCATCCAGGGCAACTGACGGCGGCGAGTGTCCGCGTCGCCACCGCTCCTCACACCGTTTCCGGCAGCCAGCCGCCGTCGACCGCCACGTTCTGGCCGCTCAGGTAGTCGCTGTCCTCCTCCAGGAAGAAGCGCACGGCCTGCGTGACGTCCGCGAACTGCGCAGGTCGGTCCCGGGGCAGGTCCTCGGGGAACTCGTCGCTGTTCTCGACGACGTACGGCGAGACGGCGTTGACGGTGATCCCGTCGTCCTGCGTGTCGGCCGCGACCATGCGCGTGAACATGAGGACGCCGGTCTTGGCGGCGAAGTAGGCGAAGTTCTTCGGGCTGACCAGTCCCCGGTCGGCGCTGGCGTAGCCGACGTTGACGATCCGACCCCAGCCCGCGTCGCGCATCGCCGGCAGGACCTCCCGGGAGCACAGGTAGGTGCCGTCGAGGTTCGTCTCCATTACGGTCCGCCAGGTGTCGTAGGACGTGTCGCTCCAGTGCTCCGGCGCGAAGGCGCCGACGTTGTTCACGAGGACCTCGACGTGGCCGAGGTCAGCCTCGACGGCGTCGACGAGGTCTTCGACCTCGGAGGGACTGGTCACGTCGCCTGCGACGGTGGTCGCGCGAACCCCCCGTTCGCGCGCCCTGTCGGCGACGGCCTCCGCCTCGGCCTCGCTCGTGTGGTAGTGGACGGCGACGTTTGCACCGCAGTCCGCGAGCGACAGGAGGATCTCGTGGCCGACGCCCGTCGCGCTCCCCGTGACCAGTGCGACGCGATCCGAGAGGTCCGGTTCGATCATGGCCGGACTTCGGGCGCGCGCGGTATCAACGCTGGCCATGCAGTCCGACCGGCGCTCGCTCCGCAATCACGGATCATCGGCGCGGCGCTTCCACTCGCGTTCCTGCCGCCGCTCGGCGACGTGGCGGTGGCCGTCGGCGATGCTGTCCCGGGACCGTCGCTCGAAGTCGACCATCGGACGGAGGAACCCGGCCTGGTAGCTCTCGAGGACGTCGTAGGACCACCGCTCTTCGTCGACGACGCCCCGCGGCAGGTAGTCGTCCCGCAGGTCGTCTGCCAGGTCGACCTCGCCGCAGTCACGCAGTTCGACCTCGGCCTCTGCGAGGTGGTCCATCGCGTGGCCCACGGCGTGGTGGAAGGCAACGAGGTTCCCCTGGGCGCGCTGGAGCCACTCGACGGCCAGCTCCACCCGGTGCAAGGCAGCACGCTCCGCGTCGGTGACGTCCGGCGGCTGGTCGGCGTCTGTAGCCATGTGGTGGCATACCACGCCAAGGACAATGGGCGTGTCGCCGACGTCACCCCGAGAGGGCGTTCTCGACCGCGCTGGCGACTTCGCGGGCTCTGTCCGCCAGGTCCGGGGGTACGTACCCGGCCTCGACGGCGTCGTCGAGTTCGTCGTCGTCGACGCGCTCGACGGTCCCGTCGGCGTGGCGGACCACGTCGACGTGGAGGTCGACGTAGCGGACCTCCCGGGGGAAGACCTCGACGGGCGTGCAGACGTTGACGTAGGTCCCCCGGCGCTCGCCCGCCTCGCTCCGGTAGACCGTCGGGTACCACCAGCGCCCCTCTGTGATCTCGGTGACGGCGACGTCACCGGCCCGTCGTTCGATCCCGAGACCGTCGTAGGTCCCACCGGGCAACATCTCGCGGCGGAGCGTCACCGACCCCGCAGGGTCGTACTCGGCGACGGTGGCCGTCCCGAGTTCGATCCGTCGCCCGTCGGGCTTGCCGTGGCCGATGGCGACGGCGTCGCCCTGGGTCGGGCCGAACTGCCGCGTGGTCGCGCCGAACGGAAACTCGGCGTCGGAGTCCTGGTCGCCGCCCGGGCAGACTGCCTCGACGAAGTCGACGGCCGCACTCGCCGCGTCCGTCCCCGCCTTGACGCGGTGGTGGCCTTGCATCGTGTCGGTGACGTTCCGCCGGATCTCGTCGAGTGCGAACCGCGTTTCGCGGCCGAACCAGACCCAGCGCGTCGCGTCGCCGGTCCAGTAGGATCCGGGGGCGTGGTCGGCCGGCGACTCGGCGTCGGCGAGCGCCCGGTCGACGCTCGCGGCGAGGTCACTCGCGCCGTCCAGGGCCTCACCGAGCGCGTCCAGGTCCGCGTCGTCGGCCATCGGATCCCAGGACGCCGCCCAGCCGTCCGGCGGGTCGGCAGGCAGGACGTCGACGAGCGCGGGACCGCCCGTAGACTCGGTCCCACCTCTGTGCAGCGTCAGGAGGCCCCGCTCGATGCGGACGTTCGTGTCGAGGACAGGGCGGTCGTCGACCCACGGCGGCGCGGGGTCGCGGACCTGGACGCGGAGGCGGTCCCCCGCTTCGAGCCGCCGGGTGCTGGCCGAGTAGGGGAGGAAGCCGACGCCGTCACCGACGTCCACGACGGCCCCGCTGCCGAGTGTCTCCGTGACCTCGCCAGCGTAGACGGCACCGGCCGGAAGGGCGGCATCCCAGGCGAGCGCGTCGAGGCCGAGGTCTGCCAGGCGGTCCCCGACGGCCGCAACGCGGTCTGGGTCGCCGTGGACGCCGACGCCCTGCCGGTCGCTCGTCGTCTCGATGCGGGCGGCCGCGGGGGCCGGCGAGAGGTCCCCCTCGAAGCGCTCGCGGATGGCCGGCGAGGCCTGCACCACGCCCACCAGGTGTTCAGTCAGCGCGGTGGCGTAGATCCCGCGGATCCGGACTGTCATTACGCGCCGGATCGGGGGGCGAGGCTCAAAGCTCCTCGGGATCTGTCGATGGGGGACGCCCAGAGTCCGAACCCCTGGGCGGCCGTGACCTCGGCGGGCGACGTCGTGGCTTGCGGAACGCCGATGGGTGAGAGGCCGCTGGAAAGCGCGCCGACGATTAGGCGAAAGCGTTCAGCACGAGGACCAGGGCGCCAAACAGGATGCCGAAGGCGACGATCGTCCGGGGATCGATGGTGATCGAGTTGCGATCCTCGGCGTCGAAGTACCTGACCAGCCCGGCACTCGACATGAGGCCGCCGCCGTCGTTGCTGCTCATGTGCATTGGTTCCTGGCGCCCCGGACTAAGTGTTTCGATCGATGCCGTCCACCGCTGCCCATCCCGCGGACGCATCTCCGAGGGAGCAGGGAGCGGCGAGGGGAAACGGGGTGCGGCGAACCGCCCCAGAGCGTGGGTAGTGGAAACCCTTAACCCGGGTCGGGGGCAAGGTTTGCTGTAGATTCCGAGCAATGACTGTCACACTCAAGGACTTCTACGCAGACTGGTGTGGGCCGTGTAAGACCCAGGATCCGATCCTCGAGGACCTGGCCGAGGAGTATCCCGAGGTGGAGTTCGAGAAGATCAACGTCGACGAGGAACAGGACGTGGCCAACGAGTATCAGGTCCGCTCGCTCCCGACCCTGATCGTCGAGACCGAGGAGGGCATCGTCGAGCGCTTCGTCGGCGTCACGCAGGCAGACGACATCGAGACGGCCTTCGAACAGGCGACCGCCTGACCGCGACTTTTTCGTCACCGACTGCGCGCTGGCCAGAGGGGCCGAGTACCGAACGCCAGGGAGACCGACGACGTCAGTCGTCCGTCTCGCCACAGCAGCGACAGACGCTCGTGCCGCGGGCCTCGTCGTAGACCAGCGATCCCTCACCGCAGTGTCGACACGGCAGGTAGCTTGCTGAAACGGTGGGCCGAGGGGAGTCGACGGGCGATACCGAACCGGACGGGGAGTTGTGAACGCTCATTACAGTTCGTACGTTCGTCCGCCCCTACAAGTAGCTTTCCAACAATCACTTACTGTTCCCCCTAGGATCCTTATATTCGTATCACATACTACCGCTAAGGGTCGATAACAGGGAGAGAACGCCGCTTCCATAGGACATTCGGCCAGATCGAGTTGTGGAGAGAAAGAGAGTCGCGGGACGCTGGCGTCGTCACTCGGTGTGGCGCTGCAGGAGCGAGACTGTCCACCTCGGCTCAGTCGAACCGGACGCCCAGGTCGTGGAGCCGATCGTTGTTCGCGGCCAGGTTGATCAGCAGCGGCGTGACGGACTCGATCTCCGCGGCGTTGGCCAGGCCGCCGGCATCGAGGGGTTCGAGCCCCGTGATGCCGGCAGTCACGTCCATCACGACCGTCTTCGCGTCCGCGTCGTCGCCGACGACGGGCACGTTCCAGTCGAGGTCGGCGTCGAGGTTCGCCAGTTTGCCCGCGGCGAGATTGTGGAAGGCCCCGACCACGGCGACACCGTCGGGCGCCGCAGCGGCCGCGAGTTGGGTGACGCTCCCGGCACCCGGTTGGTTGTAGTGGACGCCGTCCTCGTCGCGTTTCATCCCGACCGCCGGCGAGACCAGGATCGCGTCGTCGGCGAGTCGGTCGGCGACCGACTCGATGGTGTCCGCGAGGTGGTAGGCAGGAACCGAGCAGACGACGACCTTCGCGTCCGCGGCTGCCGCCGGGTTCGCGGCGGCGCCGACGGGCACGTCGAGCCCCCGGCTCGACAGTTCCGTCTCGTACTCCTCGGCTTTCGTCTCGGCCTTCTCCGCGTCGCGGGAGCCCACGATCACGTCGTGGTTGGTGTCGTAGGCCAGCCGGAGCGCGAGGCCCTCGCCGATGTCACCGGTGCCGCCGAGTAGCGCGATCTGCATGGTCGAGTCGTCGGTCGGTCGGCGAATAAGGGTTGCGCGATAGAGCCCTGCGAACGCGCGGATCCCAGAACGGTGCCGGGTCCGGACCCCCGCAAGCGCACTACTCCGTGCACGCGCTGGCGAGCCAGCAGTCCGGGCTCCCCCACTAGCGTCATTCGGACCGACACGACCGACTCCCGGGCGATCACTCGGTCGCGACCTCGGAGGGCTCGGCGTCGCCCGAGTCCAGCGAGAGCGGGTCGTCTTGCCAATCGATCTCCAGGCGGTGGCGGGAGAGGTAGGGTGCGAGGGCACGCCGCGTCACGAGGCCGTGGACCTCGGCCCCGTCGACGATCGGCAGGCGTGCGACCCCCGCGTCGCGCATGCGGTCCGCCGCGAGACCGATCGACGTTGCCGGTGGCACCGTCACGAGCGGCGCAGACATGATCGATTCGACCGGCCGCTCGCCGCCGCGCTCGGCCACGACCGCGACGATGTCCGACTCCGTCACGATGCCTTCGACCGAGCCCGGGGAATCGCAGACGAGCACGGCCTCAACGCCGGGCCGCCGAAGGTGCGAGGCCGCCTCGACAGTGGTGTCATCCGGGGAGAGCTGCGGGACTGACGCTGTCGCGACGGCGGAGACGGGCACGTCGATCATACGTACACATCGTGTTACTCGTACTTAGAGTTACTGGACATATTAACCCTAATTCCCAATATCTCACCGATATCGTTTCGGGAAGTCTCGTTATCCTGTCTAGTTGCGCAATTTATTCGGCGAAACCAGGAAGCGTTCGCGCCGGACGAACGCGAGTCGTCGCCACGTGGCCGGTCGTGAGCGGCGGTCGAACGTGGGCGAGCTGGCCGTGGCTTACGAGCGAAGACGGCCGAGAATCGGAATTTCCTCGAGGCGGTCCTCGGAGAGCGCTTCCCAGTCGATCCCGGCGGGCTTCGGGGACGACGTCGAGCGCACGACGCGGTCCGGCGTGACGACCAGGTCAACGGGGACGTCGTGGTCTGCGATCGGGACGTCCGCGTCGACCACCTGGCGCTCGTGGATCGTGGTGGCTGTCGTCGTCTCGTCGTCGACCAGGCCGAACTCGCGCAGGACGCCGAACTCCAGGTCGCTGTACCCCTCGCCCTTGCCCACGCGGTCGCCGTCGGCCGTGACGGCGACGCTCCCGGCAACGATCAGGTCCACGGGTTCGACGTCGTCGGGACGCACCGGTACCCCGACGTCGGCCGATCCCCCGACCGTCGTCGCGTGGTCGACGTCCTCGACCTCGTCAGGATCCAGCCGGAGGAAACACTCCTCCTCACGGAGACGGGGGACCGCCACGTAGACCGTCTTACCCGCGCGGAGTGCCGCACGGCGGACCGGTAGCTGGGGCGCGTCGGGGTTGGCCTTGAGTACCCCGGCGCGCTGCCAGGCGTCAGTCGCAGCGAGTCGGTCTGCGGCCTCGTCTGCGCCGGCAAAGTTGGGGATCCGACCGTGGGGCGGGAAGGGGAACCGTGCGACGCCAGCCTCCTCCAGATCGTCCCAGACGGTCTCGCGGAGCGTCGCCTTGTCCATGGCAGAGACGAGGCGCGCCGACCCTGAATAGCACACCGGTCCGTCCAGATTCGAATCGCTAGGTATTCCCGTCTGCTG
>Ga0207756_100336_pt1 | contig 18546 bp, 21 predicted proteins | sample A23M1SouthBayCA_FD_187748 | JGI IMG/M metagenome (GOLD analysis project Ga0207756, IMG submission 187748) | Aerobic enrichment media microbial communities from Eden Landing Ponds, California, USA - A23 M1 (3) (SPAdes) | ecosystem: Environmental > Aquatic > Marine > Unclassified | place...
CGGCCGTCCAGGGCGTGGTAGATGCCCGGCGCGAACGTGAAGGTCTGGTCGTCCAGCATCTCGCGGAACTCGCGCGCGGCGTCGTTGTCGACGTCGCGGACGAACGGTTCCGTGTCTCGGACTCGACTCGCAACTTCGTCCGTACCTGAATCGTCGTGTGTCATGTGGTGTAAGGGTGACCGCGATCCGTGTCGCGTGTCTCTCGGCAACCCGGCCGAAGCACCCGCCGTAAAAATATGTTATGATCTTTAATGATAATACTCCTTAATCCCTCGGTATTCCTTGTATGACTCTAGGTGGCTAACGTGTATGCGACACACTAGCTAGGGCCGGTCTAACACGGGGACGGCGACGGGACGGTCGTGTAAGGCGAACCCGCGTTACTCCCTCACACATCACGCCCGCGACACGACGCGACAGTGGCGCGCCGACCGTCGACACGCCGCCCGTGCCGGGTCGGACGACCGCCGGGTTACTCGGACGCGACGACGGGGTTGCGGAGGGTGCCGATCCCCTCGTACCAGATCTCCACGTCGTCGCCGGGTTCGAGCAGCCCCGGATTGGCGGGACTCCCGAAGGAGATCACGTCCCCGGGTCGGAAGGTGTACCGCTCGGAGAGAAAGGCGATCACGTCGTAGGGATCGAAGAGCATCATGTCCGTGTTGGCCTCCTGGCGCAACTCGCCGCCGACGTGGGTCGTCATGTCGATGCCCCGGGGGTCGAGGTCCGTTTCGATCACGGGGCCGAGCGGCCCGGAGCCGTCGAAGGCCTTCCGTGCCGTCCGGCGCTCCTGGTCGAGCGCGTCGAGGTCGTTGAGAATCGACCACCCGCGCAGAACGTCACGAACCGCCGCCTCGCCCGCCAGGTCGTGGCACTCCTCGTCGATCACCGCGGCCAGTTCCCCGGCGTAGGTCAGTTCGTCGGTCCAGCCGGGGTATTCGATGGGTTGGTCGGGGTGGTGTAGCGAGACCGCGGGCTTGATGAACCAGTCGGGCAGGTCCGGCACGTCGTAGTCCATTTGGTCGATCTTCGCGGCGAAGTTCCGTCCGACGCAGTAGAAGGTTCCGGGCTCGCTCGGCGCGAGTAGCCGACCGTCCTCGCCGACGACGTACGTGTCGCCGGCCTCGGTCGTCACCCGCCCGTCCGCGTACTCGCCCTCGATTACGCCGTCGTCCGTCTCCATCCGCGCGAGTTTCATGCTCGCCCTCTCGTTCGCGCGGTGGCTTACGTGGTTCGACTCGGTGACGCGCCCGTCCGCACTGCGTGGTCGTCAGGTGGCCTCGACGTAGACTCGCAGGACGTCGGGTTCCGCCGCGGTGACCGCGTCCTCGATGTCGTCGATGGCGGCCTCGATCTCCTTCGTGTCCAGCCCGAGTTCGAAGTCGACGTCGACGGTCACGAGGATCTGGCCCGGGCCGAAGAACACCGTCCGGAGGTCGTGTACCTCGTCGACGTCGTCGCGGCTCGCGACGATCGAGCGGATCTCCGCTTGCCGTTCGGGGGCGACGCTCTCGCCCAGGAGGAGGCGCTTGTTCTGCCAGGCCAGCGCCAGGGCAAAGCCCATCAGCATGAGGCCGATCAGGAGCGCCGCGACCGCGTCGTAGATCGGGTCGCCGAGCTGTCTGGAGAGGAAGATCCCGAACAGTGCGAGGCCAGCACCCCCCAGGGCGATGGTGTCCTCGGTGAGCGCCGTCAGCGTCGTCACGTCGCTCGTCCGCGAGAAGGCCTCCCGGTAGTTTTCCCAGCCGTACTCGTCCATCTGCTTGCGCATCTCGGCGCGGGCCTTCCAGAGCGCCCACGTCTCGAAGACGATGGCGCCGAGCAGCACGACGTAGTTGACGTAGACGGGGTCGAAGGGAATCTGTGGGGTGTAGCTGAACCCGAGAAACTCGATCGTTCCCGTCGTCGGGCCGGCGTGGCCGCCGCCGAGGGCCTCCTGGATCTTGTGGAAGCCGTGGGTCGCACTCTCCCAGCCGGCGATGCCAAAGAGGAGCACGGAGACGAGGAAGCTGTAGAAGAACTGGGCCTTCCCGTAGCCGAAGGGGTGGCGGGCGTCCGCTTCCCGACCGCTGTACCGGATGCCGATGAGGAGGAAGACCTGGTTGCCGGTGTCCGAGATGGAGTGGTAGGTCTCCGAGAGCATCGCCGGGCTCGCCGTCAGCAGGAAGCCGACGAACTTCATGACGGCGATGGCACCGTTGGCGATCAGTGCGGCCATGACGACCGACCTGCTCCCGGCCATGCCCGGTGGGTCGCTTCCCCGGGTCAAATAGTCGGCGGTCCGGGGAACCCGTCGCTGAATGTGGATCCGATTACTCTTTGCGACGGCGCGCGTCCGACCGGCCGTGCTGGTCGTCATCGGCGACACCCACGGCTCGGACGCCACCCACCTGACGGGGGCCGCCCTGACGGCCGTCAGAGAGGCCGAGACGGTGGTCCACACCGGCGACTTCAGTACCGCTGCCGTCCTGGATGGCTTCGAGCGCGAAGCGACGACGCTGGCGGCCGTCCACGGCAACAACGACGGTCAGGCCGTGCGCGAGCGCCTGCCCGGGACGCGCGTCGTGACGGCACTCGACCGTCGGTTCGTCGTCGCTCACGGGCACGAACACGACGAGATGTCGCTGTCGCTCCTCGCGCGCCAGGAAGACGCCGACGCGGCGCTCGTCGGGCACAGTCACGAGCCGCATATCGGCGACGTCGGGGGGACGTCGGTCGTCAATCCCGGCAGTCACGCGGACCCGCGGTGGCACCGGCCGGGCTACGCGACGGTCGAGAACGCACCGGACGGCGTCCGGGTAGACCTGCGAACGCCCGACGGCGAGACGTTCGCGACGGAAACGTTATAGGCAGGCAGTCGTGGGGGAGGGCCGAAGCGTGCCGCCGCACGCTCGAGGACGGCCGGGGATATATTGTAGCCGGCGGAGACTCAAACGGGGATTTGAGCCTTCCCGATCGGACGGCCCACGCCTCAGCGACGCGTCGAGACGTACCAGACGACGCCGACGACGGCGAGCACGAACAGTCCGCCGGCGAAGAAGAGCAGTCCTGGCGGCAGTCCCCCGGCCACCTGGTCGGCTGCCTGATCCGCCCCGTCGGCGGCCGTCGTCGCGACGTCGGTCGTGGTGTCCCGGACGGTTTCGGCGACCGTCCGCGACGGTGTCTCGGCGGGTTCGGGAGCCTCCGTCACCACGTCGGCGGTGCGCGTGGCTTCCTCGCCGAGGGTCGATCCGCTTCCCCCGTCGCCCGAGGGCGTCGTGGCCGGCGTCGACGTCGCCTCGCCGCCCTGGATCTGGACGTCCGCGCCGTCCGCTGGGGTGGCCGTCGTCTCACCCTGGAACGCGGCGTCGCCCCCATCGGCGGCGTCGGCTCCGCCGGCACCGCCGTCGCCGACTGCACCACCGCCCCCGCCGGCACCGTCGCCACCGGTCGGCGCCCCGACGGGGACGGTCTCGGCGAGTGTCTGCACGAGGAGGCTGGCGAGCGCGAGGACGCCGACGGCACCGAGGAGCCGCGCGAGGGCGGTGCGAAGCGTCGATCCGTCCTCTTCCCCGCCGGCGAAGACCACGAGCGGCTGGTCGGCGGGGGCGTAGACGTCCATCTCGCGCCCCTTCTCGGAGTAGGCGGTGTCGACCACCTCGACAGCGCCGGCGTTCTCGAGCTTGCCGAGGTGGTACTGGACGTTCTGGAGGGAGGTGTCACACGCGTCTGCGAGTTCCGAGGGCGGTGCGGGGTCGTCGTGGAGGGCGGACAGGAGGGACCGGGCCGTGCCGGAGGAGAGCGCGGCGAGGACGTCGTCGGCCGCGTCGTCGTCCACGCCGATGACGCGCGGCCCCGCGTCCTCCGAGGGCTCGGCGTCCGGCCGCGAGGGCAGCAGGGACATTTGGCGGCGATTGATCGCCGGTTGGTATCAGTTTTGTCCACTCGCGGCCGCTCCGGCACAATCCCTATGCCCGCCGAGTCTGTACGTGCGGCATGGTCGATCCAGTCCTCGCGGCGATCGTCGTCCTCATGATCGCCTTCGTCTTCTTCGTCTACCTCATGGTCCGGCGCACTCTGACGCAGTTCAGGCAGGGCGTCGACCGCGGGAAGGGCGGCGGATGAGGCGAAAGATCACTCCACCCCCAGCCGTCGTGTTCGAGAGACGACTCGGTGATCGTCTCGCCACCGTATCCCTCGAATCCGTCGAAGGTTCTCTCACGCTCACGGATCACGGTGACGCGAAGCCGGTTTTCGTCCACCTGCCATCGGAGGCGATCACCGTCCTCGACGTCTAGTTCCCGTCGGACCCGGGCCGGAATCACCGTCCGCCCTCCGGCAACGGTGGTTTCCGCGACGACGTCGTAACCTCTCACGTCTGCACATTGGACCCCTGCGAGAAAAAGCCCACAGGTGACACATCCAAAAGCGTTTGCGCGACGGGCCCGCACCCGGACGCATGGACCCGCGCATTCGCGAGCACGCCGAAACCATCGTCGATCACTCCATCGACCTCTCGGCGGGCGAGAACGTGGTGATCGACGCCCACCCGCAAGCCGAGGACCTCGTCGTCGCGCTCCACGAACTCGTGGCCGACCGCGAGGCCCACCCGCTCGTCGTCCAGAACCGGGCCGGCAAGCGCTTCCAGCGCGCCTTCCTCCGGAACCACGACGGCGACTTCGAGTTGCCTGCCCACGAGATGGCCCTCTACGAGGAAATGGACGCCTACGTCGCGATCCGGGGGAGCGACAACGTCACCGAGACCGCGGACGTCGATCCGGAGACCACCGCCGCCTACGGCACGGCCACCCAGCCGCTCCTGAACGAGCGCCTCTCGAAGACCTGGTGCCTCACCCAGTACCCCACCGCCTCGCACGCCCAGCTGGCCCAGATGAGCACCGAGGCTTACGAGAACTTCGTCTGGGACGCGGTCGCCAAGGACTGGGAGGCCGTCCGCGACCACCAGGCCCAGCTCGTCGACATCCTGGATGGCGCAGACGAGGTGCGGATCCGCAGCGGCGAGACGACCGACGTCACGATGTCCATCGCCGGGAATCCGCCGCTCAACGACTACGGCGAGAACAACCTCCCCGGCGGCGAGGTCTTCACCGCGCCGATCCCCGACAGCGTCGAGGGCGAGGTGCTCTTCGACATGCCGCTGTACCACCAGGGGCGGGAGGTCACGGACGTCTTCCTCCGGTTCGAGGGCGGCGAGGTCGTCGATCACGCCGCGGCGAAAAACGAGGACCTGCTGACGGAGGTCCTGCACACCGACGAGGGGGCCAGCCGACTGGGCGAACTCGGCATCGGCATGAACCGCGACGTCGACCGGTTCACCTACAACATGCTCTTCGACGAGAAGATGGGCGACACCGTCCACATGGCCGTCGGACGGGCCTACGAGGACACGGTCGGCGAGGGCAACGAGCGCAACGAGTCGGCGGTCCACGTCGACATGATCGTCGACATGAGCGAGGACAGCGAGATCGTCGTCGATGGCGAGCAGATCCAGACTGACGGCACCTTCGTCTTCGAGGAGTGAGCGGCCCCCGCGGCCGCCATCGGACGCTCTGACCCGCTCGTGGGGATGTGGCAACCTTTTACTCTCGGCGCTCCAGAGCGGGGATATGACAGAGCGGGAGTCCGGCTGGGGACTGCTCGGCGCGGCCGGGGCGCGTCCGCTGGTGGCGATTCTCTGGCTGGTTGGACTGGCATTCCTCGCCCACCTGGGCTGGCTACTCTACTCGGGCGGCCTGGGGACAGTGACCCTGGCGGGCTACCTCTGGGAGGGAACGATCCTGGGGATGTCCTACGGGCTCGCCGGGGTCGGCCTGGCGATGACCTACAGTATTCTCTCCTTCGCGAACTTCGCCCACGGCGACCTCGTCACGAGCGGCGCGATCTCCGGCTGGATCGCTGCCTTCCTCGTCGCGGGACTCGGCGACCTCTCGATCCGCTCGCTGGTCCACCTCGGCGGCCCGTACACCCTCAACACGAACACACTCGGCCTGAGCGTGACGAACGCGCCGCTGGCGATCGTCGCGGGGCTGGTCGTGGCGGCCGCGTTCACGGCCGTCCTCGCCGTCGCCATCGACCGGATCGTCTTCCGGCCGATGCGCGACCAGTCCGGCATCGCACTCCTCATCGCGAGCGTCGGCGTCGCGCTCGCGCTGCGGTACCTCCTCGTCTTCGGGCTCCAGGCGGGGCCGCGGGGACTCACGGCAGGGCAGGTCACGCCGTCCGTGGCCATCCCGATCGGGGTCGGCTCGATTTCGGTCGGCGCCCACGAACTCACGCTCGTCGTGGTCGCGGCCCTGCTCATGCTCGCGACCCACCTCGTCCTGCGGTACACGAAACTCGGCACCGCGATGCGGGCGATGGCCGACAACGAGGATCTCGCGCGCGTGACCGGGATCCCGACCGAGCGGGTCGTCCTGACGACGTGGCTCCTGGGCGGCGCACTCACCGGCGCGGCCGGCTTCCTGGTCGCCCTCGAGCGAGGGACCCTCTCGATGACGCTCGGGTGGGACCTCCTCCTGCTCATCTTCGCGGCCGTCATCCTCGGCGGCATTGGCTCGGTCTACGGCGCCATGGTCGGCGGCGTGATCATCGGCATCTCGAGCCGCCTGTCGCTGGTCTGGCTCCCCGAGAGCCTCGTCGTCGTGGCGGCCTTCCTGGTGATGATCACCGTCCTGCTCGTCAGGCCGTCCGGTATCATGGGCGGGGTGAGAACGGCGTGAGCGACCAGGATCGGCGGGGCCCCGTGGGGTCCCGCGTCGACGCCGTCGCGGACGGGGTCCGGTCGTTCGTCTCGACCAGCGACGCCCGACTCCTGCTGGTATTCGCGCTGACGCTGTACGGTCTGTTCACCGTGGTGTCGGTGCTCCTCGGGTACAACTTCAACGGCATCGTCGACACCCTCCGGCGCATCACGTTCCTCTCTGCGATATACGCCATCCTCGTCCTCGCGTTGAACGTCCAGTGGGGCTACGCGGGCCTGTTCAACATCGGCGTGGCCGGCTTCATGGCGGTCGGCGTCTACACGATGGCGATCCTCAGTTCGCCCACGACGAACACCTTCCCGGGACTCGGGCTCCCCCTCCCGATCGGCATCGTCGGCGGCGTCCTCGCCGCCACGGTCCTCGGCCTCCTGGCTGCGCTGCCGGCGCTCCGCCTCCGGGGTGACTACCTCGCGATCGTGACGCTGGCGATGGCGGAGATCGTCCGGCGCGTGTTCCGCTCGCCGGTCTTCCAGGAGTTTTCCATCGGCAGCGTCCAACTCGGGACCGGCGGCTCGCGGGGCATGAACCTCCCCGAGAACCCGGTCCGGGCGCTCTTCTACCAGAACCCCGGCGAGGCCGGCTCCCCACCGAACGCCCTCGGGAGCGCTTTGTTCGACGCCGCGTCCGCGGCCGGGATCGAGCCGTCGGTCGTCGAGGGCTGGGTCTATGCCCTGATGCTCGTCGTCGCCGTCGGGCTCGTCTACTGGCTGCTCCGGCGAGTCGGCAACTCACCCTTCGGCCGCGTCCTCAAGGCCGTCCGCGAGGACGAGGTCGTCGCGCGGGCGCTCGGCAAGGACACGCGCCTCTTCAAGGTCAAGGCCTTCGCGGTCGGCTGTGCGCTGATGGGCCTGGGCGGGATCCTCTGGCGGCTCTCCGGCGGCTACGTCTCGACGACGATGTTCCAGCCGATCTACACGTTCTACGTGTTCGTCGCGCTGATCATCGGCGGCGCGGGCTCGAACACCGGGAGCATCCTCGGTGGCGCGGCCTTTGCGAGCCTCCTCTTCGAAGGCCCCAACTTCGTCAGGCGGATCGTGACGGGCTACGTCGACGTAGGGGCCGCGCCCAACTCGCTGTACGACGCGATCGCGGCGCTCGGCGGGCTGGACCTGACGCCCCTCGTCGCCTACTCCCTGTCGGACGTCAACGTCTCGGCGCTCCGACTCGTCCTGCTGGGCGTCGTCCTGATCTACCTGATCCAGAACCGTCCGGAGGGACTGCTCGGTCACCGCAAGGAGGTCGCCTCGCCGATCGACCTGACCGACCGTGGTGGGGAGGAGGGAGACGGATGAGTGGCGCCGATGCCCCCGCCGGCGGGCAAGAGACGGAGACGACTGACGGAGACGACCCGCTCCTCACAGTCCGGGGCCTCACGAAGCAGTTCGGCGGGATCGTGGCCGTCGACGGGGCGACCTTCGACGTCGAGGCGGGTACCCTGACGGGCCTCATCGGCCCGAACGGGGCGGGCAAGTCGACGACCTTCGACCTGATCACGGGCGTCCAGCGACCCGACGCCGGCGCGGTCGTCTTCGACGGCGACGACGTCACGACCCACCGCGCCGACCGCCTCGCCCGGGCGGGCCTGGTCCGGACGTTCCAGATCGCCCGCGAACTCTCGGAGATGACCGTCCTCGAGAACGTGATGCTCGCGCCGCGTGACCAGCGGGGCGAGACGCTCTGGCGGTCGGTGCTGCCGGGGGCACGCGGAGCCGTGATCGAACAGGAGACTGCCCTCCGCGAGGAGGCCTGGGAGACCCTGGAGTTCCTCGAACTGGACCACCTCGCGACGGAGTACGCGGGCAACCTCTCTGGCGGCCAGCGCAAACTGCTCGAACTCGCCCGCGTCCTCATGACCGATCCCACGATGGTGCTCCTGGACGAACCGCTGGCGGGGGTCAACCCTACGCTGGAGACGAAACTGCTGGACCGGATCCACGAACTGCGCGACCGCGGGCTGACGTTCCTCCTCGTGGAACACGACATGGACGTCATCATGAACCACTGCGACCCCGTGATCGTACTCCACCAGGGGGCCGTCCTGACGCAGGGCTCGCCGAGCGACGTTCGCGAGGACGAGCGCGTTCTCGAGGCCTACCTCGGCGGGGAGGTGGACGGATGAGCCTCCTCGCGGTGCGCGACCTGGACGCGGGCTACGGCGACCTCCAGATCCTGACGGACGTCGACATGGACGTCGGCGAGGGGGAGTTCGTGAGCATCGTCGGCCCCAACGGAGCGGGCAAGTCGACGGTCATGAAGACCGTCTTCGGCCTGACCACGTACATGGGCGGCGAGGTGGTCTTCGACGACGAGGACATCGCCGGGCTGTCCCCCGAGCAGATCATCCACCGGGGAATCGGCTACGTGCCCCAGACGGACAACGTGTTCCCGTCGCTGTCCGTCGAGGAGAACCTGGAGATGGGCGCGTACATCCTCGATTCGGTGCCACAGGACCGGCTCCAGGGCGTCTACGACCGCTTCCCGATCCTCGGCGAGCGCACGGGCCAGACGGCCGGGTCGCTCTCCGGCGGACAACAGCAGATGCTGGCGATGGGCCGGGCCCTGATGCTCGATCCCGACCTCCTCCTGCTCGACGAGCCGAGCGCCGGGCTGGCGCCCGACCTCGTCGACGAGATGCTCGACCGGGTCGAGGCGATCAACGACGCCGGGACGGCGATCCTCATGGTCGAGCAGAACGCGAAGGAGGCGCTGCGGCGCTGTGACCGCGGATACGTGCTCGTGCAAGGACAGAATCGCCACGAGGACACCGGCGACGCGCTCCTCGCGGATCAGGAGGTCCGCGAGGACTTCCTCGGTGGCTGAACAGGGCCGCCCGGATTACGGGGGCGTCACCGAGTCGACGACCTCGAGGCCGTCGCTCGAGAACTCGAAGTAGTCGTAACTCGCCGAGGCCAGGTCGCCGTTCTCGTCGAACTCGATGTTCCCGGAGACGCCCTGGTAGTTGACCTCCTCGCCGTTGGCCGCCATCTCGACGCCCTCGACGAGGTTGTCTGCCGTAATCTCGGTCCCGCCCGAGGAGGTGACCGGCCGCAGGCTGTCACGGACGGCGGTGCCGCCGTTCTCGCCGGCCGCGGCGTTGGCCAGCACCAGTGCCGCCGCCGCGTCGTAGGCCTGCTTGATGAACGGCTGGCCCGCGGGATCGGCGTCGTAGGCGTCCGAGTACAGGCTGTTGAACGTCTCCAGGCCCGGCCCCTGCCCGCTCGGTGCCGTGCCGGTGACGTTCGACATGTCCTGGCCCACGTCGCCCGGGAGCGCCGAGTCCTGGAGGCCGTCCGCGACGAGGACCGGCATCTCCCCGTCGTAGTTCGCGTAGAAGTCCCGGAAGATCTGGACGCCGCTCGCGGGGTAGCCGACCACGAGGAAGGTGTCCGGGTCGTCCGCGAGGACGCTGTCGAGTTGGGAGGTGTAGGAGGACTGCTCGGCCTCGAAGGAGACCTGGGCCGGCACCGTGCCGTCGAACTGGTTCTCGAAGGCCTCCGCGAAGCCGTCAGAGAGCCCGCTGCCGTAGGCGTTGTTGAGGTAGAGGACGCTCGCGGAGCTCGCGTCCAGCCGCTCGCTGGCGATCCGGGCGAGGACTGCCCCCTGCTGTGCGTCGCCGGGCGTCGTCCGGAAGACGAAGTCGTTGTCGTCCAGGTCGGTCAGGTCCGGCGTCGTGCTGGCCGGCGACACCTGCACGACCTCGTTCGGGATGCACACGTTCTGGGCCGTCTGCAGAGTGACGGCGGAACTGAGCGCGCCGACGACCATCGGGTAGCCGGCGTTGACGAGGGCCTCCGCGCCGCTGACGCCCTGCGTCGGGTCGGTCCCCGTGTCCTCGAACTGCGTCTCGACGGCCACGGCCGCGTCCGAGTCGTTGATCTGCTGGGGGACGAGGCTGGCCGCGTCGCGAATCGGCGGGCCGAGCTGTTCGAGGCCGCCGGTGACGCCCATCAACATCCCCATGTTGATGGTCCGGCCACCGTCGCCGCCGTCACCCGATCCGCCGTCACCGGAGCCGCCGTCGCCGGATCCACCGTCGCCGGATCCACCGTCACCGCCGTCGCCGCCATCGCCCGAACAGCCGGCGAGGCCGACGATACCTGCCGCACCGATGCCCTTGATGAGGTCTCTGCGGTCGAGTCGTGACGTCATACTGACTTGCTGTTGCTCGCTGTGGACCATAAACCCACCGTCACTGCTCGACACAGTCTCGGAACACGTCACTCGCGTGTGAAACCGCTGAAGTATGAGGGGCTCGTTCACCGACGAAATGGAACGCCTCCGTCTCGACAATACCCTCTTCGAGGGCGACAACAGCGTCTACCTCTTCGACGGCGATCGAACGGCACTCGTCGACACCGGTCTCGACACCCCCGAGTCGCGGCGCGAACTCGAGGCGGCCCTGGCGACCCACGGCATCTCGTTCGCCGACGTCGACGACGTCTACCTCACGCACTACCACGCCGACCACGCCGGTCTTGCGGGGGCCTTCGCCGACGAGGCGGACGCGACGGTTCACGTCCACGAGGCAGACGCCGCACTCGCCCGCGGTGATCCCGACGCCTGGGACCGCCTCCACGACCGCCAGCGTGACGCCTTCCGGAGGTGGGAGATGCCGGCGGCCGAGCGGGAGCCCCTCCTCGACCGTCTTCGGTCGACGCGGACGGACCTCTACTCAGGTACCCTTGACGTCGTGCCCTTCGTGGACGGCGATCGGTTCGACGTCGGCGAGGCGACCCTCGAGGTCGTTCACGCGCCCGGCCACACGGCAGGTCTCTCGGCCTTCGCCCTTCCCGACCGGAACGAGGTGCTGGCCGGCGACGCGCTCCTTCCGGTCTACACGCCGAACGTCGGCGGCGCAGACGTCCGCGTCGAACACCCGCTGGCGACGTACGTGGGGACGCTGGATATGCTCGCGGCCCGGGACTTCACGCGAGCGTGGCCCGGCCACCGCGACGCCATCGACGATCCAACGGCTCGCGCCAGAGAGATCCGCGCTCACCACGGTGAACGCGCGCTCCGCGTCGTCCGCGTCCTGGCCGAGCAGGGCCCGGCGGACGCCTGGACCGTCAGCGCGGCACTCTTCGGCGACCTCGAGGGAATTCACGTCCTCCACGGGCCCGGGGAGGCCAGCGCCCACCTCGACCACCTCGTCGATCTGGGTGACGTGGTCCGGGAGGGAACGGCGTACCGGCTCACCCCCGATGCACGGGACCGACTCGACGCCTTCGAGGGCGACCGGTGGCCGATCGAGGCCGCCGACTGAACCGCGCTCGGGGACGCCGCGGTGGGGAGGTGTCACAGCCCTCGTTCTCGCGATCCGACACGAAGAAGAACCGTTTTGACGCACACGACGGAACAGGTGGGCTATGAGTGGGACCGCGGCGATCGACTCGGCATCGCTGGACGAGTGCGTGGTGTTGCTGGCTGTCGCGCGGGCGGCCAGCGAGGGGAAGACGCCGGCAAATCAGGCGCAACTTCGCTCCATCTGCAACGACCACCTCGACGAGGCGGACGGGGCGGTGGTCGGGGGACTCTCCGAGGCGGACGTCTCGCGGGCCCTCTACAGCCTGGAGGAGGCGGGGCTCGTCGTCGACAAGGGCCCCGCGGACTCATCGCCGACCGGGAAGGGCCGCCCGATCTACGCGCCCGTTTCGGACCCGGAGTCGCTCTTCGACGAACTCGCTGGCGTCGAGGACGTGGCACCGCTGCTCGACGCCGTGGAATTGCCCTGACCACGCCGCGGCGAGGGCCGGGTCGAGGTTCGGCCACGACGACACCTCCTTCGCATCCGTTGCACTCGAAACGAGGGGGTGTCCGTGACTCCCGGTCTCCCGCAGTGTGGACCTCGCGGCCGCCTGTACCACACCAATTCCGACGCTCTCGGCCTCGTTCGACTGGCCGCCATCCACCCCTCGCCTTCCCGTCCACGCTCGCCGGCGATGTGCGGACACGCACAGATTTTTCTGCCGGTCGGCCCCCACCACCAGCATGGACCGCCCCGTGGTCGCGGTGGTGCTCGCCGGCGGGACGGGGACGCGCCTCTACCCCGCTTCCCGGCGCGACCGACCGAAGCAACTCCTCGAACTCGGCGGCGACCGGTCGCTCCTGACGCGGACTGTCGACCGCGCCGGCTTCGCCGACGAAATCTACGTCCTGACGCGCGATCGGTATGCCGACGCCGTCCGCGAGGCCGCCCCCGGTGCGGCCGTCCTCGTCGAACCCGCGAGCAAGGACACCGGGCCGGCACTCGCCTACGCGGCCCACCGGATCCGCGAGCAGGTCGGTGAGTGCGTCCTGTGCTGTCTGCCCAGCGACCACCACGTCGCGGGCGACTTCGCCGACACGATGCGGACGGCCGCCGCGACTGCACTCGAAACGAGGGGGCTGGTGACCGTCGGCATCGAGCCGACCCGACCGGCCACGGGCTACGGCTACATCGCGCCCGGATCCGACGAGAGTGGCCATATTGCGGTGGATCGCTTCGTCGAGAAGCCCGACGCCGCGCAGGCCCGCGAGTTCGACGACCGGGGTTTCAGCTGGAACGCCGGCATCTTCGCCTGGACGCCGATGGCGTTCCTCGCGGCCGCACGCGAGACGGTCCTCGCACCCCTCGTCGACGCCCTCGACCGGGACGACCCCGCGGCCGGCTTCGCGGCCGTCGACCCGATCAGCGTCGACCACGCCGTCCTCGAGGTGGCCGACGACGTCTACGTCGTCCCGGCGGAGTTCACGTGGGACGACCTGGGTAGCTGGGACGCCCTCCTGCGGGTCACGGAGCGGGACGAGGACGGGAACGCGGTCCTCGGTGACGCGCTCACCATCGACTCGACTGACTGCGTGCTCGCGACGGACGGCCACGTCAGCGCCGTCGGCGTCTCCGACCTCGTGGTCGCCAGCTACGGCGACCGGACCCTGGTCGCGCCGCTCGACGATGCCGAGCGCGTGCGCGAGGTGGTCGCCCGCCTCCGCGACAGTGGGCAGTTCTGAGCCCGGTCGGGGAACCCACGCGGGTCTGGCCTAGGCCCGGATGCTCCCGCCGTCTATGGGCAGTCGAACACCGTTGACGTAGCTCGCGCGGTCGCTGGCGAGCATCGCGACCACGTCGCCGAGTTCCCGGGGCTCGCCGATGCGATCAAGCGGGACGTCGGCGGCCCACTCGCGGTAGCCCGCCTCGTAGTCCGGCACGTCGCCGCGCTCGACGGACGCCTCGATGATGCTCTCGATGCGGTCGGTCTCGATGGCCCCGGGCAGGACGGCGTTGACCCGGACCGCCGGGGCGAACTCGCGGGCAAGCGTCTGGACGAGGCCGTCGACCGCCCGCCGGACCGCGTTCGAGAGGACCAGATCGTCGAGCACCTGGCGAACGGTCCGGGACGTGATCGCGGTGATCGTCCCGCCGCCGTCTGCGAGGTGGGGGTGGGCCTCTCGGACCGTCCAGACGACGCTCATCACCAGCAGGTCGTAGGCCCGGTACCAGTCCCGGTCGTCCGTGTCGAGGAACGGGCCGCTCGGTGGGCCGCCTGCGCTCGTCACCAGGTGATCCAGGCCGCCGAAGGTCTCGACCGTCTCCGCGACGAGGGCCGCGACCTCGTCGGGGTCGGTCAGGTCCGCCTGGACTGCCAGGACGTCGCCGCTCCCCGTCGCTCGCAGGGTCTCGCGGGCGTCGTCGACGTGGTCGGCGGTGCTGCCGCAGACTGCGACGTCGGCACCCTCGCTGGCAAAGGCTTCCGCGCTCGCGAGGCCGAGCCCTCGCGAGGCGGCAGTACAGAGCACGGCGCTGCCGTCGAGTTCCAGGTCCATACCGGAGTGAGCGGCCGCTGGCCCAAAATAGTAGGTCTCCCCCGCCGGCACTTGCCGGTGCGGTCCCTCAGTTCCCCCAGAAGTTGTCGCGACTGCCCAGTTGCGGACGGTTGTCGTCGGTGGCCTCGTCCTCATCGTCCCCCTCGGTCCCCTCGTCGTCGCCGTCGAGATCCCCACTCCCAGCGTCCTCATCACCGTCACCCTCTTTCTCGGGGTCGTCGGGGAGGCGCTCGACCTCCTCTGCACGGGCGTGGTTCGAGCGCACCTTGGTCACCTTGACCTTCGAGCGTGCCGGCGGGAGGATGCCGTCGATCATGATGATGAAGCCGTCCTCGGTCCGGCCGACGCCGGCCCCGCTCTCGTGGATGTCCTCGACCTCCACGACGACTTCCTCGCCGGGCTTGACGGGCTGAGACTTCAGGTCCTGGATCGGCTGGCTGTAGTGGTTGCACCACTCCTTCCCCCCGCGGTCCCCGTAGTGCTGACACCCCATGCCCTCGATCCGCTCGGCGAAACTGGGGCACTCGTCCGCGAGTGGACAGTCGGCCATGATCCGTCCTACTTCGGGCGAGCAGTAAACGCTTGCGGGTCGCTACCGCCGTTGCCCCCGCTGACACCCGTTACCGCTCGTCCAGGTCCACGTCCTCCTCGGCACCCGCCGCGTCGAGTTCGAGGGTGTTCGCCGTCTCCACCGAGTCGACCCCCGACAGCTCGCAGACGTCCGCCACCGCGACCTGGGGCACCGTCACCCGAACCGTCGCGAACCGAAGTCTGTCCTCGACGGTGCCCAGGTCGGCCAGCCGCTCCGCGAGGTCGTCGACCGCGTCGTTTGCGACCGCCCGGACCAGCAACGTGACCGCCTCGCCGGTCTGGGGGTCGTCGCGCATCCGCCGGACCGGGTGCGAGAGGTACATCGACGTCGTCTCGGGCGGCCACGGGGACAAGCGTTTTCCTCCTGGTAGTCGCCAAATAGTTGCGAACGCAATCGCCAAGGCCACGCCAGACGCGGTCAAACGCATGAGCCTTGGAGCGCACCTCCGCAAGCACGACCACTGGACGTTCCTCGTCGCGCTCGCCCTGGTCGCAGTGAACGTCCGTCGGGGCGACCGCCGGCTCTCGGCGCTCGCGCTCGCTTTCCTCCTCGCCGCGCTGGGATACGATACCTACGAGGTACTGGCCGGTCGGGAAGACGGCTCCGCGCGCGGCTTGCATTAGGCGACCGGCGACCGCTCCACGACGGTTCCCTCCACCGTGGGGTATTGCTCGACGACCTCGCCCTCGGAGACGTCGCCATCCGCGACCATCTCCTCTAGGAGCCACCAGGCCAGTTCGACGTGGTCGGTCTTGATGGCGTAGAACTCCGGGGGGACGCCCAGCTCCTCCAGCCGATCCGGCTCGACCCACGTCTTCCCGTAGACGAGGGTGCCGTCGTCGGTCACCTCGTCGAAGGGCCGGCGGACGTTCTGGGCCATGCGCTGGAGGCGATTGCGGTGCTGGGCGGCGTCCTTGAAGACCGAGGTACAGAAGTAAACCTTCGGGTGGTCGCCCATGACCTCCAAGACGTCGTGGCTGCCCTCGACGGCACTCATGTGGCCCTCCTTGCGCTCGAAACCCTCGGACTGCATCCGCCGATAGTTCCCCTCGCTCATCTCGAACTCGTTGACGTTACAGAAGTCCGCGGCGCCCTCGTCCAGGAACTCCAGAAACTCCTCCTCGGCGCGGATGCCCGGAATCTCGAAGGCGGGCGTCAGGCCCTCCTCGCGGGCGACGTAGAGGATGTCCTCCCACTCGGTCCCGTGGAGGTCGCCCCACTGCTCGAATGGGGGGTGGAAGCGAATCTCGTCGAGGCCCGCCTCGGCGAGCCGGCGCATGTTCTCGCGTCCGCCCGTGATGCCGGTGTAGAGGTGCGTGTGGAAGTCCTCGCCGAACTCGTCTTTGAGCAGGGAGAGGTACCGGCAGGTCCGGTCCATGGCCTCCTGGGGCTCGCCGCCAGTGACGGAGGCGCCGAGCGCGTCCATGCGTTTCGCCTCGTCGACGACGTCCTGGCCGTCCTCGACGAGTCGTTCGTTCGCGTAGACGTCGGTGACGTTCTTGCGGTTCTCGCCGAGGGGGCAGTAAAAGCAGTCCCGCTGGTCGCAGTAGCCGTAGACGAACAGCACCAGCTTCCCGCCTTTGGCACACTGTTCGCAGCCCTCGGAGAGCATCGGTGTCTCTGTTTCGGCGTCCAGCCGCAAAAGCTGACCGAAACGGCCACCGGGCATCGACTGTTCGACCGACGCCAGGCACGTCGTCGACCCGCGCCCGAAAGCAGATATAGCCCGCTCGTCTAGCGTCGAGTGATGCTGCTGGTGTTGTGCGTCGACCTCGACGACGACCTCGGGCGCAAGACCGGGGTCGAGACCCCCGTTGTCGGCCGGGATGCCGTCCGCGAGGCGGCCGTCGCACTCGCCACCGCAGACCCCGAGGACAGCGACGTCAACGTCCTCTTCGAGGGGCTCCACCTCGCCGACGAAGTCGACGACGAGGCCGTCGAGGTCGCCGCCGTCACCGGCGTCGACGGCAGCGACGTCCGCGCCAACCGCAAGGTGGGCGAGGAACTCGACCGCGTCCTCGCCGAGCTGGCCACGGGCGAGGACGTCCGGGCCATCGTCGTGACCGACGGCGCCCAGGACGAGTCCGTCGTCCCGGTCATCCGCTCGCGCGTGTCCATCGACGGCGTCCGCCGCGTCGTCGTCCGCCAGGCCCAGGACCTGGAGTCGATGTACTACACCATCAAGCAGGTGCTCGACGACCCCGAGACCCGCGGGACCATTCTCGTCCCCCTCGGCATCCTGCTGCTCATCTACCCGCTGACCATCGTCGCCGACTCGCTGGGCTACCCGGGAACGGGCCTAGGCCTCATCTCGGCGCTGCTGGGCCTGTACATCCTCGGCCGGGGCCTGGGGCTGGAGGACTGGCTCGACGCCGCCGTCAGCCGCACGCGAGAGGCGCTTTTCACCGGCCGGATCACCCTGATCACGTACGTCGTCGCCGCCGCGCTGCTCGCCATCGGCGGCCTCGGCGGCGTCGAGACCCTGGCGGACATCCGCGTCGACCGCGTTCAGCGCCTGGGCGTCCTCGACACCATCGCGGCGCTCGTTTACGGCGCCGTCCAGTGGTTCGCGGCGGCCGGCGTGACCTCCAGCCTCGGTCGCGTCACCGACGAGTATCTCTCGGGGACCTTCCGCTGGCGGTACCTCAACGCCCCCTTCTACGTCGTCGCCATCGCCGCGGTCCTCCACGGCGTCAGCGCCTTCTTCCTCGGCGAGGCCAGCCTGCAGTACGTCGCGATCACACTCACGGCCGGGACCATCCTCGGGCTGGCGAGCACGCTCTCGCTGGCCATCGCGGAGTCCCGGGCCGGCAGACGGGCCGAGGCGGCCTGAGTTCCCCGCTCTTTTTGGCGGCGTAGTTCAACGAATTCTGTGGGGCACGTAGCTCAGCCCGGACCAGAGCGTCGGACTTCTAATCCGATGGTCGTGGGTTCGAATCCCACCGTGCCCGTACGACGACCGTCGGTTTAGTACTTCTACAGGAAAGACCGCGAGAGAAGCTCTACAAACCAAATTCGCGGGCATTTCATCTCTCAGTCCGATCTCACAGACCGGAGTTCGTTCAACTATCGTGTGGCCCCCTTCGCCGTCTAGCGAATCTCGTACTCGGAAATCTTGGTGAATCGGGCTATCAAGAGAGGCGCCCACCCACCGACCCGCCCGCCCAGCTGGCTCGGACCAAAGCGGGGTCCATTGGGCCCCCGGCGGTCCGTGGTGGTGTTTCTGCCTCCCGGCCATCCGCCGCAAGCGAGGGAGAGGGAGCGTGGCCCGTCGCCGAGCGAGCGACCTTTAGGAGCGACGCGAGGCGATCGCCGGCGAGCGCCAATCGCCGGCGACCGCGCGACCGACCGGAAGCGGGCCCCCTTCCATGGGGGCCCGACCCGGAAGCCCGA
>Ga0207756_100337_pt1 | contig 18546 bp, 16 predicted proteins | sample A23M1SouthBayCA_FD_187748 | JGI IMG/M metagenome (GOLD analysis project Ga0207756, IMG submission 187748) | Aerobic enrichment media microbial communities from Eden Landing Ponds, California, USA - A23 M1 (3) (SPAdes) | ecosystem: Environmental > Aquatic > Marine > Unclassified | place...
GTCGTCGCTCACGAGGAGGTCGACCGCGCCCTCGACGATCGCCCCCGGGACGTCGTCGAACTCGACGACCGTGAAGAACTCCCCGAAGCGCTCGGCCAGGTCGCCGTCGTCGCCGTCCAGGGAGACGACCGCCTTCCCGCCGCTGTCGACGCCGTTCCCCGCGGCGTCCTGGGCCTTCCAGTACGCCATCCCGAACGAGCTCGCCGTCCCCATCACCTCGCCCGTCGACTTCATCTCCGGCCCGAGCCGCGGGTCCGAGTCCGGCAGGCGATCGAACGGCAGCACGACCTCCTTGACCGAGTAGTGCTCGGGCACCTGCTCGGCGACGTCCAGGGACTCCAGGGTCTCGCCGGCCATCACCTTCGCCGCGACCTTCGCGATCGGCACCCCGGTCGCCTTGGACACGTACGGCACCGTCCGCGAGGACCGCGGGTTCGCCTCCAGCACGTACACCTGTCCGTCCTGCACCGCGAGCTGGACGTTCAGGAGGCCGACCGTGTCGAGCACGTCCGCGATGGTCTCGACGACCTCGCGCACGCGCTGGCTCGTCGCGTCGTCCAGCGACCGCGGCGGAATGACGCAGGCCGAGTCGCCGGAGTGCACGCCGGCGGCCTCGATGTGCTCCATGATCCCGCCGAGCATGACGTCCTCGCCGTCGCTGACGGCGTCGACGTCGAGCTCCACGGCGTCGGCGAGGAACTGGTCGACGAGAATGGGTTTGTCCGGCGACACCCGGACCGCCTCCTCGATGTACTCCGTCAGTTCCGCGTCGTCCTCGACGACGCGCATCGCGCGCCCACCGAGGACGTAGCTCGGCCGGACGAGCACCGGGTAGCCGAGGTCCCGTGCGAGCTCGAGCGCCTCGCTCTCGCTCGTCGCCGTGCCGCCCGCCGGCTGCGCGATCCCGTGCTCGTCCATCAGGCGATTGAAGCGGTCGCGGTCCTCCGCGAGGTCCATCGCCTCCACGGCGGTCCCCATGATGTCGCAGTCGACGCCACGACGCGCCAGTTCGTCGGCGAGCGGTTCGCCGATGTCGACGGACGTCTGCCCGCCGAACTGGATCATCACGCCGTCGGCCGCCGTCGCCTCGATGACGTCCGCGACCTCCTCCGCCGTGATCGGCTCGAAGAACAGGCCGTCGGACGTGTCGTAGTCCGTCGACACCGTCTCCGGGTTGTTGTTCACGACGTGCGCGTCGATGCCGAGGTCCTCCAGGGCCTGCACGGCGTGCACCGAACAGTAGTCGAACTCGACGCCCTGCCCGATGCGGATCGGGCCGCCGCCGACCACGACGATGCTGTCGGTGTCGCGATCCACCTGCAGTTCGTCTCCGGCCGCGTCGCCCTCGAACGGCCCGGAGAACCACTCCGGCTTGCGCGAGGAGTAGTAGTACGGCGTCGACGCCTCGAACTCGCCCGCGCACGTGTCCACTTGCTTGTACGTGCGGCCGGGGACGTCCGCCTCGACCTGTCCGACGCCCGCGCGAGCGGCCGAGACCGGCACGCCCTCGTCGGTCGTCTCCGCACCGGCGCCCGCGCTCGCCTCCGCATCGGCAGCGTCCGCACTCGCATCCGCGCCAGCAGCGTCCGCTCCGGCTTCGCCCGCGACCACCTCCGGCGGGTCGGTCGCCTCCGCGGTCCGCCACGCACCGCGCGTCTCCGGGAGCCACGTGAGGCTACTGTCCTCGAAGACGTTCCCCGCGAGCGCGGAGACCTCCGCGTTCGTGAACCCGGCGACGGCCGCCGGCGTGAACTCGCCGTCGACGACCTCCTTGCTCGCGTCGACGATCCGCTGGAAGCGCTCGACGTACCACTCGTAGATCCCGGTCGCCTCGACGACCTCGTCCACGCCGAACCCGCGCTCGAACGCTTCGAACATCGCGTACGGCCGGTCCGGGCTCGGGCGCTCGAGGTACTCCTGGGTGAGTTCGTCGTCCTCGAGTTCCCCGAAGTCGACGGCGGGGTCGTACTCCGAACTGCGCAGCGCCTTGAGCAGGCTCTCCTCGAACGTCCGCCCGATCGACATCGCTTCCCCCGTCGACTTCATCGCGGTCGAGAGCGTGAAGTCGGTGTCGTCGAACTTGTCGATCGGCCACCGCGGCACCTTGGTGACGACGTAGTCGATCGCGGGCTCGAACGCCGCGGTCGTCTCGCCCGTGATCTGGTTGTCGATCTCGTGCAGGCGCTTGCCGAGCGCGACCTTCGCCGTGACGCGAGCGATCGGGTACCCCGTCGCCTTCGACGCGAGCGCCGACGACCGGGAGACCCTGGGATTGACCTCGACGACGCGGTACTCGCCGCCCGGCGTGCCGTCGTCCCGCCACGCGAACTGGATGTTACAGCCGCCCTGGATGCCGAGCTCGCGGATGACCTTCAACGCGGAGTCGCGCATCTCCTGGTGGCCGTCGTCCGGGATGACCTGCGAGGGCGTGACGACCGTCGACTCACCGGTGTGGATCCCCATCGGGTCCAGGTTCTCCATGTTGCAGATGATGATGCAGGAGTCGTCGGCGTCCCGCATCACCTCGTACTCGAGTTCCACCCAGCCCGCGATGGACTCCGTGACGAGCACTTCGCTGTTGCGCGAGAGCCGCAGGCCCTTGCGGACGCGACTCAAGAGTTCGTCCATCTCGTGGACGACCCCGGACCCGGAGCCGCCGAGCGTGTACGTCGTCCGCGCGATGACGGGGAGGCCGCCGACGGCGTCGACGGCGTCCTCGACGCGCTCCTGGAGGTCGGCTTCGGTGAGCGAGGTCGTGGACTCCCCCTCGTCGAGCGAGATGGTCGTCGACGCCGGCACCGGTTCGCCGATCTTCTCCATGCGCTGCCGGAACAGGTCGCGGTCCTCGGTCGCGTAGATGGTGTCCAGGGGCGTGCCCATGATGTCGACGTCGTACTCGTCGAGCACGCCCTCCTCGGCGAGTTCGGCGGTGACGTTCAGGCCCGTCTGGCCGCCGAGGCCGGCGATGACGCCGTCGGGGCGCTCGCGCGCGATGACCTCGGAGATTGCCTCGGTCGTGATGGGTTCGATGTACACCTCGTCGGCCATCTCGGGGTCGGTCATGATGGTCGCGGGGTTGGAGTTCACGAGGACGACTCGCGCGCCCTCCTCCTGGAGCGCGCGGCACGCCTGCGCGCCGGAGTAGTCGAACTCCGCGGCCTGCCCGATCTGGATGGGGCCGGAGCCGATGAGGAGGATTGTGCGTCCGTCCGCGTCGTCGGATGGTGTCCCGCCGGTCATGGTTGCTTGTCGAACTCCAGTTCGCACATCGTAATAAGACCCACGATAGATTGCGAGGCGCGTAACTGAGTTTCGAAGTTCGAAAGTCGTGCGTCTCGGTTTTCGAGCAGACGCGTCGCCGCCGCGAGCACCGCGAGCGGCGCGTCCCGTCGAGTTCGAAATCCCGCCGGAGTCGAGCCCGCCACCACGGCAGTCGATCGCAATCGCCCCGAAGAACGACTCGCTCCCCCGGCGACGCCACGGCATGGTCTCAGCCCGGACGCCACCGTGCCTCGACCACGACCCGCACGCCCGTCCGGCACACCCGTCGAGCCCGATCCGCGAGAGGGCTCCGCCGGCGTCTACCGACCCCCACGCGCGCTCGACTCGCGATCGCCTCCGAACGACCCGCTACTCGTCGACGAACCGGTACCGGTACGGCGGGTCCTCGCCCACGACCTCGACCGCACCCGATTCCGCGCGCCGCCCCAGCACCGTCGCGACGCGATGCGTGCTCTCGACGTCCACGCCGTGCGCCTCCAGCACGGTCACGATCTCGCTCGCCGACAGCGCCCCCTCGACGTCGGCCTCGGTCACTACGTCACGGATCCGCTCGAACTCGCCGCGATCGACGGGAGTCACACGAGGACGCACGCGCGCGACGATGATAAAACGACGCCCCGCGGCGGGGTTCGAGACGGGAGAGCAGTCGCCCGGCCTAGAGCGCGGTGTCGTGTTCGTCCGCGAAGTCGCGCTGGGAGCGGTACGCCTCGACGAACTCCGCGACGTCGAACTCGAGCATCTGTTGTTCGAACTCCTGCACCGCGTTCTGGTCGTCGGCGTGACTGACGGCGTGCTCCATGAGTTCGACGACGAGTTCGACGACGATCTCGTGCAGGCGGCGCGCGTCGAAGTCGGTCACCCACACCATCGAGTACCCGACGCTCCCGTCGTCGCTCAGGTCCTTCACGGCGATGTCCTCGGGGAACTCCTCGAGCACGACCCCCATCAAGTGGATAGTGCCGAACTCGTCGAAGTCGTCCTCGGGCTCGATCGTCTCCCGGAGCACGCCGACGAGTGACTCCGGGAAGAACCGCGACGGCGGATGCACGTCCTGCACGACGGCGTGGGTTCCCCCGCACTCGCAGTCGAACTCCCGGACGCCCATGTGCAGGTCCGTGACGTCCACGCGCTCGCCGCACGTGAGTTCGAGCGCGCTACTCGGCGCGTCCGACCCCGGAACCCGCGGCTCGGTCATGTACGCCAGTTCGCGACGAACGCCTAAAAGCAGCGCGAATCGCGCCGGAACCGGTCACCGGTCGTCGAGGCAGTCGACTCCGGTCAGGGCCAGTCGTCGCGCGCCGGCTCCTCGTCGACGGCGTCCTCGCTCGCGGCGTCGGTCGCGAGCGTCCAGTCCGCGGCGTCGGCGGCGTCCTCGACGGGGAGGTACTCCCAGTCGACGCGGTCCGCGAGGTCCGCGTCGTCGGCGTCCGTGCCGACGAACACGTGACGGTCGGTGTCGAACTGCTCGTGCACGCTGTCGAGGCTCTCCTCGCGACCGCGCGGGCCGCTGAAGAAGTCCTGACGCACGCGGTTCTTCCGCGTGAAGTTCGTGACGACGTACGTCGGTTCGTCCGAGACGACGCCGACGTACTTCGCCCAGCGTCGCGCGTCGTCGAACACGGCCTCCGGGTTCGCGAGCGCCTGCAGCGCGGACAGCTCGAACGCGAGCGTCATCGTACCACTGTCGGGCCCGTTCATGCACGAGAGTGGCCGCCCGTCGCGAAAGAACGTGTCGGTCTCCCCCGACAGGAGCCGCCAGCCCGGTCGCTCGGAGTCCGCGCACGACGGTCGCGCGCGCTGTCGCTACCCGGTTCCGGCCACGACGTCTGCCCCCGGCTCGCGAGTCAGGTGCGTTCGACGCGAAGGTAGTCCGTGAACACCACGACGTCGCCCGCTGAGAGGACCGTCGACGCCGCGTCGAGTTCGACGGCGGCGCCGTCGGCTGCGCGTGCGAGTGCGCTGTGCGTGCTGGCCTGGAGCTGGTCGACGTGCTTGACCGTCGCGTCCGCCGGGACGCTGTCGGTGCGGCGTACCTGCAAGCTGCCGCTCGTGGTGTCACTGACTGCCATGGGGCGTGCTACGTTATATCATGATTTACTATAAGCGTTGTCGTTGGATACCGAGCTGGCCGCGACCCGGCCGGCACCGGCCCGCGGACCGACCGCGAACCCTCTGTCTCGACGCTCCAGCCACCGCGACGGCTCCCGCCACCGCACCATCGCTCGGACGACGCCGCGGCTCGCCGGAGTCGCGCACGCCGCCGACAACGCGAGCGTTCGACGGTGACGCGGGAACGGAACGCGAGAAGAACGCGGGGTTACTGCTCGGCTTCCGGCGGCTCCAGCCGATCGAGGTCGAGTTCCTCGTCGAGCAAGACCTCCTTCTGCCCGGTCAGGTCGCGCTGCTCGCGCGCGAGCTTCTTCAGCTTCGTCTGGGGCGCCAGGTCCCCGATGAGCACGCCGCCGATGACCTTCCCGTCCTTGAACACGACGCGACGCCACTCCGTGTCCGAGTACTTCTTCTCCACGTAATCGTCGCCCTCCGTCGGGTGCCCGAACGAGAGGAACGGGAAGTCGAAGTGCGTGATCGAGTACGACGACACCCACTCGAACACCGCGTCCTCGCCGTCCGCGACCATGTTCTTCGCCGCGATCTGGCCCTGCTCCTTCGCCGACCCCCACGAGCCGTTCTGGGCCTGCTCGCCGAGCAGGACGTCGTGGAACTTCGTCAGGTCGCCCGCGGCGTACACGTCCTCGACGTTCGTCTGCATGTACTCGTCGACGACGATGCCGTCGTCCATCTCGATGTCGGTGCCGCGCAGGAACTCCGTGTTGAAGTTCAGGCCGATCGCGACGCCGACGAACTCGCCGTCGAACGCCTCGCCGTTCGGGTCGATCGCACCGGTGACGTGGCCGTCGTCGTCCGTCGTGAAGTGGTCGACGCCGGACTGGAACACCGGCTCGACGCCCTTCTCGCGCAGGCCGTCGTGGATGATCTCCGCGCCCTCCTCGCTGAGCGCGTACCGCCACCAGCAGTCCCCGCGCATCAGGTACTTCGCGTCGACGTCCTGCGCGCCGCAGATCGCCGCCAGGTCGATGCCGAGCAGTCCCGCCCCCACCACGAGCCCGGTCTCGGCTTCGCTCGCGTGCTCCTCGATGCCGCGGGCGTCCTGGAACGTCCAGAAGTGATGGACGCCGTCGGCGTCGGAGTTGTCCACGGGGAGCTGCGTCGGCGTCCCACCGGTCGCGACGAGCAGCTTGTCGTACTCGATCACGTCCCCGGAGTGGGTCTCGATCGCGTGCCCGTCGGTGTCGACGTGCGTGACGTGCGTGTTCAGTTCCAGCTCGATGTCCCGCTCCTCGTACCAGCCGTCGTCGTGGATGGAGATCGGTGCCTCGGGCATCTTGCCCTTCGCGAACTCCTTGATGAGGATGCGATTGTAGAGGGCCTCCCCCTCTTCCGTGATGACGGTGATGTCGGCGTCGGGCGCCTCCTCCCGGAGTGTCTCCGCCGCGGACGACCCCGCGATGCCATCGCCGATTATCACGTACGACTCGGTCATGTCCGAATCGTTCGGTACGGGGGTTAAAGTGGGTTGCCATCTCCGGGAACCGCCCGGTTTCCGGGCGTGGTTTCGGGTGAGGGCGACGCCGCCGTCGGCCCGACGCGGGACGCCCAGCGGACCGGGACGACGGCAGTCTCGACCGGGGGACGGGTGCCGCCAACGGGACGTTCTTGGTCACGCAGCCACTACGAGCCCGTACAGATGAAGATCCGCCAGAACGTCAAGCACTTCGCGTTCAAGCAGGCGCTCACGGCGCCCGTGCTCGGGGACGTCGCCCGCGGGAAGCTCGTGGACATGCACACGGACATCTTCCTCGGGAAGGCCGACGACGCCCACCGGGAGGAGCGCCGCGAGCACCTGGACGACTTCTTCGACGCGACGATGGACACGTACGTCGCGGCCCTGGACTACTACCCGGAGGCGAAGGCGCGCGAGATCACGCACGTGCAGGCGAACTTCGACTTCTTCAATCACGGCTGGACGGAGATGATGGAGTTCCCGAGCGACGAGCTCGGCGAGCACCACGACCGGTACGCGGAGTTCTTCGACGACCACGACATCGCGATCGACGACCCGCTCGGCGTCTTCGAGCCCGCGGACGGGATCGCGGACGCGCCGTCGACGCCGGAGAAGCTCGACGACCCCATCCATCCATACGCGGAGGGCGGGTTCGCGGACGACGTGTACGTGGAGACCGGCGACGGCGAGGTCGTCGTCGGCGGGCAGGCCGAACCGGAGGACATCGACCCCGAGGAGTACGTCGCGGACGACTGACCGCCACGCAGCGTTCGTTCCTGGAGCAGACCTTCTTCGACCGCGTTCCTGCGTCGCGTGACGGAAGTCGTCGAGCCGAGGCTCGGGTAAGCTTTAGGCCCCTGCACGCCGTACGTTCACAATCCGCACGTATCGCGTCCGTCGAGGGGCCGACGCGACGGGCGAGATGGTCGTTAGTGACAACTTCGTAGTTACTCGGAACCGAGGTAGGGCGAAACGAACACGTCACTAACTAGCAGATAGATTTAATATCTTCACGGTCCTCGATGGGAGTGTAGCCGGGAGCCGGAGGGGCTCACCGGACGCTCACGGCACGAATCGACCCGCGCAAGTGGGTGAGACGTGTCGGAGTAGGGGCAGCAACTGAAGGGCCCGTAACAGGGTTCCAAAGTCGTCGCTCCGAAGGAGAACCGCAGCGGACCGACGGCCGACCACCATGGTGGTCGGCGGAGAAGACCAAGTACCGGAGTTCGCGCAAGCGACCTTCGCGAATACGCCAGCACGCCGGTGCGAACCCGGCCGAAGTCGACGGGAGTCGACCGCGGTGGTGCGAGCCCACCGAAAGCTAGCACTGGTCGCGTGGTCCGTGGAAAACGTCTCCCGTCCGGGTCCAAGCTCCGGCCCCCGGCTTTTCCGTATCTTTCGTGCTCACGAGCCACCGGCTTCGCTCACGAGTTCCCGACTTCGACCGCGTCCGGCGTGCGGGGTGCGTCGTCGATGCGGTCGGCGCACTCGTAGCCGGCGACGATGCCGCCGTTCAGCGAGCGCTCGGGGTACTGTGCGCGACTCGCCATGCCGGCGTAGTAGACGCCGTCGGGGACGCCCTCGGTGGCGCCGACGTCGTAGGGGACGACCATGTCGAGGTAGCCGCGTTCGTACACTGGGGCTGCGCGCGGGTTCCGGGAGACCCGGACGTCGTCGACCATCGCTTCGTCGAACCCCTCGGGGAACATCTCCGCGATGTGGTCGAGCCACCGCGTCTCGACCGCGTCGTCGTCGGCCTGCCACAGCCACTCGTCGGGGGACTGCACGTAGCTCGCGACGTACAGGAGGTGGTCGCCGCCGTACCGTTCGGGCGGCACGAAGTTCGTGTGCTCGATGAGCGCGCCGAAGGGCGCGTCGTGCGCGACGTTCAGCCAGTACGTCTCGTCCATGAGCGACCGGTTCATGGTGACGACCGCGCAGACCGCGCCCTGGAAGTCGACGTCGCACGCGTACCCGGTGAGGTCCTCGAGGACGTTCGGCATCGCGGCGACGATCGCCGAATCGACGTCGTGGGTCTCCCGGCCGTCCGCGGTCTCGACCGTGAGCGAGTCGACGCGTCCGCCGGCCCCGCCGGTCGCCGAGCCGTCGGTCGCGTCGAGTCCGACGACGCGCGCGCCCGTCTGGACGTTCTCGCGACCGACCGCGTCGACGAGCGCGTCGATCAGCACGGCGAAGCTCCCGTCGAAGTACCCGAGCTGTTCGCCCTTCAGGAGGTCGCGTTCGCCGCGGAACTTGATGCGGCCGAGCAACCAGGCCGCGGACACCTCCTCGGTCCGGTCGCCGAACTTCGCGTCCAGGAGGGGTTCGAAGAAGTTCTCGTACACGCCCCGCGTCGTGTGTTCGACGAGGAAGTCCCTGATCGGGACGTCCTCGTACGCTTCGAGGTCGTCGTACGTGTCGAAGCTCGGGATTCCGCCGCGGACGTCGACCTCCATCGTGAGCATGCCCAGGCGGAACTTGTCGTACAGGCTCATGTGGGGGTAGGCGGCGATCTCCCAGATCGTGTTCAGGGGGTGGACGACGCCGTCGACGTAGTAGCCGTCGTTCCCGTAGATCCACTCGACGCGGTCGCCGACTCCGAGGTCCTCGGCGAGTTCGACGATGGTCTCCTCGGTCTTCGAGAGGTGGTGGTAGAACTTCTCGATGGGGTCGCCGCTCGTCTCGTGGACGGCGGCGAGCCCGCCGATGTCGTCGCTCGCCTCGAAGATCCGGACGTCGTGGCCGCGCTCCTGCAGGCGGTAGGCGGCGCCGAGTCCCGCGATGCCGCCACCGACGATGCCGACGGTCATGTCCGGGTCGTGGACGCCGGCCGGTATGGGTCTGTTGGAGTGCGGTCGCGACGCCCGCGGCGTTCGCGAGCGCGACCGCCCGTTGCGGTCTCCGCGAGGTTTTTGGTGGGGGCCGGGTAAGTCGGGGGCATGCTGACGGTTCGGGCGCCGGCGAGTTCCGCGAACCTGGGGAGTGGATTCGACGTGTTCGGGGTGGCGCTCGGGGTGCCCGCGGACGTGGTGCGCGTCGAGCGCGCCGCGGAGACGACGATCTCGGTGACCGGCGTCGGGAGCGAGTACATCCCGGAGGATCCGGCGGGGAACACGGTCGGCGCGGTCGCGGACGCGTTGGACGCGCCGGCGCACATCCACATCGACAAGGGCGTGCGGCCGGCGTCGGGGCTTGGGTCGTCGGCCGCGAGCGCCGCGGCCGCGGCGGTGGCGTTGAACGAGCTGTACGACCGCGGTCGCTCCCGCGAGGCGCTGGTGGACGTGGCGGCGAAGGGGGAGGCGGTGGTGTCCGGGGACGCGCACGCGGACAACGTCGCTCCCTCGATCCTCGGCGGGTTCACGATCGTGCGCGACGACGGCGTGGTGCAGGTGGACGCGTCGATGTCGGTCGTGGCGTGCCTGCCGGAGGTCGTGGTGTCGACGCGGGACGCGCGCGGCGTGGTGCCGGAGTCGGCGTCCATGGGCGATCTGGTGTCGACGGTCGGGTCGGCGGCGACGCTCGTCGCGGGCATGCATCGCGACGACCCCGAACTCGTCGGGCGTGGCCTGGAGGAGCACGTGGTGACGCCGCGGCGGTCGGCGCTCGTCGACGGGTACGACGGCGTGAAGGCGGCGGCGGCGGCGGCGGGCGCGACGGGCGTGACGATCAGCGGCGCGGGTCCGAGCGTGCTCGCGGTGTGTCGCGAGCGCGACCAGCGCGCGGTCGCCGGGGCGATGGTGGACGCGTTCGACGACGCCGGCGTGTCGGCGCGCGCGTACCAGACCGAGATCGGTCGCGGCGCGACCGTCCACCGTGACTGAGAGGGGGCCGGCGCGAGTTGCGGATTCGACCGTTCGGGGACCGCTGCGTGGCCGCTGGCGGCGGTCGGAGTCGAACGCGAGTCGACGCGTCGAGCCAGCTTTATGCGGTTGCGTGTGTTACTCGTTCGCATGGCTACGCGTGGCGGTCGGTCGTTCGCTGCCGACCCGTTCGACGGCGTCGTCCGGTCGCTGTACAGCGCGGGGCTCGCGCTCGTCGGCGTCGGCGTCGTCGCCGGCGTGCTCGGATGGGCGTCGGTCCTGGCGGCGACCGGGTCGATCGCGCGCAGCACGGCCGTCGCGACGAACGCGCTCGGCGGGCCGGTCCTGGGCACCGGCACGGGGTCCGCGGTCGTGCACCTGGGAGCGCTGGCGGTCGTGACGGGCGTCTGGTTGCTCGGGGTCGGCCTCGTCGTCGACGGCCTGCTGGACGCGTGAGGGGGCGCGCGGCCGCCGCGCTCGGGGACGCCGCACTCGCCGCCGTCGGCCTCGCGGTCGTCGTCGCGGCCGCGGTCCGCGGCGGCGTCCCACCGTCGCCGCTCGCGCTCGGCGTCGGCGCCGTCGCCGCGGTCGCACTGGAACTCCTCGCGAGCGCTCGCGCCGCCCGGGTTCGGGCGCTCTGGACGCGCCGGGGCGTCCGGCCGGCGGCGGTCGCGGTCGTCGCCGTCGCCACCGTCGCCCTGCCGGCGTGGGGGTTGAACGCGCTCGCCGGCGGCCTGCTGGCGTACCTCGCACTCGTCGCGCTCGTCGCGGCCGGCGTCCTGCCACCGTCGACCGCGTGGTTCGACCGCGCCAGGTGAACGCCGGTCGGTCAGAACTGGTACTCGCCCTGGACGTCGGCGTCGTCGAACTGCCGACCGCGATTGGGGTCGCGGTCGTCGTCGCCGCGCGTCGTCTCCGCGACGCAGGACACGCACATCGCGTGCTCGGCGTCGTAGTGCCGCTCGCAGACGAGCGCGCCGCAGCGCTCGCAGGACTCCTCGGCGGCGTTCGACTCGCAGATCTGGCAGAGCCCGGACACGCTCATACCTCGACTTCGACCCGACGCCCCTTGAGTGTGCGTCCCACGGTTCGGCGAGCGTCGGCGAGCGACCCCACGGTCTGGTGGGGGAGCCGAGCGATTTAGGCGTTCGGAGCCCGTTCGTCGAGACGTGAGGGATTCCCCGCTCCTGTTCGGGCTGGCGTCCGTGTTCGCCGGTCTGACGACGATGCTCGCCGTCGTCGCCATCGTCACCAGGGAGGCGTTCGTGCTCGCGGTCGCGCTCCCGTTCGCGGCGACCGGCTACTTCATGTGGTATCAGGCGTCGGGTCGGATGCGCGAGCGCGTCGCCGAGGGCGTGAACGCGGACGGGTCGCGGTTCGCCGAGCAGCGGGCCGGCGAGGGCGCCCGGGGCGGCCGCAGTCGGTTCGCGCGCGAGGCCCGCCGCCGCATCAACCGCGAGCGTCGGCGCGGCGGACGCGCGAACGGCCGTCGGGCGCGAGCGAGCGCCACCGCGGGCGGTCGCGCCACCGGTGGCCGGCGGGCGCGAGCGCGCCAGGACGGACCGAGCGCGGAGGAGGCGTACCGCCGGCTCGGGCTCGACCCGACCGCCGACGACGCCGCCGTCCGCGAAGCGTACCGCGAACGCGTGAAGGACGTCCACCCGGACACCGCCGACGGCGACGAGGAAGCGTTCAAGCGCGTGACCGAAGCCTACGAGCGACTCACCGACGAGTAGGCGGAGTCGGCGAGGACGACGACCTCGACCGGCAATTTCCGTCGGTTCGAGGCCACTACGCCTATGTACTCGAAGCCGGATGGTTTCCGGTAGGTAATGGGGAGGACGATTCGAGTCCTCCACGTCGACGACGACCCCCAGTTCACGGGACTCACGGCGTCGCTCCTCGACCGGTTCGGGGAGTTCGGGGTGACGTCGCGGTCGAGCTACGAGGGGGCGGTCGAGGCCGTCGACGCGGAGGCGTTCGACTGCGTGGTGTGCGACTACGACCTCGGAGAGCACGACGGCCTGGACGTCCTGGAGGTGGTTCGGGCAGCGAACGCGGACGTGCCGTTCGTGCTGTTCACGGCGAAGGGCTCCGAGCGCGTCGCGAGCGAAGCGATCGCGGCGGGCGCGACCGACTACCTCCAGAAGGGCGGCGGCGACTCCAGTCAGTTCGAGCTGCTCGCGAACCGCATCGAGAGCGCCGTCAGCGAAGCCGAGACGCGGCAGCGACTCCAGGAGAGCCGGCAGCGCGTCCGCCGGCTGCACGAGGTCGCGCGCGAGTTCGAGACGTGCAGGAGCGACGAGGACGTGTTCCGGACCGTGCTGGATGCCGCCGAGGACATCCTGGACTTCGAGTGGGTGTTCGTCGCCGCCCCCGTCGGCGGCGAGTTCGAGGCGCGTCCGCGGGACGACCCGGGCGAGTACCGTCCGTCGGAGCCGTTCGGGGTCGACGAGGGCGTCATCGGGCGGACGTTCCAGTCGGGCGAGTCGTTCCGCGTCGACGACCTCGCGGCGTCCGACGTCGCGGAGCCCCCCGACGAAAAGTTCCGCGCGGGCCTGTCAGTCCCGATCGGCGACAAGGCCGTGCTGCAGGCGGTCAGCGACCGCACGGGCGCGTTCGACGAGTACGACCGCGAGCACGCGGAGCTGCTGGCGTCGCACGCGGCGGCGGCGTTGACGCGCGTGGAGAGCGAGCAGCTGTACCGGACGCTCGTCGAGCAGTCCCACGACGGCATCTACGTGTACCAGGGGTCGTCGTTCCAGTTCGTGAACGACCGCGTCTCGGAGCTCACGGGGTACTCGACGGCGGAGCTGTACGACATGAACCTGTGGGAGCTCGTCCACGAGGACGACCGGGAGCGCGTCCAGCGGACCGCGCGGGAGGCCGACGGCGCACCGGTGCTGCGGGAGGCCCGGATCGTCCGGAAGGACGGCGACGTGCGGTACATGACGCTGTCGACGGCGAGGATCACGTACGACGGCGAGCCGGCGTTCATGGGGGCGGCGCGGGACGTCACGGAGCGCAAGCGCCGCGAGGAGGAGTTAGAGCGCACGAACGAGCGCCTGGAGCAGTTCGCGAGCGTGGTGAGTCACGACCTGAAGAATCCGCTCGCTGTCGCGGAAGGGAGTCTGGAGGCGGCCCGCGAGACGGGGGCGGACGCGCACTTCGAGAACGCGACCGACGCGCTGTCGCGGATGTCGGCGCTCATCACGGACGTGCTGGCGCTCGCTCGCGAGGGCAGCGCGGTCGTCGACCCCGACGCCGTGTTCCTGTCCAGGGTCGCGAGCGCGGCGTGGACGAACGTCGACACCGAGGACGCCTCGTTCTCGGTCGCGGACGACGTCCGCGTCCGCGCGGACGAAGCCCGCCTGCAGCGACTGCTCGAGAACTGCTTCCGCAACGCGGTCGAGCACGGGGCGACGCCCGGAGACGGGGTGTCGGTGACGGTCGGCGCGTTCGCGGACGACCGCGGGTTCTACGTCGCCGACGACGGGCGCGGCATCCCCGAGCGCGAGCGCGAGTCCGTGTTCGAGTCCGGGGTGACGACGAGCGAGGACGGCACCGGGTTCGGGCTCGCGATCGTCGCGGAGATCGCGGACGCGCACGACTGGCGGGTGGGGGCGGTCGAGAGCGCGGACGGCGGCGCCCGCATCGAGGTGACGGGCGTCGAACCCGTCGCGGACGTCTCGCAGTAGCCCCGGGAACGACTCCCGAGCGCTCGCGTGCTAACGAGACCCGTGTGACGGGAAGCCTTATGCGAGTCTCTCCCTTACCCCGCGACATGAGCCCTGACCGGGCCGTGTTGCGGCGCGCGCTCGACCGCGGCGAGCGCGAGGGCGGCAGCGTCGAGTTCAAGGAACGCCTCCGGAAGGACCTCCACCTGTCGGACGGCCGTCGGGAATCGCTCGCGGCGCAACTCCGGCACCGCGTCCTGTCCGGGGACGGCGAGGCGACGTACGTCGTCGGCGTCACGGACGACGGCGGGCTGGCCGGCGTTCCGCCCGAGGCGTTCTCCGAGTCGATGGACGTCCTGAGCCTGCTCGCCGAGGAAGCGGGCGCGCACATCGAGGACGTGCAGACGTGGAGCGTCGACGACGCCGGCGCGTCCGCGGGCACGGGCGCGACCGTCGCCGACGCGGAGGGGATCGTCGGCGTCGCCACCATCAGCGAGGGCGCGGTGCTGTCGACGGACGACGCGCACATCGTCGTCGGCACCGCCGGGCACGTCGACCACGGGAAGTCGACGCTCGTCGGGTCGCTCGTCACGGGCGAGGCCGACGACGGCGAGGGCGCGACGCGCGGGTACCTGGACGTGAAACCGCACGAGGTCGAGCGCGGGCTGTCCGCGGACCTGTCCTACGCCGTGTACGGGTTCGACGGCGACGACCGGCCGGTCAGGATGCAGAACCCCCACCGGAAGACCGATCGGGCGCGCATCGTGGACGAGTCCGAGAAGCTCGTGTCGTTCGTCGACACCGTCGGGCACGAACCGTGGTTGCGCACGACGATCCGCGGGCTCGTCGGGCAGAAGCTCGACTACGGGCTGCTCACGGTCGCGGCGGACGACGGGCCGACGAAGACGACCCGCGAACACCTCGGGGTGTTGCTCGCGACCGAGCTCCCGACGATGGTCGCGATCACGAAGGCGGACCTCGTCACCGAGGAGCGCCTCGCGGCGGTCGAGCGCGAGGTCGAGGGGTTGCTGCGGGACGTCGGGAAGACGCCGCTGCGGGTCGACCGGCACGGCGTCGACGCCGCCGTGGACGAGGTCGGTGACGGCGTCGTCCCGCTGTTCGTGACGAGCTCCGTCGAAGGCGACGGCCTCGAGACCCTGGACGAGGTGTTCCGGCGGCTCCCGAAGACCGCGGGGAGCGACGGCGACTTCCGGATGTACATCGACCGCACGTACGCCGTCACGGGCGTCGGCGCGGTGGCTTCGGGCACGATCATGCGCGGGACGATCGAGGCCGGCGACGAGCTCCTGCTCGGGCCGATGCCGGACGGCGAGTTCCGCGAGGTCGAAGCCAGGAGCATCGAGATGCACTACCATCGGGTCGACGAAGCCAAAGCGGGGCGCATCGTCGGGATCGCGCTCAAGGGCGTGGACGAGGCCGACGTCGAGCGCGGCATGGTGCTCGTGCCCCGCGACAGCGATCCGACGCCCGTCCGCGAGTTCGAGGCCGAGGTGATGGTGCTGAACCACCCGACGCGGATCGGCGCGGGCTACGAGCCGGTCGTGCACCTGGAGACCGTCAGCGAAGCTGCCGTGTTCGAGCCCGAGGGTGGCCAGTTGCTGCCCGGGGACAAGGGGAACACGCGCGTCCGGTTCAAGTTCCGCCCGTACCTCGTCGAGGAAGGCCAGCGGTTCGTGTTCCGGGAGGGACAGAGCAAGGGCGTCGGCACCGTCACGGGCGTCCCAACCTCCGAGTGACCACGCACGCCTCGTCCCGGCCGCGACCCTGCCCGCGGTGCTGCCCGGTGGTGTTTTACTTCGCGTGCGCGTAGTTTCGAGCATGAGTTCGGTGCTGCGGCGCGTGCTGCTCGTCCTGACGGGCGTGCTCTCGCTGTCGTTCTACGTCGCGCTCGCCGTGGGGTTCGCGCTGGTCGCGTCGACCGTGCTCGCGGATCCGCCGCCGTTCGCGCTGGTCGTCGCCGCAATCGTCGCGAGCGCGCTCGCGCTCGGATACCTGAGCTATCGAGCGGGTGCGGGCCAGATCCTCGCCGCGCTCGACGCGAGACCCGTGCCCCGCGAGCGCGCACCCCGCCTCCACGAGCGCCTGGACGCGATCGCCGCTCGGATGAACGTCGGGCGCCCGTCGGTGTACGTCGCGGCGCTCGACGCGCCGAACGCGCTCGCCGTCGGCGCACGCGGCGGCGGCGTCCTCGTCCTCGACCACCGGCTCGCGCGACTGCTGCGGCCCGAGGAACTCGACGCCATCCTCGCGCACGAACTCGCGCACCTCGAGGGGTACGACGCGCTCGTGCAGACGCTCGCGACGAGCGTCCTCCAGACCGTCGCCGGCGTCGCGTTCCTCGCACTGCTGCCCGTCGGCGTCCTCCTCGCGGGCGTCTCCCGGGCCGCGACGTACCTCCGCGGCCGCCGACCCGACCCGTTCCCCGTGTTCCTGCAGCGCACGCACTACCGCGTCGGGCAGCTCGTCGCGCTCGTCTTCCTCGCGTTCACGCTCGCGCTGCGCGCGCACTCCCGGCGGCGGGAACTCGCCGCGGACGACCGCGCCGTCGACGTCACGGGCGACCCGCTCGCACTCGCCCGTGGCCTCCGGCGCATCCAGCGCGCCAGCGACCCGTACCGCGGCCTCTGGTCGTCGCTGTTCGTGCACGGGGAGGAGGACCCGCTCTCGCGACTCCTCGCGACGCACCCGCCGATGGACGACCGCATCGATCGCCTCCGCGGGATGGCCGACGACCGCCGACGCGTCCCCGTCCGAGCGACGTAGTCCGCCAGCGCAGTCGCGTGACGGCTACCCCTGGCTTACGCCCGCCAGGGTGGCGTCGCGAGTTCGTCGAGGCGCTCGACGGTGTAGTGCGGTTCCGGGTCGGGCTCCGAGCCGTCCGAGAGCCACGCGGAGCGAACGCCCGCCGCGTGCGCGCCGGGCACGTCCGTCTGCAGCGAGTTCCCGACGTGCACCGCGCGGTCGGCGGCGACGTCCAGCTCGCCGAGCGCGGCGTGGTACGGGTCCGGTTCGGGCTTCGCCGGTGCCTCGTAGCCCGCGCAGACGACGGTCTGGAAGCGGTCCGCGAACTCGAGTGCGGACAGCTTCGCGCGCTGCATCTCCGGCGCGCCGTTCGTGACGACGCCGAGCGCGTACTCGCCCGCGAGCGCGTCCACCGCCGCCGCCGCACCAGGGAGGGGGTCGACGTTCGTGTGATCGCGCGAGTCCGCGAAGTGAGCCGCCATCTCGTGCGCGAGGTCGCGCGAGTACCCGTGCTCGTCCGCGAGACGCGCGAAGCAGAGCTCGCGCAGTTCGCGCATCCCGTCGTGCTCGTCGTCGTCGTTCACCACCGTCTCGTACGCGTCGTAGTACGCCCGCACGTCGAAGAACGGCTCGACGCCGACCGCGTCGAAGCTCTCCCGGAGGAGCTCGCCGCTCGTCCGCCGGTACTCGCAGAGCGTGTCGTCGAGGTCGAAGAGGACGGCGTCGACGGGGTCGGTCATGCGAGACCCTACGCGCACGCGTCCTCTTGTGGGTCCCGGTTCCGGGCGCCGCGCTGGTACCGTTAGATCGTTCCCACGCCCTGGGTGCTTCCGAGGGGCTTTTGCGAGAACCGTCCCAACGTGCGGGCATGGCAACAGGAGAGCAGCGGTACGGCGAGTGGCCGTTGAAGCGCCTGATGACGGAGGTCGTCGGTTCCGGGCACAAGTCCGCCGAGGACATGACCCGCGAGCAAGCGCGGGAGGCGTTCCAGCGCATCCTCGGCTTCGAGCCCGATCACACGACCCTGGGCGCGTTCTGGCTCGCGAACCGCTGGAAGCGCAACAGTCCCGAGGAACTCGGCGCGTACGTGGACGTGATGCGCGAGGAGACCGTCGAGACCGCCGAACCCGAGTGCGACCCCGTCGACTGCGGCGCGAACTACGACGGCAAGGGTCGGTCGATGATCTTCGGCGTCGCCGCCGGCGTCGTCGCCGCGGCCGCGGGCACGCCCGTGGTCGCGCACAGCGGCGACCGCGTCCCCACGCAGAAGCAGGACGCGTACAAGCACGTGCTCGACGAACTCGGCGTTCACACTGAACTCACGCCCCAGGACTCGGCGGACATGGTGGACGAGACCGGGTTCGGGTTCTACTACCAGCCGGCGTTCGCGCCCGGCATCGACGACCTGTTCGAGCGCCGGGACAACATGGGCGTGCGGACG
>Ga0207756_100339_pt1 | contig 18426 bp, 14 predicted proteins | sample A23M1SouthBayCA_FD_187748 | JGI IMG/M metagenome (GOLD analysis project Ga0207756, IMG submission 187748) | Aerobic enrichment media microbial communities from Eden Landing Ponds, California, USA - A23 M1 (3) (SPAdes) | ecosystem: Environmental > Aquatic > Marine > Unclassified | place...
CTGATGGCGAACATATACACCTCTGGACTCATCTGTACGATTTCTCTAATGAGAGTCAATGGGCTCCACTAGCCGCTGGGCTCCGAAAACTGGCCTCCCATCGAGATAAAGGCCAGCTGGAAATCAAACGGATGCGTGATTTTTCAGAACATAGACCCCAATAAATGTCGGGTGACACTGGCGCGTTACCCCTCCTTGCTATGCTTCTACAGCGCCAACTCTACTTAACTAACAACCGATTCCTAAGGACGAAGAAATATATATCTACCGTCCGCTGTTGTAAGTGATGGGTGATCAGAGGACTATAGTTTTCGGACTTGATGGGGGACATTTTGAACTTATCAATCCATGGATAAATGAAGGTGAACTCCCAAATATAGAACGTGCAATAGATCGGGGAGTGACCGCCGACCTCCAGTCAGTCCTTCCACCGGTAACCTCACCGAATTGGAAGGCATATGCTACGGGAAAAAACCCTGGGAAACTCGGTATCTTCTGGTGGGAAAATGTCGATATGGCCGACCATCGGGTGTATTATCCTTCAGACCGGAAAAATAAGCACGAAGAGTTTTGGGAGATTATTGGGGAAGAGTCGTCAGCAGGGGTCGTGAACGTACCAACAACGTACCCACCACGGAAGGTTGACCCATTCATCATCGCAGGGGCTCCAGATGCTGACGAATCTGAGTTCACTCACCCACCAGAACTTGAAAAAGAACTACAGGAGGAGCTGGAGTACCGTATAACGAAAGAAACCCCCCTTCGCACAGATCTTAGTACCGCGACAAATGAAATCCTTGATCTGATCGATCTACGTTTCGAGACCGGGAAGTATCTACTCGATCGATATGAACCCGAATTTCTACAAATAACCACGTTTTATCTTAATTCCTTACATCATTTCCACTGGGATAACAAGCCGACATTGGAGGGGTGGAAGATAGTTGACCGTCACCTCCGTGATTTCCTTGATAGTGGGGATAACGTTATTCTGATGAGTGACCATGGTGCAAACGAAATTAAAACAGTATTCCACATCAACACATGGCTGGAGCAGGAAGGATATCTGACAATCGAAAGTGGAACGAGCGATCTTCTGCAGCGTGCTGGTATCACTACAGATACCTTGTTATCACTAACGTCGCAGCTTGGAGTCCGCAAATTTGCCTCGAAAGTAGCACCTCGCTGGGTGACAAATCGCATTCCAAACGAGACGGGGGAGTTCCAGAAAAAACAAAAGGCTGCCAACATCAACTGGTCTGATACCGTCGCTCTTGCAAGCGGTCAAGGGCCAGTGTACCTCGCTCCGGATGCAAAAAATGACGAACAACTCAAAGACGAAATTATCGATAAGCTCTCCGAGTTACGAGGCCCGGACGGCCAACCTATAGCGACAACCGTTTATGAGGCTGCAGACATATATGAAGGGCCGTATATGGAGGAAGCACCCGACATTGTTATTGATCAGGCACCGGGGGTTCACATCCAGGGTACTGCCGGCAGGGACGAGTTATTCACTCGTCCAATGAAAGATGACTGGATGGGCGAAAACAAGCGCGACGGACTATTCGTTGCTATCGGTCCGGATTTTGGAAGCGGAAGCGTTTCTGATTTGTCCATTCTTGACCTGGCGCCAACATTGCTCCACCTGCACGGTCGGTCAGTCCCAGAGGACATGGACGGAAAGGTCAAAACCACCGTCTTTGCCGAGGAGAGCCAGGCCGCAAAGCGGGAGGTTACTCGAATGACTCATAACTCGCGCCAGCAGGAGATCAATCGCATTCGAGAGGCCGCTCAAAAGCACTGCAATCATATTTAATACAGAGAACTGTGAATATCCCTATCACTAGCTCCACAGTACCTATCCAATTTAAACAATGAAGAAAACTGTAGCGCTCGTTACCACCGTGGACATCTCGACAGTACAGGGCTCAACGGAAGCCCATTATGTCGCGAACAAACTTGCGGACCGATACGACCTCCATATCTATACACCAGAGCCTCCAGAGATAGAATCGGCAACCCACCATTCCTTGCCAAACCTTCCATTTATCCCTGCATTGATTCTCTACAACGTGATTCTACTTCCGTATTTCCTCTATCATGCCAACCGATATGGCTGGGATATCTTCTACACCTACACGGGATTCTCCCTTTCGCCCTTCGCAGTATCCATTCACACAGACGCCACTTGGATTGCAGACTTTCAAACTGCGCCAACCGGACAGTCATCCGAATGGGCCGATATTGATGGTCGCTCAACTCCCGTCACTCGGTTCTACTATGCACTCTACAAGGCCACGTACCGAGTGACACTTCCAAAGGCCCGAAAGATTATCACTCTGAGCGAGGAGCTCCAAAATCATATTGTCACAACATATAACGTAGATTCTTCCAACATTAGTCTCGTTCCACTGGGAGTAGACACCGACATGTTTACCCCCAATGAGAATCGACAGCCTAGAACCGAAAGCATCGACATCGTGTATCTTGGCTCCATCCGCAAATACCGTGGGTTAGAGACCTGCATCGACGCACTTGCGTCAGACGAACTTGCCGCAGCAATTCACCTCCACATCATTGGGGACGGCCCACAAGACTATCTTCAAAATTTGCATAAGAAGTGTGATTCCAATAACCTCAACAATATCATTGAATGGCACGGATACGTTGAACACGAAGACGTGCCGGGGTTGCTTGCGGAGATGGATGCTGCTATTTCACCGCTCCCCGATCATCAGTCGTATCAGGTATCCTCACCCGCAAAGCTATACGAATATTTAGCCGTAGGCCTGCCGATAGTGTGCTCAGATATAATCCCACACCGCGACCTCCTTGATGAGGGTCGGACGGGGATTTTCTATCAACCGGGCGATCATCGAAGTTTGGCGAATGCACTCACCCGTTTGAGCCAAACCGATGATACTGAGTGGAGAGAAATTCAGGTAGAAGCCCGGAAAACAGCACTACAGCACGATTGGGAATCCCGTATGGAAATAGTGATCGATGCTATCGAAGCCTGAGTAAACCACCTACTATGAGACTTGGATTACCTGGGCACGAAACCAATAGACTGGTCTGCAAAGAGTTGAACCCACTGTTCAAATGACCGCTGCCTCCTATCGCCTCCCGACAGTTATTACTGCCTTGACGATCTCAGGAGTATTGGTAGGGACACACCATACAGAACGGTTGTATCCTATTTTACCGGGTGGTGTAGCGCTTGGCCTCGTGATCTTACTCACATTTCAATACCGCCAGCAAGACTGGTCACTCTCCTACCTTGGCGGTTATATCGCTCTCTCATCGTTCTATCGGATCTTTGCCTACTGGTTCCCACCTAGTTTCATCGCAGCCGACTCTGACTGGTACGCATTCCAGATTTCACGCCTTCTCACCGGTAGCGCACCATCTTCGATTCCATCACGGTTCTACAATGACGCCCCGGGCTTCTTTTTCACAGGGCAAATATCGGCGGTCATCTCCGGAGAACCTGTCAAAACAGGGCTCATTTTCCCAGCTGTTGTCGTGGGTATCACCTTTCCACTCGTAGCATTCCTGCTCCCCCGGTACTTACCAATAGCTGAGCCAGAACTAGTCCAGCACGTTGCGCCCGCGATTACTGTAATGGCACCAGCGAGCGTAGCACTCACGAGCGCCCCAATAGCTCAAACCCAGTCAGTGGTTATCACATTAACCGTTGTCATCGCCCTAGCGATATACGTCCAATGGAGGAGTAGTGCACTACTCGTCATAGCAGCCTTCTGCTTTAGTATTGTCTTATTGGTACACAAGCTTGCTCCTTACATCGTGACGGCAGCGGTGCTTTTTAGCGTAGGTGTAGGGTTGCTCAATTACCAGAACCGGGCTAATACGCTCGATCGAACATTCGGCCTCTTTGGCTTGGCATTAGGTGCTGGTCTATATCTCCAAGCAGTCATCACGAATGTTGATTACGGGGTTATCGGACGACTTCTTCTCTTGTATGGAGCAGGTACAGAGGAGACAACCGTTTCGGAGTTCGGTACCATGATGGCTGAACCCATACTCAAGTCAAACGCCCTCACGGTCCTTTTTAACGTCGGATACTATATCCCTCTATTTGCACTGGCTGCATTCGGGTGGCTGTTCCTCCTTTGGCGGGGCTACAACAAAGCATTTGTTCGATTCGTTCTTTCCATTGTCGCACTTGAGGTCGGGCTTGTCATCGGAGCGACGCTAGGAATTATCTCAGGCGGACCATTCCGATATCTCTTCCTGGTCATTCCGCTGCTTGGGATTCTGTGTGCGATAGTTGTAGTGAGGCTTTTTACCGGACCCAGCCTTCTTGAACCACCCATATCTATCCACCGAACCATTCGCATCGGAGTAGGATTTCTACTCGTTACATCTCTTATCGGGGGGCAAACTGTCTCGTTGACGGCATCGACGGATGCTCGATTCGAGCAAAGAGCATATCTCACTACCTCCGAACTCACCGGAAAAGTGTGGATGAATTCATACGTTTCTAAACCTATTTTTACCGACAATTTCTATGCGCGCGAAATGCCCCCAAGTGAACTATCCCAATATGCCAGCTATGGTAATAGACCACCAACACACTATCGGGGTACCAATCAGTGGATTATTAACGGGACTCTCGCCGACAATGCCGATTGTTTTGTCGCACTCAGAATTGATGTTCGCCGATACGGGTATCAGAGAGGATGGCGATTGACCCAACCGGTTACCACGGGCTTTAGATTGTACCACACCGTCTATACAAGTGGGTCGGATGGAGTCTCCGTGTTCAGAAAACAACGCTGTTCAAACAAGAATAGGATATCTCTCGCCACCTAGCACAAATGACTAAAGACTGATCTCAGACGGCAGATCAGGTTATAGTTATTCCATGTAACCCAAGTCTCTCAGACGGGCCTCCATGCTACTTTTTTGATCGTCTTCTTCTTCGAGTTCGTCCATCACTGTCTCTAGAACGACAATACTGTAAGCCTCCGGTGACTCAAAACCACACTTATCAGCACGTCGCGAGAGTTGTTCGTATAAAGTATCGTCTACATCCAGTTGCATATATAGCGTGACGAAGGTGATGGGGTTTTGTTTTTCGCTTTCTCTCTGTGGACATTTCCTACCTAACTACTGGTTGGTCGTTGATGAACGACGTTTCTTCTCTTCCCAATCGATTTCACAGATCGGCGGCCAAATTTAGTTATTGTTCCTTCTAACTGCGATATGAGGTCAATCTAAACAAAGTCGGTAGCTCTTGCGTAGCCCATTGCTGCTGAACCGTTACATTGAGGTTCACCTTAATAGCTCAGCCACTGGGTTACAAAGATCAAAACCGCAAAACATTAGAAAACTATAATGTGCTGTGCAGATACAATCTGCATCACAGATGTGAAAAGATGAAATAACATTATTCTACAAGAGCATTAATTAATTAGCTGTCAAGCGTAGCTTGTTCAATAACCTCTGAAAGGACTTCCCGCTGAAAGTCGTGTTCGAAGTACTCTTTGTGCAGCCAGCCTGTCTCCCACTGGCGGTGAAGTAACATCTCCCCCATTTCCGTTGAGGACTGAACCGTATTTCGGGTAACGAATCCGATATCGCCGGCATTTCGCGCAACTACCGGCACCTCACAGGTGAGTGCCTCAAGTATAGTTAATGGAATCCCCTCATACGCCGAAGGATGTATATACACACTTGCTGCTTTATAGTACTTGTCAATGCGTTCGTGAGGGACATAGCCAGCCAATTCAACAGTACTATCAGAAAACTCATTTTCAAACCGCTCAGCGTATGGTCCGTCACCGACCAAGAGAAATTTGTAGGGGGTACGTTCGTGGACGTTTTCGATCACGTCCATCAAGAACGGCATACCTTTTTGACTTGTTAACCTACCCACATATAGTACGACTGGCTGATCTGGATCAAGTCCGATGGATTTCCGAAACGGTTTGGGATCGTCTATTGGATAAAACTGGTCACCATTCGGGCGTGGTGGAGGGAGACATACGATATTGTCTCCTTTTGCACCATGTTTTCTACTCATTTTCGCCGTACTCGGCCCTAATGCGATGACACGGTCTGCTAGTCGAAGTGATATTTTCCCCCCACCGTTCGTGAGGAGGAACACCCCCCAGTTATACGGGATGTCATATCCTTTATATTCATTAAATACATCTCCTGTAACTCTAACAATCGTCGGACAAGCTGTCCTCTTCCCGGCCAAAACAATGCCCGGGCCATGCGTTGCCGTTTTCCACAGCTGAATAACCACATCGGGTGATCGCTGTTGAATATATTTAATACACTGACGGTGAATGATATTAATTTTCCCAAATGGAGATCGAAAGCTTTTTTCCTCAAATTTTATATGGTTAAATGTTTCAGAGAATTTTTGCGGTAGAGCCGTTGATCCGAACGTTTCTACATTATATCTTGAAAGGTAATTTCCCCAAGCATGTAGTACCTCACATATGTTCTCAACTGGGTCATCTTTTGTGCCTAAGTAGACCCCGACTTTGGTCATATTGTTATCATTGGTGAGGACTGTACTCATGTATTTACTGGTGAGGACTTAGATTTATATTGGTAGCGACATCCGATTCAATATGGATACACGCCCCCACCTGCTTATCGGGCTTGACGGACTTTGTTTCAACGAAATAAATGATTGGTTGAATGATGGAACACTCCCAACGCTATCATCTCTTATTTCGGAAGGGGCTGCTAGCGAACTTCAGAGTACTGTGCCCCCGTGGACCCCATGTGCGTGGCCTTCGCTTCTTAGCGGCCATAATCCTGGCAAACATGGAGTGTTCGATTTTTTTACCAGAGATGATGATGAGGATGATGATGGTGGTTATAAAAAGCGGCTCATAGACCGTAATGACGTCCATTCTCCCTATTTATTTGAATTCGCTGATGGCAAAGGACGGACATCTATCGTTATCAACTATCCGGTTACTCATCCTGCGTCTCAACTCGAACATGGCGCGATTGTTCCTGGCTATATCGCGCCGGAAGACGCCACTTTTCATCCGGAGTGGGTTCGCGAAGCATACGAAGAGGAGTATGGAAACTACCGGATTTATCCAGAGTATGGTGAGTCTGCGTCAATTGACTCATATCAGCAGGTCGCCCGAGGTCGCTTAGAGATGGCTCATCTGCTTTCCAAACGGTTTGATTGGGATCTATTAGCCGTTCAGTTTCAGGTTACGGATACTATCTTTCATGACCTAGATGATCGATCGAAAATACGAGAAGTTTTGAAAACGGTTGATGCATGTGTAGGGGATATTATCAGTCTCGCTGATGATGACAGTATTGTGTATATTGTTTCAGATCATGGGATGGGAGATTATGATTGGACCTTCTACGCAAACTCCTGGCTCAAAGAGCATGGCTACTGTGAAACAACAACAGATAACGACATCAAATATTTTAGCCAAGTAAAAAATGACTTACGTGGTGCTAATGCATCTAACTCTCAAGTGAATAACTTAACAGCAGCAATATTAGACTTTGTATTTAACGCATTTTCCATTGTTGGCCTTACACCCCAACGAATTCATAACTTGTTGTCATCACTTGGTCTAGCCTCGAACATTGAACAGATCGTGCCCCCCCAAGTAGTCATTGCCGCGCAAACTCAGACTGTTGACTGGGGCAGCTCTACTGCGTTCCAGTTATATTTCAATAGTCTAGGTATTCATTTGAATATTCCAAAAAATAAATATAAAACAAAGTATAAAAAGACCCGTAAAAATTTAATTGAGGAATTGAACTCTATAACTGATCCAGACGGGAAAGAAGTATTCGAAAACGTCCATCCCCGGGAATCAATCTATCATGGTGACCAAGTCCGCAAGGCACCAGATATCATCTGTATTCCTCGATCATATAAGTATGATGTAAGTGGAACCTTAGCTGATACTTTTCGCCGAAATCCACACAAGAATCACAAACCAAACGGAATATTTATAACAAATCACCCAAATATGTCGTTTGATGAACCATTATCGGTCTATGACGTTGCACCAACAGTCGCGGCGTCAATGGGATTACCAGTTGATACCGCTTCTGACGGAGAAGTTCAGTTAGAGAGCAAACCCTCTGCAGAAGAATCGTGGGCTGAGAATACCAACCAATATACTCGGGCGACCACCGATGTAGGGGCAGATGATGTGGAAGAACGGCTCGAAAATTTGGGATATATGAACTGACTATTCGGGGGAGTTAGTTTCAATGAATGGATTTATAAACCGCCTGTGTCTTCTCGGCCGCTTTCTTCCACGAATACTGATTCCGTACGAGTTCATGACCGGCTTGTCCCCAAGACTTGGCCTTTTCTGGGTTAGCTAACGCGTATCGAAGGCCCTCGGCCAAGTGAGGCGGTGACTGGACTGGCACAAGGTATCCATTTTCCTCATGTTCGACAAACTCAGCAATGCCGTCAACATTGGTCGCTACGACAGGCAGACCGGACGCCCACGCCTCAAGTAAGGTCAATGGATGCCCTTCCCATACTGAGGGAAGAACAAACAGACTGGCCCGGTTGTAGAATTCCGGAATTTTTTTGTCTGAAACCTTTCCTTTGAATGACACTCTATCCGAAAGCCCGCGTGAACGAACGTCGGCTTTTAAACTTTCCTCTTTTGGACCAGTTCCCACAATGACTAATTCGTATTTCGGAAAATCTTCACTTATTTCCGCAAATGCTGCGATTAGATCGCTAACGCGCTTTTTCGGCGCTAGCCGTCCCAAAAACAGAATTTCATCTTGACGAGGAATCTTCTTTTCAAATTTAGCGAGTTCCACACCGTTTGGAACCACCGATACAGAGTCGTGGTTAGCTTCAAGCAGATCAAGATGCTCATTATTGACGGAGATAACGTGGTCGTAGTTGAAGTTGAGGATAAATTGTCGCTCGATGTATTGTTTAACTCCTGCGCTAATGGATGTTTCTCGTCCGACCCCAGTCGTGAGTGTGGTGCCATGGACAGTAAATACAATCGGGGTGTCGGTCACCATTCCGGTGAGCTTCGTCGGTAGTGCGGGAAGAAAGGTGTGGCCATGGATGATATCATAGTCATGTTGGACTAGAACAGGGACCGGGAGAAAGAGGAACGATCCTCGACCGATCGGACTCCAGTAATCGACCGGTGGGCCGACCCGATATACCTTGACAGCTCCATCGGCGTATGTTTCGTTTTCGTCATAGTGTTCACCGTTTTCAGCGAGCGCACGCGTGTAAATATCAACCTCGTGTTCAAACTGTTCTGCCAATTGAATAGATAAACTTTTAACATGTTTAGGTCCTCCACCTACCTCTGGCCACCAATCGTCTTGTACCATTGCGATACGCATGTGATTTTCTGACCGAGTATTCGTATGGATCACTTATAACCTAGCGCCTTTAACCGATCTTCAACTTCGGATTCAGAGTTCGTTTGGTTGGATGTATCTCGGAGACTTAGCTGCCGAGAGCTGAATGATTCTAATTCTTCTCGGAGTTGTTCAAATTCCTCCCCAAAGTTTGTGACTGGATCTTGTTCCTGGGGGTCGGATTCAAGATCGTATCCCAAGACTGACAACACGTTACCAGTGTTTATCAGACGGTCCATTATGATCTTTCGCTCCTCTTTCCACGCCGCAAATCGGCGGCGGTCGGTGTGTTCATCTTCACCAGTTGCACTTGCAAATACTGTCTCTGGGAGCTCCCGAGAAGATCCGTCCCTAGTTAGGAGCGGCTTTTGTACGATCTCGTAACTAACCCCGATCGATTCCAAGATAGTCGAGAGAATACATACTGTACTGACAGGTTTGTCCACGCTCGTATCCGTTTTATTTGGGTGCGAAATGATACATGGAACTCGAAGAATTTCCTCATGAAGTTGCCGGGGATGTCCATAGTACCCGTGTTCACCAAAGGCATCTCCGTGATCAGCGACGACAATGACAAGCGAATTGTTCAATATATTCCGGGAATCAAACGCATCAAGCAACTGCTGTAAGTGAGTATCGAGATAATTGATTTCGGCGTCGTAGGCATTTCGTAATGTTTCCCGCTCTCCTTCGGTGATCTCCTCGGGAGATTCGAGCGATTTCTGGTATAGCGATTGCGCTTTCGCCCCCGAGATGGATCTACCTCCCGTGGTGATTTCGTCTATTGGAGGATCGTACGGACCGTGGACATCCATGTAGTGGTTCCAGAGAAAAAACGGCTCTTCTTCGTTGAGTGAATCGACCCACGTGAGAGAACGTTCATTAATTTCGGGTGCTCGGGCGTAGTGCCGATTACGGAGCTTATCCATGAAACGTTGGGCAAGCGCGATCAGTTTGTGCTGCCCAAGATGAAGGTCATCATCGAACTCATCAAATCCAGCATCGTACCCGTAGGCGCGTGAGAGAAACGGATTTGAGTGAAACCCACCGGTCACGTACCCTTCTTCCTGAAGATACGTCGCGATACTTGGTGCATTTAGGTGGTAGTCTTCGTCAATGGCATCATCGGGATATTGCCCTGTCAAGAGTGCCGGTACGGCTTCGCGTGTGTGTGAACTCGGACTATAGGCGGTCGTGAAGTTGGTGTTTCGGTCTGCAAACCGATCTAAATTCGGTGTTGTATCATGGTTATATCCATTACAAGAAAGATGATCCGCCCGCAGTGCATCTATTGTAAGAAGAATTATATTATGTGCCTTGTGAGTCATCGTAGTAGTCAAAAACAGGACGATAGATAATTGTGTGGGATTTTTACTGCTATCACTTCATCTTGAATTTCTGTACCGATTAGAAACATACAATAATCAGCAAAGGACATATAATAGATCCCATAATCTGACCTATCCAATGCCCGTGAAGCGCTCGTGATGACGTGAGGTTCATTGTTCGCACCTCAATTTTAAAACAGTCTAGTGGTGCTAAGTTCGGCGTCGGTCTCCGGCTGAGCATTACCGTGATTGTGAGGTCGTCGCTTATGTGATACTAAGGTCTGTTCTACAAGCTGCCGTTGTGCCCCGCTGGTCGCGAGTTCACCGGATAGACGTTATCAATGTCGCCGATCATATTGAGGTGTTTCATTGACGTATCACCGTTCGCTCGCCCATCTATATTTATCCGGTTCGGAGTACCTTTGAGCGATGAGGATATGTTGAAAATGATTCAACAACCCTTCACTCCCTCCACATCTCCTACTATCCATTCATAATAGCGCTCGGTTTTCTCGGTGATTACATCCCAGTCGTAGTCTGCAGCTCGTTCTGTCGGGGGGATTGCTGGACGTTCCCCGGCCAATACTCTATTTAGGGCGTTGGCTACCCCATCTATCGTCGGTTCTACAGTGAATCCACCATCACCTACGATTTCACTCCCCGCCGAGTGTTCGTGGTTAACAGTGATAACAGTACAATCTGCAGCCATCGCTTCAAGCAGAGTGATACCGAATCCCTCACGGATTGATGGAGAGACAAATATCTCAGCTGCGCACATCTGGGCAATCACGTCCTCATAATCATCGAGAAAACCGAGGAATTCGATGCGGTCTGCTACGGCCGTTTGTTGTGCTTTTTCGCGAAGTGAATCTCCCTGGGGCCCTTCTCCGATAATTCCGAGTCTAGCACTAGTGTCGCACCGCTCGAATGCCTTGATGAGGAGTGCAACGTTTTTATCTTCAATTAGTCTTCCAACGTAAAGAATATTGTAGCCATCAGTTACAGGCCTCACCGATTCTATCTTTTCAATATCGATCCCGTTTGGGATCACCTTCACCTCTCGCCCAGGGGTGAGCTGTTGTAACTTTCGTGCCGTGGTTTGTGATGGTGCCACGGCGTGCTGTGGTAGATATGCCGTCGCCAGCTCCACAGTCTTTCCAATTGCACCACTACGTCCCATATACCGGTACCAATACTCGTCCCAAACTTCGTGCCACGTAACAACGAGCGGTGTGTGCTGAAGTCCAGTAGCGAGTCGAGTCGTAAATACTGGAAAGTACGGTGCAACAGGTGTCACAACGAGATCGTGAGAAGCTGTTGATAATGGTTTCAGAAACCGGGCAGCCAGTCCGATTGCACTCGTTATTGAGCGTCGATCCCCCTTAGAATAGAGTGTACTTGCGGGCCCAACAGCGCGAAGGTTCATTCCTTCGTGAGTGTCGTTTGCTGACCCATCCCACCAGTGTCGGGAGTAAATCGTTATTTCGTGACCACGGTTGGCCAATCGTCGACCAATTTCGTGGATTCGCTTTTCAACCCCCCCTTTCACAAATGGATATACGACAGGAGCAGCATAGGCAATATCCATTGCACTTCTCTGATTGTTCTTGATATTTAAAACAAGTGTGAAGCCAATAGTTAGCCGGACAGAGGAGGTTATGTCTGCGTCAGATTATCGTGTTAGGCCGGATTGACATTCTCTTTGTAGGTCGCCTTACCCCGAACAATAGCCTCATATTGAAGTAGAGTTACACCCACCTCTCACGCTCGTATGCGCTCTCGTCGCTACTCTCGTCGTCACCTAGGAGTCCAGTACCAGAATGCCAAAGTTCAAGTGCGCATCTGATGACTCAAATTTTGAGTAACTAATGACGATCCTCATCACCGGCGCCGATGGGTACATCGGCTGGCCGACATCGCTCCGGATCGGCACACAGACCGACGACCGCGTCGTCCTGGTCGACAACTTTGGTCGGCGTGAGTGGGTCTCGGAGGTTGGCTCGGTCTCTGCGACGCCCGTTGTGGACATCGAAACCCGACTCGAAGCAGCGGAGGAGGTCCACGGCCTCAACAACCTCTCGTTCGTCGAAGGCGATCTCACCGACCGGTCGTTCGTCAACGAACTCCTCCAGGTACACGAACCCGAGACGATCGTCCATTCGGCTGCACAGCCGAGCGCACCCTACTCGCAGATCAACGGCGAGCGCGCCAACTTCACCCAGCACAACAACATGCAGGCCACGCGGAACCTCGCGTGGGGACTGCACGAGAACGACCTCTCGGATACGCACCTCATTGAGACGACCACCACGGGCGTGTACGGGGCCCCCGAGTTCCCCATCCCCGAGGGTGGGACGACCATGGAAAATCAGGGGGACAGCGACGATGTCCCATTCCCTGCCATGGCGGGCAGCTGGTATCACCTCACCAAGTCCCACGACGCTGCAAACCTCCGCCTCGCGCACAAGCAGTTCGACATCCCGGTGTCGGATGTACGGACCGCGATCACCTACGGTGCCGCGACCGAGGAAACCGCGGCCGACGAGCGTCTCGCAACGCGCTTCGACTTCGATTACTACTTCGGCGTTGTCGCCCACCGCTTTGCGGCGCAGGCGATGGCCGGTTATCCGATCACCGTATACGGCAAAGGCGAACAGCGCAAGCCGTTCATCTCGCTCGAGGACGCCGTCGAGGGGCTGGTACGGCTCGCACTCAACGACGTCGACGACCGGCCGGACGACCACGTCGTCTACAACCAAGTCACGCGCCCGATCTCCATCGTCGAGATGGGGACGACGATCGCTGATGTTGCAAACGAGTTTGGCTTCGACACGGAAGTCGAGCACTTCGAGAACCCGCGTGACGAAGACGAGACCCACCAGATGGAGATCGAGAACGACCGCTACATGGACTTGATTGGTGACCAGCAGGTCACCTTCGAGGAAGGGATCCGCGGCGTCTTCCTGCAACTGGCTGACCGCGCCGACCGTATCAGTGCCTACCAAGATCGCTTCCTCCCGGGTGTCCTCGAGGACCGTCTCGACGACGATACGGAAGAGATGCACGCTACCGCAGAGGACTGAGCGACACGACCCACCCACGCCCAACTTCATCACGCATGCACGTTCTCGTTACCGGCGGCTGTGGCTACATCGGCAGCGCGCTCGTTCCGATCCTCAGAGACGACGACCGCGTCGACCGTATCACGATCTTTGACAACCTCTCGATGGCCTCACCGCGCAATCTGATGGGAAGCGGCCTCGGCAGCGACGACCGTCTGCGCTTCCGCCGCGGCGACATCACCGAGTACGGCGACGTCGAATCGGCGATGCGTGGCTGTGATACTGTCATCCATCTCGCAGCGATCACGGGCGCCGACAGCACACACGATCGACGAGAAGAGACGTTCCACGTCAACTACGAGGCAACACGGAACGCCCTCCGGGCGGCAGGGAAGCTCGACATCTCGAACGTCGTATTCGCCTCGTCGTGCAACATCTACGGGCGTGCAGCCGCTCGCGACATCGACGAGACGGTCGAACCGGAGCCGCTGAATCCCTACGCGGAATCCAAGCTTGAGGCGGAAGCCCTCCTCAAGAACGCGATCGAGGAGTACGGCTATGAAGGTACTGCGCTCCGGATGAGTACGAACTATGGGTACTCGCCGGGAATACGGTTCAACCTCGTCGTCAACCACTTTGTCTTCCGTGCGATCACCGACCGACCGCTCACGGTGTACGGTGACGGTTCCAACTGGCGGCCGTTCATCCACGTCAAAGACGCGGCGCGTGCGTATGCCCAAGCCGCACTCGACCCGGATGACTGGCCCGAACAGGTCTACAACGTCGGCGCAAACGAGAGCAACTACCGTATCGAAGCGATTGCCGAAGCCGTTCGCGATGAGCTCGACTCCGGTCTTGACATCACGTATCTGGAAGACGAACATCCAGGCCCCTCGTATCACGTGAACTTCGACCGCGTCGCCAACACGGGGTTCGACCCCGAACATGATCTTCGAAGTGGGATCGCTGACTTAGCTGATCGATTCCGGAACGGGGCCTATGGTGTCCACTGATGATCGACGTGCCTACCCACTTCAGCCATGGATCGCGGGGTATTTGCACTGCCAGTGAGCGGAGAGTCACATGAGCACGACAGACAGGTTTCATGTCGCGGTTACCGGCGCGGCCGGATACATCGGCAGTCGCGTCGTCAAGATCCTCCAGCGCGATCATCCCGAGTGGGAGATCACCGCACTGGATAACTTCTATCTCGGGTCCGTTCGGCAGATCGAGGATGTCGAGGTTGAGTACGTGGATATCCGGAATCGAGACTCCCTCGAAGAGACACTCTCGGGTGCCGACATCGTACTCCACCTTGCGGCTGTCAGTGGGGTCGATGACTGCGACAGCAACCGTGACCTCGCGTACGAAGTGAACGTTACGGGAACGAATAACGTCGCGTGGTTCTGCCGCAAGACCGGTGCCGGATTAGTCTTTCCGTTCAGTATGGCCGTCCTCGGTGACCCGGAATCCTTCCCGATTTCCGTCAACGATCCGCGTGATCCGCTGAACTGGTACGGGCGAACGAAGGTGCTTAGCGAGCGTGCCATCGAATCCTTCGCCGCCGATGCGTTCCCGGCACACTTACTTTTAAAGTCGAATCTCTACGGCGAACATACGATTGGTGACACCCATGTTTCGAAAGGGACTGTGATCAACTTCTTCGCCAATCAAGCTGCTGCTGGGGAACCGCTTACCGTGTATGAGCCGGGGACACAAGCGCGCAATTTCATCCACGTGAAAGACGTGGCTCGTGCGTATGTCTGTAGCGCTGAGCGGCTACGCGAACAACTCGCTGCTAGCGAGACGGGCGTCGAAAAATACGAAATCGCCTCTCGGGAAGATCCAGGTGTGATGGATGTCGCCGGGCTCGTTCAGCACCACGCTGCAGCAATCCTCGGAGCCGAACTCGACATCGAGGTTGTCGAGAACCCGCGCAGTGGCGAGACGATGGTTGAGTCCTTCGACGTTGACATCTCAGCGGCCGAAGAGACACTTGGGTGGACCCCCCAGGAGTCTGTCGAGGGATCGATTCAGGACCTCCTCGAAGCGAACGCTCACTAGCGCTCACGCGTCGCTGTAGGGGTCAACATCAAGGGTATCGTACTCCCACGTCAGATCGAAGTAGCGGCCCAACCCGGCGACGAACGAATGATTTTCGGTCACCGCTGCTTGTCGCTTATGCAGCGGAACGTTCTCTTCTTCGACAAGAAGTACTGCGTCGCCGGAGTCGTACGCTAAGCTGGGGTCGATAAGTGTTCCACGCCAGGGGAGACGTGTCGCGCTAAACCGAGACTCGATCTCCGGGTACTTTGTCCGGATGTACTCGACGATTTCACGCTGGATCGGCCTGTTTTCAGGGGCGAGTAAGTCGGGGTCGAGAAACAAAATTCGGAGCGCACAGTCTCGGTCGTAGGCGTCCGCGAATGCGTCCTCGATCGAGTCGAAGTACTCGAAGCTCTTCGTGATAATCCGAACGTCTTGGTGTGCGTCCGCGTATAGCGTCCGGGTTTCACGCTCGCTCGGGTCGCCTACGTCGACGACGTGAAAGAGTTCTTCCGTGGGAGAGATGTCCTCGCTAGCTTGTTCGTACAACGGCCCGAACGCTGCGATGAACTCCTCGCGAGTAGCTTCGATCCGCGCACGGTCGGTCTCGTATGTTTGGCGCCGATTCTCGATCGCCTGGTCAAGGATTTCCTCAGGCGGTTTTGGTTGATATTGCTTTGGCCGTCCAGGAATGACCTTGAGATACCCCAGATCGGCTAACTCATCGAGGACTCCGTAGATACGAGCTTTCGGAATGCCTGTCGCCTCTGAAAGGTCGGGTGCTGTCGTTCGGCCCAACTCGATTAGGCGCTCAAGCGCCTGTTCCTCGTACTCAGTCAACTCGAGTGGATCAAGAAGGGCGTCCGTGTCCTGGCTGCTCATATTGGCCGTATGTGCGTCCGGGTGATAAGACACGGCGGTTGCTGCCGATATCCATGGGTGGTCTGCCATCCGATAGCTTCATATCAAATGCGTGTATGGTTACTCACGAAATGAGTAACCCAGCGCAGGTCGGAGATCACCTCAACGATCTTGAAGACGGGGCAGGCTGTACGGAAATCTGGGAGAAGCTCAGTGAATACCGCGAGGCAGCAGCATCGGCGTCCGTGCACGAAGAGCACGAGTAGGACTGCGGCCGAGTTGGTGTGAGTGTTCTGAACAAACGTGCAGCTTTGACAGAGTTCGGAGCCTCTTGTTCGTACACGAGAAGTCTGATTGAATAGTGTACTCCGTCTGCGGAATTGAATGGGGAAGGCGGCTTGGTGCTCACAGCATCAAATTAGTGGCGCGAGTTGATGATTTCGGATTGCATCCAAGATCAAATGTAATACTGGGGGATGTAACCAAATTAGTCAAGGTGCGTGTTCAGTGAGTGGAGGATGATCGCCGTAAAGCAAGCGAAAATGCCGGCGAGGGCGAAGAACGTCGAAGAGACTGCTAGTCCCATAGGGAAGATTCCAGTCTGGAGGTAGTTGTGGAAGGTCAAGTAGCCGAAGCCAAGTCCGATGAACGCACTGATGAACCCAGGGACACCGAGCGTGGTGACGGGTCGATCGTGCTCGATTGTTTGGAGGAGATTTGCCACCAGCGTGAGGCCGTGGGAGATGGGGTTCTGGCTGCTCGCGTTCTCCACTTCGTAATCAACTTTTGTACCGAACTCTTCGAGGTCGTAGTCCCTCCGGTGGGCGTGGTGCAGGATGTCTGTACTCGCACTCATACCGTCTCCGATCGAGGTGTCTTCGCTAAGGCTCTCGATGGCGTGGCGGTTGTAGGCCCGGAAGCCGCTCTGGGTGTCACGAACCCAGGATTTCGGTCGGATGACACCCAGGCTGAAGTTGGTGAGCGTGTTGACAATTTCAATGCCGACGCGACGGTATAGCGGGAGGTCGGTCTCGGACCCGTCGGCGAACCGACTTCCGATGACGATGTCCGCATCCGAGTCCTCTTGGGTTTCCACCGCGCGTTGGATGTCACTGGGGTTGTGCTGCCCGTCACCGTCGAGAATTACGAGATTGTCAGCGTTCCGTGTATTCGCCTCCTCAAAAATGGTTTTCAGCGCGCCACCGTACCCCTGATTCTCTTCGTGCTCAACGACAGTCGCACCAGCGTCGCGAGCGAGTGCGGCGGTGTCATCATGGCTGGCATCGTCCACGACGAGGACCGCATCAGCGTACTCCTGTGCGCCGATGACAACGTTTCCGATAGTCGTTGCTTCATTGTACGCCGGAATTCCGACAAGAACCTCAATGCCCTGCGTTTCGAGTTCCGTGACAGCAGCAGTAATGAACGAATCCGCTGCCGCCGCATCGAGACTCGCTTCGATATCAAGTCGAGCTGTGCTATCCTCCGGAATGATTAGGCCAGGGTCACTATTCGCGTTGGCGTGAACACTAAGATACTCCGAGAGCTCCGTCCGTGATACGTCAGTCGCTGGGAGCTCAACGCGTTCAGCGCCTAGCGCGTTGGCAACTCGGGGGATAGCCTCCGGGCCATCTTCGGGAACTCCGAGATACACGTGGACGCCCGCTTGCTGGGCAGCCACGATGTTCTCGAGAACGACGGTGTCATCCTCAGCCAACAATCCAAGGGCGGGTGTCCCA
>Ga0207756_100342_pt1 | contig 18255 bp, 18 predicted proteins | sample A23M1SouthBayCA_FD_187748 | JGI IMG/M metagenome (GOLD analysis project Ga0207756, IMG submission 187748) | Aerobic enrichment media microbial communities from Eden Landing Ponds, California, USA - A23 M1 (3) (SPAdes) | ecosystem: Environmental > Aquatic > Marine > Unclassified | place...
CGATGACCGCGTACTCCGCGATCACCTGCGAGGCGAACAGCACGAGGAGCATCACGGCTTCCCGCACCGAGATCTCGAAGTTCGTGATGATGGCGATCGCGAACAGGCTCTGGGCGGCCGTGATCCAGATCTCCGCGGTCTGCTTCTCGTCGAACGGCAGCGTCCCGATGGTGCCGAGGGCGATGGAGTACACGACCGCGAGCGTGCCGATGAGGAGCGTCCACTGGTTGAGCTTCGAGGAGATGAGCGCGTTGAACCCCGCCGTCGACCGCGCCTTGTTCACGAGGTACGCGACGACGATGAGCTCCGGGCTCTCGGAGGCCAGGGGCGCGACCCACTGGATCATGAAGAACTCGGGGATGTTGTACGCCAACCCGATCTCCTCCAGTCCGTGCGCGAAGGGGTGGACGGCCGTGTAGATCATCAGGCCCGAGTACGCGAACAGCGTGATCGAGGTGAGCGTGCGGACGAGGAACGGTCGTTGCTGGAGGTACGCGGGAACGCCGACCTGCTCCTCGTGGTCCTCGACGTCGCCGCGGACGATGATGGCGATGTACGCGACGTACAGGCCGACGAGCACGAGCGTGTCGACGACGTCGATGCCGCCGAGGAACGGCACGGTGAACGCGAACAGGGTCGCGAGGAGGAGGAAGGCGATCTCGAGGCCGATGTCGCGGTCCAGGTGGACCTTGCTCGCGAGGAAGCCCTCCGAGTGCTCGACGGACGTGTCGCGGTCGCTTCCGGCGCGGTACACGGTGAACAGCGCGATGCCGGACCACCCGAGCCCGATGAGGATGCGGTTGGCGCCGGTCATGTTCGCGACCGCGAGGTTCGCGTCGTGGCAGGCGGCGGCGACCGGGTCGACGCCCTGCGTGATCTGCTGTGCGGTGTAGTCCGCGCACGCCTGGGCGGTCGCGCCGCCGGAGCCGGCGCCCCAGGCGTACAGGGCGTCGACGGCGTACTCGGGCGCGACCGCGAGCACCGCCAGCACGGCGATGGCGAACGCTCGCGGGACGTCCTTCTCCGCGGTCTCGGCGCCCCACGCGAGCATGAACGACGCGCCGAGGACGGCGACGCCGCTGACGGCGACGGTGCCGAGGTTTCCGAGGCCGGCCGCTTCGGGCCCGCCCGTGAGTTCCACGGTCACCCAGGGGACGGTGAGGAGCGTCGCGAAGACGAGGGCGACCAGCGGATGCCGGAGCCGGTCTCTGAGCATGCTTGAACGTCCGCGAAAGTACAAGTAACCCTTGCGATTTCTCGGACGCCGACCGGAGCGGAGCGTCGACGGCCGCGACCGCCGAATTCGGCGGATACGCCGGTCGCGCTCGCGGCGGTCGGGAACCCGGCGGCGCGGACCGGCGGCCGTTTTTTGTACCGGCTCCGCGAACCGCTCGATGCATGATCGATCACGTGCTCATCGCGACGGACGGGAGCGACTGCGGGACGCGAGCGGCGCGCGCCGGCGTGGAGCTGGCGGCGACGTACGACGCGGCGGCGACGGTCGTCGTCGCGGCCGTCGGCGAACTGTCGACGGCGGACGCCGAGCGCGTCGTCGAGGACGTGTCCGGCATCGGCGCGAACTCCCAGGTGACCGTTCGGACGCGGGTGTCGTCGGCTCGGCCGCGCGTGGCGATCCTGGAGGCGGCCGAGGACGTGGACGCGGACGTCGTCGCGATGGGACGCCACGGGCACACGAACCTCGGGGAGCGACTCCTGGGGGGCGTCACGGAGCGCGTGCTCCGGACGACGGACCGTCCCGTGCTGACGGTGCCGGGAGCCGGTGGCGGTCTCGGCGACTACGAGGACGTCCTCGTCACGTCCGACGGGAGCGACGCGGCACGCGCCGCCGTCCGCCCGGGGACGGACCTCGCGTCGACGTACGGCGCCACCCTGCACCTGCTGTCGGTCGTGGACGTCGTGCGCGAGGCCGGGGCGTTCAACGCCGGCGGCGTCGACCAGGCGTACGTCGACGACCTCGTCGAGGACGCGGCGAGCGACCTGGACGTGTTCGCGGCGGCGTGCGAGGAAGCGCTCGACGACGGCCGCGGCGACGCGGACGCGCACGGCGACGACGCGGTCGCGATCGAGCAGTCCGTTCGCACGGGCACGCCGTCCGCGGAGATCGCCGCGTACGTCGAGGACGCCGGCGTGGATCTCGTCGCGATGGCGTCCACCGGACAGGGGTCGCTGACCGGGCAGTTGCTCGGGAGTACGACCGACCGCGTCGTCCGCACCGTCGACGTTCCCGTGCTCGTGGTGCCCGGGAAGGACTGACGGTCGCCGTGAGTCGACGAGCGAGACCGGGTCGATTCTCGCCGGGCCCGCATGGCTTTTGGTCGGTGGTCGCGACCCTCGCGGTATGGACGTGTACGGCCTGATCGGGAACCCCGTCGGGCACTCGCTGTCGCCGCCGATGCACGAGGCGGCGTACGACGCGGTCGGAGTGGACGCACGGTACGTGACGTTCGAGCCGGCGGTCGACGCCGTCGGGGCGGCGGTCGAGGGCGCGGACGCGCTCGGGGTCGCCGGGTTGAACGTGACGGTGCCGTTCAAGCGGGACGTCGCCGCGCTGGACGCGGTGCGCGCGGACGCGCTGGCGTCGGCGGTCGGCGCGGTGAACACGCTGGACTTCGCGGGCGACGCCGTCACGGGCCACAACACGGACGTCGAGGGGTCGATCACGGGCCACAACACGGACGTGGAAGGAGCGGTGCGGGCGCTCCGCGAGCAGGGCGGGGCGTCGATCGCGGGGTCGACGGCGGTGGTCGTCGGCGCCGGCGGAGCGGGGCGCGCGGTCGCGTTCGGACTGGCGGACGCCGGCGCGGTCGTCCGGGTCGCGAACCGGACGGAAAGTCGCGCGACCGACCTGGCGGCGGCGGTCGAGCGCGAGGTCGACGACGCGACCGCGTCCGGCGGCGGCCTCGACGCCATCGACGCGTGGGTCGCGGACGCCGACGTGCTCGTGAACGCGACGAGCGTCGGCATGGAGGCGGACGTGACGCCGGTGCCGGCGGGCGCGCTGCACGCGGACCTCGTGGTGCTGGACGCGGTGTACGCGCCGCTCGAGACGCGACTGCTCCGGGACGCGGCCGCCGCGGGCGCGACCACCGTCGACGGCGCGTGGATGCTCCTCCACCAGGGCGCGGCCGCGTTCGAGCACTGGACTGGCGAGGACCCACCGGTCGGCGCGATGAACGACGCGCTGCGGGCGCACCTCGACGCGTAGCGCTCGCGCACTCCCGAGCGCTCCGGGGACGGTCGCCGATAGCACGGCAGGTAACGCCGTCTTACCGCGAGCGGTCGCGGCGACGGCCCGGCAAGACCGAGGCCGGGAGTCGCTTTTAAGTCGAACGCGGTTCCACGTTCCCTCAATGGGACTGCTATCGAAGTTGAAATCCGTGTTGGGTCTCGGCAGCGGCGACGACGACCGCGGCGATCGGCGGACCGGCGACGTCGGCGTCACGGTCGAACGCGAACGCGACGAGGCCGACGCGGCGAACGAAGCGGCCGTCAAGGGCGTCGACGAGGAGTCCGGGGCGTCGACGACCGAGGGAACCGACCAGGTGGACCACGGGGAGGAATCGGACGAAGAACCCGAAGACGAAGGTGAAGCGGTGGCCGAAGACGAGACCGAACCTGAACCAGCGGACGAGGCCGACGAGACGGTCGAAGGCCAGGCCGACGAGACGGTCGAAGGCCAGGCCGACGAGGACGAAGCCGACGAGGACGAAACCGGCGAGAGCGAAACCGGCGAGAGCGAAGCCGACGAGAGCGAAGCAACCGACGAGGCGGAAGCGGAGGACGACGCGGGCGGTGACCTCCAGGAGATCAAGGGCATCGGGCCGGCGTACGCGGATCGGCTGCGGGAGGTCGGTATCGAGTCGATCGCGGAACTGGCGGACGCGGACTTCGAGGCGGTCGCCGAGGAGGCGGACCTCGCGCCCGGTCGCGTGGAGGGGTGGGTCGACCGCGCGAACGCCCGGCAGTAGCGTCGCCTCCGCTCGGGGTGACGTGACCCGACACCGTAACACCGTTTACTGGCGGTTCCGTCCGTCCGCGTATGGATGCGTATCGGGTCGCGACCGACCGGGGCGCGTTCCGGGCGACGGCGCGTGATGCACCGTCCGGGGCGCGCGTTCCCGTGGAGGTGCGTGCGTCCGTGGACGACCCGTGGACGGCGTACCGGCGCGCTCGGCGCGGCGACGGCGAGTGGGGCGTGTTCCTCGAGACCACTGGCGTCGACGCGCCCGCGAGCACGGGTGCGTCCGACGACGGCGCCGCGAGCGACGCGACCGAGTGGGGGTACTTCGCGATCGATCCCGTCGAGCGCGTGACGACGCGCCCCGAGGCGGTGCCCCGCGAACCGGTCGGCGAGGACGCGCACCCGGGGTCGGGGTCGCCGTCGCTGCGCGCGCTCGAGGGCGTGCTGGAGGGGGAGACGCTCGCGCGCGGCGACTGCGAGGTCCCGTACCCGTGTGGCGCGTTCGGGTGGCTGTCCTACGACCTGGCGCGGGAGCTGGAGTCGCTGCCGGCGGACGCGGTCGACGACCGCGCCCTCCCGCACGTCCAGGTGGGCGTGTACGACGCGGTCGTCGCGTGGACGGCCGCGGACGCGGCCGCCGACGGCGAGACGACGCTTCGCGCGACCGTCTGCCCCGAACTCCTCGACGGCGGCGAGGCCGCCGAAGCGGACGAGCCGCTGGACGCGCTGTACGAGGACGCCGTCGAGCGCGCGACGGCCCTGCTGGAGCGAGCGACGTCGGGCGACCCCGGGCACGGCCCCGCCCCGGCCGACGGGACGGCGGCGGCGTTCGAGAGCGACGCGGGGCGGGCGGCGTACGCCGACCGCGTGCGCGCCGTCAAGCGGTACGTTCGCGAGGGCGAGACGTTCCAGGCGAACGTCTCGCATCGACTGCGCGCGCCCGCTGCGGTGCATCCGGTCGCGGCGTACGACGCGCTCCGCCGCGTGAACCCGGCGCCGTACTCGGGGCTCGTCGAGTTCCCCGGCGTCGACCTCGTGTCCGCGAGCCCGGAACTCCTCCTCGAGCGCGACGGCGACGTCGTGCGCACGGAACCGATCGCGGGCACGCGACCGCGTGGCGCGGACGCCGACGCGGACGCCGCGCTGGCGGCGGAACTGGAACGCGACGAGAAGGAGCGCGCCGAGCACGCGATGCTCGTCGACCTGGAGCGCAACGACCTCGGGAAGGTCTGTGCGTACGGGACCGTGGACGTCTCGGAGTACCGTCGCGTCGACCGGTACAGCGAGGTGATGCACCTCGTCTCCGACGTCACCGGCCGCCTCCGGGACGGCGTCGGGGTCGCGGAGGCCGTCGGCGCGATGTTCCCCGGCGGCACCATCACGGGCGCACCGAAGCCGCGGACGATGGAGATAATCGACGAACTGGAGTCGACGCGTCGCGGACCGTACACGGGCGCGATGGCGGCGTTCGGGTTCGACGGCCGCGCCACCCTGAACATCGTCATCCGGACGCTCGCGCGGTACGGCGACGAGTACCACCTGCGCGTCGGTGCGGGCGTCGTGCACGACTCCGACCCCGAGCGCGAGTACGACGAGACCCTGGACAAGGCGCGTGCGCTCGTGACCGCGGTCGACGACGCGATCGCGGCGGACGCGAACCTCACCGTCGCGGAGGACGACCGATGACCCACGCGGGGGCGGACCGATGACCGCGCCCGACTCCGACGACGGGTCGCTGGACCCCGTGCCGGGCGAGCCGCGCGTGCTGGTGGTGGACAACTACGACTCGTTCGCGTACAACCTCGTGCAGTACGTCGGGGCGTTCGCGGGCGACGTCCTCGTCCGCCGGAACGATGCGGTCGACGTCGAGGGCGTTCGCGCGCTCGACCCGGACGCGATCGTGGTCTCGCCCGGACCGGGGACGCCCCGGGACGCGGGCGTGTCGACGCCGGTCTTCGAGGAGCTCGCGGTGCCGACGCTCGGCGTGTGCCTCGGGCATCAGGCGCTGTGCGCGGCCAACGGCGCGCCCGTCGGGCACGCGCCCGAGGTGGTGCACGGCAAGCCGTCGGTGGTGACCCACGACGGCACGGGCGTGTTCGAGGGCCTCCCGGCGCGCCTCCGGGTGGGGCGCTACCACTCGCTGGCGGTGGCGCGCGAGGACCTCCCCGCGACGCTCGAGGAGACCGCGACGACCGTCGACGAGCGCGCGGTCCTGATGGCGGTCCGGCACCGCGACCGACCGCACGTCGGCGTCCAGTTCCACCCCGAGAGCATCCTGACGGGGGACGCGACCGACGACGGGTCGACCACCGACGCGACGAGTACAGCGGACGGAGACACATCGGTCGGCGCGCAGGCGAGTCTGCGCGTCGGCAAGCGACTCGTGAGGAACTTCCTGTGCAGTACCACGTGAACGGCGAACTGGTCGATCGCGCGAACGCGACGGTGCCCGTGGACGACCGCGGGTTCCAGTACGGTGACGGCGCGTTCGAGACGATGCGAGCGTACGGCGGGACGCTGTTCGCGCTCGACGAGCACCTCGACCGCCTGGACCGGTCCTGCGACGCACTCGGCCTGGCCCACGGGCTGTCGCGGCGGGACCTGGCGACGCGCGTGCACGAGACGCTCGCCGCGAACGACCTGACGGACGCGTACGCGAAGCTCTCGATCACGCGCGGCAGCCAGCCGGGAACGGTCACCCCGCGCACCGACGTGGAGCCGACGGTCGTCGTGTACGTGAAACCGCTCCCGCGTGGTGGACTGGACGGCGAGCGAGCGTGGGACGCGCCCGCGGTGCTGCAGACCGCGAAGACGCGGAAGCCGCCCGCGAACGCGCTCCCGCCGGGCGCGAAGACCCACAACTACCTGAACTCGATCCTCGCGCGCGACGAACTCGTCGGGGACGCGGACGAGGCGCTGCTGCGGGACCAATCGGGGGCCGTCGCGGAGGGCGCGACGTCGAACGTGTTCTGGGTGGACGACGACGGCCTGCACACGCCCGCCGCGGACCGCGACCTCCTGCCGGGCATCACGCGAGCCTACGTCCTCGACCTCGCCCGCAACCAGGCGGGCGTTCCCGTGAACACGGGCGAGTACGACCTCGCGGCGGTCCGGGAGGCCGACGAGTGCTTCCTGACGAACTCGACGTGGGAGCTCCGCCCGGTGCGCGCCGTCGACGGCATCGACCTGGAGGTCGGCCCCGTCACGCAACTCCTGACGCGGTTGTTCGACCGGCTCGTCGAGCACCGCCACTACGGCGGCGTCAACTCGGAGCCCGAGGGTGACGCTGACGGGAGCGAGGCCCGGTCCACCGGAACCGATGGGTTCGACGCCGAAGACACTTGACGGCCGACGCCGTCACGCCAGCCATGTACGAGGATTCGCCATCGGCGGTCCTGTTCGACCTCGACCGGACGCTGTGCGTTTCCACGCAGGACCCGGAGGAGCTTCTGGCGGCGACGTTCGATCGGGCGGGCGTCGACCCGTTCTGCGAGGTCCGGGACCTCGCCGCGGTCGCGTCGCAGACTCCCGAGTGCGAGAGCGACCGCGAGTTCTTCGCGGCGCTGTTCGACCTCGCCGCCGAGCGCGCCGACGGCGTCGACCCCGAGACCGTGCCGTCGTGGGCGCTCGCTGACGCGCGCGACGCGCTCGTCGACCACTCGGCGGTCCGGTTCCGGGACGGCGCTCGCGAGGCGCTCGACGCGGCGCTCGCGCACGGCCCAGTCGGGCTCGTCACGAACGGCGGCCGCGAGACGCAGTCGACGAAGCTCGACGCGCTCGGGATCGCGGGCGCGTTCGACGCGACCGTCTTCTGCGACCCGACCGCGGGGATGCCGCCGAAACCGGACCCGAGGCCCGTCCGAGCCGCGGTCGGCGGGCTCGACGTCCCGTCCGACGAGGTCGTCCTCGTCGGCGACTCGAAGGCGTCGGACGTCGCCGGCGCGCACGCCGCCGGCGCGCGCTCGGCGTGGGTGCCCCTCGACGACGCCAGCGACGACGCCGACTGCGATCCGCATCACGTCCTCGACGCGCCCGAGGACCTGCGCGAGGTCCTCTAGCGAAGAGGAGGCTCGTGGGTTCGACCGGCCGTCCGTGCACGCGTGACGCGCTCGCGGACAGTTCGACGCGCGCCACCACGGCGACGTGACGTCGCGGGAGCGTGCCGCAGTGCGTGAGTTCCGGGCCGGGAACGTCGCGGCCGTCCGCCTCGGCGTGAAGGTCGTCGTGCAGGACACCGCGCCCGCGAGCGCCGAGTTCGACCACGCGGCGTTGGTGGCCGCGTTCTTCCCCGTCGTCGGACTCGCGGGGATCGTCGGGGTCGTCGCCGTCGACGGTCTCGGCCGCCTCGCTCGCGGCACCTGGTAGCAGTGTGCGACCGTGCTGGAGAGCGTGCCTCACCAGTCGTCGACGACGCCGCGCGCTCGCTCGTAGCCCGCGGCGTCCGTCCACGTCACGCCCGAGTCGACGTGCTCCACGCGGATGCCGCCGCCGCAGTCCGGGCATCGGTACCCGCCGGGGTCCCTGACGGGGCGGGACGCGCGATGCCGGTCGGCCCGCCACGCGCACCCCTCGCTGCACGCGAGCGCGAGCCGCGGGTCCGCGAACGCCTCGCAGTGCCGCGGGGCGTCCACGCGCGCGGCCTGCTCGCGGAAGCGCTCGCCGTGCCCGGCGTCCCCGTGCTCCTGGAACTCCCACGCGTGCACGAGCTCGTGGCGGATCGTGTTCGTGAACTGCCGCCAGCCGTGCTCGCGGTACGCCGCCCACGTCAACCGGATCGTGACCGTCTCGCCGTCGGGGGCGTACGAGCACGCGCCGGCGCGACGGCGCGCTCGCTTCGAGATCTCCCACTCGATCGCGTCGTGGTCGACGTCCAGGTCCACGGACTCCGCGTAGATGCGGGCGTACGAGAGGAGGTCCCGCGGCGTGTCCGGGTCCGGCGTTCCGCTCGGCACGCGTCGAGGGAGGGGAGGGATCGGCAAAAACGGTCGGGTTCCGGCGGCTGCCGGCGACCACGCGACGCCGTTGCGCTCGTCGTGATCGGCGGCGGATCAGTCGAACAGCGTGACGTCGCCGAAGACGGCGGTGGCGTCGACGACGAGGTCCGGCGTGCCCGTGGGTGCTCGGCGGCGGCGGTCGCGGACGGCGCCGAACACGCTCGCGGCGTCGACGCCGACCACCCAGTCCTCGGGCACCCGAACGTCGACGTCCCCGAAGACGGCGGTGGCCTCGACCGCGAGCGGCGGGTCGTCGGGGTCGCGGTCGACGGTGCGGAAGTCGAGGTCGGCGTCCTCGAACACGGCGGTGGCGGTCCTGACGCGGTCGACGTCGGTCGTGCCGACGCCCCCGAAGACGGTCGTGCCGTCCGTGCGAACGATCCGGTTGCGTCGGGAGCGACCGACGACGAGCGTCACGCCGTAGAGGACGACGAGCAGCGGCCAGAACTGCCCGGCTTCGGCGCCCGTGAGGACGTCGAACTCGACGAGCAGCCAGCCGGTGCCGACGAGGACGAACGTAGTCGGCCAGAACAGGTGCGTGAACCGGGTCGCGACGAGTCGGTAGCCGCCGTAGACGACGAACGCGCTCGCGAGCACGACGTCGAACCCGTCGACTGGGAGGGTGTCGGTGGTGTCGAGGAGGAGCAGGACGCCGAACAGGACGACGAATCCGCCGAGCAGCCAGCGGCCGTCACTTCGCTTCCCGGTGTCGACGACGATGGAATCTGCGTTTGACATGATTGGGCTCCGGGTCGCGGCGGCGGGAGGTGGAACCGGTCGGGCGACGGTTCGGCACGGAGAACGCTCGCGTCGACTCGTCAATGGTGGGCGGTCCGGTGCCGTCCGACCGCGCGATATCCACGTATACGTTGGTCGTGTCGAATCATAAACGTGCGCTGACGAGTGGTATCCAGGCGCAGTCCAGACGTGGTGGCGACGTGCGCTGTCGAGTCGTCAGGCTTCGACGAGGAGCCCGGCGCGGTCGAGTGCGGTGTCGACGCTCGCGTCGTCGTGGATGACGGCGCTGATCGCGGTGGCGATGGCCTCGGGGTCGTCGTGCTGGAAGATGCTGCGCCCCATGGAGACGCCCGCACCGCCGGCGTCCATGACGCCGCGGACGGCCGCGACGGTCTCGCGGTCGGTGCCCTTCGCGCCGCCGGCGATGACGACCGGGAGGCGCGTCGACTCGACGACGTGCTCGAAGCTCGCGGCGTCCCCGGAGTACCCGGTCTTGACGACGTCCGCGCCGAGTTCCTCCGCGAGCCGGACGGCGTGCCCGAGGCTCTCGGGGTCCGTCGAGTCGATGCCCGTCCCGCGGGCGTACGCCATCGCGAGCACGGGCATCCCGAGTCGCTCGGCGTCCCGCGTGAGTTCGGCGAGGTCCTCGATCTGCTTCGGTTCGTGCTCGCCGCCGACGTTGATGTGGAAGGAGACGGCGTCGGCGCCGGCGCGCACGGCCTCCTCGACGGTGCCGGTGACGCGCTTGTCAGCCTCGTCCGGCCCGATGGTCGTGGAGCCGTTCAGGTGCACGACGTACCCGGCGTCGTTCCTGTTGTCGTGAACCCGTGGCGCGATGCCCTTCTGGGTGAGGACGGCGTCGGCGCCGCCGCGCGTGACGCCGTCGATCGTCGCCTCGATGTCCTTCAGGCCCTTCACCGCGCCCATCGTGATGCCGTGGTCCATCGGGACGACGAGGTAGTTGCCGTCCGTGGAGATGCGGTCCAGTCGTGTGCGTTTCCCCGGTCCTACGTGTGGTGTGTCGCGTGTCATGTACGTACGTCCAGTCCCGTTAGTGTGTCATCCTGTGGCATGGCGGGTTATGTCGGTTCCGATTCCGCCAAGCTTTCGCCCGATCGACGCCGCCCGCCCTCGAGTGCGCCCTGCTTCAACTCGTGGGCCTTCGACTCCAGGCGCTGCGCGGTCTCCACGATCGTGCGGTCCTCGCGATGTCCGTCCGCCACGATGTCGACGAGCGCGCTCCCGACGATCACGCCGTCCGCGCCCGCGGCCACGACCTCGCTCGCGTGCTCGCCGGTCTTGATACCGAACCCGACCGCCTTCGGCACGTCCCACGCCGACAGCCGCTCCAGGCTCGCGCCCGTCTGGTCGCTCACGTCGTCCTTCGCCCCCGTCACCCCCAGTCTGGCCTGCACGTACACGTACCCCGACACCTGGTCCATGATGCGCTCCAGGCGGTCGTCGACGGTCGTCGGCGCGACGATGAACACGAGGTCCAGGCCGAACTCGTCGCACGCGTCCCGCAAGGGGTCCGCCTCCTCCGCGGGCAGGTCCGGCACCACGAACCCCTGGATGCCGAGGGCCGCCGCCCGCTCCACGAACGGCCGCGGGCCCTCGCTCTCCCCGTACTGGTAGATGAGGTTGTAGTACGTCATGCAGACGAGCGGCACGTCCACGTCGAGGTCCGCGACGAACTCGAAGAACCGCTCGGGCGTCATCCCGCCCTCGAGTGAGCGCACGACGGCCTCCTGGATGGTCGATCCCTCCGCGATCGGTTCGCTGAACGGCAGGCCGAGTTCGATGACGTCCGCGCCACCGCGTTCCAGCGCCTCGACGTACTCCAGGCTCGCCTCGTAGGATGGATCGCCCGCTGCGAGGTACGGCACGAACGCCGGCTCGCCCGCGAACGCCGCCTCCAGACCGACGTCGTCGTCGGGCATCAGCGGAACACCTCGCCGACGTCCACCGCGCCCTCGACGTCGCGCTTCTCGGTCTCCTCGATCACGCTCTCCAGGTCCTTGTCGCCGCGTCCGGAGACGTTCACGATCGTCACGTCACCCAGTTCGTCGGGGTTCTCTTCCATCCAGCCGAACGCGTGCGCGGTCTCCAGCGCCGGGATGATGCCCTCCAGTCGCGACAGCCGGTGGAACGCCGCGAGCGCGGCGTCGTCGTCCACGTTCGCGGCCCGGACGCGTCCCTCGTCCACGAGGTGCGCGAGTTCCGGGCCGACGCCAGCGTAGTCCAGTCCCGAGGAGACGCTGTGGGATTCGAGGATCTGGCCGTCGCCGTCCTGCAGGAGCTTCGTCCGCGCGCCGTGCAGCACGCCCTCGTCGCCCGTCGACAGCGACGCCGAGTTCGGCGCGACCCCCGCCTCCTCGTCGACCTCCAGGCTCGACCCGCCGGCCTCCACCGCCACGAGGTCCACGCGGTCATCGCCCTCGCGGCCGTCGTCGTCGACGAAGTTCGCGAACATCCCCATCGTGTTCGACCCGCCGCCGGCGCACGCGACGACCGTGTCGGGAAGCCCGCCGGTCTGCGCCATGCACTGCTCGCGGGCCTCCTCGCTGATGACCGAGTGGAAGTCCCGCACCATCGCCGGGAACGGCGCCGGGCCGACGACGCTCCCGATGACGTAGTGCGTGTCCTCGACGTTCGTCGCCCAGTCGCGCATCGTCTCCGAGATCGCCTCCTTCAGCGTCCCGCGCCCGGTCGTCACCGAGTTCACCTCGCTCCCGTTGAGCTTCATGCGGAAGACGTTCGGCCGCTGCCGGTTGATGTCGCGCTCGCCCATGTAGATCTCGCAGGGCAGGCCGAGGTGCGCCGCGGCCATCGCGGTCGCGGTGCCGTGCTGGCCCGCGCCAGTCTCCGCGACGATGCGCTCCTTCCCCATGTACTTCGCGAGCAGCACCTGCCCGAGCGCGTTGTTCAGCTTGTGCGCGCCGCCGTGCAGGAGGTCCTCGCGTTTCAGGTACACTTCGCTGTCGTACCGTTCGCTCAGGTGGTCCGCGCGCTGGAGCGGCAGCGGCCGTCCGCCGAAGTCCCGCAGTCGCTCCCGGAACTCGTCCATGAACCCGTCCTCGTTCTCGAGCACGTACCGCTCGTACGCGTCAGTGAGTTCCTCGATCGCCGGCATGAGCGCCTCCGGCACGTACTGTCCGCCGTAGTCGCCGAACTTGACGTCCGTCGCTGTCATTTTGTAGTCTCCGTGGTATCGTCCGCGCCCCGTGTCGCGTCGTCGTTCGTCGCCGCGTCGTCGTGGGCCGTCGCGTCGCCGCCTGTCGCGCCCGCGAGCCGTCGGGTGTTCGCGCGGACGTCGCCGTCCATGATCGCGCTCCCGACGAGGAGCGCGTCCGCGCCCGCCCGCCGCATCCGCGCGACGTCCTCGCGCGACCCTACGCCGCTCTCCGCAATGAGGGTGACGTCCCCCCGAGCGTCCGCCGGAATCGCGTCGGCGACGCGCTCGAACGTCCCGAGGTCGACCTCGAGCGCGGCGAGGTCGCGGTTGTTCACGCCCACGATGGTCGCGCCGGCGGCGAGCGCGCGCTCGAGCTCGCGCTCGGTGTGCACCTCGACGAGCGCCTGGAACCCGCGGTCGCGCGCGGCGGCGAGCATCGACTCGAGCGTGTCAGCCCCCTCGACGCCCGGCTCCGGGTCGCTCCCGCTGGCTCGCGGGCCCTGCCCGCTCGCCTGGTCCGCGGAACGTGGTTCCGCGCTCCCCAGGAACCGCGCAATGAGGAGGACGACGTCCGATTCGACGGCGTCGAGCTGGCGTTCGCGCAGCAGGAAGTCCTTCCGGAGGACGGGGACGTCGACGGCGTCGCGGATGCGGGCGAGGGCGTCCGTGCTCCCCCCGAAGTGGTCGGGTTCGGTGAGGACGCTGAGTGCGGCGGCGCCGCCGTCGACCATCTCGGTCGCGAGCGCGACCGGGTCGTCCTCGCGCCGGCCGTCGGTCGTCGGACTGGTCGGTTTCACCTCCGCGACGATCGGCGTTCGACCGTCCGACTCGGCCGCGGCGAACGCCGCGGAGAGGTCGCGCGCGTCGACGTCGAGGCGGTCGCCGTCCGGCGTGTCGCGGGTCCGTGCGGCGTCGAGGATGCCCTCGACGGCCGGCGCGAGCGACCGCCCTGAACTAGTGTCCATCGTTGTACATTGTCGGACTGATTCGTACATAAGACTTGCGTCCTCGTCCATCGAAGCCACGCCCCCGCCGTCCCGCGCCACACCGAAGGGTTCACTCCGCTACTGCGAGAAGCCGGGGTATGAGCGAACCGTCACCGGACGCGTCCGCGGACGGCGACCCGACGCCGGACCCGTTCCGCGGCGAACCCGGCGGCCCGGTCGTGCCCGACGGCTGGACGCACGAAGTCGTTCGCGCGAACGGGATCGAGGTCTCCTACTATCGCGCCGGCGACCGCGACGAGCCAACGGTCGTCGTCGCACATGGGTTCCTCGAGGACGCGCGCTGCAAGCGCCGACTCGTGAACGCGCTCGCCGACCCCGACTCCCTCGCCGACTGCGGGTTCGACGTCGTCGCGTACGACGCCCGCGGCCACGGGCACACGGACGCTCCCGAGGACGGATACGCGCCCGCGGACCGGGTCGCCGACCTCGTCGGCGTGCTCGACGCGCTCGACCTCGAGGACGTCGTCCTGTACGGGCACTCGATGGGTGGCTCGACCGTCGCGAAGGCCGCCGCCGACCACCCCGAGCGCGTCCGCGGCGTCGTCGTGGAGGACCCCGCCGGCACGCGCTGGCCGCCCGACTTCGACCTCGACGAGGTCGCCGACGGCCTCGCCGAGGACGTCCGCGAGGACCTCGCGACGTCCTTCACGGAACTGCTCGCGACGTACGAGGACCCCGGCGACGACGACCTCGCGGCCGCGGTCGACGAGATTCCGCCCGACCTGTACGCGACGTTCGCGCGCTCGGACCAGCGCCAGAGCGAGCACGTCGCCGAGATCACGCGTGCGGGCTACCCGGCGCTCGCGGACGTCTTCCCCGAGATCGACGTGCCGGCGCTCGTCCTCCGGCGCGACCACGCGACGACCCTCGAAGCGCACCGGGACGGGTCGCCCATCGAGGAGCGCGTCGCGGACCTCGACCTCGCCGCCGCCCTCCCGGAGGGTCGCCTCGTGCACGTGCCCGGCGCCGGCCACCACGTCGTCCTCACCGCGGAAGCGGCCGCGCTCGCGGAGGTCCGCGCGTTCCTCGCTCGCCTCGACGACGAGTGACGGACGAGGAAGGTTCAAGGGCGTCCTGGACGACGGTCCGGGCATGGACGCGGAAGACGTCGCCGGCATCTACGCCCGAGAGATCGACTACCTGGAGCGGTTCGTCCAGCTGGGCGTCGCCAGCGGGCGGCTCATCTCCGTGTCGTTCCCCGAGGACCCACCCGACGACGCGGGCGACGAGCACGAGCTCCTGGACCGGATCGAGCGGTACTGCGACGGCATCGCGGAGGACGACTTCGCGGACGTCGAGGTGGGCCTGACGGTGCCGACCGGCGAACGGAACGTCCTGGAGACGCTCAGGGGGGTCGGATACGGCGACCAGGTGAGCGTCGAGCAGCTCGCGAAGATGACGCCGACGCTCGATTCGGACGACGAGCAGGACGTCATCACCGTCCGCGAGGCGCTCGCGGAGAACCCGCTGCCCGTCGTCTTCCCGGACCACCGCGTGCGAGACGGCCCGAGCGCGCTCCCGCCGCAGGTCGAGCAGCGGTTGCGGTCGCTCGAGGACCTCTGACCGCGCCCGCGACCCACGCCGTCCTCACTTCTTCCTGATACGTTCGAGTGCCTTCGGCGGGGTCGACGAACGACTACCGGATTCCAACTGCGGGATTCCGCCGCCGTGAGTGACCCGAACCATCAGTCTCGCTACAAAAACGCGCTTACGGAAGCGCGCTTACAAAAGTCAGTTTCCGGAAACGTTCACGGGGTCGTCGACCCGACCTAGATGTATGAGACGACCGAACGGGCTGGTGCTCCGGTACTACGCGTTCAAGGCGACGAACGCGTCCGGATTCTACCTGCCAATCTACTTCGTGTTCCTCCAGGACAAGGGGTTCAGCCTGGCGTTCCTGGGACTGCTGTCGGCGACGTTCTCGTTCGCGCTCGTCGCCGTCGAGATCCCCACCGGCTACCTCGGTGACGCGCTCGGTCGCCGCGGGAGCCTCGCCGTCGGCGCCGCCGTCCGCGCCGGCGTCATGGCGGCGTTCCCGTTCGTCCCCTCGAAGGCCGGGTACGTCGTCCTGTTCGCGGTCTGGTCGACCGGCTGGGCGTTCCGCTCGGGCACGCAGGACGCGTGGCTGTACGAGGTCCTGGAGTCGACGTGCGACGAGGACGAGTTCGCGCGCGTCGACGGTCGCGCGAACGCGCTCGTCCTCGGCGTGAGCGCCGTCGCCGCCGTCCTCGGCGGCCTCGCGTACACCGTCGAACCGGCCGCGCCGTTCCTCGCGAACGCCGCGCTCGCCCTCGTCGGCCTCCCGATCCTGTACTCGTTCCCCGCCGTCGAGACCGTCGGGAGCGACGAGCGCTTCGGCGTCGGGGACGCCGTCGCGCTCCTGCGCGCGCAGACCCGCCGCCCCGAGATCCGCTGGTTCGTCGCGTACGCCGCCGTGTTCGCGACCGCGTTCGCCGCCACCCGGCCGTTCGAGCAACCGATGCTGCGCGCCGTCGGCGTCCCCATTGCAGGCCTCGGCGTCCTCTACGCGGCGTTCAAGGGCGTCTCCGCGGGCGCCGCCTCCCTCTCCGGGACCCTCGAGGAGCGCCTCGGCGTCGACGGGACGTTCGCCGCGCTCCCCGCGATCTACGGCGTCGCGTTCGCCGCGGTCGCGGTCGTCCCCATCGCGGTCGTCCCCGTGGTCTTCCTGAACCGCGCGATCAGGACGGTGACGCGACCCATCCAGAACCAGTACCTCAACGACCGCCTGGAGGGCGTCGGCCGAGCGACCGTCCTCTCGGGCGCGTCGATGGCGCTCTCGGTCGTCTCGGGCGCCGGAAAACTCGTCGCCGGGCAGGTCACGGACGCCCTCGGCGCGATCGACGGCGTCGCGGCCTTCGGGGTCGGCGTCGCCGCCCTCGGCGCACTCCTCTGGTTCGCGACCGACCCCGTACGCGGCTCCGGCGTCGACGCCCCAGCCGGCGACGGTCCGGCCGCCGACGACGGGACGGCGGTCTCCGACTGACGGGGGATCCCGCCCAGCGAACCCGCTCCCGGTGGACCGCGGTCGCGGTCCAGATCAATCGCGAGCGACGACGATCATCGCGGTCGCGCCGACGACGAGTCCGAGGAGGCTCGCGGCCTCCAAGAGCGTGCTCGGGAACAGGAGGCCGACGAATCGCGCGATCGCCGCGGCGACGAACGCCGCCGCACCGACGAGTCGGACGGTGGGGCGCCCGTTCATCCGGAAGCCGACGTATGCGGCGGCGAGCAGCCACGCGAACCCGATGCCGAGGTCCGTCGTCTGCGTCGCCAGCGGCGCTTCGAGCAGCGCGCCCGCGAGCAGCATGACGAGGACGCCGAGCACGAGCACGGCGAGCAGGAGCCAGCCGCCGGTCGGTTCGGCGGGCACGCCCTCGTCGTCGCGCTCGCCGCCCACCCCCGACTCGGCTGGGCCGTCCGCGCCATCGGGGTCGCCGGCGGTCGCGTCCGCGTCGGTGTCCGACATACTCGCACTGCGAGCGCGGACGGCCTGAAAGCGTCGATTCCCGACGCCGACCGCGCTCCATCGCGGCGGCGCCGGTGCCCGGGGTCGTCGCGTCAGTCGCGGACGGCCTCGTGGACGACGAACTCGAGCGCGTTCACGAGGTAGTGCGCGACGACGACGACGAGGAGACTCCCGGTGAGGACGAACGCGGCCCCGAGGACGACCCCGAGCGCGCCCGTCACGAGGACGCCCAGGCGACCCTGCGCGCCGTGTCCGAGCCCGAACAGCACGGACGACGCGAGCACGAGCACCCACGGCGAGAGGTCGAACCCGGTCGCGAACGCGCCGACGAGCACTCCGCGGAACAGCAGCTCCTCGAACCCGGCGACGATGGGGAGCACGCCCCCGAGGAGCACCGCCCACCCGGCGCGCGAGTCCGGCGCGAGCAACTCCCTGAGGCCCTCGCTCCGCCCGAGTCCCGCGGCGTCCGCGAACCGACTTCCGGCCTCGTTCGCACCGTAGAGCGCGACGCCGAGCGCGACGCCGACCACCGCGAGCCCCCCCGAGAGCTGGGCGTCCCCGACGCCCACCGCCGCACGCGGCACGTCCCCGAGCATCGCCGCGGCGACGAGCACCACCGCGAACGCGCCCTGCGAGAGCGCGACGTTCAACAGGAGCAGCGGCTGCGAGAGCGACCGCGTCCCCGACAGCTCCCGCGCCAGCGCCTCCTCCCGGCCACCTGGCAACGCCACGTCACCGTCACCGCGCACCGACTCGCCGCCCTCGACGGCCGCGCCGCGCCCGACGAGTTCGTCGTCGCGGTCGCTGGGAGCATCGCGGTCGCTGAGAACGTCGCGGTCGCTTGGAACGTCACGCTCTCCGGGAGCGTCGTG
>Ga0207756_100343_pt1 | contig 18251 bp, 17 predicted proteins | sample A23M1SouthBayCA_FD_187748 | JGI IMG/M metagenome (GOLD analysis project Ga0207756, IMG submission 187748) | Aerobic enrichment media microbial communities from Eden Landing Ponds, California, USA - A23 M1 (3) (SPAdes) | ecosystem: Environmental > Aquatic > Marine > Unclassified | place...
GAACGTGGACGAGGCCGGCGGGCTCTCTGTCGCCGACGACGTTCTCGCGGACCTGGACGTCGTCGTCGCGTCACCCCACAGTAAGCTCGACATGCCGGGCGGCGAGGCGACCGATCGCCTCTGTGCGGCGATGACGCACGACGCCGTGGACGTGCTCGGACACCCGACGGGACGCCTCCTGAACCAGCGCGAGGGACTGGACGTGGACGCGAACCGGCTCGCCGAGGTCGCGGCGCGCGAGGGCGTCGCGCTGGAGGTGAACGCGAACCCGAGTCGCCTCGACCTCTCCGGGGGCGCCGTGCAGGCCGCGGTCGACGCCGGCGCGACCGTCTCGATCAACACGGACGCGCACCGCCCGGCCGAGTACGAGAACGTCACGTACGGCGTCCACACCGCGCGCCGCGGGTGGGCGGAGCCAGACGACGTCCTGAACGCGTACGACGAGGACGCGCTCCGGGAGTTCCTGCACTGAACCACGGGGAGTCGAGGGATCGAGGTGCCATGAAACTCCTCCTGGACGCGATGTGCGGCGGGCTCCGCGCGTACCTCCGGCTGTGTGGCCACGACACCGCGTACACGCTCGACCGCGGGGTCGAGGGCGACGACGCCATCGCCGCACTCGCCCGCGAGGAAGACCGCACGGTGGTCACGCGCGACCGCGACCTCGCCGCCGCGGCCGACGGCATCCTGCTCCGCGAGCGCGATCCCGTCGACCAGCTCCGCGAACTCGCCGCCGCCGGCGTCGACCTCACACCGACCGACGAGCCAGAGCGCTGCGGCCGCTGCAACGGCCCCCTCGACCGCGTTCCCGACGACGAACCCACGCCCGAGTACGCGCCAGACCCCAGCGACACCCCCGTCTGGCAGTGTCCGGACTGCGACCAGTGCTTCTGGAAGGGCAGCCATCACGAACGCATGGTCGAAACGCTCGCAAGCGTGCGGGCGTAGTGGCACGGTAGCGGGGCGATGGGATGGCGGAGACGGTAGCGGAGGCGGTGCAGTAGCGGAGGCGGTGCGTCCCGTCGTCCGCCGAGCGGAGCGAGGCGGTTCACCGACGGCGAGGCTCCGCCGAGCCGTCGGCCTTTTTCACCCATGTTTTTCAAGGAGTGGTTCCCGAAGCGAGCGCAGCGAGCGAGGGAACCCGACGCCGAAAAAGATGGTTGCTGTTGGGTTAGTTGTTCGCGTTCCAGGCGTCGCAGGCTTCCATGTCGTCCATCCGTTCGTCGTGGTGTCCGCAGTAGGGTTGGATGCCCTGGTTGGTTTGGACGTAGTCGAAGTGCTCGCAGTTCCCGCAGTAGCGGTCGGCGTGACTCGGGGACTGGGTGGGTTCGTCTTCGAGGACTTCGGCGTCGTGGCCGTCGCCGGGGTACGCGTCCGTGGACTGGGCGTCGTCCATGGGCGAGGTGACGTCCTGCGTGGTCGCGCCGCCGTCGCTCGCGGGCGTCGCGGACCGCGACGCGCCGCCACTCGGCTCCGAGGACGATTGCTGCTGTCGGTTCGACGCCGACCGTGACGCGCCAGCGTCGTTCGTTCGAGCGCTCGGGTTCGCGGTCTGCGTCTCGACGTCGCCGTCGGGCTGCCGGCCGAGCATGCCGACGCCGCTCCCGAGGTCCGCCGCGTTCACGCTCCCGCTTTCGACCGCCTCGGCGGTCTCCTCGTCGACTTCGACGACGCGCGTCTCGCCCTCCTGCGTGATGCGCAGCTCGATCGTGCCGCCCGGGTCGTTCCGGGTCTTGAAGTTCACGATCGCCGTGAACAGCGTCCAGATGCTCGTGAACGCGCCGAACACGTACACGGCGGCGACGACGAGCGTCAGGTCCGCGTCGCCGGCGCCCGTCACCCAGTACGTCGGGTACGCGTGCCAGAACAGCGCGACGCCGAGCAGGCAGACGCTCGCGCCGATCGCGGCCGCGGCGCGAACGCGGTTGCTCGCCGGTAGCACCGTGAACACGCCGAGCAGGACCGCGGGGAAGCCGACGCCGCCGATCACGCCAGCGATCTTCCGGGCGCCGAGGACGTCCACGCCGACGGCGGAGAGGACGTTCGTCCCGCCGACGACCACGGCGACGACCGTCAGGAGGACGCCGACGACGAACAGGCCGGTGCCGGCGTACAGTCGGCGGACGCTCCCCACCTCTCCGACGTTGTCCTCGTACACGTCCGCGAGACTGGTCATGCGTCCGCGTTGGAGCGCATCCGACAAAAGGCTACGTCAGACACCCGGCATCCGCCTGCGGTTCGTGGCAGCCCCCGTGAAGCGAAAGGTTGAATCGCGACGCTCGCGAACCGCCGGTCATGGCAGACGACGAGGAAGCGGAAGACGAGCCCGCCGTCGAACTCGGCTCGGGCGCGTCCGTCGAGGGCGCCCCGGTCGCGCGCGTCGCGTCGCGACTCAAGTACCCCCAGCAGAAGAGTCGCATCCTCGAACTCGAGGGCGACAGCGAGATCAGGACGCCGGAGGGACCGCGGACGCTCGCGGACGTCCTCGCGGAGGACGACACGACGTACTTCGACACCCGGCAGACGTTCGTCGACGCCGTGCAGGCGGCGGTCGGCGACGGACCGGTCGCGACCGCGGACGAGTGAGGCCGTGACGCGGCCAGGGGCGCACCGCGACCGGCCGGACGCGACCGCCGCCACCGTCTGGTGTTCTCCAGCCACAACCCGGTGTTCTCGCGTCGCCGCGTGCGTGGCCGGGGCCCGGGAGTCTCGCCATCGATGAGTGCGCGCACGAGTGCCGCCGTGGGCCGCGTTCGGGACGCCTGGCGGGACCTGTCCTGGACGGCGAAGTCCCTGCTCTGGGGGTTCGTGCTCACCGTGCTCTGGATGCGGTACTCGCCAGCGGGCCTGGACCGCCGCATCGTCGTCGACGGCCTGATCTTCTTCGTCGGCCCGATGGCGCTCGCGGTGACGTACGGCCGCGACATCGGGTACCGCGTCGACCGCAAAGCCGTGCGCAACGCCGCCCTGCTCGCGCTGTTCGTGCTCCCGTTCTACCTCGTCGGGTCGTCGCTCCCCTCGATTCGGGAGTTCTACCCGATGTGGGGGACCGCGAGCGAACTCCGCGACCCCGGCGCGTTCGCCGTGCACGCCGTCAAGCAGTTCGCGCTCGTGCTCGCCGTGGAGACGTACTACCGCGGACTGCTGTGCGTCGGCGTCGGCGAGCGCTTCGGCATCAAGGCCGCGTTCATCAGCCCGGTCGTGTACGCCGTCCATCACGCGACGAAGCCGCCGATCGAGATCCTGCTCTCCGGGCCGACGGACGTCCTGTTCGGCGCGGTCGACTACGAGTCGAACTCGCTGCTCCCGAGCGTCGTCGCGCACGGCGCCGGCCTCGTGTTCCTCGACTGGCTCGTCATCCACGATCCCATCATCGCGACCGACACCGTCCTCGAGTGGCTCCGCTGGCTCCCCATCCCGGTGTAGGCAGGCGTCGAAACCGACAGCAGGCAGGGAATCGCGGCGTCGAAGCGGCCGGGCGATCGCGGGCCCTCGGCGAGCGCGACCGCCGTACCCTTTTGTCCGCAGAGCACGGACGGACTAGCGATGACACTACCCATCGATCCGTCGAAGATCGCGGAGAGCGACGTCGGCACGAAGCGCGCGGTCCTGGAGATGGAGCACGACGCGGCCGTCGAGCACGTGCGCGAGGCGTTCGTCGACGCCGGGTTCGGCGTCGCGACCGAGTTCTCGCCGAGCGAGATGCTGAACGAGAAGGTCGACGCCGGCCGCGACCCGTACTACGTCCTCGGCGCGTGCAACCCGACGGTCGCGGACAAGGCGCTCTCCGTGACGAAAGACATGGGCGGGCTGTTCCCGTGCAACGTCGTCGTCTGGCAGGAGGAACCCGGCGTCCAGCACGTCTACCACGTCTCCATCATGAAGATCGCGCGTCTCCTCGGCATCGCGCCCGACACGGACGAGTGGCAGTCGATCGTCGACGAGACCGGCGGGTACGTCGAGGAGGCGATGGCGAATCTCGACGGCGAGATCCTCGCGGTCGACGACTGACGGCCCGCCAGCGCGTGTTTGCGGTCGAGCGCGCTACGGTTCGTCGTCGAGGTCGTCGACGCGCTCCCGGAGGGATTCGACCTCGCGTTCGAGTTCCGCGACGCGGTTCGGGTCGGGGAGGTTCAGGAGGCGCTGGACGAGCACGTACCCGATGACGGCGAGCACGACCAGCGGCAGGAGGACGAGCACGAGGACGACGACCTCAGGGCCACCCGGCATCTGGAGCGGGATCGAGAGCGCGACCATGTTGGCAGGTTCGACGGGCGCCCTCAAGAAGGAGCGGGTCGGATTCTCAGGTCCAGTCGGCGAGCGACGACTGGAGACCCGACACCATGCTCGACTTCCGGCGGAGGCGGGCCGTGGAGACGGGGAGGTGCGGTTCGATCGCTTTCACCGCGGTCGCGAAGTCCTCGGCCTCGCCGGGTTCGTCGTCGAACGCGTTCCGGATGGACTCGCGGATCTGCCAGACGCCGACGGGCGCCCAGTAGTCGTCGCTGACCTCGCGCAGCACGAGGCACTTCGCTTGCCGGCCGCGCTCCACTAGATGCTCGAGGACGCCCAGGCGGGCGGCGTAGTACGCGCCGGCGGTCTCCTGGACGTATCCCGAACGACCCTCGAACCCCTCGCTGGCGGCACCCATCCAGACGTCGCCGTCGCCCTGGTTCCAGATGCTTCCCGGCGCCTTCATCTCCACGAGCTCGTACTCCCACGTGCCGGGTGCGAGCACCACCCAGTAGCGGTTCCCCATGAACTCGTTCTCGTGCACCTCAACCGAGTCGACGCTCTGCGTGTCGCGGAGTTGCCCGCGGAGGTACTGGCCGACGGTGTCGTCGACGGCCGTGATCGACCACCTGGTCGGAACGAGTCGTCGGTTCTCGCCGCGGCCGAGTGCGCCCGCCGAGAGGATGTTGTTGATCTCGTACACGTCGAACCCCCTGCGGTAGAGGTACGTCATCGCGCCCTCGGCCTGCCAGTCGTCGTCCTCCAGCGTCTTCTTCACGGGCCGGGGCACGTAGGGGTTCTCCGCGAGTTCCGCGCGATTCGCTCGCGCTCGCGGCCCGCGGGGTGCACTGATCTCGCCGCCGGAGAGGTCCAGCTCCGGCGTTCCGTCCAGTCCGATCTCGACGTCGACGGGGTCGCCCGCGATCGCGACCTCGCGCTGCGTGCCGAGGAACCCGCTCCAGGCGTCGTGCACGCTGTCCGAGTCCGCGAGCGACCCGGCGTCCCGGACGTCGGCGCGCCGGTTCGAGTTCAGGAGCGAACTCCGGCGCTGCACGACGTCGTCGATGCCGACCGCGCCGTACCAGGACGCGTCCGTCACCAGACTCTCCGGGTCGACGTCCCCCGCGACCGGCGACAGCAATCCCGTGGAGACGTCCGGGTACCCGGACCGGCCGACGAACACCGACGGCGACGTCGACCCGAACAGGTCCCCGCCCTGCACGCTCTCCTCGAACGCGCGCTCGAAGTCCTCCAGGTACTCCGTCACCTCGTAGGACTTCTCGCGAGCGAGCCGCCGCCGTCGAGCGTCCTCGTCGGGTTCCAGCCCGTCGATGTAGTCGTCCAACCGCATCACGTATCCGTACCGTCCCGTCCGGCAAGAACCTGACCCCTCGCCAGCCACCACGCGCATGCTCACGACTCTGAACCGCCCCACGCTCGACCCGGCTCCTCCTCGACGCGAACGTTCGACCACCGTCCGGCGCGCGGTGTCGCGGCGCGGTGAGCGACGGCGAACCGCGTCGCGTCGATACCGTGCGAGGGACGACCGCGAGTGCAACGAGCGGGAGTCGGCTGGGGAGGACGAGGCCACAGCGCGGTCGCGGAGTGGTGGCGCAGCCGTGGCATGGTGGCGCAATGCGGTTGCGGCGCGGAGCGGTGCGTTGCGGTTGCGGCGCGGAGCGGTGCTGTAGTCGACGAGCGCACCCACCGAGCGCGATCGCAGGGAGCGCTCGCCCTTTTTTCAGCAACGCTTTTTCAAGCGGGGGTGCCCGAAGCGCCCGAAGGCCGCGAGGGCACCCTCCGCAAAAAAAGGTTGCAGTGGGATTTAATAGGGGAACCCGTTTCGAGTGTGTGTATGCGCGTCGTGTTCGTCGCGTTGGAGACGGCTTTTCATCGAGCGTCGCCGGCGGCGTTGCGGGTGCGTGGGGTGGCGGAGCGGTTGGCCGGGCGTGGGCACGAGGTGACGGTGCTGTGCGGGAAGTGGTGGACGAGTGCGGACGAGTCCTGGGAGCACGAGCGGGTGCGGTACGAGGCGGTGGTGGAGAGCGTTGATGCGGAGCGGTCGTTCCGGTGGGGGTTGACGACGCGCGTGCCGCGGTTGCGGCCGGACGTGGTGCACGCGGCGGGGGTGCCGGCGGGGCAGGTGTCGGCGGCGAAGAAGGGCGCGCGGCTGGCGCGGGCGCCGCTGGTGACGGAGTGGTACGGGGACGTCGACGAGTACGGGCGAACGGAGCGGAAGGCGCTGGGGGCGGCCGACCGGGTGCTGGTGCCGTCGGAGCTCGTGGAGATGACTGTCCGGGAGCACGTCGACCTGCCGAGTAGTGCCGTGGAGGTGGTGCCCAACAGCGTGGACGTCGACCGGATTCGAAGCACGGAGCCGCGGCGCGTGGCGGACGTGGTGTACGCGCGCGAGTTGGACGCCGGCGCGAACCTCGAATCGCTCCTGCTGGCGCTCGCGGAGCTCCGGCAGACTGACTGGACGGCCGCCGTGATCGGGGACGGCCCGGAGCGGGAGGCGTACGAGCGGCAAGCGCGGGATCTGCGGATCGACGACCGCATCACGTGGCTCGGGGAGTGCACGCGCGACCAACGCGTCGCGACCTACCGGGGGGCGCACGTGTTCGCGCAGACCGCCGACGAGTGCCTGTTCCCGACGGAGTTCCTGTGGGCGCTGGCGAGTGGATGCGTCGGGATCGTCGAGTATCACGCGAACTCGAGCGCGCACGAGCTGGTCGAGCACTACCTGGAGCCCGGCGGGAACCGCGACCGCGGGTTCCGGACGACGAGCGAGCAGGAGCTCGCCGCCGCCATCCGGGACGCCGCGAACCTGGAGCGACTGGACTACGATCCGGCGTTCGACGAGTACGATCACGACGCGGTCCTCGAGGGGTACCTGCAGTGCTACCGGGACGAGATCGGGGCCGCGGGCCTGTTCTGACCGTTCGGGGCGTCGAGCGCGCCACGAATCCACCGACAGGATATAAACGAGGTGGCTCGTGATGTGGTATCGGGTCACTATCCCCGTCGGGAAGGCGGTCTTTGGGGCGGCAATCGACCATCCACCACCAAGTTACAAAATATTTACATATGTCTTGCGTACCATTAAGAGACTCCGCCCGCGCGTACACTGTATGCCAACGAACCGGGTTGAGGAACTCGAGGCCACCGTGGCGGAACTCGAGTCCACCGTTCGCGGCCTCACCGAGGAACTCGTAGAGACCAAAGAGCGCGTCCGCATCCTCGAAGCCGAACTCGACGCCGACCCCCAGTCCGTCGTCGACGACGCCGACCCGAACGTCGACCTGGGCAATCAAGAGAGCACCGCACAGACAACCGCTCGGGGCGACATCCCCGAGAACGAGGCGACCGACACCGAGATCGTCACGCCCGAGGCCGGCCCGGAGGACGTCGCGGAAGCGACGAAGCAAGCGGCCCAGGACGTAGTCGAAGGAGACAAGACCACCGAGGGCGAAGCGGGCGACGATTCGGGGGAATCCGACGCGGACGACGACATCATCGTCGCCTGAGTTCGGACTGCCTCGCGGTGGATTCGCACACAAGATGCACATCAAGGAACTCGTCCTCGAGAACTTCAAGAGCTTCGGGCGGAAGACCCGAATTCCCTTCTACGAGGACTTCACGGTCGTCACCGGCCCGAACGGCAGCGGCAAGTCGAACATCATCGACGCCGTCCTGTTCGCGCTCGGCCTCGCACGAACGCGAGGGATTCGCGCGGAGAAACTCACCGACCTCATCTACAATCCCGGGCACGCCGGCGGGGACGACGGCGGCGGCCCGAAGGAGGCGATCGTCGAGGTCGTGCTCGCGAACGACGACGGCAAGCTGACGCGAGCGCAAGTGGAGAACGCCGCCGGCAGCGAGGACGTCGGCGACGTCGACGAGATCTCCGTGAAGCGCCGCGTCAAGCAGACCGAGGAGAACTACTACTCGTACTACTACCTGAACGGTCGCTCCGTGAACCTCTCGGACATCCAGGACCTGCTCGCGCAGGCCGGGGTCGCGCCGGAGGGGTACAACGTCGTCATGCAGGGCGACGTGACGGAGATCATCAACATGACGCCGCACGCGCGCCGCGAGATCATCGACGAGATCGCGGGCGTCGCGGAGTTCGACGCGAAGAAGGCAGACGCCCTGGAGGAGTTGGAGACGGTCAAGGAGCGCATCGAGGAGGCGGAGATCCGCATCGACGACAAGCACGACCGCCTCGACCAGCTCGCCGACGAGCGCCGCGAGGCCCTTCGATACCGTCGGCTCCGCCGCGAGAAGGAGGAGTACGAGGGGTACCTGAAGGCCGCGGAGTTAGAGGAAAAGCGCGAGGCGCTCGACGACGTCCTCGATCGCATCGACGCGAAGCGCGACGAGCTCGCGGACCTGGAGCGCGAACTCGACGAGCGCCAGGGGAAGGTCATTCGGTTGGAGGACGACCTCGAGGAGTTGAACCGCGAGATCGAGCGGAAGGGCGAGGACGAGCAGCTGCAGATCAAGAGTGACATCAACGCCGTCCAGAACGACATCGAGCTCCTGGAGGAGAAGGTGTCCTCGAGCGAGGACGCGATCGAGTCCGCGGAGGCCGATCGCCGGCAGGCGTTCGTGCAGGTGGACAAGAAGCAGGAGGAGATCGAGGAGTTGGAGAGCGAGATCAAGGAGTACAAGGTCGAGAAGTCGTCGCTGATGGCGGACGTGCAGGAAAAGCGCGCGGCGCTCGCCGACCTGCAGGCGGAGATCGACGCGATCGACACGGAGTACGACGAACTGAAGACCGAGCTCCAGGACCGCAAGCGGGCGCTGGAGGCGGCGCGGGACGAGAAGAACGAGCTGCAGCGCGAGCAGGACCGGTTGCTGGACGAGGCGCGCCGTCGGTCGAACGAGATCGCCGAGGTCGAGGACGACGTCGAGGCCGCGGAAGCGGAGATTCCGGAGTTGGAGGCCGAGCGCGAGGACCTCGAGGCCGAACTGGAGAAGGCGCGCAAGAACGCGCTGTCGATCGAGGGCGTCGTGGACGACCTCAAGCGCGAGAAGCAGGAGGTCCAGGGGGACATCGAGGACGTGGAGGACGAGCTGCAGCGCAAGCAGCAGGAGTACGCCGAGCTGGAGGCGAACGCGGAGGCGTCCGGTGATTCGTCGTACGGCCGGTCGGTGACGACGATCCTGAACTCCGGGATCGACGGCGTGCACGGGACGGTCGCGCAGCTCGGGAGCGTCGGCGGCGAGTACGCGCAGGCGTGCGAGACCGCGGCTGGCGGGCGAATGGCGAACGTGGTCGTGGACGACGACGTCGTCGGTCAGCAGTGCATCGACCACCTGAAGTCGCGGAACGCGGGGCGTGCGACCTTCCTGCCGATGACGGACATGCACGACCGGTCGCTGTCGAGCCCCCCGGACCTGCCCGGTGTGGTGGACTTCGCGTACGACCTGCTGGAGTTCGACGACGAGTACACGGGGATCTTCAGTTACGTCGTCGGCGACACGCTCGTCGTCGAGGACCTGGAGACGGCGCGGGACCTCCAGGGCGACTATCGGCTGGTGACGCTGGACGGCGACCTCGTGGAGAAGTCCGGTGCGATGACGGGCGGGTCCTCCTCCGGGTCGCGGTACTCGTTCGCGAAGTCCGGCCGCGGGGAGCTCGAACGCGTCGCCCAGCAGATCACGGGCCTCCAGGAGCAGCGCGAGGAGTTGCGCGAGGAGCTACGCGACGTCGACGAGCGCCTGGACGACGCGCGCGACCGGAAGACGGAGGCGACGGACGCCGTCCGGGACGTGCAGAGCGACGTGAACGCGGTCGAGGATGAGATCGAGTCGACGCGCGAACGCGTCGAGCGCCTCGAGGATCGCAAGGAAGCGCTCGAGGCCGAGCGCGAGGACGTGGACGCGGAGATGCAGGAGATCGAGGCCGAGGTCGCCGAGAAGCAAGCGGAGATCGCGGGAATCGAGGACGACATCGCGGAGCTGGAGGGCGAGCTCGCGGATTCGCGCGTGCCGGAGCTCACGGCGGAGATGGAGGACGTCGAGGCGGAGATCGACGACCTGGAGGCGCGCGTGAGCGACATCGACGGGTCGCTGAACGATCTGACGTTGCAGAAGGAGTACGCGGAGGACGCGATCGAGGACCTGCACGACGACATCGAGGACGCACAGGAGCGCAAGGCCGAGCACGAGGAGAAGATTGCGGACCTCGAGGACGACATCGCGGAGAAGGAGGAGGTATTGGAGGCCAAGCGCCGGAAGGTCCTGGAGCTGGAGGACGAACTCGCGGAGTTGAAGGAGGAACGCGAGGAGATCCGGGAGGCGGCGAAGGCAGCGCGGCAGGCCCGGGACGAGCAGCAACAGCGGGTGGATGCGGTCGAGTCGAAGATCGACGGATTGACCGAAAAGCGCGACGACCTGGAGTGGGAGGTCGAGAGTCTCGAGGCCGAGGTCGGCGACTACGAGCCGGAGGACGTGCCGGATCACGACGCGGTCGTCGAGATGGTGGAGTGCTTCGAGGGGGACATGGAAGCGATGGAGCCCGTGAACCAGCTCGCGATCGACGAGTACGACGAGGTCAAGGACGCGCTGGAGGAGCTCCTGGCGGGCAAGGAGACGCTCGTCGCGGAGCGCGACGGCATCCGGGAGCGCATCGACTCGTACGAGGCCCAGAAGAAGCGGACGTTCATGGACGCGTACGAGGCGATCAACGAGCAGTTCACGGACATCTTCGAGCGGTTGTCGAACGGCACGGGCACGCTGCATCTGGAGGACGAGGCCGATCCGTTCGATGGCGGGTTGACGATGAAGGCGCAGCCGGGGGACAAACCGATTCAGCGGCTGGACGCGATGAGTGGCGGGGAGAAGTCACTGACCGCGCTGGCGTTCATCTTCGCGATCCAGCGGCACAACCCGGCGCCGTTCTACGCGCTCGACGAGATCGACGCGTTCCTCGACGCGGCGAACGCCGAGCGCGTCGGGGAGATGGTCGACGAGCTCGCGGGCACCGCGCAGTTCGTCGTCGTCAGTCATCGCTCCGCGATGCTCGATCGGTCCGAGCGCGCGATCGGCGTGACGATGCAGGACGACAACGTCTCCGCCGTCACGGGCATCGACCTCGCTGGTGGGGAGGAGGTGCCGGCCGATGACTAGGGAGAGCCCTGAGCGAAGCGACGGGGTCTCCAGGAGTCGAACGGGGAACGAAGTGACCCGTGAGACCACCGAGCGCGACGAACGGAGTGAGTCGGTCTCCGAGACGCGAGCTGGGAGCGCGACGCGCGACCCGCGAGCGAGGCGGACCGACGGTGGGCGCGTGGTGCTGCCGGACGGCGGCGAGGATCCGGCGTCGATGCTCGACATCACGGGACACGAGGACCGTGACCCGCCTGGCGAGGACGGTTCGCCGTTCGGCGATGACGACGACGCCGCAGACGGGGGTGCGAACGCGGACGGGGACGCGAACGCGGACCCGGGCGACGCCGAGGCGTCCCCGGACGGCGGGACGGCCGCGACGGGTGGGCGTGACGACGATCCGTACCCGGACGCGGCCGCGGTGGCGGACGAGACGATGGAGGCGGTGCTGCCGGACGAGGACGCGGTCGCAGAGGGCGAGGAGGGGGAGGTCGAGCCCGTGGAGGTGCTGGTGACGCTGGCGGAGAACGGCGAGATCGACCCGTGGGACATCGACGTGGTGACCGTGACCGACAAGTTCCTGGACGCGCTCGACGATGCGGACCTGCGGGCGTCGGGGCGGGCGCTGTTCTACGCGAGCGTGCTGGTGCGGATGAAGGGCGACGAGCTCCTGCACGGGAGCGACGAGGAGGACGAGGAGGAGCTCGCGCCGTGGGAGCGGCCGTTCGCGGACGACCCCGCGGGTGGCGTCGAGGGCGGTGCGGGCGCGGACGGGTTCGATCCGGTGGCCGCGCTGGAGGACGAGATGGAGCGACGGCTGGACCGCAAGCACGCGCGGGGGACGCCGGAGACGCTTGACGAACTCGTGCGCGAGCTGCGGGAGGCCGAGCGGGGGTCGTGGTGGAAGCGCCGGCGCGAGTACGACACGAGCGACTCGCCGTCGGGGTACGGGCGCGGCGAGCAGACGCTCGACTACCGGTCGGCGGACGACTTCCGCGTGGACGAGGAGCCGACGGAGGCGGACGTGACGGGGACGACCCACGAGGAGGACATCGAGACCGTCATCGAGGACGTCGAGGCGTCGCTGCGCGAGCAGTACGACGCGGGCCGGGACGAGGTGCTGTTCCGGGAGGTCGCGGCGGCGTACGGGTCGCGCGTGCAGACGTTCCTCGCGGTGCTGTTCATGAGTCACCGCGGGACGGTGCGCCTCCAGCAGGACGAGCTGTTCGGTGACCTGTGGGTGCAGGACCCGACCGCGGCGACCGTGGGCGAGAGCGCGACCGCGGACTGACCGGGGCTTCGTCGGCGGCTTTCTCCGGTGCTTCGACCGACTGGAGGTTGACGAGCCAGCCCCACTCGGTTGGTACGTCAAATCATGGCATGACTTTTGGTCGTGGGAATCGAATCTCGCGTCCATGTCCCGAAGCAATGGGGGGTCGTCGCTCATCGACCGACTGAACTCCCGGTACGAGGGGACCGACCTCGTGTGCCCGGAGTGCGGGTACGAGGACGACGACGGCAGCTGGCGAGCCAGCACCAACGGCCGCCGCATCGACTACCGGCACCTCTGTCCGAGCTGCGGGAACCACCGCACCCGCACCGTCACGCTCGGCGAGTGACAGCACGGACCGCGTCGTCCACGACGAAGCGGCGCTCGCCCGTCCAGACGGCGTGCGTGACTCAACCGCTGCAGGGGACTTGCGGCTGCCACGGGACGCCCGTCGCGAGCTACTGCGTGCCGTCTGCGGTCTCGGCCGACCCGCAAGTGCCGCAGTCCCGCCGACGCTGCCAGTAGAGGAGGCCCGCGAACAGGACGACGCTCGCCACGCCGAGGTACGGCCGGAGCGGATCGAAGTGCGTCATGAGCGCCGACGAGCTGAACAGCGCGAGCAGGACGGCGTTACAGATCGGACAGCCGAACGCGAGGAACCCGGCGACGACGCTGCCGGCCGCGTACCCGTCGCCGATTGGCTCGGCGACGCGCGAACGCTGGTAGACGAACGCGCCGGCGAACGCGGCCGTCGCGACGAGGAACGCGTAGTCCGCGACCGTCGTGTCCACCATCCGGACGTACACCGGGTTCGGGACGAGTCCCGTCACCGTCCCGAACAGGACGAACGCGCCGACGGCGACCGCGACGCTACGCCGCACGGCACCACTGGGGACCCACGAGGAGCGAGGCGGTGTCGACATCGGACTGGCGTCAGAGGTACTCGCCGGCGAGCAGTTCGACGCGCTCGCGCGTCTCGTCCGGGATGGCCTCGGTGGGCGTGTTCACGGTGCCTTCGAGTGCGGTCCAGGCGTCGCTCTCGAAGTCCTCGGGCATCGTCCGCACGGCCTCCTCGACGACGGCGTTGATGGACTCTTGGTTCGCTTCGGCGTTCTCCAGGACCTCCTGGAGCGTTACTTCGCTGTCGGCCTTCCAGACGTCGTAGTCCGTGACGCCAGTCACCGTCGCGTACGCCAGTTCGGCCTCCCGGGCGAGTTTCGCTTCGGGGATCGCGGTCATGCCGACGACGTCCCAGCCCTGCTCGCGGTAGAACTCGCTCTCCGCGCGCGTCGAGTACTGCGGCCCCTCGATGCAGACGTACGTCCCGTCCTCCTCGACGTCCGCGTCGTGGTCCGCCGACCGCGCGGCCGCGGCGAGGTGGGACTTGAGCGCTGGGTCGTAGGGGTCAGCGAACCCCATGTGGACGACCATGCCGTCCCCGAAGAACGTGTGCTCGCGCCGGCTCGTCCGATCGAAGATCTGGTCGGGGACGAGCAGCGAGCGCGGCGGCAGGTCCTCGCGGAGGCTCCCGACCGCGTTCGTGGAGATGACGCGATCCACGCCCGCGTCCTTCAGCGCGTAGATGTTGGCCTTGTACGGCGCGTTCGTCGGCGTGTGCTGGTGGTCGGGGCCGTGCCGCGGCAGGAACGCGACCTCCTTCCCGTGCAGCTTGCCGACGGTGAGGTCGTCGCTCGGTTCGCCGAACGGCGTGGTCACGCTCCGCTGCTCGACGTCCGCCAGCGGGAGCGCCTCGTAGATACCGCTGCCGCCGATGATGCCGATAGTCATAGGACCGTCTTTCGCCGCCGCTGGTTTAAGGACGACGAGTCGCGGTCGCGGTCACTCCGCGAGCGCCCACGATCCGGGGCCGGCGTCGTCGACGACGCCGCGGCGCTCCATCTCAGTCAGCACCTCGCCGAGCCGGTTGGGTTGCGCGATCTCCATCTGGATGCGTTCGACGTCGTGGTACTCCGCGAGGTAGTGCCGGAGGTCCGCCTTCGAGAACGACGACTCGGGCGCGCGCTCCATCACGCCCGAGACGACGTCGATCATGTCCTCGATGAAGTTCCACGGGTACACCATCCACGCCCACTCCTCCAGGTTCTCGCCGACGTAATCCGGCTCGAAGTCGCTCGTGTCGAGCAACTGCAGGGTCGCGGTCCGCACCTCGCCCGGATCGCGCTCCTCGACGTACTCCTCCGCGCGCCGGATCGACCCGCCCGTGTCCGCGATGTCGTCGATGATCAACACGTCCTTCCCCTCGACCGACCCCTCCGGCATCGGGTACCGAACCTGCGGCTCGTCGGCCTTCTGCGCGGTGCCGACGTAGTGCTCCATCTTCAGGCTCGTCAGGTCGTCCAGCCCGACGAAGTCACAGATGCACCGCCCCGCGAACCAGCCACCCCGCGCCAGCGCGACCACCACGTCCGGCTCGAAGTCGTCCCGCTTCACGTCGTTCGAGACGTCCCGGCACAGCGAGTAGATGTACTCCCAGTTCGTGATGGTGCACTTGAAGTCGTCCGGAAGGTCGCTCATGACGCGGACTCGGCCGCGTCCACACTTAACGGTTTACCCCCACGTCGAACGCGCCAGTTCGACCCGAAACGGCGACCTCACAGTCGCCGCATGCTCGTCGAGTCGATTGCACGAAACGGCGACCTCGCGGTCGCCGTACGCTCGATGAGTCGGCCACGGGAAACGGCGACCATGTGGTCGCCGTACGCTCGATGAGTCAGTTCACTCCAGGTTCGTCAGCGCGCCGTCGGCGAGCCCGCGGGTGTCGTCGAGGTCGACGTCCGCCCACGTCTCGACGTCGTACGTCACGTCCAGGAGCCCCTGGAGGGCGTCCGCGTCGCCCGCCGCGGCCGCCTGCTCGACGCCGGCGCGGAGCTGCTGGCGGACGCGGACGGCGAGCGCGTCCCGGTTCACGTCCCGCGGGTCGACGTCGAGGATGTGCGGGAGGTCCTCCGCCCCCTCGGGTTCGGTCGGCCACGCTCGCGGCCCGGGGACGTACGCGGCGTCGTCACCGTCGAGACCGGGGACGACTCGCGGGACGGCGTCGGGTTCGACGCGGACGACGTGGAAGGAGTCGGTGGCGTCGTCGACGCGCGCGGCGAGCGCGTCGTCGTCGACGTCCCGACCCACGCGGAACGCGGCCTCGTTCACCGCTCGCCGGAACTCCGCCTCGGTGAGTGCACCGAAGAGTTCGAGGACGCCCGCGAGCTCGTCGGGCGAGAACACCTCGGGGTCGCCGGGGCCAGTGGCGTCGCTGTCGGTCACGTCCGACGAGTGCGTGCGCGACGGCAAAACCGTTCGGGCGTCGCCGCCACGCCACCGGTCCGGCTCGGGTCGCGGCGCTCAGTCCGTGACGCGATCGATGCCGCGGTAGCTCGCGTCCAGCACGGTCTCGGGGTGCAGGTCGACGTCCCGCCACGCCGGCAGGCGGTCGTCGCGGTCGGGCGCGCGCACCGCGGGCGCGTACGCTTCGACCTGCTCGCGCTCGCCGGCGGCGTCGTACGCGAAGTCGTTGAACGCCGCGTCCGCCACGTACTGGTCGACGAGCGCGTCCGCGCCGTCTCGGTACGCGTCCCGGAGCGCGTCGTGGTCGACGGGGACGTCGTGGTCCGCGAGCGCGTTGAACAGCGCCCGCCCCACCTGCTCGCTCATGTCCGACAGGCCCGTGGGGCCGGAGACGGCGCGGTGGTCGTGCTCGTGCCGACCGAGGTCCACTTGCGCGGACCGCTCGAACCCGGCGTGCGCGTAGGCGTCCGCGAGCGTCCCGATCTCGAGCCCGAACGCGCGCTGCGCGCGCACCTCGCGGGCGAGGTCCGCCGTCATCGCGAACTCGCCGGCGAGCGCGTACCGGAACGCGTCCAGGTAGTCGACGAACGCGTGGTCGGTCGCGTCGTCGAGCGCACGCACGAGCGGCCGCACGAACAGCCGGAACAGCCGCCCGTACAGCTGGTCGTTCTCCACTCGCGCGTAGTACCCCTTCGAGAACGCGTACTCGCCGCCGAGTGGCGCGAGCAACTTCGGGACGTGCCGGTCGCCGTAGGTCTTCGCGTCCGCGTCGTGACACACGACGAACGCCGCGAGTTCGGCCGCGTGCCCCAGCGCCAGCCAGACGTCCCGGCCCTTCCCGGCGGTCCCGCCGAGACCGTGGTCGTCCAGGACGTCGTCCACTTCCTCGCAGGAACACCACAGCAGGTCGACGTCGAGGTCGAACGAATCCAGCCAGTCCCGGAACTCCCCGACGTGTCCGGGCGAGGCCGACAGCGGCACCACGACCGTCGCGGGGTCGACGGCCTCGAGCGCCGATAGCGTGCGCTCGGCTGCGAGCCCGGCGTACTCGCGTTCGGTCATCGGCACCACGACCGCGGCGCGCTCGACCGGCGCGACCGGGTTCGCGTTCCCGTAGTCGTGGAGGGTCGTCACGCGCTCCTGCACGTACTCCATCACGCGACACTGCGGCCTGCAGTTGTATAATCGGCGCGATGCCCGAACCCGGGACGCGCACGCTCACGGGCCAGTCCGTCAGCTGACGGCCCGGGCCTTCGTCGGCAGTCGCCCGACGCCGTGGAGTGCGACGAGGACGACGACGAGACCGGCGACGAGGGCGGCGTACCCCTGGAACGCGACCGTGAACGCCACGTCGAGGTCGCGCAGCGTGCCGAGGGCGACGCTCCCCGTGGACTGCACGAGCATCATCGTTCCCGAGTACAGCGCGTACGCGCTCCCGCGGTGCTGGTCGGGGAGCGCGTCGAGCAGGTAGATGTCCATCGCGGGGAACAGCGAGTGGATGACGTACCCGAGCAGGAGCGACACGGCGGCGATCGCGTACAGCCCGGTGACGACCGTGAGCGCGCCCAGGAGTGCGGCGAACGTGCCGAGGACGACGAGGATGACGGGGACGTGCGGGACGCGGTCCATGAGGCGGCCGGTGAGCCAGAACGCGGGAACGCCGGCGGCGAAGATGCCCGTCAGGAGCACGCGGCCCGTGGGGCGGGCGACGCCCTTGACGGTTTCGAGGTACTGGACGTAGAAGTTGAACACGCCGTTCCACACGAACCCCGTGAATCCGAGGAAGACGACGCCGGCGACGACGAGCGGCCACTGCGCGCGGGCGGCGGCGAGCAGGTCGCGGTCCTGCGAGCCGGCGTCGGGCAGGTCCGCGCGCCGGGAGACGAGGTAGAAGACGACGGTGGTGGTGGCGGCGAGGACGGCGATGCCGGCGAACACGAGCCGCCAGCGCGCGAACGGGACGACGAGCCACGTCGCGGCGAGGACGACGCCGACGAACAGGGGCGCGGCGACGGCCGCGACCTGGCTCGCGGTGCCGTGGATGCCGAGCGCGCGCCCGACGCGGTCGGGGAACAGCTCGCTCACGAGGGGGTTCGCGGAGATGAAGTACGCACCGCTGGCGAGCCCCATGAGGAGCGAGCCGACGTACACGGAGTTCAGGGACCACGCGAACGTCGTGAACGTCGCGGCGGTCGTGAGCACCATTCCGGTGCCGAGGATGACGCGATGCCGGGGAACGCGCGTGAGCACCCACCCGGTCGGGATGCGCGGGAGGGCGCTTCCGAGCCAGACGAGCGTCGCGATGAGGCCGACCTTCCCCTGGGAGGTGACG
>Ga0207756_100346_pt1 | contig 17990 bp, 15 predicted proteins | sample A23M1SouthBayCA_FD_187748 | JGI IMG/M metagenome (GOLD analysis project Ga0207756, IMG submission 187748) | Aerobic enrichment media microbial communities from Eden Landing Ponds, California, USA - A23 M1 (3) (SPAdes) | ecosystem: Environmental > Aquatic > Marine > Unclassified | place...
CCGTACGCGGCGTGGAAATAAAAACGGCCAGTTTCCCGATGCCGACGGAAAGCCCGTGACGGCGCGGTCGCGCGTTCAGATGGCGGCCGAGAGGACGAACACGAACGCGCCGAAGAGTGCGCCGATGGCGACGACGGTCCGGGGGTCGATGCGGATTGCGTTGCGGTCCTCGGCGTCGAAGTACCGGACGAGGCCCGCACTGGACATCAGGCCGCCGGAGTTCTGACCACTGCTCATAGGCGACAGTCCGCGCCGCGCACCACTAAACCTTTCGACCCTCGAATCCCGGCTCGCGCCGCGCCGTCAGGACCGCGTAACGGACGCTTACCGGGGATCGAGCCGGTGCGTTCGGGTCGGTCGGGTGACCCGTCTACCCGCCAACCAAACCCTTAACCGGACCGGTGGGCAAGTGCTCGTTGATACCATGACGGTTACGCTCAAGGATTTCTACGCCGACTGGTGTGGCCCCTGCAAGACCCAGGACCCCATCCTGGACGAGCTCGAGGAGGACTGGGAGGGCCGCTTCCAGGTCGAGAAGGTGAACGTCGACGAGGAGCAGGACGTCGCGAACGAGTACCAGGTGCGATCCCTGCCGACGCTCGTCGTCGAGAACGACGACGGTATCGTCGAGCGGTTCGTCGGGGTCACGCAGCGCGAGGACCTCGAGGACGCGCTCGAACAGGCCGGCGCCTGACCGACGCACTCGCCTTCTCAGCGGCCCGGTGATCGTCGCGGGGACCTCGATCCGGACACCGACGGGTGCGACCCGTTCGAGCCCGGTCGTCAGCGACCGCCACCGCCGGTCGCCGGCGACCGCTACTGGAACTTGACGCCGACGTCGTGCATGCCGTCGTTGTGGCGAGCGATGTTGATGACGAGTGGCGTCACCGATTCGACCTCGGAGGCGTTCGCGATCGGGCCGGCGTCCAGCGGTCGGAGCCCCTCGATGGCGGCGGCGAGTCGGGAGACGATGTCCTTCGCGTCGGAGTCGTCGCCGACGAGGAGGGTGTCGAGGTCGAGTTCGACGTCGAGGTTCGCGAGGCGGTCCGCGCTGAGGTTGTGGAACGCGCCGACGACGCTGACGGCGTCGGGGGCGGCGCGCTGGGCGAGTGCGGTGACGCTCCCCGCGCTCGGCGCGTGGTAGTGCATGCCGTCCTCGTCGCCTTTCATGCCGACGGCGGGCGACACGAGCACGGTGTCGTCGTCGAGGCGGTCGGCGACGGCGTCGACGGTGTCGCCGACGTGGTACGGCGGGACGGCGAGTACGACGACGTCCGCGCGGTCGGCCGCCATCGCGTTCTCGAACCCCTTCACGGTGACGTCGCGGTCGCGCGAGTCGAGTTCGACCTCGTACTCCTCGGCTTTCGCCCGTGCCTTCTCCGGGTCCCGCGACCCGATGAGGACCTCGTGGTCGGTGTCGTACGCCCAGCGGAGCGCGAGCCCTTGCCCGATGTCGCCGGTGCCGCCGAGTAGTGCGATTCGCATGCCCGAACGTGCGCCCGGAGGGCGATTAAGCGTTTGGACCGCGGGGCCGCGGTCGACGGGACCCCGTCGACGCGATCGGTGCGCTCGCCGCCGGACCGTCGTCGCTATCTCTCGGTAGATGACACCTACGGTACTAGTTTATGCTGGTAGGAGGCGTGTACCTGGCATGGAAGGCCAGCGAAGCGAGGCGGTGCGCGTGCTGCACGTCGACGACGACGATCGGATCCTGGAGCTCGTGGCGACGCGACTGGAGCGCGAGTTCGATCGTCTGGACGTGGCGACGACGACGACGGTCGACGACGCGATCGACGCGCTCGAGAGCGGCGTCGACTGCATCGTCACCGACTACCGGATGCCCGGCGACGACGGGCTCGCGCTCCTGAAGCGCATCCGTATCGCGGACCCGCACGTGCCGGTCATCTTCTTCACGGGGCACGGGAGCGAGGAGATCGCCGCGGACGCGATCACCGCGGGCGTCACGGACTACCTCGAGAAGGGCGGTGACGCGAGCACGATCGCGCTCCTGGGCAACCGCGTGCTGTCGCTCGTCGACCGGCGGCGCGCGGAGGAGGCCGCGCGCGAGGCGGATCGGCGCGTTCGCGAGGTGTACGAACGCATCAACGAGGCGTTCGTCGGGCTCGGTCCCGACTGGGAGGTCGCGTACGTGAACGAGCACGCGGCGGACCTGCTCTCCGTCGACGCGGACGACGTCGTCGGCGAGGAGACGTGGGTCGCGCTCCCCGCGCTCGACGGCGAGTTCCGCACGCACGTCGAAGCGTCCCGCGCGGACCAGGAACCGGTGACGTTCGAGTTCGAGCACCCCGAAGAGGACCGCTGGTTCGACGTCGCCGCGTACCCGAGCGAGGACGGCGTGTCCGTGTTCCTCGCGGACGTCACTGACGAGCACGCCGCCAAGGAAGCGGTCACGACGCTCTCCCGGGAGCTCGACACCGCGAGGAGCCAGTTCCGCGAGCTCCGGTCGCGGCTCGCACGACCACCACGCCAGTTCTGAGCGGGCCTCGCCAGTTCCGAGCCGACCGACTGCTGCGGGCGGAATCGTGGTCAGGGGTCGTTCTGGCGGTAGTACGCGTCACGGTCGTACCAGTCGCGAGCGTCGGCGACGGCGCTGCCGGCGGTCGAGCCGGCGTAGAGTGCGACGAGCGCGGCGACGAGGACGGTCCAGGCGGGCAGGAGTGGGATGGCGTCGACGAGGCCCTGTCCGGCGCCGAAGATCGCGCCGAACACGGTGATCTCGACCGTCCAGCGCCGCCCCTCGACGGGGACGCGGAAGCGGTCGTAGCCGTCGAGCAGCAGCCACGCGGTCGCGGTCGCGCCGATGACGGTGGCGGCGACAGCGATCGGGAGGAGGCCGTCGGCGGTCGTGGCGTCGGGGGCGAGGAGGACGATCGCGACGAACGCGACGAACGCGGTGGCCGCGAGCGTGACGAGCGCGCCGAGCGCGCGGTCGATGCGTGGGACGGGCGCGACGGTGGAGTCGAAACGCACGGCGCGTGCTTCGAGCGTGATCGCCCTCAGACTTTCTCCGCGTCGCGGTCAGTCCGCGAGGACGTCGGGGAGGTCGTTCACCGAGTCGAGGACGAGGGTCGCGCCCGCGTCCTCGTACTTCCGTCGTCCCTCGTCGCCCGTGAGTCCGCCAGTGAGGACGCCGATCCCGTAGTAGTCCCGCGCGCGGTCCGCGTCCGCGGCGTTCACCGCCGTGCGAACGTCGTCGAGCGTGTCGCCGACGAACGCCACGGCGTCCGCGGCGAAGCGCTCGGCGAGCGTCGTGAGCGCGTACGGGTGCGGTTTCCCCTCGTCCCAGTCGTCCATCGTGAACCGCTGGTCGCCCGGCAGGTCGAGGCCCACGCGCTTGAGCGCGATCTCGGCCTCCGCCGCCGGCCGGCCGGTGACGACGCCGACGTCGAACCGCCGCGTCAGCGCCGCGATCGTCGCCGACGTCGCGATCACGGGTTCGTCGTGAATGAATCCCTCGCCGGCGACCTCGGGGTCGGGTTCCGCGTCCTCGATACCGCGGTAGAGGTCGGCGCCGAGGTACAGCTGCTGGAAGACGTCCCGCAGTCGCTCGCGATCCCAGTCCTGGCGCACGCGCTCGGTCGCGTTCCCGCCCAGTTCCGCGCGAACCACCCGCTCGGCGGCGTCCACGCCACCGCCCGCCTCGGCGATCCGATCCGTGTACGCGTCCATCGACAGCCCCAGTCCCTCGCCCTGCGCGAGCACGAACAGCGCCGCCGCGTCCGTCAGCTCCCAGTCGTTGTTGAACCCGCCGGCGTCCTTGAACAGCTGGACGTCGTCCTTCCGGATCGTCCGCCCGTACACCGTCTCGATGCTCTCGACGATCGCGCGCCGGTACGAGTCCGCGACGTCCACCAGCACGCCGTCCACGTCCAGCACGACCGCGTCAACGTCCATGCCCGAGGTGAGGCGGGCCGAACCCAAGAGCGTCCCGACTCCGAACCAGCGACCTGGCAACACTGAACCGGCGGCCCGGAAACCGCCGGACGCCTGCAGAGTCAGTCTCCCGGAGCCGGCGGCTCGGAGGCCTCGAACCGGCGACCTGGCGGTCGCCGGACGCTCGCGTGACCAGTTCCGCCGGATGCTTGTGCGACCAGTTCCGCGCCCCTTTTGCCCGTCCGTGGCGACGCTGGCGGTATGGAGGTCACGGAGGGCGCGGTGACGGTCGAGGTGCCCGAGCAGGAGGGGGAGGGGAAGACCGAGGCGGTGTTCTTCAATCCCGTGCAGGAGCTGAATCGCGACCTGACCGTCGCGGTGCTGGACGCGTACCGCGACCGGGAGCCGCGCGCGGAGACGTACCTGGACGCGATGACCGCGACCGGCGTCCGCGGCGCGAGGGCGGCCGCGCAGGGGTGGGACGTGACGTGCGCTGACGTCGACCCCGAAGCGGTCGCGCTCGCCCAGGAGAACCTCGACCGGAACGACCTCGCCGGGCGCGTCGTCGAGCGGGACGTGAACGCGCTGCTGTGGGACGACTACTTCGACGTCGTCGACGTCGACCCCTTCGGGTCGCCGATGCCGTTCGCGGACGCGGCGTTCGCGAACACCAGGGACCTCGTCTGCGTCACCGCGACCGACACCGCGCCGCTGTGTGGCGCGCACTTCGACTCCGGCGTGCGCTCGTACAGCGCGACGCCGCGGAACACGGACTTCCACGCCGAGATGGGCGTGCGAATCCTGCTGGGGGCGCTCGCGCGCACCGCGGGCCGGTTCGACGTCGGCGTCGACCCCGTGTTCACGCACGCGACCAGTCACTACGTCCGCACGTACCTGGACTGCTCGCACAGCGCGACAGCGTCCAACGCGAGCGTGCAGGACGCACAGGGCCACCTGTACCACTGCGAGGACTGCCTGTACCGCGAGGCCGACCGCGGCCTCGTCGCGCACCCGCCCGATAGCTGTCCGCGCTGCGAGAGCGACCGCATTTCGGCCGCTGGCCCGCTCTGGCTGGACGCGTACGTCGACCGCGAGTTCGCCGCGGCCGTCCGCGAGCGCGTCACGGACGACATGGGGACCGCCGACGACGCCCGCGACCTCTGCGCGACGCTGGAAGGCGAGCTCGACGAGCCGAGTCACTACGACCAGCACCGCCTCTGCAAGCAGTGGGGGATCGGCGCTCCCGCGATGGACGCCTTTCTGGACGCCGTCCGGGACGCCGGCCACGACGCCTCGCCCGCGCACTACGGCGGCACGACGTTCAAGACCACCGCCAGCATCGACGCGATGGAAGCGGCCGCGAGCGACCTCGCACCCTGACGGCGAGCGCCGGGCGCGAGTCGGCGAACTCGATGCCGAGCGGGCGGACGCTTTTTGTCGTCCTCGTCGAACGGTAGGGCGTGCTCGAGGTTTCACGCATCCGTCGGACCGTCGACGTCGGGCGAGCGACGGTCTCGCTCGCGCGGAGCGAGCAGATCACGTTCCTCGCCGCGGCGATCGCGTACTACGCGTTCGCCTCGGTCGTTCCACTGGTCGTCCTGTCGGCGGTGCTCGCCAGCGTCGTCGGCGGGGAGGCGCTCGCGACCGACCTCGTCGAGTTCCTCGGCTCCACGCTCACGCCCGCGAGCCAGGACGTCCTGCTGTCGACGCTCACCACGACCACTGGCCGCGGGTCCGCGACCCTCATCGGCGTGGTCGCGCTCGCGTGGAGTTCCCTGAAGGTGTTCCGCGCGCTCGACACCGCGTTCTCGCTCGTGTACGGCGACGAGGAGACGCCGGGGTTCATCGATGCGGTCGTGGACGGCGTGGTCGCGTTCGGCGCGGTCGCGCTCGCGATCGGCGCGAGCGTCGGCGTCGTCGCGACGCTCACGTTCGTCGAGGCGCCCTTCCTCGCCGAGCTCGGGTTCCTGCTGGAGGTGTTCGTGCTCGCCGCGGCGTTCTACCCGCTGTACTACCTGTTCCCGGGCGTCGAGATCGAGTACCGCGAGGCCCTCCCCGGAGCGGTGCTGGCCGCGCTCGGGTGGACGACGCTCTCCGGGTTGTTCCGGCTGTACGCCGAGAACGCGGCGACCCTCGCGGTCTGGGGCGTCCTCGGCGCGGCGCTCGTCATCGTCACGTGGCTGTACGTCGGGTCGCTGCTCCTGCTCGTCGGCGCGACCGTCAACGCGGTGCTCGCGAACAGACCGCTCCCGGCGGTCGGATCGGACGACGCCGCGACCGTCGACCGGCACCTTCAAAGTGCGGGCTTGCGACACACCGAACCAGCAATGGGCGACGACGACCGCGACGGTGACGCGACCGACGAGCGGCGGGACGTCGTCGACGACGCCGACGATGCTGGCGCCGACGACGCTGGCGCGGGCGAACCCGGTGCCGGCGGTGGGGGCGACGAACCGGACGCCGAGGCGCTGCGTGCGGAGGTCGAGGAGCTCCGCGAGCAACTGGAGGCGTTCGAGGACGACGTCCAGGACCGCACGCTGCACCGGGACGACGTCGAGCGCGACCTGAAGCGGTACGTGCGGCGGCGCGTGCGCCGCGGGAAGGCCAGGGGGTGGGGGCCGTACCTCGTCCTCCTGTACGGCACCGTGATGACCCTGGGCGCGTTCTACACCCCCTTCCTGACGGGCGGGTGGGCGATCTTCGCGATGCTCGTCGTCTGGCTGTCGACGCTCGGCCTGTACGCGCTCATGCTGCTCGTGGGCGTGGGCGTGAACGCGATCTCGGTGCCGGGGCGCGTCCGCGACGCCGTCCAGGAGTGGCGGTCGTGAGTCGGAGCGTCGGCGTCGCGGAGTTCCTCTCCGGGCTCGTTCCGCCGGAAGCACTCCCGCTCGTGCTGCTGGCGACGATGCTCGCGGAGGCCCCGATCGTGATCGCGATCGTCCTCGGCCGGTACTGGTTCCGGGAGCGCGCGGCCGGGATGCGGCTCGCGATCGTCGTGGCCACGGCGTTCGCGCTGATGCTCGCGCTCAAGCACGAGTTCGCACTCGCGCGGCCGCCGGCGGCGCTGCGAGCGCCCGTCGAGGCCGTGCCGGTGCCGTTCGACGAGCTCTACCGGGACCTGCTCGACACCGACGAGTCCGGGTTCCCGAGCGGGCACACCACGATCGCGGCCGCCGCGTTCGGTGGCGCGGCGCTGGACGCCGAGAATCGCCGGCGGTGGCTCGGGGTCGCGGTCGTCCTCGTCGCGCTCGCGGGCGGCTCCCGGCTGTTCCTCGGCGTGCACTACCTCGCGGACGTCGCCGGCGGCATCGCGCTCGCCGCGGGCGTGATCGCCGCAGCGCACCTCGCCGACCGGTGGCTGGGCGCCCCGAAGGGCTCGCTCGCGGTCGGGAGCGCCGGCGCGCTCCTGTCGGTCGCCGTCCTGCCGGGGTCGACGGAGGTGGTCGCGGCCGCGGGCGTCGTCGTCGGCGTCGGCCTGATGTGGGCGAGCGTCGACCTCCCCGAGGACCCCTGGACGCCCTCCGTCGACACCGCCGAGCGCGCGCTCGGCGCCGTCGGCGTCGCCGCCGTCGCCGCCACCCCCATCCTGTTCGTGGGCGCGAACCCCGTGCTCGCGTTCGTCGTCTCCACCGTCGGGACGAGCGCCGTCGTCGTCGCGCCGGCGTTCGACGACCTCGACTGACTCCGCCCGCGGACGCGGGAGGCCGCGAGTGCGGTCCGCGCGCGACCGCCGCGCCCGCGCCGTGGTGCCGCTACCCAAACGACGATGGCGGTGGCTGGCGCGAGTGGGGACATGAGCGCGTACGACGACCTCCTCGACCGCTATCGACGATACGCGAACCTCGGGAACGCCGCGATGCTCCTGAACTGGGACCAGCAGGTGACGATGCCCGACGGCGGCGCGCCGGCGCGCGCCCAGCAGTCCGCGGCGCTGTCCGCGGTCCGCCACGAACAGTTCACGGCCGACGAGACCGAGCGACTCCTCGACGCCGTCGCGGCGGACGACCTCGACGACGCGGAGGCGGCGGTCGTCCGCGAAGTGCGTCGCGAGTACGAGCGCAACGCCGACGTCCCGACCGAGCTCGTCGACGACCTGACGCAGCTCCAGAGCGAGGCCCAGGAGACGTGGCAGGCCGCCAAGCGCGAGGACGACTTCGAGGCGTTCGCGCCCTCGCTCGTCGAGCTCAGGGACCTGCACCGCGAGCGCGCGAGTCACATCGACCCCGGCAAGCCCGCGTACGAGGTCATGTTCGAGGACGGGGAACCGTACCTGCCCCTGGAGCGCGTCGAGTCCGTGTTCGACGAGCTCCGCGAGGGCCTCGTGCCGCTCATCGAGGACATCCGCGAGAGCGACGCCGCGGTCGCGTGGCCGTTCGAGGGCGAGTACGACGCGGAGACCCAAGAGGCGCTGTCGCGGGACGTGCTGGACTTCCTCGGGTACGACTGGAATCGCGGTCGGCTCGACACGGCGCCGCACCCGTTCATGTCCGGAACGCAGTACGACGCCCGCATCACCACGCGCTACCGGGACGACGACCCGCTGGATGCGCTGACCGCGACCGTGCACGAGTTCGGGCACGCGACCTACCAGCTCGGGCTGCGCGACGACGCGTACGCCACCCCGCTGGGGGAACCGCGGTCCTCGGGCGTGCACGAGTCCCAGAGCCGGTTCTACGAGAACCACGTCGGGCGAACGAAACCGTTCTGGCAGGCGAACCGCGACCGGTTCGTCGAGCACTTCCCGCGCCACGACGACGTCTCCGCGCGCGAACTCTGGGAGGCCGCGAACAAGGTCCACCCGGACAACCTGATCCGGGTGGAGGCGGACGAACTCACCTACCACATGCACATCATCCTGCGCTGCGAGATCGACCGCGCGTTCGTCGAGGGCGACCTCGGGGTCGACGAGATCCCGCGCGCGTGGGACGAGAAGATGGACGAGTACCTCGGCGTCACGCCCGACACGGATCGCGAGGGCTGCCTGCAGGACGTCCACTGGAGCTACGGGTTCGCCGGCTTCCAGAACTACACCGTCGGGAGCGTGCTCGCCGCCCAGCTCGATCACGCGATGCGCGAGGACCTGCTCGTCGACGCGCTCGTCCGCGACGGCGACCTCGAACCGATCCACGACTGGCTCGAAGAACGCGTGCACCGCCACGGCCGCCGGTACACCACGCCGGAACTGATCGAGGAAGCCACCGGCGAACCGCTCACCGCCGAGTACTTCCTCGACTACGTCACCGAGAAGTACACCGACCTCTACGAGCTCTGATACCGGTCCTCGACGCGACGCCGCGAGCGTCGAGCGCGGTCCCGTCCTCACTCGTCGACGACCTGGACGGTGAACACGAGCAGTTCCAGGTCGTCGTCGTCGTACAGCGGCCGGCCATTCACGGAGACGAGCAATCGTTCGCCGTCCCCGCGAACCACCGAGTGCCGGAGGTCGTCGACGCGAACGTCGTCGCCCGGACCCGCTCCCGCCGCCGCCTGCTTGAGCTTCGCGAACGCGTGGTCCTCGAGCGGTAGCGGGTCGCCGGCCGGCGTCTGCAGTTCCCACGCGTCGTCGTCGTACGTGCGATCCAGTGCCGCCTCGCGGGTCGTCCCGAGGATGTCGAGCGCGCGGTCGTTGATGAGGCGGAACGTCCCGTCGAGGTCGCTGACCATGATACCGACCGGGCTCGTCTCCAGGAGCTGCCGGGTGAGGTCGCGCTCCCGCCGCAGGTCCTCGCGCAACTCGCGTTCGTCGGTCACGTCCGTGATGACGCCCTCGAGCGCCACGAGGTCCTCGCCCTCGTACACGCCCCGGCCGCGCTCCCACACCCACTTGCGTTCGCCGGACCGCGCCCGGAGCTCGTACTCGACCTGGAACGGCTCGCGCGCGTCCACCGCCGCCTGCACGGTCGCCCAGAGGTCCTCGCGTTCGTCCTCGACGAGCACGTCCTGCTCCCAGTTCACCGCGTCGGACGTCAACTCGTCGGGCTCGTACCCCGTCAGTGCCACGGCGCCGTCGCTCACGAACGTCATCGGCCACCCTCGCTCGTTCTCGCACCGGTACACCATCCCAGGGAGGTTCGAGACGAGCGTCCGGAACCGGCGTTCGCTCTCCCGGAGCTGGTCGACGCGACGCTCCAGTTCGCGCTCGGTCCGGTACCCGTCGACGGCGTTCTCGATGCGGTTCGCGAGCACCGCGTACTGCTCGGTGCCCGTCTCCTTCTGCAGGTAGTCCGTGACGCCCTTCGAGATGGCGTCGCTCGCCACCTCCTCGCTGCCCTTCCCCGTGAAGAGGATGAACGGGAGATCGGGGTGCGTGTCGCGGACGGCGTCGAGGAGTTCGATCCCGTTCATGCCGGGCATGTCGTAGTCGCTCACCACGCACTCGAAGGCGTCCGCCGCGAGCGCGTCGAGCGCGGCCCGCGCGTGCTCGACGTGCGTCACCGACAGATCGCCCTCGCGTTCGAGGAACTCGCCCGCGAGCGACCCGAGTTGCGCGTCGTCCTCCGCGTGCAGCACGCGAACGACGTCGTCCCGGTCCCCGTCCCCAGCCACGGTCATCGGCGCATCGTTCGTGGACGACCGCTGTAAGTGGTTCGGCCCGTTCGCCGCGACCGGCGCTCGTGCCAGCAAGCGGCGTTCGCGGCGGCTACAGGAACTCGCGCACCTCCGAGTACCACATGTCGTGGTACTCGGTGGCGTCGATGGCGTCCGCGACGACGACCGCGAGCGCGTGCCAGCAGCGCTCGGTCGGGTCCCCCGGGTCGAGGTTGTACTCGGCGTCCTTGCACGTGCAGCCGTCGCCCTCGACGACGTACTCCTCGCGGTGCCCGACCACGACCGTGAAGTCGCGGTACTCCTTCACGCGACCCTCGCTCACCGCCTCGATCGCGCGCTGCCCGCGGTCGCCGTGCACGTCCACGATCCGCCCGACGACGTCCGGCGTCAGTTCCCCGGCGGCCGCGAGGTCGCGACGCCACTCCTCGAAGGGGTTCGTCACCGCGACCACCCGACGCGGGACGTCACGACCCCCACGTACGCAACCCACTCGGAAGTACGGTTCGGTCACTGGAACCACCGCACGCGCGGAGAACGAGCCGGAGCGGACCCACGAGAGCACGAGCCGGGAGACGGGACGCTGCGTCGCTCGAACGCGACGACGGCGAAGTCACGCGGACTCGTCGGGGTTACAGAACTCCATCGCCTCCCGAACGCCGTCGCGTCGCCCGAGCAGCGTGAGGGAGTCACCGTACTGGAGCGTGAAATCCGCCTCCGGAACCTCCGTCTTGCCGTCGCGTTCGACGAGCGCGAGGAGCACGCCCTCGGGGAGCTCGGGACCGATCTCGCGGACGGTGCGGCCCTCGAGGTGCTCGCTCGTCACCTCTACCTCCTGCACGTCGCCGTTGTCTCCGATGTGCGTCATCCAGTTCGCGAGCGCCGGCCGCTCGATCTGGTTGTCGAGCGCCCACGCGGTCGCCATCGTCGACGAGATCGTGGACACGCCCAGGTCCTCGAACGCCTCGACGTTGTCCGGGTTGTTCGCGCGAGCGAGCACCTTCTCCACGTCGAACTTGCTGTCCGCGAGCTGGGCGACCAGCAGGTTCACGTCGTCGTCGCCGGTCGCGGCGACGACGATCCGCGCGTTCTCCGCGCCCGCGGACCGAAGCACCTCCGTGTCGGTACCGTCCCCATTGTGCACGGTGAACCCGAGCTCGCGGGCTTTCTCGACGACCACTTCGTCGTTCTCGATGAGCACGACGTTCTCTCCACGGTCTTCGAGGCGTTCGGCGAGTGCACGACCCACCTTGCCGCCTCCGACGACGAGTACACGCATTGGTATCACATCTAGGTATTCCGCTATCTGCCTGGCGAGGCCGCCCTCGAAGACGACCGTGACGAGGATGACGAGGAAGACGGTGCCGACGAGGACGTTCGCCGCCGATTCGTTGTAGATCGCGGCGTCGGGGTTCGCGAGTTCGAGCGCGAACAGGGTCGCGACCGACGCCGGAATGATGCCGCGCGGCCCGACGAGACTCACGAACATGCGTTCGCCGAACGTCAGGCGGTCGCCGGTCGTGCTCGCGAACACGAGCAGCGGCCGGAGCACGAGCGCGACGACGAGGACGACCGCGATCCCCTGCCAGCCGAGCGCGAACAACTGCTGGAAGTCCAGCAGCGCCGCGAGCGCGATGAAGACGAACGAGAGGACGAGCAGCGTCACGTCGCCCTTGAAATCCTCGATCTGCTCCTCGTAGGGGAGGTCGGCGTTCCCGAGGACGAGTCCGGCGGTCGCGACCGCCGCGACGCCCGCTTCGGTGAAGATCTGGTTCGCTGCCGCGAACGCCACGATGGCGCCCGTGAGCGTCATCAGGCGCGCGTTCTGGGGAGCGTTGTCCGGTGAGAGGTCGACGTACTGGATGAGGTAGTAGAGGAGGGCCGCGACGGTGAGACCGACGAGGATGCCCGTGCCGAGGCGTTCGGCGAACAGGCGCACGTAGTCGACGACCGTCGGTGCGTCGAGTCGAAGCGTCTCGAAGATGACGACCGCCATGATGGCGGCCGTGACGTCGTTCACGATGCCTTCGGTCTCCAGTGCCGCGGCGACGCGGTCCCGAACCGGGACGACCGCGAGGATCGGCGTGATGACCGTCGGCCCGGTCGCGACGAGGAGCGCACCGATGAGGAACGAGATCCGCCAGCTGCTGCCCAGGAGGAAGTGAACGGCGACGCCGGTTCCGACGAACGCGATCGCCGCGCCGACCGTGACGAGTCGGAGCGTCGCGGCCGGCGCCTCCTTGAGCTTCTCGATCTTCAGGTGGAACGCGCCCTCGAAGACGATGATGGCGACCGCGAGCCCGACGATCGTCGAGAGCGGGCCCGCCCCACCGAACGTGTCGAGCGTGATGATCCCGAGGACGGACGGGCCGACGACGATGCCGGCCGTGATGAGGAAGACCACGCTGGGGACGCGAAAGCGCGCGCCGAGGACCTGCGAGCCGACGCCGAGTGCGACGATGAGCGCGACGAACGTCAGCAGGTTCACGCTGTCGCCGCTTGAGGCAAGCACTGGCGCTAGCTCCAAGCCGAGCATGTACCAGCCACCATTAGCCCCGCGAACTTAAACGGGTCGTTTGCGGACAGCAGCCCTCGCGGTGTTTCCTCTCGGCCCGGGCGCTTTCCCCCGGGGCGATCCCGGGAGCGTGCGGTTCCGGTCCGGTTCGTCGGCGACGGGTGGCCGTCCGGCAGTTCGAGCGAGCGCGCTCGCGGTCAGTCGTCGGCCGTCGCCTGCGACCGCTGGTCCGGTTGCTCGTAGATCTCCGCGACGAGGTCGTCGTAGCGCTCCTTGATGTTCCGACGCTTCTTCTTCATCGTCGGCGTCAACATGTCGTTTTCCTCCGTGAACTCCTCGGTGCCGATCTCGAACTCCTTGATCTGCTCGTGCTTCTCGAACCGCTCGTTCACCTCGTCGACCTGCTCCTGGACGACCTCCTGCACGCGCTCGTGATCCACCATCTCGGCGGGGTCGTCGGGGATGTCGACGCCCTCGCGCTCGGCGGCGGACTGCAGGAACTCGAAGTTCGGAATCACGATCGCGCTGATGAACTTCTCGCCGTCCCCCATCACCATCACTTGCTCGACGATCTGGTTCGACGCGAACGCGTCCTCGATCGGCGCCGGCGCCACGTTCTTCCCCGTCGACAGCACGAGGATCTGCTTCGAACGCTCCCGGAACACGATGTAGTCGTCCGGGCGCTGCTGGACGATGTCGCCCGTCCGGAAGTACCCGTCCTCCGTGAACGCCTCCTCGGTCTCCGCGGGCTTGTTCCAGTACCCGTCGGTGACGTTCGGGCCCTTCACGAGCAGTTCGCCGAGTTCGCCGAGCGCGTCGACGGACGTGTCCTCCGGAACGACGCTCGTGTCGATCTGCACGTCGATGTCGACCGCGGGTCGACCGATCGTCCCGATCTTCACGTCCTCCGGCGGGTTCGTGGTGACGACCGGCGCCGCCTCCGTCAGCCCGTACCCCTCGAAGATCGGCAATCCCATGCCGTGGTACAGCGTGCAGAGTTCGTCGCTGAGCGTTCCGCCGCCGGAGATGAGGAAGTCGATGTTCCCACCGAGCGCGTCCCGGACGTCGCTGAACACGAGTTTGTCAGCGAGCCAGTACCGCGTCCTCAGTCCGGCGCCGGGGCGGTCCGCGCGATAGTACTCGCGGGACACGTCCGTCGCCCAGTTGAACACGCGTTCCTTGAAGCTCGACTCCTGGGCCTGCTCGCGGATCGCGTCGTAGATCTTCTCGTACACGCGCGGGACGCTCGTCGCCGTCGTCGGCTCGACCGCCTGGAAGTCCTCCTTGAGGGTGTCGACGCTCTCCGCGTATGCGACCGTGCTCCCGACGCCGAACTGGAGTAAGTGCCCGGTGAGACGCTCGAACACGTGCGCGAGCGGCAGGTACGACACCGTCCGCGTGTCCGGGGAGACCGACGGTGCGTCGCTGGGCTTGTCCGGTCGGTCGGCGTACCGCACGTACGTCTGGTTGACGTTCGCGCGGAAGTTCCGGTGCGTGAGCTTCACGCCCTTGGGTTGCCCGGTCGTCCCGCTCGTGTACACGAGACTCGCGAGGTCCTCGGGGTCGCGGTCGTCCAGCCAGGACTGGTACGTTGCCTCGTCGAACCGTCGTTTGCCCTGCTCGTAGACGTCCGCGAGCTCGTACACGCCCTCCGTGTCGTCGTACTCGGCGGGGAGTTCGTCCATCGAGATGACGAAGCGAACGTCGAGCGAGTCCGACACCTCGAGTACGCGCTCCAAGAGCTCCTCGTTCTCGACGACGACGCCGGTCGCGCTCGGGTCCCCGAGCAGGTACTGCACTTGCGCTGCCGACGAGGACTTGTACACGGTCGTCACGACCGCGCCAGCCGACAGCAGCGCGAGGTCGCACTGCGCCCACTCCATGCGCGTGTCCGCGAACATGCCGACGCGCTGCCCCGCTTCGAGGCCGAGTGCGCGAAAGCCCGCGGCGAGGTGCTTGACAGCGTCGTGCATCTCGCCGTAGGTGAGCGTCGCGTACTCGTCGTCCGGCGCCGCGTCGACGAGGTCCGTGTCCGTCAGCGATCGCGCGTACACGCCGCCCTTGTACATCTGTGCGGGTTGGTCCGAGTGGCGTCTGGCCGTCGCGTCGAACATCTCCCCGAGCGTGTCCGTCCCCACCACCTCGTCCTCGAACTCCCGTTCTGCCTCCACCCAACTCATATTCGATTAACGAAGAATGCCCGCGCTCATAAATCAAACCCCTCGTTACCACGTCGCACGGTCGAAAGAAATCGCACGCCGGCGGCGCCGGCCACAACCCTCAAGACCCACGCCACTTCGTCCGCCGTCCGACGCGACGCCCCGGGCGGGTGTCAGGCCTCGACCTCCTGTTCGGCCTCGGCGCACGTCCGCCACGAGGTCCGCGTACCGCTCCTCGATGTTCCGGCGCTTCTTCTTCATCGTCGGCGTCGACATGTCGTTGTCCCCCGTGAACTCCCCGGCGACCATGCACTGCTCGACGACCTCGCTCGACGCGGACGCGTCCTCGATCGGCGCCGGCGCCACGTGCTTCCCCGTCGACAGCACGATGATCCGCTTCGCGCTCCCGGAACACCAGGTAGCCGTCCGGACGTTGGTGCCGACGTCGCCCGTCCGGAACCAGTCCCCGCCGTCGTCAATCCTCGACGTACATCGAGTCGATCTCGTCCGCGTACCGCTCCTCGATGTTCCGGCGCTTCTTCTTCATCGTCGGCGTCAACATGTCGTTGTCCTCCGTGAACTCCTCGGCGATCAGCCGGAACTTCTTGATCTGCTCGTAGGACTCGAACGCCGGATTCACCTCGTCGACCTCCGCTTCGACGCGTTCGCGCACGAACTCGTGCTCGGCCGCCGCCGCGTCGTCCGCCGGCAGCTCGACGCCCTCCGAAGCCGCCTCCTCCCGGAGGTGCTCGAGGTTCGGCACGATCAACGCCCCGACGAACTTCTCGCTGTCGCCGACGACCATGCACTGCTCGACGACCTGCGACGACGCGAACGCGTCCTCGATCGGCGCCGGCGCCAGGTTCTTCCCCGTCGACAGCACGATGATCTGCTTCGAGCGCTCCCGGAACTCCACGTACCCGTCCTCGCGCACGTGCACGACGTCGCCCGTCCGGAACCAGTCCTCGCCGCCGTCCTCGGCCTCGGTGAACGCCGCGTCGGTCTCCTCGGGCTTGTTCCAGTACCCCTCGGTGACGTTCGGGCCGCGCGCCAGCAACTCCCCGACGTCACCGGGGTCGTCCGCGAACGGCTCCTGGTCGACCGCGTCCTCGTCCACCCGCAACTCGACGTCCGGCAGCGCCGGCCCGATCGTGCCGATCTTCGGTTCCTCCGGCGGATTCACCGTCAGCACGGGCGCGGTCTCCGTCAGCCCGTACCCCTCCAGGATCGGTAACCCCATCCCGTGGTAGAGCGCGCAGAGTTCCGCCGACAGACTCCCCCCGCCGGAGATGAGGAAGTCGATGTTCCCGCCGAGCGCGTCCCGGACCTGCTGGAAGACGAGTCGGTCCGCGACCTTCGCCTTCGCACGCAACGCGAGCCCGGGGTCCTCCGTCGTGTGATACGCTTCGCCGACGGCCGTCGCCCACTCGAAGATGCGCTCCTTCACGTCCGACTCCGTCGCCTGTTCGCGGATCGCGTCGTAGATCTTCTCGTACACGCGCGGGACGCTCGTCGCCGTCGTCGGCGACACCAGCGAGAAGTCCTCCCGGAGGGTGTCCGGGTTCTCCGCGTACGCCACGCACGCACCGGAGGCGAACATCTCGAAGTGCCCGGCGAGACGCTCGAACACGTGCGCGAGCGGCAGGTACGACACCGACCGCGAGTGCTCGTCGATGCACGGCTCGCCCTCGCGGTCCGGCCGCGGCCCGAACCGCTTGCGGATCATGTTCACGTTCGACCGGAAGTTCCCGTGCGTCAACTGCACGCCCTTGGGCTGGCCGGTCGTCCCGCTCGTGTAGATGAGGCTCGCGAGGTCGTCCACTTCGCGGTCGTCCACCCACTCCAGGTACGTGTCCTCGTCGAACTGCTCCGAACCGAGATCGTGGACCTCGTCGAGCGTGTACACGTCCTCCCGGCGCGTGTGCCGGCGCTCCTCGAGTTCGTTCATCGACACCACGAACTCGAGGTCGAGGTCGTCCTCGACCGAGAGCACGCGCTCCAGCATGTCCTCGTTCTCCACGACCACCGCGGTCGCGTCCGGGTCCGACAGCAGGTATCGTACCTGCCGCTTCGACGACCCCGCGTACACGGTCGTCACGACCGCGCCCGCCGACAGCAGCGCGAAGTCGCACTGCGCCCACTCCATGCGCGTGTGCGAGAAGATGCCGACGCGGTCGTCGGGGTCCACGCCGAGTTCCCGGAACCCTGTCGCGAGGTGCGCGACGATCGTCCGCATGTCCTCGTAGCTGATCGCGCGGTACTCGCCCGCCGGCGCACCCGGAAGCACCGACCGCGTCATCGCGCGGTCGTACACGCCGCCCTTGTACATCTGCGCCGGCCGGTTCGCGTTCCGCTGCGCACTGTCCTCGAACATTCGCGCGAGGTTCGTCTCACCCACGACCTCGTCCTCGTACGCCGTCTCCGCGTCCCGCCAATCCATACCTCACGATTATCCACCCGGGTACGATAAAACCCCTGAACCGAACGACCGTTTACCGCCGCCCGAACCGGACGACCGTTCACTCCACGCCAGCCGAACGACGATTCACGTCCCTCGAACCGAACGACCGGGTACCCCGGCCGCGGATTCAAGTGCGAAGCCGCGGCCAGCGACGGCGTGCCCTGACCGACCACCGCGCGTCGACCCACTCCCTGCCGCGAGGCGAGCGAACGCGACCCTCGGCGCCCACCAGGGCCAGCGCGACCACTCGACGCGCCACCACCAGCACGCGACGACACCGCATCGTCGTGCGGTCGCCCGCACGCCACCCGCTACTCCTCGTCCGCGAGTCGCTCCTGCCACGCCTGCACTCGCGACAGCACCGCCACCGGCGTCGTCTCCGCGACGTCCACGTCCGCGAGCTCCGCGAGGACCT
>Ga0207756_100347_pt1 | contig 17968 bp, 19 predicted proteins | sample A23M1SouthBayCA_FD_187748 | JGI IMG/M metagenome (GOLD analysis project Ga0207756, IMG submission 187748) | Aerobic enrichment media microbial communities from Eden Landing Ponds, California, USA - A23 M1 (3) (SPAdes) | ecosystem: Environmental > Aquatic > Marine > Unclassified | place...
TCCGACGCCGCGCGATCCTCGAACACGACGCTCATCGGTTCGAGCGTCGCCATGAACTTGTAGTCGGCCTCGTCGATGCCGTCGCGCCGCATCGCGCGCCGGGCGTGGATCTCGTTCGCGTCGTCGCTCACGAACGCCTGCTCGTACTCCAGGCCCGTGATGCGACAGAACAGCTTCTCCCCGTCGGGGTACGGCACGAGCAGGTACTTGCCGATGCGGACCTGCGGTCGGTTCCCCGTGGTCACGTACGCCCGGAGCTGGGTGTCCTCCTCGCGTTCCGCGATCTGGAGGCCCGCCGAGACCGCGACGGTGCCGATGCCGTCGTCGCTCCCCGCGGGCGAGACGTCCACGCGCTCGAAGTCGTCGCCTGCGTCGCTCGCGCTCGACGGCGGACGCCGCCCATCGTCGTCGCTCGCACCCGCACTCCCGTCGACGCCGCCGTCGTCGCCCCCACCGCCGTCGTCGTCGTCGCCGGAGAACTCCCCGAAGTCGCCGAGGTCGGTCATGGGACACCCTCCGACCGCGAGCACCATACGGCTTTTCACGCATCGACGCCACCGTCGATGGCGTCGCGACGGTCGTCACGAGCGCGGCCGGACGTCGCGCGCGAGCCACGTGTCTTATTCCGCTGGGGGTCGTCGATGCTGGTATGTTGCTAGTGCGCGGCGCTGCCGGCGGGACGGAACTCACCGGCACCGTCTACGAGCGCGGGGAACGCGCGCCGCAGTTCCAGGGGGCGCCCGACGAGGACGCGCCGTACGTCTGGGTGTGCGACGAGTTCTACGAGGTCGAGAGCGGCGGGTCGATCCAGGAGGTCGACGGCCGCGAGGTCCACCTCGCGTTCGACAACCCGATGCCGCGCGGGTTCGACACCCGCGACCAGGCCGTCGAGGCGGCGCGCGAGCACGTCCGCACGCAGTTCGCGCGCATCGGCGTCGACCCCGGCGAGGTCGAGGTCTCCGTCGAGAAGGTCGAGCACGCCTGAGCCGACCGGTCGTGCCACCGACCGGTTCCCGACGGTCGCGGCCTACGCGCCGTGACGGATGCCCGTCCAGTCGTCGACCCGGAGGCGGTAGCCTTCGACGCCACGCATCGGGCTGGCGGCGGTGAACAGGTCCGGATGCCAGGCGTTCTCCATGGCGGTCCGCAACTCGCTCCAGTCGTCCTCGGGGACGTCCTCGATCGAACCGGTGGTCGTGACGCTCCGCCAGTCGTGCATGGATTCGGCGCTGTACGCGAGCAGTCGCGCGCGGTCCGCGCGGTCGCACAGCGTCTGCTTGCGGCTCTCCTCGCCGAACAGGAGGAACAGGAAGTACAGCGTTTCGTCGCCGTCGTACCCGAACGACATCGGGACGACGTAGGGCACGCCGTCGGCGGCGACCGCGAGCACCCCGACGCCCTGCTCGGTCAGGAACGACCGTATCTCCTCGTCGGTCATCGGGGCAGTACCCCCCTCCATCATGTCTTCCGTTACCATGTAACAGTGTACTCGCTGCAGTGATGTAAGCGTGGACAGCGCGCACTACCCAGAGTCGGTCGGACTGGACGACGGGCCGTGGTGGCACGCGACGGCCGGCGTGAGCGTGCTCCCGGGAGGTCGACGGCCCCCAGGAGGCAGCGGCCGCTAAATTGGCGGGGCGGATGGTCGGTGGCGCAGCGCTTCAGATCGGTCGATGGGGCGAGCGACGGTCGGTGTCGCGAGCGGCGACGGTCGTCGTCGACGGTCACTGTGCCGGCGGTTAGTGGATTCGGGACCAGTTGGCGTTGGCGGCACGGGCGACCCAGGTGGTCTTGGTTCGAGCGCGTCCGGTCGTTCGATACGTGAACATCGTCTCGTGGGCTCTCCCGTTCGTGTACATCGCATCCGTTCGTACGACCGGAACCCGCATAAATGTAATCTGAATTATATTTCTGTTCGTGCGTTTACTGAAGATCGCTTCGGGAACCGACCACCCCGATCCCCGACAACCCCTCGCCCCACCGGACGTCGACGCATCCGACTACTCCTCGCCCCACCGGGCGTCGACGCATCCGACTACTCCTCGCCCCACCGGACGTCGACGCATCCGACTGCTCCTCGCCCCACCGGACGTCGACGCATCCGACTACTCCTCGCCCCACCGGACGTCGTCGTACTGGCGGGCGCGCCGGGCGCGGAACGTCTCCTCTAAGGTTTCCCGCAGCGAGCGTTTCTCGCGGCCGCCGATCTTCGCGAGCTCGTCGGCCTTCCCGACCGCCAGCGGTGGGCCGCGTTCGGCGGCGACCGCGGAGAGCGCCCACTGCTGGAGTGCGTCGCGCTCGTCCTCGTCCTCGGTGACGGCGTAGGGCGCTTCGAGCCGGTAGAGGACGTCCGTGCGGGGGTCGTAGATCGCGCAGAACGTGACCTCGTACGCCTCGGGGTCGAGGCGGCGGTCGACGCCGAGCGCGTCGCCGTGCCGGGAGAGGACGGCGTCCGTCCCACCGCGCGAGACGAACCACGACGTCGCGGTGAGCGCGCTCGTGTCCCGCTCGAACCGCCGGCGCTTCCCGGATCCGACCCCGTCTCCGGGGGCGTCCTCGGGGTCGTCGACCACCTCGCCGCGTTCGAGCAGGCGCTTGAACATCGCGGCGTCGTCCACCCACGGCGCCTGCCCGAACGACTCCCGGACGACGCGCGTGATGGCGTTCCCCGCGGGGTTCTTCACGAACCCGACGAGGGGGACGTCCTTCTCGACGAACCGCTCGACGAGTCGGACGTAGTTCTCGACGACCTCCTCGGGCTGGTCCTCCTCCTCCAGCACGGTCTTCAGTTCGGGATGCTGGTCCGCCCACCGCAGGAGGCCCGTGGGGTAGATGGGGCCGTCGAGGACGAGGAGGTCGTCGACGACGTCCGCGTTCGTGAGCGCGTGCGTGGACTCCGCGCGGTACAGGCTGAGTGCGTGCACGACGCCCTCCTCGAACCGGTTGACGCGGGGGGCTTGCCGGATCTGCGTGCGGACGTACCCCTCGTCGTTCATCGTCCAGTCGGTCTCGTCGAACGCGACGGTCGCGTCCGCGGAGTGCACCGTCATCACCATCGTGCGGCCGCGGTGGAGGTCGAGGTCGCTCGGCGTCGCGCTCATCGCCGCCTGTGCGATGTCGAGCACGAGCCCGTTCGAGAACGTCGTCGGGTTGATCGTGCCCGCGTCGAGGCCGTGCACGGTGTCGAACGCAGTGTCGGCGAGCGCGACGTCCTCGACGTCGGCGACCAGCCGCCGTTGCTCGTCGAGCGGTTCGAGGACGCGCCGGTCGTCGGCCACGAGCGGGTCGAGGTATTCGCGCCAGACGGTCTCGGCGACGTCGCGGTGGTCGGTCTCGTCGACGTCGTACTGGATGCGGCGGGCGAGGCGCGCGATGCCCTCGTAGTGCACGGGGTCGAGCGTCACGTCCTCCACACGGCGGGGGATTCGCTTAAGCCCGGTGGTCAGGGCGGGGGATGCCCTCGAGTGCGGTGGTCGACGACGCGGTTCGGCAGGACTTATGTCTATCCGACCGCAGTTCTGGGGACGATGAACGAGGGTCTCGGGCTGCTCGCGGCCGGCGCGTTCGTGGGCGTGTTCGGCGTGCTCGTCCGGTTCGGTGGGATGGTCGAACTCGTCGCGGGGTACGACCCCGAGCGCGTCGAGGACGACGAGGGGCTGGCGCGGTTCGTGGGGTCGAACGTGCTGTACGTGGCGGCGGTGACCGTGCTCGTCGGCGTGGTCGAGTACGTGGGTGTCGCCGACGGCGTCGGTTGGCACTGGGGCGCGTACCTCGTGGGCGTGTTCGCGCTCGCGGCGCGGACGATCCGCGGTGCTCGTCGGTTCGAGCGATCGAGCGACGCCTGATTTACTCGATTCCGAACTAATTTCTATCAACGTGTTTATGTTTCTGCGGGGCGCAGCGTCGGACAGATGAGCGACTCCGCGACCCCCGAGCGCGGCGAGTCCGAACCCGTCGACTGGCGGCGCACCGACGACGGCGTCCGCCTGTTCGACCCCGCGAACGACGACGCCTGGATCGAGGTCGCCTTCGAGGCCGGCGTCGACCCCGAGAAGCGACTGTTCATGGTGTGCGACGACTGCGGCGCCGTCGCCGCACAGCGCACCCGCCCCGGCCGCGCCTCGATCTGCGCGGACTGCGGCACCGAACACGAACACGAGCCGCGAACCGCCGCCGAACGCGCCCGCGAGTAACCCACCTTCTTCCCGCTCGCAACCTTCTGTTCCCGCATGACCAGCGACGACCCCGAGCCGTACACGATCGCGGTGAGTGCACGCGTTCGCGACCACCTCGATGGGATGGGGATGCCGGACGAATCCGCGAACGACACCCTCGAACGGCTACTGGGGTTGACGCCCGACCCGGCGACGATGACCGGCGACGACCTGTCGACGCCGCTCCCAGAGGACCCGGTGGTGCCGGACGCGCTCGCCTCGGACCCAGCGACCGAGACCGCGGCCGTCGACCCCGCGGACGTCCCGGCGCCCGCGAACGCGCCCACGGACGTCGACGCCTCCCTCGGCGAACTCGCCGACGTCCTCGACCCCGACGACCGCGAACGGGCGACCGCGCTCCTCGAACGGATCGCCGACGCCGACCCCGAGGAACTCGAGGGCATCGTCGACTCGCTCGAAGACGAGAACGTCGAGGACGAGCACGACCGCGAAGACGAGACTGCTGGTGGCGACCCGGACGACGCCACCGGCGACCGTTCGCCCTAGAAGATGTTCGCCTGGCGGTACACGGACAGGCCGTCGTTCGTGATCTCGTAGGGCTTGGTCTCCCGGGAGTGGTTCGCGTCCCGGATCTTCTGGATCTCGATCGCGAGCCGCGTCTCCCGGAAGTCGTCCGGCCGCACGTACTGCAGGACGAACACGGCGTCGGTGAGGTACTCGACGATGCCGTGCCGGCTCGTGTACGCGTGCTCGTCGCTCGCCTCGCTCGTCAGCATCGTCGTCACGCCCGCGTTCTTCAGGGAGCGCGTGAAGTCGAAGATCTCGTTCCGGCGCTTCGCGCGGTCCTCGTACATCATCTCCAGGAGGGAGACGGAGTCGAGCACGAGCCGCGTCGCGTCGAAGGACTCGATGAGTCGCGGGAGCTCCGAGCGGATGGAGCGCAGCGAGTTCGCCATCTCCACGGGGTCGAGGTCGACGACCGCGAGCTGTCCGTTCTCGGCGTACTCGTCGAACGCGAGCCCCTTCTCGCTCGCGGAGTCGATGACGCGCTCGCGGGACTCCTCGAGCGTGATGTAGATGCCGCGTTCGCCCTTTTCGAGGGCGTGATGGAGGAACTGGAGGCCGAACGTCGTCTTCCCCGTGCCCGCGCCGCCGATGACCGTCATCAGGGAGCGCTCGGGGACGCCACCCTGGATCATCTCGTCGAGGCCCTCGATGCCGAGGTCGATGCGGGCCAGGTCCGTCTCGTACTCCTCGTCCGCCTCGAACCCGCCACCGCCGCCACCGCCACCCATTCCGAAGTCGCCGCCGCCGCCCATCTCGAAGTCACCGCCGCCACCCATTCCGAAGTCGTCGTCGACGTCGAGGTCGCCGCCCATCCCGAACTCCCCGCCGTCGCCGCCACCGAACGCGCCACCACCGCCCGTTCCGCCCGACCCGCCGCCGCCGGCGCTCGCGGGGTCGCTGCCGGGACCGTCGAGGTCCGGGGCGTCGTTCATCGCCGCGGAGAAGTCGTCGTCGAACAGGCCGTCCGAGTCCCCGTCCGCGCCCGTAGCGTCGACGGTCGCAGGTGCGCCGTCGGCGTCCGCGGGCGCGTCGGCGGCGTCCGCGGACTCGGGGGCGTCTCCGGCCGGGTCATCGTCGTCCGTGGACCGGTCGTCGTCGGCGTCGGCGGAGCCGTCGCTCCAGTCCCCGGCCCACTCCTCCCAGTCGTCGGGCGCGTCCTCGGGCGGGTTCTCGCCGAGTGCTCGCTCGAACCAGTCCTCGTCGTCGTCCTCGCTCATCGATGATGCCGCCCGCGCGACCCGCTGGCGACCGCGCGAGCGTGCTTGTCCCGAGCGACGGGGGCAAAACGTATCAACCTTGTTGCTACCCTCGTGCGGTCCGCGATACTCCCGCAGGCGGCGACTACCCCCGGTGGTTCGACGACGCGGGGTTTTTCACCGGGCGGGTGGTACGCGAGAGCATGGACGTAGGTGTCGTCGCCCAGAAGGGGAACGGACGCGCCGCGGCCCTCGCCGGGGAGCTCCGCGAGGAACTCGTCGCCCGCGACGTCGCGGTCCGGGTCGACGAGGCGACCGCGAGCGAACTCCGCGTCGACGGCGTCCCGGTCGAAGAGATGCGTGCGTTCGACCTCGTCTGCAGCATCGGCGGCGACGGCACCTTCCTGTACGCGGCGCGTGGCGCGAACGCCGTCCCCATCCTCGGCGTGAACCTCGGCGAGGTCGGGTTCCTGAACGCCGTGCCGCCCGAGGACGCCCACGACGCGCTCCTCGCGGAGGTCGAGCGGTTCCGGGAGACCGGGAGCGTCCAGTCCCGGTCGCTCCCCCGTTTGACCGGGATCGGCGTACCCGACGGAGGAGCGGAGGACGGTGGAGACGGGACCGCCGGAGCGGACGACGCGGGCGGCGCGTGGTCGCTCACGCCAGCGGTGAACGAGATCGTCGTCCAGGGGCCTCAGCGCGGGCACGGCGCCGGCGCCGAGTTCGAGGTGCGCGTCGACGGCGAACGGTACTGGAGCGGGCACGCCGACGGCGTGCTCGTCGCGACCGCCACCGGCTCCACGGCGTACAACCTCAGCGAGAGCGGGCCGCTCGTCACGCCTGCCGCCGGCACGTACGTCGTCACCGAGATGTGCGCCAGCGAGGGGATGCCCCCCATCGTCGTCGCCCGCGACCAGCCGGTGACGGTGCGCGTCACCGACGCCGACGGCGCGCACGCGATCAGCGACGGCCGGGAGACCCGCACGCTCGACCCGCCCGCGACCGTCGAGATCGAGACCGCCGACGACCCCGTTCGCGTCGCCGGACCGCCCGTGAACTTCTTCGAGGCGCTCAGCAAACTCGACTGAGCACCCGCCCCCACCCCGGGACGCGTTCGCGAGCCGATTCGTGCGGTACGGGTAGCAGTTCCCCGTTCGTTAGGTACAAACGGCCGTCGCACCTTCCATGGAGCAATGAGTCAGGAACTGCCGGACGTCCAGGCGTCGAGCCCGGACGTCACCGTCGGCCTCAACCAGGTCGGGGTCACGGGCGTCGAGAAGCTCGTGAAGCTCGCCCGGCCGGACAAGCGACCGATCGTCCTCATGGCGGAGTTCGAGGTGTTCGTCGACCTGCCGTCGTGGCGGAAGGGCGCGGACATGAGTCGGAACATGGAGGTCATCGACGAGACGCTGGAAGCGGCGACGCGCGACGAAGCGTACCGCGTCGAGGACGTCTGCGGGGACGCCGCCGAACGCCTCCTCGAGAAGCACGACTACACGAGCAAGGCGGAGGTCCACATGGAGGCGGAGTTGATCACGCGCGAGCAGACGCCGGCGAGCGACCGCGAGACCCAGAGCACCGTGGACGTCATCGCGGGCGCGACGGCGACCGAGGACGGCACGCGCGAGGAGATCGGTGCGCGCGTCGTCGGGATGACGGTGTGCCCGTGCTCGCAGGGCATGAGCGCGGCGCGCGCCCGCTCGGTGCTCGACGAACTCGGCGTCGACGACGACACCGCCGAAGCGTTCCTGGACGAGGTCCCGCAGCCGGGGCACAGCCAGCGCGGGCACGCGACGCTGACCGTGGAGACCGACGGCGCGCCCGAGGTCGACCTGATGGAGCTCGTCGAGGTGGCGCGGAACTCGATGAGCGCCCGCATCTACAACCTCGCGAAGCGCCCGGACGAGGATCACATGACCTTCGAGAGTCACTCGAACGCGAAGTTCGTCGAGGACTGCGTGCGGTCGATGGCCGAGGGCGTCACCCAGGAGTTCCCGGACCTCGCCGACGACGCGGTGGTGAAGATGAAGCAGAGCAACGACGAGAGCATCCACCAGCACAACGCGCACGCCGAGCGCGTCGTCGACGTCGGTACGCTCCGCCAGGAGCTCGCGGACGACTGACCGCGACCGCGTCGACCGGGGTTCGATCCGTTCTGCCGTCCCGTGCTCGCAGTGGCGCTGAGTCGTCGTCTAGTGACGGCCGACGTGGTAGACGACGCCCCAGACGAACGACAGGCCGACCATGACCACGAGCGACCCGGCGAACTGCTCGTTCACGGGGATCGGGAGGCCGAGGCCGGCGATGGTGGTGACGACGAGCAGGGACAGTTCGCCGATCGGTGGCAGCAGATCCCAGACGAACTTCGAGAGCATCGTCCCGACCAGGAGCGTGGTGAACGCCGCGAACCCGTGCGAGGCACCCGTCGTCGCAGGCATATCGCACCCTAAAACCGCCACGAACTAAACAGTATCTCTCGCCAACCAGTTCGGTCGTGGTCAGAACGAGAGCGGTTCGGCGTCGGTCCACGTCGGCCGGAACTGGTCGTGGACGTCCGCGGCGAACTCGGGGTCCTTCAGGTCGATCATCGCGAACGCCTCCGTGCCGCCCAGGGGATTGGGGACCTGGATGACGACCTCGATGTCGTCGATGAGGTTGAACGTGCCCGTGACGTCCTCGCTCGTGCGCACCTGGAAGTTCGGGTCGTCCGTGAGGCGCTCGCGGTAGCGGCGCCCGACCTCCTCGCTGAGGGAGGCGACCATCTCGCGAGTCATCAGGACGTCGACGTCGACCCCGCGTTCGAGGGCGTTCTCCATCTCCTCGATGATGGACTCGCCGATCGCGGCGACGTTGAACTGCGGGCTCGGGTCGGAGGCGACCATCACGATGCGGTCGTCCGCCGCGGTCAATCGCTCCAGGAGGAGGTCCGCGGTCTCCTCTTGGCCGACGGCGGCCGTCCAGAACTGCTCCTCGACGGGTTCGGCCGCGTCGAGCTCGTCGCTGAGTTCGTCGACGATGCTCTGGTACTGTTCGGCCTTCTCCTCGAGTTCGCGCTTCTTGTCCTCGAGCAGCCGGTCGAGCGCGGTCGCGGGTTCGACCGCGACGTACTTCTTCGGGCGGGACGCGGTCTGACTCCGCACGAGGTTGTACTGCTCGATGCTGTTCAGGACGTCGTAGATGCGGCCCATCGGGACGTCGCTCGCCCGGGACAACTCTTTAGCGGTTGTCGGGCCGGTGTTGAGGAGTGCGCGGTACGCTCGCGCCTCGTACTCCGACAACCCGAGGTCTCGCAGGCTGGCCATAGTAAACCCACACAGAGTGGATAACCATAAACACATCGGTAGTTGTAGCCGTCCGCGACGGCTCCGAGCCCGGGTTTGGCGCGCGATGGCGACGCCCTCGAACGGCCGCGACGGCGCGCTCCCGGCCGTCAGACCGTCTCCGCGACGAGATCCGCGAGGTCGGGGGGCGACGTCGCGGTGCCGGCGACGGCGTCGCCGCGAGCGACCTCGGCCTCGCCAGCGGCGACGCCGTCCGCGCCGGGCACGACCACCTTCTCGTGGTCCGCCATCCGGAGCGCGGCGCGATGCAGGTCGGTGCCGGCCGCTCCCCCGACCCGGAGCACGAGCGGCGACTCCAGGTATCGCGAGACCGTCGCGGCGTACGCGGCGACCCGCACCCCGAACCGGTCGGCCGCACCGCCGAACGCCGCGAGCGCGCGCCGTCCGACCTCGCGGTAGCGGTCCTCGCCCGTGACGACCGCGAGATCCAGCAGCGCGTCCGCGAACTCGACGTTCCCGTCGAGCGGGTACAGGGACTCGTCGAGCAACCCGGCGCCCGCGGCGGGCCCGTCGCGGAACGCGTCCTCGGCACCGAGCTCCGCGAGCGTCCAGTCCGCGACCGCGCGCGCCTCCTCGACGGTCGCCGCACCAGTCACCTGCCGCGCCCGGAGGAGCGCACCGAGCACGCGCGCCTGGTCCGCGAGCACGCCCACCTCCCCGCGCTCGCCCCCGGCAGCGTCGGCGTCGCTGGCGGCGTCCTCCTCGGTCGCGGGCGCGACGTAGTGCGTGACCGCGCCGTCGTCGACGAGTTCCTCGCGCACGAACTCGAGCGCGCGCGTCCCGTACGAGCGCGCCCGTTCGTCGTCCGTGTACGCCGCGAACGTCAGGAGCGCGTCCGCGGCGAGCGCGTTCCGGTCCGCGAACGCGGTCGGGTCCACGGGCGGCGCGTCGTCGGCCTCGCGGTCGCTCGCCTCCTGCGCGTAGTACGCGTCGTCACCCGCCTGACTGCCGGCGAACGCCGCGCCCGTCCAGAGCGTGGACGCGAGGTAGTCCACGCCCGCGCTCGCCGCGTCCCGGTACGCGTCCGTGCCCGTGTACAGGTACGCGTTCGCGAACGCCCGGATCAGTGCGGCGTTCGAGTCCAGCAGTTTCTCGTGGTGCACGGTCGACCAGTTCGCGTGCTCCGCGAACCGATAGAAGCCGCCGTCGTAGTCGTCCCGCAGGTTCGCGTCGACCGCGTCGAGGGTGCGGATCGCCTGGTCGCGCTGGCGCTTCAGCGCGAACTCGATCGTTCGCGGGAGCGGGAACTTCGCGTCGTCGCTCCACCCGCCGTGCTCGTCGTCGAACGAGTCGACGAGCTGCCCGAGCATCTGCTGCTCTATCTCCGGCGTCAGGTCGCCAGCGGGCGGCAGGCCCTCGCGGAGCGCGCGCGGCGTCGTCCCCGCGTCCGCGCCCTTCGCGTTCCAGGCCTTCCGGACGCTCGTCAGCACCTGCCGGAAGCCGTCCGGGCCGAGGTAGCCGGCGCCCGAGAGCACGGTGCCGTCGGGCGCGAGGAACACGGTCGACGGGAACCCGCCCATGTTGTAGCGTTCGCGAACGCGCGGGTGGCGGTCGGCGTCGACGCGCACCGGCACGAACCCGTCGTTGACGTTCGCCGCGATCCGCGGTTCGTCGTACGTCTCCCGGTCCATGTCGTGACAGTGCGCGCACCACGTCGCGGACAGCGACAATAGCACGGGTTTGCCGGCGCGGTCGGCGACCGCGAAGGCGTCCTCGCCCCACTCGCGCCAGTCGACGCGCGTCTGCTCGGCGGACTCGTCCATGAACCGGGTTGGGCGGCGCCGAGGTAAAGGGCTTTGAAGCAGGACGCGCTAGGCGCGGGTATGCTCCGGTACATCGCCGCCCTGCTCGTCATCCCCCTGCTGGACTCGATCGTCCTCGTCGGACTGGTCGCGTCGGGGACCCTCGGTGGCGTGCAGGCGGTCGCGCTCGTCGTCTTGACCGCACTGATCGGGATGCTGCTCGTGCGGATGGAGGGCCGGCGGACGCTCGCGAAGATCCAGCGGTCCCTCGCCGCGGGGAATCCGCCGACGAACGAACTGATGGACGCCGGCCTCCTGATCGCGGCGGGCGCGTTCCTGCTGACGCCGGGGCTCGTGACGGACGCGATCGGGATCGCGATCACGCTCCCGTTGACGCGCGTCCCGATTCGGATGGCGCTGAAGAAGTACGTCGTCGTCCCGCGGCTCGACGAGCGCACGGGCGGGATGGCGTCGGGGAACGCGTGGACGTTCGGGTTCCCGAACCCCGAGGACGCGTCCAGCGGCAGCGGCGGAAGCGGGTTCGGCGGCAGCGTGTCGTTCGGCGGCGGGTTCGGCGGCGGCGGCGACGACAGTTCGGGGCCGTTCGATGACGCGACGCGGGACGCCTCGAAGGACGGGAGCGAGGACCCGATCGACCTCGACGACGACGCGTTCGAGGTGGACGTCGAGGACGTTCGCGACGAGGACGACGACCGGGACTGACTCCCACTCGAACTGCAAGAAGGAAACCCTTTTATTCATCACCCATCTATCTCAGACTGCGTTCGGGCGGATAGCTCAATTAGGTTGAGCGCCACTCTGATAAGGTGGAGGTTCTCGGTTCAAATCCGAGTCTGCCCACTTCTGCCGCGGACACGAACCGACGAGCGTAGCGAGGAGGTGGTCCGCGGCAGCAGAAGCGCAACCGAGCGATTTGAATCAGGGAGCGGAGCGAGCGTGAGCGAGTGGAGTGACCGTGGTTCAAATCCGAATCTGCCCGCTTCTTCGACGAACAGACGATGAGCGATGGCAGGGTGTGTGTTTAGGGTCGGGGCTGGTGTAGTGTGTGGTATGAGCACTGGTAACGAGAGCGGGCGTGACGTGGTGCCGCGGGCGTTGCTGGGGCGGGAGGTCGTCGCCGTCTTCGTGTTGTTGTTGATCGGGGCGTCCGTCGACGCGGGGGCGCTTCCCGGGCAGTTGTTGGCGTTGCCGTCGTACGTGGTGGCGATGGCGGTGGACGTCGTGGACAATACGGTGCTGCCGCTGGGTGATGCGTTCTACGTGGTCGTGGTCGCGGCGTACTACGTGGTTGCGGTGCTGGTCGGGTGGGTGTATCGGACAGTGACGGGCGACTAGTCGGGTGCTACCAGTCGACGCGTTCGACGCTGTATCCGCCGCATTCGGGGCAGACGTGGTGCTGGACGTCGTATCCGGTTTCGCACGCGAGACACACGTACTCGCGGGGGGCGTCTTCGACGCTGAAGTGCTCCAGCACGCGATCCAGTGTTCCCATCCGTCACCGTCTGACGTCTGGCATCCACATAATCGTTCCGTCTACCGGAACGGCGGGCTGGCGGTCGCGTGGTAGGGGTGCTTGCTGGCGGTTTTCACTTTCACCGTGCATGGCGTGACTTTAGGAGTGTCGTCGCCGTATTCGTGCGTATGAGTGCGCAGGAGGACGTTCGGGAGGCGCTGGAGGCGGCGCAGCTCGCGGCGGCGGCCGACGACTACGACTCGTTGGAGAAGGCGGGCCTGGAGCTCGTCGGGCTGGCGCGGCGGCGACGCCACGAGGACGACTGATCGCGGCGCGTGGCGTCGTCGTCGGCTCGCGGCGTGGACGGCTGGCGGCGTGACCGGCTGGCGGCGTGGCGGTTAAGGCGCCGCGAGTCGACGCGTGAATCATGGCGACGGAGCCGGATTCGGCCGGGCGTGCGCGCGACGAGGCGTCGAAGTACGATTACGCGAGCGAGGCCGTCGAGCGCCCCGGGCTGGCGGCGGGGTTGCGCGAGCGCGTCGAGGGCGAAGTGCGGTTCGACGACTACTCGCGGGAGCTGTACGCGACGGACGCGAGCCTGTACTCCGTGACGCCCGTCGGCGTGGTGTTCCCCGCGAGCACCGAGGACGTCGCGGCGGTGCTGTCGTACTGTGATTCGGAGGGCGTGGCGGTGCTGCCGCGGGGCGGTGGAACGAGTCTCGCGGGCCAGACGGTGAACGAGGCGGTGGTGCTCGACTTCACGATGCACATGGATTCGGTGCGTGACGTCGACCCGGAGGGGCGGCGTGCGGTCGCGCAACCGGGCGTGCTGCTCGGGGATCTGAACGAGCGCCTCGCCGAGTTCGACCTGAAGTTCGCGCCGGACCCGGCGTGGGGGGACAAGTCCGCGCTCGGCGGTGCGGTCGGGAACAACTCGACGGGCGCGCACTCGCTGCAGTACGGGAAGACGGACGCGTACGTGCAGTCTGCCGAGGTCGTGCTCGCGGACGGGACCGTGACCGAGTTCGGCGAGGTGGACGTCGAGACGGCCCGGGAGCGCGCCGCGGGCGAGGGGCTGGAGGCCGGCATCTACGCGAAAGTGCTGGAGATCCTGGAGTCGGACGCGGACTTGCTGCGGGAGCGGTACCCGGACCTGAAGCGGTCAGTGTCGGGGTACAACCTCGATTGGCTCGTCGAGGACTACGCGGGCGCCGAGCGCGGCGTCGGCGAACCCGACGGCGAGGGGGACGTCCTGAACCTCGCGAAGCTCCTCTGCGGGAGCGAGGGGACGCTCGCGGTCGTGACCGAGGTCGAGCTCGCGCTGGAGCCGGTGCCGGAGACGAAGGCGGTGGCGCTGCTGTGCTACGACGACCTCGTGGCGGCGATGCGGGACGTCGAGTCGATCATCGAGCACGACCCGGCGGCGGTCGAGCTCGTCGACGAGGTGCTACTGGATCTGGCGCGGGACACGCCGGAGTTCGCGGACGTGGTCGACCTGCTGCCCGAGGGTGCCTCGGACGTGCTGCTCGTCGAGTTCTACGCGGAGGACGACGCGGCCGGCGAGCGCGCGGTCGCGGAGCTGGTCGCGGACCGCGTGCCCGCCGCGACGACCGTGGGGGTCCCGGGCGGGGACGCGGTCGCGACCGGCGACGAGCGGCGTGCGGTCGCGGCCCTGGAGGCGCACGACGACGACGAGCGAGCGCGCTTCTGGAAGCTCCGGAAGTCCGGGCTCCCCATCCTGCTGTCGCGGACGACGGACGCGAAGCACGCGTCGTTCATCGAGGACGTCGCCATCCCGCCCGAGCACCTCCCCGAGTACGTCGAGGCGTTCCAGGCGATCCTCGACGAGCACGACACGTTCGCGTCGTTCTACGCGCACGCCGGCCCGGGCGTCCTGCACGTGCGGCCGCTCGTGAACACGAAGACCGTCGACGGCGTGGGGACGATGCGGCAGATTGCGGACGCGGTGACGGACCTCGTCGTCGAGTACGGCGGGAGCGTGAGCGGCGAGCACGGCGATGGGCGCGCGCGCACGGAGTGGAACCACAAGCTGTTCGGGGACGCGGTCTGGGAGCGATTCCGGGAGTTGAAGTCCGCGTTCGACCCGGACTGGCGGCTGAACCCCGGGCAGGTGTGCGGGGACGTGGACATGACCGAGCACCTGCGGAGCGGCCCCGTGGACGCGTTCGACGCGGGGTTCGAGCCGACGCTGGCGTGGGAGAACGAGAACGGCCTGCAGGGGATGGTCGAGCTCTGTCACGGCTGCGGCGGCTGTCGCGGCCCGCAGGAGACGACGGGCGGCGCGATGTGTCCGACGTACCGCGCGGCCGAGGAGGAGGTGACGAGCACGCGCGGTCGCGCGAACCTCCTGCGGGAGGCGATGACCGGCGACCTCTCCGAGGACGCGCACCTCTCCGAGGAGTTCCGCGAGGAGGTGCTGGACCTCTGCGTCGGGTGCAAGGGCTGCAAGCGCGACTGTCCGAGCGGCGTGGACATGGCGAAGCTGAAGGCGGAAGTGACCCACGCCCACCACGAGCGGGAGGGGGCGTCGCTCCGCGAGCTCGCGTTCGCGAACGTCGACGCGCTCGCTCGCGTCGGCAGCGCGCTCGCGCCGGTGTCGAACTGGCTGGCGAACGCGCCGGGTGCACGGACGGTCCTGGAGAAGACGGTCGGCATCGGGACGAGCCGGCCGCTACCGACGTTCGAGCGCGAGACGTTCCGGGACTGGTTCGAGTCCCGCGGCGGGAGTACGGTCGCGCCCGCGGACGCGACGCGGTCCGTCGTCCTGTTCCCGGACACGTACACGAACTACACGAACCCGGGTGCGGGAAAGGCGGCGGTGCGCGTCCTGGAGGCGGCGGGCGTGCACGTCGTCGTCCCCGGTGACGTCACGGACACTGGACGGCCCGCGCACTCGAAGGGGTTCCTCGACGAGGCGCGCGAGACCGCCGCGGGCGTGGTCCGTGCGCTCGCGCCGTACGTGCGGGCGTGCCGCGAGGTCGTCGTCGTCGAACCGTCGGACGCGGTGATGATCCAGTCGGACTACCACGACCTCCTCGGCGCGGACGCGGCCGGCGGCGACTCGGAGCGGGCCGGGAGCGTCGACGCGGAGACGCTGTCGGCGGTGACGGACGCGACGTACGGCGTCTGCGAGTACCTGGACGCGTTCTCGCTCGACGACCGCGTCGACTGGACGGAGCCGGACGCGTTCGTCGCGTACCACGGGCACTGCCACCAGCAGGCGACGAAGAAGGACCACCACGCGGTCGGCGTCCTCCGGCGCGCGGGCTACCGCGTGGACGCCCTGGACTCGGGGTGCTGTGGGATGGCGGGGAGCTTCGGGTACGAGCGCGAGCACGAGGCGATGAGCGACGCCATCGCCGGCATCCTCTACGAGCAGGTGGACGCGAGCGACGCCGACGGCGTCGTCGCACCCGGCGCGTCCTGCCGCACGCAGCTCGCGGCGCGCGAGGACGCCGCGGACTACCCGCCGACGCCGGTCGAGGCGCTCGCCGACGCACTCCCCGATCGGTGACGGCGGTCCCGGCGGTGGTCGCTGGCTCCGACCGCCGACCCGGCACCGGACCGTCGGAATCGACCGGGCTTCGCCGCCCGCGCCTCCGGCGTCTCTCGGTGCGCTCGCGCCTGTGCGTCGTCGCCACAGGCACCCGAGTCAATTAATAGTGCGGAAACCGTACAATGCAGTGGACGCACGAGCACGCTCCATGGTTCGAACGTCCCGTGCGTCCACCCCTTTGTGCGAGCGCTCCACGACTCGTAGCGCGACGTCACCGCACCGGCACGGCCCGCAGCGCGTCGCACGCGCTTCGTCGCGTCGGCGACCGGGACCGATGGGTTCAGGCCCGTCGAGACGAACCGTCGGGTATGGACGCAGGGACGTTCGCGGACGAGCGCGTGCAGGCCGGAATCACCGTTCTCGCCGGCGTCGTCGTCCCCGGGCTCGCGAAGTTCGCGCTCACGGCCGCGGGGTACTCGCTCCTGGGCACGCTCGCGTGGGCGTGGGGGTTCACCGCCATCGTCACGCTGTTCTGGCATCGCTGGATCCGTTCGCTCGAACTCTCCGGCCCGACGCCCTGACGCTCGGGTCGCGGTATCGTTACGATTAAGACCGCTTCGTGGCGAGTTACGACGTAAGAATGATCGACATCGCGCTCCAGATCATCGACAGCTTCCTGCTCCAGTACAACGTCGGGCAGGCGCTACTCTTGCTGCTGATCGTTTCCGTCCTCGGCGCGCTGCCCCTGAAGTCCCTGAAACTCGTCGGCCTGACGATGGTGACGTTCGGCGCGATCTTCGTCGTGACGCCGGCGTCGATGGCGCCGATCCACTACAAGTTCCTCGGTCTCGGCCTCATCTTCGTCGGACCGATGATGGTCATCATCGCGCGGAAGTAACGCCGGGCGCTCGCGGACGCGGACGGAGAGGGGTTCGAGCGGCGAACGAGCGGGCGGTCGACGTCCAGGCGGGAGTCGCCCGTCGTCAGTTCATGATGTCTTCGTACTGCGCGCCCGTCTGCTTCAGGGTCTCCGTGGAGTAGAGTCGTTCGTGCTCGAAGGGCAGGTGGTCGGTGGCGAGTTCGTCGATCTTCGCGTCGACGACGTCGGCGTCCCGGCCGTGGATCATCGTGAAGAGGTTGTACCCCCAGTCGAGGTCGGGGCGTCGCGGACGGTGGTAGCACAGCGTGACGTAGGGCAGGGAGCCGACGTGCTCGCCGCGCGCGTCCAGTTCGTCGTCCGGCACCGACCAGACGACCATGCAGTTGTTCCGGAAGCCCGTGACGACGTGGTTGACGACGCACCCGATGCGCTTGATGCAGTTGTTCTCGCGGAGTGCCTCGACGGCCGCGAGGACGTCGTCGACGTCGGCGTCCAGTTCCGCGGCGAGGTCGCGGTACGGCGTCGTGGAGACGGGGAAGCCGTCCTGGATGGCGAGCAGGAGGTCGGCGTCGAACGTCGACAGGTCGCCGGTCGCGGACTCGCTGATGCGGGTCGCCGAGACGTCCGTCGATTCCAGGCTCTCCCGGGCGAACCGGTCGTCGTTCACGACGGGGAACTCGAGGTCGATGTAGTAGTCCGTGAGCATCGGGAGGTCGAGCACCTCGCAGCCGGTCTCGGCCTCGATCTCGGCGAGGATCTCGTCGCGTCGCTCGCGCGACCCGGCGGTGACGACGAACCACATGTTCCACTCGTGGTCGCGTCGATAGTTGTGGTTCACCTGCCGGTAGTCGTTGATGACCTCGGCGATCTCGTCGAACCGGTCGTCCGGGGCGCTGACGGCGGCGAGCGTCGACGACCCGATGACGGGCGGGTTCAGGACGGCGCCGAAACGCCGGAACACGCCCTCGTCGAGCAGGCGCGTCACGCGGTCGAACGCGTCCGCTTCGGTGGTGCCGATGGCGTCCGCGACCGCCCGGAACGGGCGTTCAGCGATCGGGAAGTCGCTCTGGAACTCG
>Ga0207756_100349_pt1 | contig 17833 bp, 22 predicted proteins | sample A23M1SouthBayCA_FD_187748 | JGI IMG/M metagenome (GOLD analysis project Ga0207756, IMG submission 187748) | Aerobic enrichment media microbial communities from Eden Landing Ponds, California, USA - A23 M1 (3) (SPAdes) | ecosystem: Environmental > Aquatic > Marine > Unclassified | place...
TCGTCGGGCGAGACGAACGAGACGATATTGCTGTGGCTCGGCTCGAAACGCTGTCCGTCGTCGCCCCACCGCGCGAGTTCGCTGCCGTCCGGTGCCGGGGGGAGGATCTGGTGCTCCATCGTACTAACCAACACATCGGGCTATATCTTCAATTTGTTGGTTAGCGAAATCCCCGGCGGGCCTGGTCTACCAACCCGGAGCCAATTGTTCGACCAACCCTCGGCCAATTTTTCGGGGTCAGTCTACCACCGTCGGACCGGTGGGTAGCAGCAAAAAGCTCCGCAAGCAGTCGGTGATAGAATACCTTCCGTTGCCGGTACGACTCTTTTCGACCAACTCCCCGACCAACTCTGGGCCAATTTCAAGCCGCAGGGTGGCGCTGGTATACCACCCCGTGAGACGGAACTGTCATTTTCGACCAATTGCTCGACCAACTCTTGGCTAATTCGTCGTTGACGACGTCGGATGGTTTTGATGCACACTGCCGTATCAGCGGGTTGTCAGTGATCTTCGATTCGAAGGTCGTGATGAGATCGGTCCGGACCGCGCGCAAACCGCGCATTCCGCGCACGGAGAGAACAGCGACTGTCGCCCGCAAATTCGTATATCGAAGTCATTCCTACCCGTCGGGACTTTGCGCACGTGTGCAAATCAGGGTAGAGGGTCTATAGACTCGTCTCTTTCGTTTCCTTCGATTCGAAAGTGGGGTATCTATCCGATTTTTTCGCGCACCCGTCGGAACTTTGCGCACGTGTGCATATCGGAGTAGAGGGTCTGTAACGCCTTCTCGTGACTCTGCTCCGATACGGGGCGTGACGGGGGCGTAACAACTTTGCGCACCGATGGGCAGCACACTTAGAGCCCTTCTAAAGCAATCTCCTGCCTCCATTCAGGGGTCACGGAGCCACATAACATAGTATGGGTGCGCGCCGTGTTTGCGCAGTTTGCGCGCGAACCAATCGTCGGCCCTTCCCGAGTCGAATTCCCAGGACTCTGTCGTTTTCCTCGATGTCGATATCGAGGCGATTCTATATCCTATCGAAGTGGTCGTACCGTTCTTCGGTCGTTTTGATCGTCGCGTGGCGTAGCCGGTTCCGCACGTCGTAGAGGGTGTAGTCACCCTCCTCGTGCAGCATCCTGTAGGCGACGCTGTGGCGGAGTGTGTGGGGCGTCACGTCCGTCGGGTCGCCACGGTCACCCTCGATCGTCTGTGGACGCACGTCGGCGTGCTCGGCCAGCGAGCGAACGACCCGGCGGACGCTCTCGGTGGTCATCCGGTCGGCTTGCCGGCTCGGGAAGAGCGCAGCGCCGTCCTTCCAGCGGTTGTTCAGGTACGACCGGAGCCGCGAGACGGTGTCGTAGGTGCTGTCGTCGACGGCGAGATTCATCTCCTCGTACTGTGGCGACCGTTCGGTGGGGTAGTCCTTCTGGATGTGCGCCGGGATCGCGAGGTAGGCCGGGTCGTCGTCGAGGTGGAGGTACTCGACGTCGAGTTGCACGAGCTCGCCGACTCGGAGGCCGGTGTCGTAGAGCGTCGCGACGATCGCCTCGTTGCGGTCCCGAAGGTACGGGAGGAACTCGTCGGCCTGTGCAGCAGTACGTAGGTCACGTACCTGCCGGGGCTTGAGCCACGCGGGAGCGCGAGTGTGGGAATCCCTATTCTCGACGGCCATGGCTTGTCCCGTATATAAACGCCCACCGTCTAGAAGCTTGCGACCGTGGGAATCTATTAACAGAATCCCACAGTCGGATTCAGGAGAAGGTCTATATGTGACTGTCTGTTACTTCTGTTACGCTGCGTTAAGTAGTGATACCACAATGCCAGTCAATTTCGAGGAATACCGAGAACATCAGGATGGAGGCGGCCTCGCGTTCGATCCTGATACGCACGCTTATCGAATCCTGTCGTTTTTAGGAGAGCACCCGGACGACGGGTTCAAACCCGCGGAGATTGCTGAGGCGACCGAGATCAAACCAGGGAGCGTCCGCGGGACGTTGAAGCGACTCGAAGACCGCGGCCTCGTCCGACACGCGGAGCCGTACTGGGCAATCGGTGACGACGACCGCCTCGCTGGTTTGACGGGCACCATGCTCGGCCTCAAAGCGGTGGGCGACCGCTACAGTGATGACGAGTTCGACGGTTGGGAAGAGACGGCGGTCGACCCGCGTGAGATGCGTGGCGAGTAACGCCCCGTATCAGCGTGCCGATGTCGTCGCTCACCCGGCACCGTTCAAGAACTCGCCGAAACATCGATATTTCGTGATCCTCAGCGATGACAGCCACCCGTTCCACGGGCAAGAGTACGCAGTCGTCGCGCTTACCTCGAAACAGCGTCCCGAGGCCATCGAGATCGCTGACGACGACTGGCGATTCGGTGCTCCTCGCGGAGACAGTTACGCCTCACCCTGGTACGTGTTTACGATAAAGCACGCCGATGTCTCGAATCCGCAGGGGAGCATCACCGACCAGAAGGCAGACGAGATTGCACAGGAGGCGGCCTCCTATCTTGGTGTGTGATTCTAGATTGGATTCTCTTTGTAGAGTCCAAAGGTAGTCCGAATTACTCACACACTACTTCGCGGAGTTCTTCGAGAAGTTCTGGATGGTGTTCTTCGAGAATCTCGATATCTCGAGGGAGCTCCTCACGAATACGGCGACGTACACGGGATGTGGATTCATATTTTCGCTGTTCCCCGTCCTCACCTGCGATCTGCTCACGTTCCGTCTCTGTCATCACCGCACGGGTTCGGGCCATGCTTCGCTGTTTTTGGTCCGACATGGTAGCATTTACTCAGTCAGGTCCTAAATAAGTGAGTGAATTCACCAACGTTGCGATATACACTCACCTTTATATGGTTGTGAAATATACTCACCACTATGCACGGGACAGGTCACAGAAGGCCGGCGGCGAAAGGGGCCGCTCGACCGTGCGGCCAAGCATGACCGCAAATAATACAGACGCGACACCACCGGATAATCCCGGCGGAAAGGACAGCAGTAGAGATTCGGAATTGCAAACAGACAGCAGGACGTCGCGGCGCCACTTCCTGGCGGGGCTCCTGGCGCTCGGACTCATCCCGACTGCCGTCGACGGCGCCGGCGCACGCGTCGACCGCGATCGCGTCGACGTCACCCACGGCGAGTACGGCCCGCACCGGGCACGCATCGAGTCGGGAGGTCCGCTCAATGGAAGCCTGGAACTCGGCGAGTTCCACGAGGAGACTTCGGAAATATCGGTCTCCGCGACTCACTTCGATGACCAGGAGCCGAACCATGTTGAGGTCAAAGTCTCGGTTGGACCAGCGTGGGTCTTTCTGAGTTGCTCACCGGGCCGCGCCCGCGAGCTCGCAGAGGAGTTCCGAACCGCCGCGGAGTTCGCTGAATCGGGTGAGCGCTAATGTCGTGCGCAGACACCCCTCACACCGACCGAGAGGCGCGCGAGACGGATGAGGCCCTCTCCGGTCTTATCCATGCTCACGAAGCCGTCGAGTGGCGAGAGGTACCGCACGTGTCGCCTGCCGAGGCCGCCGCGTGGACCCAGCGGCTCATCGAGGCGCGTGACGACCTGGAGGGCGACCGATGAACCGACGCGAGTACATCGCGGCGCTCTCGTCGCTGGCGGCTTCGAAGTGGGCCGACGAGGGTTGGTCCGAACCCGAAGAGTGGGGCCCGATCGGAAACGGCGCCTACCCGTTGGATGGGATATCGGGGAGCGAGCTCGTACTGTTCGCTGACGGTTCGATCGGTCAGTGGACAATCGAGCCCTACGACATCGACGAGACCACTGTCGAAGTTCACTATACCAGCGAGTACGTCCGGCTCGGAGTGGACGCCGAGGGCGACGAGATCAGCGCTGGCGGCGGGTTCGACCTGACCAGCGATGAGGCGCGCAATCTCGCGGTCGCGCTCTTCCGAGCTGCCGAGGAGATGGATCGCCGCCCATCGCGTACGGAGGAGACCGATGGCTGAGATGTGGTTCTGTGCGAACTGCGTGGCCTGGAACGGGAGCAAACTCGATCGGTGTCTCGAATGCGAGCGCGATCGTCCGCGGATACCAGTGACGACTGCCGGCGTCGACGTCGACGACGCGCGCCAGGTCACCCGTCGCGAGCGGTACAGAATCAAGCTCGAGAAACTACTGAACCCGCGTCGGGAGGCTGAGTTGCGATGAGCACCGAGCGCGGCGATTCACGTCGACGCAACCCCTACCCCCAGCGCCCCGAAATCCGCTTCGTCCGCCAAGATATTGGCCGATGGACGGTCAGTGACGGACAGGGCGTCATTGAGGTCGACGCAAAAACGTTCGTGCCGGTGCAGCGCTGACTGGCTACGCGGAACCGGAGTTGGACTTCTTTCTCGAGCCACGTTCGAATGCGCGGCGAAGTACTGACGACGAAGAGACGACTTCGCGGCGTATCTCTCGGAGTTCATGTCCTTCGATTCGCTCGTCACCACGGATACACCAGACTGCACCCACAGCGAAGCCAGTGACGAACTCCTGGAAGCGAAGCATCGTACGGTCATCGTTTGAGTCTGGAAGGTCGTTTTTGGCAAACGATTCGGCGGTGACCTCGACGACGACCCGGATGTATTTTCGCTCTTCCTTACTGAGGCTCATGTCACTTTCCACCAGTAGTCTCTGGCGTGCTTTGGCCCTGGAGGTACCCGCGAGCGAGTGCCTGTACGAAGTACAGAACCGCTGGAACGAACGCCACGACTGCACCGACCCAGTTACCGATGACAGCGGACAGTACCCCTGCCAGCGCGGAAAACGCGACGAAGAGTTGAACAGCGACTATCGTGAGTCGCCACATCAACCCAGACTCACTCATAGTAGACCACCACCTCCTCCAAACCCAAAGTCGTTGTCTTGCCCTCCAGAGCCGAACACCTCCGAATCGTCGATCCCCATCGCCCCTGACTCGATCTGCTGATCGAGAGTCTCGCCACCCTCTCCAGCGAGTACCTCGGCACCACTCATTATTCGGGAGTCCAACATGTCTGCCACCTGGAGGACCTCGAACTCTGCTTCGTCGTCAACTTCTCTTTGGCCACCCTCAAATTCTGGAGTTGGTACCCGGCGTTGGGGTGGGTACGACGGTATACCGGGAGGTCCGCCACCAGGAGGTCCGCCACCAGGTGGTCCGCCACCAGGAGTTCCACCACCGGGCGTCCCGCCAGGGGTTCCAGGACTCGGTCTCCCGGGTGACGGCGAACCAGGACTGGGACTGCTCGGCGACGGTGACCCGGAACTGGGATACCCACCGCTGGGACTACCGGATGACGGACTGCCTCCGCTCGTCGGCCCGCCAGAGGACGTGCCGAGTCCGCTTGACGCAGTCAGGTCCGACATACCCTCACTGAACGAGACACTTGAGTCACTCACCCAGCCGTCGAACTCTGAGGTCAAGGATCCAAAGTCGGAACCGAGCGTCTCAGACCGACTCTCGAACTGGGAAGTGCTCGAACCGCGCTCGGTATCAGACAGTTCACTCTCGAGATTATTGATCGGGTCACCGTCGACAAAGCTCAGCGAGGGCTCGTCGCTGTTGAAGACCGTAGTTGTGCCACCGACAGCCCCGCCCGGTCCAGCTGCCTCGTCGGGGCTCTGGCGCGTCACGCGCGTTTCTGGAAGTTCGGAAGCGACGAGACTGCCATCGGCGTCGCCGGCTTCAAGATCGCGGTCGATTTCGACCGAGTCACCACGATCGTCGTTGGGGCGCCCCACGCGAACTGTAATCTCGTCAGCGAAGGTGCGTGCGTCATCAGGTATTGCAGTAGCCCTGTCGAAGGCATCAGCGGTTTCCTCACCAATACGGAAGGCAGCTGTCTCCGCGCGGACCTGTGCGTCCAACATCCCACGCTCGAGGTCAGTTAACACGCGGTCGCCCTCAACTCCGAGACCGAACGCCCGTGCTTCCGCACGCTCGAACGGTACCTCTGCCGCTCTCACACCACGTTCAACCACACGGTCTGGGAGTTCGCGTGCAGTTTCGAGGGCCTGTGCTGTTTCTTCACCGAAACGGAATGCGGTTGTTTCCGCACGGGCTTGGGCTTCGAAGATGCCCCGTTGGGAGTCGTACAGCGTACGGTCGAACGCGACACCGAGGTTGTAGGCTTCGGCTCCCGCTCGCTCTAGCGGGAGCTCGGATAGCCGGCGGGCGCGGTCCGAAACATCGGTAGCCCGCTCGGCTACGCGCTCGGGTGTCGCCTGGAGCGTGGTGATCGCTTCGTCCGTCTGCTGACCCAGTTCGAAAGCGGCGCTTTCGGCACGGGCCTGTACTCCAAAAACACTGCGTCGTGCGTCGGTCAAAGCTCGACCAGTATCGACGCCCAGACCAAACGCTTCAGTCTCGGCGCGCTCGAGCGGGAGCTGGGACAGTCGTCGGGCTCGCGATCCAAGACCTTCAGCAGTCCCAGACACGTTTCCAGGAGCCGTTTGCAGGCCGCCGAGTAGTTGCCGTGTCTCCTGACCCAACCCGAAAGCAGTTGTCTGCGCGCGGGCCTGGGCACCGAAGACACCACGCTGAAAGTCTGTGATTGCACGGTCGGTTGCGACGCCCGCTCGATAGCCGAACGCTTCACCCTCCTGGAAGACACGTTCGGGTACGTTGCGCAGGGTACCCGCAGCTTGCCGTCCACGGATCGAGCCGGATCGGACCGCCAGACTGAACTGCCGTTCGAGAGATTCGGGTAACTGGCGGGCGATATCTATGCCTTCGTTGGCCACCTCGCCCCCACGGAAAGCAGCGGTCTCGGCCTGTACTTGTGCGTTCAGCAGTTCCCGGCGAATGCCCTGAAGTGTTCGGTCAGTCTGGACTCCCAAGTCGTAGGCCCGTGCTTCGGCGCGTTCAAGTGGAACCTGCGACGCACGCCGAGCGCTTCCAGCGATGTCTTCGGCACGATTGCGAGCGTCACTCGGAAGTGACCGAGCGGTGTCGACACGTTCTCGAGCCTGTTGGCCCAGACGGAACGCGGCGGTTTCAGCTCGCGTCTGGGCATTGAGGATCCCGCGCTCCAGGTCGGTGAGAGCACGGTCAGCCTCGATGCCGGCTCGAAAAGCCAGCGCTTCTCCCTCACGGATCGCTCGGTTGGGCGCATCGAGAGCTGCACGTCCGACTTGGCGCCCACGGATGCGAGCCCGACGCTGGAGGCGTCGAAGTCCTGCTTCAACACGCTCGGGTGCATTCCGAACCGCTCGCCCTGCTTGGAAGGCTGCGGTCTCCGCTCGCACCTGCGCACCCTGAACCTGTCGGCGAGCGTCGGTGAGCGCGCGGTCGGTTCTGGCGCCGAGTCCGTAAGCCCGACTCTCGAGTTCCGTCAGCGGAGCGCGAAGGGCGCCGAGTACTTCATCGTCGATTTCGACGAGACCGGCATCGGCGTCACGCTCGACAGTGATACCCGAGCGCTGCACACCAGTCGGTGTCAGCGTTTCGGCGACATCATCTGGTGTAAGTGCCTGTCGCGACGGTAGAGAAAGATTCCGGTCGCCGAGCGACGATGGTGTGGTGGCGTCGGCTTGGTCAACGTCGACGGAAGACTCACCCGGGCGGACGAATCGGCGTGCAGGTATCAGGCGCCCACTCGGCATACGAACTGCTGTGATGCCTTCCTCGACGAACTCACTACCAGGAGGGACGATACCCTCAAGCTCGGACGTTCGAGTAGCGGTGGGTCGAACGAACACAGCCCCTTCTTCGGCCTGTTCAGACAGGAACTCGTAAGCTGGGAGGTCCGACTGTGGGCGGACTTGAAGATCGGTCCCCTCAGCCTTTTCCTTCGCTTTGCCACGACTGAGACCGCGTTCGACAGGGTCACCGTCTGTGTCTCGAAGTTCATACCCGGCGCCACGAGCGGACTCCGGCATCGCGCGGATGTCGTCGCCAGGAAGACTGACGACCTGGTCGGATTCCGTTCTTCCAGGAAGACGAGGTGAAAGCAGGCTACTCATCGAAAATGAAGAGTCACTATCCAGAGCCAGCCCGAGAGGAGAGGCATCTGGCGAGATAAACAAACCGGGTAACTCACTCGCACCCTCGGCGATCTGGATGTCAGGACTGTCATCAAGATTGAGGGTGTTGGCCACCCGGTTACGGAGCCCGCGAGCGCCACTGATGTCAGCCCCAGTAGTATGAAAGACCGAGCTATCCTGCTCACCAGGCCCGATAGCATCGGGATTCTCAGCAGCCCGCTCATCTAACTCTTCGACTGCCTCTTGTGTTGGTGCAGATGTGTCGGTCTCGAATTCCGGACTTTCGCCACGGACACCTGCTTCAGTCGTGATGTCCCTGAGATCCGACTTTGAGTCGGCCCGTGCCGCCACGCGCCGATTCCGGATCGACGTCGCGCCCTCGTCGATCGCCCGGGAGAGGCCGGCACCGGTAACGATGCCGGCAAGAGTCCCAGCACCACGTTCCAGTGGCCGGGCTTGGAGTTCGCGGACAGACTGCGCTGCTATCATAGAACCGACACCGACCCCTGTGCTGACTGTCTCTCCTACGCCTTCCTGTTGAACTGTGCCTGGCAGGTTCTGCCCGATCTCGATCCCAGTATCGACGAGTGCGGGTGACTGTGCAACAGCAGCAGCCGTTTCGACACCGAAGTTCGCGACACCTTGGAGAATGCGCTCAGGCGCTGTTCCGACGAACGGTGCTTGAACCGCAGGGTTCTCATCGAAGGTATCACTGATGTCACGGATATCATTCGCGAAATTTCGGAATCCGCTTTCGCTAAGGTTCACCCCGAATGCGGTTCCGGGGAGTAAACCTTCGTTGCTGTCCGGATCCTCCGAGAGAATACCGCCGCGGGTTAGTGTATCTGTAACATCGGTTTCACCGGTGAGTTGGTTGACTCGACGGACGTTGGCTGCACTGCCGGTGTCTTGCACTTCGTCAATTGGGGTCCATTTCTCAACGAGGTAGTCTGTTGCCCCCACCAGTACCGACAGTGCGTCCGTCTGTCTTCGGCCTGCCTGTCTCGCAGCTTCCGCGTCGAGGCTCGGCATCAGAACCGTTTTCCCATCTTGTTGTTCTTCGGTGATATTGATAGCCGTCGGCGAGATGTCGAAACCCAGTTGGTCGGAATACGACTGGGCCGCCTCCTCACGGAGTTTCTGTTCGGCTGCGACTTGCGCCTCGACGTTCCGGAACTGGCGACGTCTGGCTTGGAGCGTTGCCTCGTCCTGTGCTTCTTGCTGTTCGACCTGTTCCGTGGAGCGGTACTGACCGAGTGCTTCGCCAGCATCCTGCCGCCGGTTCTGGAGCTGTTCGATCTCCTCCTGGGCCTGCTGGTTCAGCTGGAAGGAACCCTGTTCGGTCCGGACAAGATCGTCGGCCGTCGTCTCGGTCGGCGTCTGCACGTCGAGTATGGTAGCGACCCGCTCACGCTGCGCCTCGCGAACAGCTTTGCGACCGGATTCGTCGAGTCGGACGATCGACTCTGGCTGGCTACCTAGGAGTATCTCCGACGTGGGGTCGCTGTCTCCGAGGGCGGCCGATGCTGCTCCGGTGACGCCGATGTCGGTGGTCACGTCCGCGATCGTCGCGTCCTCGGCGCCGAGGTCGAGTTCGAGCGTGGGTCGCGAGTCCGTGCTGTATGAGATGCTGTCTTCGACTGCCTGTGCCTGTTCTTCGGTCGCGCCGGATGCTGCGGCCTGGTCTGCGGTTCGTTCGGCCCGTGTCGTTTCGAGTTGGCGCTCGACGGCTTGTGCGAACTGTTCGCGGCGGGCTTCGTCGGTGAAGACAACGCGACTGTCTTCGACGGTCAGGTCGGTGGCGGAGATGTTTTCGTTTTGGTTTGCAACTCTCGCGACGGCCCGGAACTCCCGCCTAGTCAGGTCGAGAGGCTCTGTCTCTGGGCCAGTGTAGCCACCCTGGACGTCGCCGGCGTCGGTCGACCCCTCTTGTGTTGTGTCTTGGTCACCTGCAGTATCAGGATCGGTGGCTGGGGCAGCCTCGGCGGCCCCCTGCTGTGCTTCATCAAGAAGCCCAGTCCCAATGTTCTGGCCGCCGCTACCGGAGCGAGACTCGTCGGTGGTCGTGTCAGTACCTCCGTTCTTGCTATCTGTTGCAGTGTCTTGAGGTGTGCCGTCGGCTTCGGGCGGTTCGTACCGATCGGGCACGGGATCGACGGTCTCGCCGGTGACCGTCTCGACCTCCTGGTCGTCACTCGTGACAGTCTCTTCGGGACTGGGGTCTGAACTATTGGACTCAGAAGCATCCTGGTCGGAGACATTGTCGACGGAACCAGCGGCCTCGGCGGCCCCTTGTTGAGTTCCACCGAGAAGGCCTGTATCGACGTTCTGGCCACCACTACCAGAGGGTGAATCGTCGGTGAGCGTGTCGGCCCTATCGCTTTCTGGCGTGGGGTCTTGAGTGGTGTCGTCGATCTCGTACCGGTCGGGTACGGGATCGACGGTTTCGCCGGTGACCGTCTCAACCTCCTGGTCGTCACTCGTGACGCTCTGGTCAGTCGCCGTCGGGGTAGGCTCTGGTGCTGGATCGTTGGGCTCGGGGAACTCAAAGACAGAGTCAGAGCTCTGGTCGTCAGTGTTAGTGACTTCCGGATCGTCGTCGGAGGGTGTATCGTCACTGGCGGGGTTCGGCTGTTCAGTAGCGCCGCCGGTATCAGGTGATTCGTACCGATCGGGCACGGGATCGACGGTCTCGCCGGTGACCGTCTCGACCTCCTGGTCGTCACTCGTGACGCTCTGCTCAGGACCAGAATCGTTCGAACTCATCGACCAACCCCCATCCATCTCCGAGCAGGACACCTGTTGCAGAGTTCGCCACCGTGCGACGCGATTTCCCTACAGGCGCAAGCAGATACTGTGCTGTCTCCGCTGGTGGTGGTGAGCGAAAGCAACCGACACCCGGTGCTGCATATCCGCGAAATAAGACGTTCCACTGTCTCAAACCTCTGTTTTCCCGGGGTATTCCCTTGCGAAAATCCGCGACTGTCTGACCCGTCGTCACCAGAAAGCCGTATCAGTGGTTTAGACGGTTGTTTACGCACCGGTCCAGCTACCGGACTGAACGCTTTACACGAGTGGACGACCAGAAAAGACGACCGGTGGCGGGTACTGGTCATCATCAGTCGAGTAGGCCTCCAGCTCGTTCGGTGAGGCTGCGGTTCTCTTCATTGACCTCTCGTCGAGCAGTGACTGTCGTCTCGCCGATCGTCTTGAGACCACGAGCCGACGCGGACAGTGACTTGAAGTTCGCAACAGCGTCGTAGGCTGCTCGAAGTGCGCGCCGTTCGTCAGTGGTCAATGGCTCCTCGACGTCCTTTTCCGCACGGCCATGTGTGCCTTGGGCGAGAGCGAGACGCTCGCCGCGACATAGACGCCCCGGTGAGCGTTCGGCGACATGTTGCATTCCTTTCCCCAGTGAGCCCCACTTCACCTGTTGCTCGTACTCTGAAGACCGGTTCCCGATGGCGTGAGACGATGAGATATCGGGTCCAACCGCCTGCTCCACCCAGTCGTACTTCTCGGTTCCAATTCCAGCGCGCCTCAGCTCGCGTAGAAGGTTGGCGTTTTCCGTGATCTCCTTCGTGGCCTGCTCTTGGGCAGCGTCGAGAACTTGGCGCTCTATTTGCCGTTCTTGGACCATTTCAGGACTCGGTTCGTTGTCGCCGTCATCACTCCCGCCATCGAAAATCATTCCTCATCACCGAGATTTGAGTTTGGTTGTGGGTCCAGTACCAACCGTCCACTTTCCCTGTCGAAATACTGTATAACCTCTTGTTTGGGTTCTAATCCGTGGTACTCTGTGAAATTGTGTGCCACAGTTACCCGGATTGAACTGGTACACCCTCCACCAGAGAGTCGGTATTTTCCGAGTGGTATGAACTGGTCAGAGTCTTCCAGCAGACTCATACAATCGTCCTCGCCTGTAGCTGACGACATTAACTGCCAGTTGTGTAATCTGACGTATAACGATCCGTCCTGGTTGCAACCCGAGCTACAACCCGGTTGCAACACGGGTTGCAACACCCACTTTACTTAATCAGTGTCCTTGCCCCACCGACGCGCATGGAACGCAGACGAGACACGACCTGCTAACGGTCGTGAATGACAGCCGGGGTGGATGAAACCCCGACAAAACCTCATGGGCATCTTCGACGGCAACGGCGACGGGCCGTTGCTACACGGGGACACGTCTCCGTGGGGCTTGTTACTTTCGCTGTGGCTGTCAGCGTTCCGGGAATGACCAAATATGGTCCAAGTCACAAAGCACGCGGAACTGAGGTATCAACAGCGCGTCGACGAAGCGGAACCGTACCCAAAGCAGCAGCTCCGCGAGCTGTATGAAAATGCTGAAATTGATTCTTCAGTCAGCATCAGTGAAGGTACGCTTTACGTCGCCGACGAAGCCGTATTAGTCATTAAAGATGAAAGTCACCCCGTCATCGCGACTGTCCTACGGAGGGGTCCAGTTTGACCGGGCGTGGCTCGGCACCAGGTGGTGAGGCTCGAGAGCGTACTTGTCCGCGCTGTGGACAGAGTTGTGGGGCGATCGGGCTGGCGCGACACCTTTCCAACCACTGCCCTGTTTTGGAGGAAAACAGTTGACTCTCCTCGGAAACCTTTTTCTCTACCATGGCGAATCGGATAGCTGTCAGAACAGGAAGACCGAGACACTAGCCGCTCATGGTCTGGTGAAACCGAGGAATTGGACACTTCTTGGTTCTCACCGACTGAGTATAAGCGTTCCGGCGAGCGACAGGTACGCCTCTGTACTCCCGACGAGCGGTGTCTCGACCCCGACCCTCGAGATACCCATGCGCGTGAATCCATCAAATCGAGTATGTGTGTCTGACGCTGCGGCGTGTACGTTTAAGTACCATCCGCGAAAACCGACTCGATATCAAGCACAGGCACAGCTGATCACACGACTGCGGAAGAAGCCGAACCGCATCGGGCGCAGGTCTTGGCAGGCTCGCGCCCGACGCGGTGTCCGTGCATTCGGCTTCTTCTGCGACCGAAATAAACGTTTGCCCTTTCGAAGAGCGGCAGCGCTGGTTTCGTTGACCGCGGGTGTCCGCGACAGCGCTGCGTCTACACCCAGCAGAGAGTGCAGTCCACAACCCTCACGGAGGTCGGTCAGCCATGACGGAGAGTGACTGGAGTGCCGAGTCTGGCCGCCGCGCGGACGCCGACCGCGTCATCGAGGAGATCAGGCGCGTCCTCAAACGGGAGGGTGTCGCGATCGACCCCGACGACCGACGCTTCCTCGACTGGAGCGACCCGGAAGAGCGTGAGTTCGTCCGTCGGAAGTTCGATGAGTTCGACGAACCGGTCCTCCCCGGCTTCGGCGAGCTGGGCGAAGGCCGGACCGCTCGCGACGACTGTGGAGAGCCTCACCCGTTCGTCTGTGACTCCTGCGGGAATCCCGTCGAGTTCGGCCGCACCTGTGCACAGAGTGTCTGCTCGCGCTGCGGCGTCGCCTGGGTTCGCGACACCGCGATCAACAAGACCGCGAAGAACCGACGAATCCGGAAGGAGAAAGACTGGCACACCCCCGACGATGAGCATCAGAAGTTCCACCACCAGGTCATCTCGGCGCCGCTCTCGTGGTACTACGACCTCGCGAAGGCTGGCCTCTCGCTCGATGAGGCGCAGGACGTCACCAAGGAGGTCGTGAAGATCATCCTCGACGAGATGCGGGCGCAGGGCCTCCTCGCCCGCCATTCCTACCGCGGAGTGAACGACGACGGGACAATCAAGACCGAGACCGACGACCGCGGTGCCTGGAAGGAACGCCTCAACTCCGGCCGTGACTTCTACGGCGACGTTCGCGACGAACTCGCCTGGCGGCCTCACTACCACTGTGTCGTCATCAGCGACTGGCTGAAAGGCGGCGGCGAGGAGAACGACCACTTCACCGAACGCATCGAGGAGGAGACCGGCTGGCTCATCCACCGCATCGTCGGTCGCGACGGCAAGCGCTCCGTGAAGAACGACGGCCAGATGGCGCGAGTCAGCACCTACACGATCTCCCACGCCGACATCGACGTCAACCTCAACGGACACAACCGGAGCGCTGTCTGGGAAGTCGGTAGCTTCGAGGGCGACATCGTCAAGAGTTCCTCCCGTTTTACCGCGTCGCCCACAGACAAGCAGTGGGCGGACAGGGTCGTCAGGCACGCCTCCTGGGATGTCCTCGGTCTCCAGAGCGGGACCACCGAGTGCGGCGCCGACCTGCCACCCGTCGACGACCCGGACGCGCTCGCGGCGAAGATCATCGAGGAGCTCTATCCGCAGCACGAGCGGCCGGCCCATCGCGAGATCGATACCGGCGGCGTTCTCCATCAGGTCTCGAAAGGCAACATCTCCGTCCAGGTCTCGACGACGTCGGGCGGTGGCGGCGACGTGACCGTGCTGGACAGCTCCGGCAACGCCGTCGGACCCGACGGCTGGCCGACGAACCTCCCTGATACACCAGGTTCGATGACCTTCGACGGCGCCGATGCGCCGCCGGCGACGACCGTCGACGCGGTCGAGGTCGCTGCGGACGATGACTGTGAACGCGGATCCGACCACGAGCACGACCACGATCGTCGCGACGAGGACGACGACCAGGACGACCGTGAGTGCGACGGGACGCTCATCCCGCTCGAAGAAGCTCGCCAGCGCGGCCTCCTGGAAGACGACGACTGGCTGGACGAGGCCCCGTTCGCTGCGGACGCGCTCGAAGTCGACGTCGAGTGGAGGGACGACCTCGACCCCTGGCGGACTACCTCTCCTGGGAACTCGATCGGTGCTGGATAGGCCGTAACCGGCGCCGGCGTCCGCCCGCCACCAGCTGCAGCACTCGCGAACGACTTCGATTTTCGCCGGATCCATACTGTCATCTGATAGGTTCGCCGACGTCGTCGACGATCGGCGGCGCTCAGCCCGGGCCCCACCCCCCTCTCGACCGCGCCGGGCAGGCAGGATAAGTATAACCGCACGATTTTGCGCGGTGCGCAAAATCTGACGGGTCGCTGTCGCGACCCTCACCGCACCGCACAACCGCTGACTATCGAGAATTAAGCGCTCCTTATACTACAGCGGTATGTGCGAAACACCGGCCGCGAACCGCGGGGTGAAGCCCAGCGGAAAATCAAAAAGCCACTTTCAGACTATAACACGCCGGTTCTTGCAATCCGGGCGAGTCTTCTGAGTACGTTGGAGGTTCTAGCCTGCCCCGAATATATATTCACCATTCAATATTTCCACTACAGAGTCCTTGAGGGCGCTGAAACCCCAAACTTGATTGGTCTGTGTTACGAATATATATTCAAGACATGGCGAAGTGGACGCACCGTGACAGGATATGGAATGCGGCACTGAAGCGGGAAGACGAGATCGACCCGGTCGAGCTGGCCGAGAACTTGGGCGTCGGCGAGCGGACAGTCAGAGATACCCTCGACTGCATGGAAGACGCGAACTATCTCCACAAGCGAGGCGGCGAGGGTCAGAAACCAGTGAGGTACTACTCAGATGTCGTCGATATCGAGTGACCAGGGCCGACAGTCGTTCGGGGATCGGTTGTTAGCGCGTTGCGCTAACTCAGAAGTCCACAGACTTCGGTCCGTCGGATGGGGCGGCGATGCCTAACTCCATCAAGCAGAGCGGGCAAGGGCCGGCGCTGCAGGTGACCAAGGAAGCGCGGACAGCTGGACTCGCGGTCGAGGCAACAGGCGACGAACTGAGTGGTGTCGAGAGGTGGGAGGACCTGGCCGACGTGCGCGTGTACGGGTTCAACCATGCACTGCTTGTCATCGACCGCGACGAGGTCGCCACGGAGAACGTTGCGGAACTGGTCGCGACGATCGCTCGTGACACATCGAGCATCTACCGTGGAGAGAACGCCAGCGTCCGGCCCGCCGGGAACGGTTGTATGGTATCGCTCCCCGGGCTGAGCGAAACCGGCTTACGGGTCGGAGACACCGCACCAGCGCACCCGGCGCCGGGTGTGCTGTTCATCACCGAAGACACCGCGGACGGTGTTCGACTGGCCGAGGACGTCCGCTCAATTCGTCGTTCGCAGGTCGAAGGTGGTTAGCGCTATGCGCTAACAGACAGAGGTACGGCATCTCTTATTCGGAGGGTCGAAGTCAGCCGACTGTCTGACTGAATACTAAGTAGTTCGGAGAGTTTGTACGGTTTGTATGGCCCAACCAGCAAAACTGGCGGTCACCAACCAGAAAGGTGGTGTTGGGAAAACAGCCGTCGCTATCAATCTCGCTGGGGCACTGAATGCCCGCGGACGTGAGGTGCTCTTCGTCGATCTCGACCCGCAGGGGAACGCGACAGAGAATCTCGGCTTCCGCGAGTTGTACGACACCGAACCGCCGACACTGTTCGATGTCCTCTCCGAGGCCGAGCAGCGCTCCGAAATTGAGGACCTCGTCGAACAGCACGAAGAGATGGACGTCGTCCCGTCGAGTATCGACATGACGGCTGTCGAGCCGGAACTCACTCTTTCCCGGCGGAGTGGCGAGCAACTGGCGCTTGCGCTCGATCACATCGAAGATGCGTACGACTACGTCATCATCGACTGCCCGCCGTTCTTAGGAAATCTGATGGACAACGCCCTGTACGCGTCGCGGAATATCCTCATCCCGGCGCTCGCGGAGGATACTTCCAAGCGAGCGTTTGAACTGCTGTTCGACCACGTCGACGCACTCGCCACCGATTACGAGATCTCGATCGTCGAGCGTGGCGTGGTCATCAACCGGATCGACGTCCGTAAGACCCAGGCCAATGAGATGATCGAGTGGATCGGAAACGCCTTCGATGGCACCCCAGTTTGGCAGGTCCGAGAGCGAGCTGCGATTCAACGGGCGCTTGCGAACGGCGCATCCATATTCGTCGAAGAGCCCGATTGTGACCAGTGCTCTGTCTTCGAGGAGATGGCCGAAGACCTCGACCAACAATTCGAATTCAGTGAGGTACCAGCATGAGCGACGACCGTTCTGAGCGCCTCCGTCAGCGGCGACAGGAATCGAAGCAGAAGGCCGAACAGTCTGCCGCGCCCGAGACGTCCGAACCGTCCGACTCCGAAGAAGAGAGTGAGTCGGTTAAAGAGGAGTTCGTCGGGACTTACATGTACCTCCCTGAGTCGCTCAAGCAGGAACTCGGCCCGACATTCAAGATCTTGAGCGCGGAATACGAACGTAAGTTTGGTGAGGAACTAGAGAAGAATCGCCACTTCTACCCGGTGGTAGTCCAATACGGTTTGGATGGTTTGGCTGGTTTGGACGCTTCTGAAGTCAGAGACCGTTTGGAGGAATTGGATCTCGTCTCACCGGCCGACGACTGAGATTCAATATACCGTATGTTAGATTAAACACCTCTGTCTGGCGATTGCGTCTGCACATAGCTCGTAGCCAGGGTCACTCCGCAGGAGTCACGGGAGCGACGTACTGGCTCTTCACGCGATCGCCCTCGCGCCACTGCAGATAGTAGTAGTCGTGCTCGTCGATCGTCTTCGTGGTGAGCGTTCCCTTCGAGCGGCGGATGTCCGCCTTCTCGAACGCTTCTTGGAGCGCTTCTTGCCACTCCTCGTCATCGTCCCACCCGTCTGGTGCCCGGGCCGACCCGTCCTCGGCGTCTTCGAGGTAGGCCTTCGGCGGGCCGAGTTGCGGGCGGTCAGCCAGCTCGGCGAGGTCGTCGGCGGCCGCAGCGGTCGTGGCGGCGACGTCGACGGCGAGTTCGTCCTCGTCGACGATGGTCACGCTGATGGGCTGGTCGTCGTCCTCGCGACGGTTGTCGAACAGGCGGACGAGATAGCCCCGAACCGGGTCGTCGAGTTCGACGGTCAGCGTGTAGCGCTCGTCGGG
>Ga0207756_100351_pt1 | contig 17703 bp, 15 predicted proteins | sample A23M1SouthBayCA_FD_187748 | JGI IMG/M metagenome (GOLD analysis project Ga0207756, IMG submission 187748) | Aerobic enrichment media microbial communities from Eden Landing Ponds, California, USA - A23 M1 (3) (SPAdes) | ecosystem: Environmental > Aquatic > Marine > Unclassified | place...
CCTCCGACATTCCCTCCCGAATGCGAATCATCGCACTGGCATCGCGATGCTGCAGTTCTGTATTGAGAGTGTGGACCCGGATTTTGAGATGCCACGAACACACGTCGACGACGATACCTGGCGAGAGTGGGTCAATCCATACATCGTCGATTCCAAGCGGCTCATCACGGTCCGCCGGAATAACCTCCGTTTCAAGCAACTCGAAGACTTGGATGTCGACCTCGTCGAACGGAAAGGAGGGATCCAAATCCGATTAGCCGAGTTCGAGCTGGATATGCACTGGCGAGAAGCCCTGTCGAAGTACGCTGAGCAGCACGAATCTCACTGTACGGACTTCGCGCAGGCAGTTCTCGAACGAGCACAACAGGACGATCTGCTCGACCGTCAAGGACCAACGAAACAAGCGTTCATTACGTATCTGGAGGAAGGACTCGTCGAACGGGACTTCAGAGAAATGTTCTGATCAGTCGCGAAGCCCGGCGACCGACTGTCCGACCTCGCGAACGTGTTCACTTCGCTCGAGGTCGAGTTCCTGGGCGAGGTAGTCAACCGTCTCTCCGAGGCTCATACTGGAAAAAGTCCGTCAAGCGGTATAAATCTAGTGCTGACGCAGCAGTGTCGCCCATCAGAGGAAGCGTCTATGTATACCGAACCCCGTATCCCTCTGCTTCAAACTTTGGAACCGGTGACCGCATACCGATACCCACCGAAATTACGCAGTATCGCCATTTGCTGTCCACCAACCGAACTCAATTGAAAGAAGCTCCGAATCGATCGGGAGCGTTTCAGTCTGCAGGTTGCGCGTCAGTCGTTGCTGTCCCGTCTGGAAGTTCGGGGATGGACAGACCCACGCGACGAAGCAGCTGTGCGTTGATTGCGACGATGACCGTGCTCAGTGACAGTAGGAGTGCCCCCACGGCGGGAGACAGCAGAATCCCGATCGGTGCCAACACGCCTGCTGCAAGCGGAATCGCGAAGACGTTGTAGCCGGCCGCCCAGACGATGTTCTCCTGCATCTTCCGGTAGCTCGCCTTGCTGAGCTTGACCAGCTGAAGGACGTCCATCGGGTTATTCTGCACCAGAATAACGTCCGCCGACTGGACGGCAACATCGGTGCCGCTCCCGATCGCGATGCCGACGTCGGCCCGCGTCAGCGCCAGCGCATCGTTCACACCATCGCCGACCATCCCCACGAGCTTCCCCTGGTCCTGGAGTTCCTGGACTTTCTCGTTTTTGTCTTCGGGGAGGACCTCCGCGAACACTGTGTCGATGCCCAGTTCGTCGGCCACGGCATCGGCGACGTCCTGGGAGTTGCGAGTTAGCATCGCCACCTCGATACCCAGATCGTGGAGAGCGTCCACGACGCGGAAACTCTCCTCGCGGATTACATCGGCCATCGCGAACACGGCGATCAACTCTCCGTTGCGAACGAGATACACCACCGTCTGGGCATTCTGGCCGGCCTCCTCCGCGAAGCGCTGGAGGCGGTTGGGGATTTCGCTGTTGAGTTGGGTCAACAGGTTCGGCCCGCCGACGTACACCTCGTTTCCATCGACGTTCGCGCGAACGCCTCGGCCTTTGATCGCCTCGAACTCGGTCGCGTCGGGAGTAGTTACGTCTCGCTCGTCGCCGGCCTCGCGGATCGCTCGGGCGATCATGTGTTCGGAGTCGCTCTCGACGGCCGCCGCCAGCGCGAGGGCGTCGTCCTCATCGACGCCGTCGACGGTCGCCAGATCTACGACGCCATGCTCACCCTCGGCTCGACCCTTGTACAGTGCATACACCGCATTCAGGAGCTTCATCCGACCCGCATTCTCGTACTCTTTCGAGTCCTTGAACTCATCTTTAACCTTCGACATCGCCCGTTTCCGCGCCGCGGACGGTTTGGTATCCCGGTGCATCGAGAACCACCCGAACCCACTTCCTGCGGCGAGCACGCTCGCCAGCAGCACATGAACCGAGGGCGCGATACGACCACGGGAAGACGCAGCACAGAGCAAAGCGATGCGACCGTCGTCCCCCGGTTCCGAAACCGCGTCTCGATACCGGTGCGGCTTTCGATGAGTTGGCTGATCTTCGGGTCCTGCCCTCTCGCGGGTTCGGGCTCCGGGACAAACCACGACGTCGTAACCACGAAAAACGCAGATGCTGTTGCACCACCGGCGACGCGGTTGGTTTCTCGGTGCCGAGTTGGGCTGTCTCCCAAAACACCTATGTATGTATTTTGTGAACACATATCATGGTCGAAGCAACAATCGACGTCGTCGACAGAGGATCGTTCTGGGCCGACTGGAACTTCTTCATCGAGGGGGAAGTACTCGCCACGAAGGACAATCGGAATCCGGACACCAAGTACGGGGAGTTCCCGGTAATCAACTGGGTCATCGACCATCCCGAGGCGACCATTCTCTGGGACACCGGTTCGCACCACGACGCGGAAGAGCGCTGGGGTGGACTCTACGACGCGTTCTACCAGAAAAACGCGCCACGACTCGACGACTCGCTGGACGCGGCTGGCTACAGCGTCGAGGAGATCGACGCGGTCGTCCAGAGTCATCTGCACATCGACCACGCAGGTGGACTGGAATTTTTCGACGGTACCGACACACCAATCTACGTCCACGAACAGGAACTCAAGTTCGCTTACTACAGCGCTACCACACCGGAGGGGACCGGCCACCCGGCCTACCTGACCGAGGATTTCGACCACGACCTCAACTGGCAGGTCGTCCATCGTGAACGGGAGACCCACTTCGAGGGAATCGAGTTCATTCACCTTCCGGGACACATCCCCGGTCTCATGGGTACCGTCGTCCACCTCGACGACCCGGGGCCGATCCTCATGATCGGCGACCACGCCTACGTCGACCGGAACTACGAAAACGAGGAGCGAATCGGAGCCAACCTCATGTGGGACAGTGGCGCCTGGATGGAGTCACAGAACTTCCTGCGTGACCTGGAGCGCACGCTCGGTGCCGCGGACGTGGTCTACGGCCACGACGCCGATCAATTGGCGGAGATGAAAGGCGACTGGCCCTGACCGAGGGAGTCGCTACCAACAGGGCTCAGACGGACCGACACGAATCAGTTCCGACACGACCGCACCGCATCGGCGGGTCGAACCGGGATCCGTTAGGACGGTATCACTCCTTCGCCGTGACCGCTGTTCCGAACGTCTGGTACCGGATGACGTCGTCCTCAATGACGAACGTATCGGTGCCGAATTCGTACACGTTCTCGGGGGACTCGGCGTCCCATGTGGTGTAGCCGATGCTGTCCTCGACGATGGACTCGTGGACGGTGAAGTGTGCGTCGGGGTGGTCAAGTTCGTCGAAGAATCCCTCGAACAGTCCCTGAATCTCGTCGAGGCCGTGGAACGCCCCCATGTGCGAGATGATGACGGAGTCGTCGTCGTAATCTTCGAGACATCCCTCCAGGTCCAGGTTACCGAACGTCTCGTTGTGGTGGTCTAGTACGTCTCGTGTGGTCATTGGTGTTCTTTGTGAAACGTCAACGTGTACCAACATAAAGGGCGGCGTCTTCCCGGGCAGTATCGAGGTCATTCCGGACCCGGGAAATCCGATAGAGGCGAATATCACGCATCTGTGAACCACCCTCGAACTCATGTCGCAAATATCGTTCTCGGTATACCACCGGTGGACGTGGTTCGTGCGGTACAGATCAGATCGCGCTCCGCGCGCACTCTGTCGCCGTGACCTCGAGAAATAGCTCCTGTGCGATGTGCGGTTCGACCGGTTCGAGGGCAGCACGCTCCGAGCGCGGCGGTCTCTCTTCGTGAGGACCGCGTACCGAGCGACGGACCCCGTTCTCACAGTTGCCGACGATATTGCCGCAAGCTACGTTCCGGGACTCAGCCAGATACGGGGCTCTCGAGTCCTCTCGGCCCGTCATCTGACCGGGAGTGACATTCGCAGTCCTCCGAGACGCTGGCGAGACGTTCCGCGGTGGTCAGGGGGAAGGCCGTCCCGACCCACGGCTAGACCACGCACCGCTGGTCGCGGTCCGGTGCACTCAGTCCATGGGTTCCGCTCGCTCACACAGGCAGGCGAGACAGTTCGTCGAGAACCTCAGACGGTTCCGGTACCGCGAGGTGATGATGGTCCTGGCGACGCTCGCGGTCGTCGCGGGCTCGGTCGTATTGTTCCCTGGGTTCGAGAACGTCACACGCGGCGTCCAGTCGAACGTCTCCACGGGGCTCCTGACTCTCTTCGCCGTCGTCGCGATCTGCGGCGGTGTGATCAAGGGCATGCTCGGCTTCGGGTACGCGCTCGTCACGACGCCGATCTTCGCGTCCGTCATCGACCCGACGCTCGCGGTGGTCGTCCTCGCGATTCCACCGTGGATGATCAACATGTTCCAGATCGGGGAGACGGACACGGGACTCGCCTTCGTCCGCGAGGAGTGGGTCTTACTCGCACTCGCCGTCGTCGGGACGATCGTGGGCGTCGTCTTCCTTGCGGAGGTCCAGACCGGGCCGATCGTCCCCTTCCTCATCGGGCTCGTGATCTTCGGCTACGTCGCCTTCCAGGTCCTGCAGAACTTCGTGACCGTCGAGGAAGCCCACCACCCGGTCGCCCTCAGCGTCGCCGGCCTCCTCGAGGGGTTCCTGCTCGCAGTCGCCAACCTCGGGCCGCTCCTGCCGGCCTACTTCCACACCTTCGAACGGGACGTCGAGCGGTACGTCGGCGGCCTCTCGATGGTGCTCGGGGCGATATTCACGGTCCGCATCATCCAGATGGCGCTGTTCACCGACCTCCTGACGACCTACCGGCTCTGGCTGGGCTGTGTCATCGCGGTCGTCACCGTCGTCGGCCTCCTGATCGGGACGGCCCTGCGGCGACTGGCGGTGGCCAAAGTCTGGTTCGACCGGCTCGTCGTCGGCCTGCTGTTGGTCATCTCGCTCAACATTTTCCGCAACACGATCCCGGCCCTGTTCCTGTAACCACACGCCGCTGCCGGCCGCCCCACGCGTAGCCGCCCGCATCCCGATCTAATGGATTCAGTCGATCACTTGCCCCGCGACTGCGCCATCAGTTCGTTGCCGCCGCTGGTCGCCGAAACTGCAGGTCGGCTCCCGCATCCTCGGGGCGAGGCGAGGTGGAGAGGGGAAGGGGGGGGGGAATAATGTGGTGGGGTCACGTCGGCAGGGGACAACGAATGCCGACGGCCGCGCGTCGACGTGCAGCCGACGGACTCAGTACCCGAGCTGTTCGCGGACGAGCACGACGGACGTGCGTCCTTCCTCGAGTTCCTGTCGGAAGACCAGCTGTTTGGCGACCGCACTCTCGACGCCGTAGGCATCCTTCGCGCGCTCGTTCTCCAGCGGGTAGGCGACCGATTCGAGCCGGTCGACTGCCGCGTCGAGGTCCTCGACGATCTTGTTCACGCCGCTGACGATGAGGACGTTGCCGGCCGCGAAGGGGTAAGCACCGATGCGGCTGCCCGACCGGTCGGCAGCGACCAGTTCGCCGGTCTGTGCGATCGCGTTGACCCCGCCGAGGAAGTAGTCGGCCGTTTGGGACTCGCGGCGCGCCGCCTGGCGCTCGGCGTCGTCGTCGATACTCCAGATCTGGTCGGGGAGGCTCTCCCACTCGTGGTCACCGTCGCTGAGGTACTCCGTGAAGCCGATCTCCTCGAGCGTCGTCGAGTGCCCGTTCATGACCGAGGCGCCGGCAGGAATCTGCGACTGGATCGTCTCGAGCGCCTCGGCGGCGCTGTCGACGACGGTGACGTCGAAGCCGTTTTCCGCCAGGTTCGCGACCGCCTCGTCGACGGCGGCGTCGTCGGGGTGGTCGTCGAGCGATGCGTCGATCTCGGTCTCGTCGATGTAGTCTGCTTTCTGTGACATGGGGTGAGAGACTCGTTCGTGTGCAGGCGACGGTAGTGGCGGCCGAGGGATAAGCGCTCGCGGACGCCAGTATCAGGTGGTGACACGGGTGTTACCGACGGTCCGCTCGATCGTCGTGGGTGGGGGGGAGGGGGGCACGACTACCGGGACGCGTCTTCGCTCGCCCCATCCACGATTAGGTGTTCGTCGGAAACATCGCTGATTTCGCCGCTCCGCCGGGTCTCGAGGACTGGGACCGTCGCCGAACTCACGGACTGCGAGACACCGTACTTCGACTATCGCGCGCCGGTCAGCGGCCGATAGTCCCCTGGCGCGTGACCGGTGCGTCCGGATTCAGGCAGAACGCCACGACGACAGCGTCCTCGGTTGCGGTGAGGGGAATCCCCTCGGGATCGGGGACCAGCGCGCTCTCGGTGAAGCCGACCGACTCGCCGGCGACCTCGATGGCACCCTCGAAGACGTAGCAGTAGGTCTCCCATCCCGGCCGGGAGGGAAGCGTCGTCTCCGTTCCTGCTGCGAGGCGGGCGTCGTAGCACTGGACCTCGTTGCGAACGAACAGCGGGGCGTCACCACCCTCGGGGCCGAACAGGAGGCGCCACTCGCCGGGCGTGGACTCCGGGAGCCGCCGGTGTTGGATACCCGGCTCGAGGTCGAGACTGTGGGGACGGACGAACAGCTGTAACATTCGCAGCGGCGGATCGTCGTCGCGGGTGGCCTCTTCGTGCCAGAACCCGCTGCCGGCGTTCATGACGAGCAGGTGCTCGGGGTCGGTGACCAGGTCGTTGCCCTGCCGGTCGTCGTGGCGCATCACGCCCGCGGGGACCCACGAGATGATCTCTTCGTTGCGGTGCTTGTGCATCCGAATGCGCGTCCCCGGATCCAGGAACGACTCGACGACGGTCGCCAGCGGCCCGTACCCGTGGTCGTCGTGGTTGGGGAGCGTCCGCCCGGGGAACGTGAAATGGGTGCGGAAGGGCCCCTGGTCCTGGGAGACGTCCGTCCGCGGGGCCGTGTAGACCGTCGCGTCTCGTCGCTGCTGTGCGTACTCGTCCATTGTCGTGTGTAGTCGCTCCGGCGGCAAAGGCGTTCCGTGGGAGCCACACAGCTTGCGAGTCAAACACCGGCGAGAGAATGGGGTGATGCGTCGCGTCTACCAACCCGGCCGCGGTCCAGGGCGGCCGTTCGACGCAGCCTGCGTCGAGTGCCGATTCACTCTTCGCGGATTCCGACGCGACGGACTTCGATCGAAACGCGGTGTGGGCGTCCGTCGGCGACCGGATGGAGACGAGGCCGCCGAGGAACCAACGTTTTAGCCTGGGGCCGGTTCCCTTTGCCAATGAGCGAGTCCGACGGGCGGTTGGATGCGGTCGAGCCACGACCCTGCATCGAGATTCGTCCGTCCGAGACCACCCTCTCACCCGGGGCGGTCGTTGGGGCGATGGAGGAACTTCAGGCGTTTCTCGCTGACTCGACCAACCGGGGGTTGAGACACACGCTCTTTCGGTCGGCCCACATACCTCGCGTCGAGTGGATGCTCGCATCGGACGACGCGATCCCCTCGGCCGCGGTAGTTCGACTTCCACGGTGGTCCCCCGAGGGTCGTCCGTAGTCACGTGGATCGTGCCACCGTACCGTTCGACCAGCGTCTTCACCAGGACAAGGCCGACGCGATCCTTCCGATTGTCGTGGTCGATCAGTGCCGAGCGCGCCCCCTCTGGGGACATCCCCGGACCGTTGTCTCGGATGGTCACTGACACCCTCTCTGGCCCGCTGTCGACGCTGACCCAGACGCGCGTGCCCTCGGCATCGTTGTGCTCAACGACATTCTCGAGGAGATTGTCGACGACCGATCGAAGCCCGACGTTTGCGGACAAGACGGCCGCCTCGTCGATGTCCGTACTCACGGTCACACCTGAGACCGTTTTTGAGCTGCGTCGCGAGGTGGTCGGTGATTGCCGCGAAGATCGACTCGACGAGGGCTCGCTGGCCCAACATTTCGTCGTCGAGCCGAGCATTGTGTGCTCGATCAAGCGGCGGAAATTCGCGGTGCTTGATGACCGGCCTCACATTCTTTGAACGGAGATATTCGCGAAATTCGGATGAATCGCATCCTTTGTCAGCGGCAAGAATCTCTACTCGATCATGATTTCGTTCGAGAACCTGCAGTCCGATCTGCGTATCATGCGGTTTCCTCATCGAACAGTGTATATCTAGGATAAGACTTTTCTCACAGTCAACGAGGGCGGTCGTCTTGACCGCCTTAAACCGGTAATTCGTTCGATTCGCGTAGTATCGGCTTGCTCCCTGTCGATCGAACCCGGTTGCGTCGATTGGATGCTCTTCGCCAGGTTTGACGAGATCAGATGAATGGCGGAGGAGCGCCCGCCAGACCGCCATTTTGAGCTCCAGGTATTGGACACAAACTGTGGTAAAATCAGGCACCTCACTGGGTTCTAGATCCATTTCCTCGACTACATCATCCATCTGCGATAACTCTTCGAAGAGGGCGCGGTATAATGACGACTTGAACTCTCTGAGTGCGTGAATCGAGACGATCGCCCAGTCGGCAAATCCTAACTCACCACGCTGAACGGCTGGTTTTGACCGACCTCCGGTGGCCTTTTTGGCAAGCGACAACAATCCTCCTCGTGAAGCGGCAGATTGCAAGTTGCACACTTCCCTTCTCCCGCTTCTCTTCCTAGTAAATTAGATATTTAGCCGCTCTTACTAGCACCTAAACATGCCCCAAAATCTAATTCGATCGCGTCGCTACAGCCGATGAGGCGAGTGATTTCGTCCATTGAACACCCGAAACTACCCGCCTTATATCCCTAGTATACTACTGATCTAGTTTCTAGTACTAATTTGAACAGCGCACCAGGCGCACCATTCGGTATTTCCGTCTTCCTGGTACCACGCGAGGCGGTCGCCGATGCGCTGGAACCACGACTCTCCACACACGTTGCGTCCCCAACCGAATAGGTACTATATGTGGGTATTTTCATATATTGAAGGATATCAAATGATTTTTCGAGTGTCGTCATTCGACCGATCCGACAGAGAAAACGACGATGAAGAACCGAGTGTAAAAGTTACCGAATTTTCGCATCGAGTGCTTCAAACAGTGTTTTTGTGCTAAGAGTCAGCGGTATCACGGTGGTTTCGGCTCTCGGGTCACAAACCGGTGATGAGGTTACAGTTCGTTCATAGATAGACGACGGGGGAGACGAAAGAAGCGGTATTGGGACGGTAATCGAGGAATTCGAGCGATCGTGGACTTGAATTCTACCTTGATCATCCCCGATTTGGTCTATCGCCAACCGGGCGGATAGCTATAGCATAATAGATCATATATAATTATCCAGAGTATAATGGGAATAATAGGTGTGGTTTTAATGAGACCAGGTTCTACAGCAGACAGTCGGACAACCAAACGGTATCGGGCGCCGCGACGCACTATCTTTACAGACATACGAATGTAATATATGCCTCTAGGTCACAGTAGGTGTATTGACTCACACGTCGCATGGGGACCGGTCCATACAGTCTGTGGCTGGAGTCACGAATCCTCTCGAGGGGTAGCATCCACTTCCCTCGACGAGTGACCGTCCACGTAGCAGCCACGTCCGGTATTCGTCGGTTGCTCCCACTGAAAGTCCCCAGCCACGGTACCGATAGGAAAGGTCCAACAACCAGGCCTGCTCGCGCACCGGACGGCTCAGCTCAGCCCATTCTGCATATTCGAACGGGCTAGGGGTCGATTGCGTGGGCTATGGCGCTCGATTCGTGGGCCTACCGGTCGACATAGACCGCGGCATACGTAGACGGCGAACCGCTCATAAGCCACCGACTCGCCTCGAGTACTCTCTAATCCGACGCAACCGGCACTGAATAGAGTCCCGTTCGAAAGTACGGAACGAGGAACGTCAGTCGAGGTCGTAAACGCGCCGGGCGTTCTCGCGGAGGAGTTTCCGCTTCGAGGAGTCCCGGATGTCCAATTCCTCGACCTCGCTTACTGCACGACCCATCTCCAGGACGGGGTAGTCGGTTCCGAAGATGACCTTGTCGCTCCCCCAGCTATCGATGAAGTTGACGAGTTCGGGCTTCCAGTACTTTGGTGCGTAGGCGTCGGTCCCGATGTAGACGTTCGGATGCTTGTGCGCGACCGAAATCATCTCTTCCACCCACGGGTATCCCGTGTGAATGCCAATGAGTTTGAGCCCGGGAAAGTCACACGCGATGGTGTCGAGGTACTCCGGTTTGCCGACGCTCGGCATCGGAGGGTGGTTCTTCAGGTAGATGAGACAGTGCCCCACCTGCATCTGGATGGGAACGCCGAGTTCTGCACACTTCGCGTAAAACGGGTAGTACTTCCGGTGACTGGGCTCCTTGTAGAACCAGTGCGGGTAGAGGTGCGCGCCCACGAAGTCGAGGTCCTCGACGGCGTGTTCGAGGGCGCGGACGCCCTCCATCCCCTCCCAGGGGTCGATACCGGCGAGCCCGTAGAAACGGTCGGGGTACTCCTGGACGACCTCGTGGATGAGTTCGTAGGGAACGTTGAGGTCCTCGAAGCCGAAGTACTTCGACCCTCGCTTCACGGCGATGAGAAATGCGGTCTCGATGCCGTGCTCGTCCATCGTGTCGACGAGCGACTCGACGGACATGACGGATTCGTCGGTCCCGAAGTGGTCGTCGAAGAGCCGAAACTCGTGTTCCCGACGGTCTATCAGGTCTGGCGTCCGAAGGTTCACGACGGCGTCGACCACGCCGACGTCTGTAACGTCACCCATGCAGTCTGCTGGAGACCTGTCCCGATAAAACTTCGCCGTTTCGGCCGACCCATTGTGCCCGACCGACGAGATCCCGAACTCCACCCTGCGGGGATGCCGACGTGCGAGGGTGTCACGAGCCCGGGACGCACCGGATGCAGATAGGAACGGTGGACCCAATCTGTTCCGGCATGCCGAACGAAAGTCGGTCTCGCCATTCGTAAGGCCGCTGACCGGACGTGCAAATCCGTTCGGGTACGGCAATCTGGAGCGGTTAGAAGGGGCCCGCCTGGGGCAACTCGATGCTCAGTTCGAGCTCGTTCGCGGTCCGGTACAAGAGGTTCGGGAGCTCCTCCTCGTAGTAACTCCCCGTGAGCCGGTGGTTCGACCCGGACACGCTTATCGCCCCGTGGACCGTCTCGTCTGCGCCCATCAGCGGCACGGCGACTGCTCGCAATCCCTCGATGCTCTCTGCGTCGTTGAACGCGATGCCGTTTCGGCGAATTCGTTCGAGTTCTTCGAACAGCGCGTCCTGGTCGGTGATAGTGTTGTCCGTCGCGGCGGGCAGGCCCTTGTCGGCGAGAATTTGCTCGACGCGTGGTCTGGGGAGGTGGGCGAGGATGGCCTTGCCCGAGGCGATGGAATGGAGGCCGTAACTCCGGAGGGACTGCCGACTCGTCGGCACGGCGTTCTCTCCGGTGTGACGGTGGATGAAAAAGCCCCGACCGTGCTCCTCGACGGTAAAGAGTGCCCGTTCACCGGTCTGTTCGGCGAGTTTGCTGATGACGGGCCGGACCCGTTCCCAGAGAGGATTCCTGTTTTTTGCCATTCCACCGACCGAGAGGAATTTGAGGCTGACGTGGTATTCGTCCCCGTCCCTGACGACGTACTCGTTCTCGTACAGCGTGTGGAGGTGCCTGTGGACGGTGCTTTTGGCGAGGTCGTGGTGGGTTGCGAGAGCAGAAATCGTGGCGCCGTCCAGTTCCTGAAGGCCGTCGAGGAGTTCGAGCGACGTCTCGACGGTGGTCACCGCGTCCGGCCGGCCGCCCGATTGTCCCATACCCGGTGGTCGTTCCCGAGGACCAAGAACGTTCTGTCCGGTTCGACCTCTTCGAACGGCGTTGCCGTCGTGCCTCACCTCTCCGGAATAGTCCCGGCCGATTCCAGTCGGTCGACGAGACCATCGGCGAGCGAGAGGTCGGACAGGACGTCCGCCGTGTCGGCGCCGGGCTGCGACGCCGCGGTCCGGATTGGCGGGAGTTCCCCGTCGACGTGAACCGGCGTCTTCGCGACGGTGACGGCGGAGCCATCGCTTTGGGTGCCGGTCGTGAGGAGACCCCTGGCGGCCAGGTGCTCGTCACGAGTCGCTTCCGCGACAGTCTGGAGTTCAGCCACGGGAACGCCAGTGTCGAGGAGGAGCTGGACCAGGTCGGCTCGCTCGTACTCACCGAACACGTCCTCGATGTCGGCGTAGAGCGCTTCACGGTTCGCTAGCCGTGACTCGTTGGACTCGTACCGTGAGTCCTCCAGCCACGCGTCCCGGTCGATGGCCTGACAGAACCGCTGCCAGATGTCGTCGTAGGGAACCGAGAGGTAGATCAGTCCAGTGGCCGTTTCGAAGAGTCCGGTCGGCGCGTAGCCGTCCCAGGTGTGCCCGCGGCGCGTGGGTTGCTCACCGGTCGCGTCGAAGTGGGTGTACCACTCGCCCATGAACGTCGCGGCGGTCTCGAACAGGGAGACCTCGATTTTTGCGCCCGTCCCCGAGCGCTCGCGTCGCCAGAGCGCGACGAGCGCGGAGAGTGCAGCGAACAGGCCCGTCGAGTAGTCGATGGGTGACGTTCCGACGCGCGACGGCTTTCGGTCCGGTTCCCCGGTCGCCCACATCAGTCCGGACATCGCCTGCGCGATGGGGTCGAACCCCGGACGGTCGCTGTACGGGCCGTTCTCGCCGAATCCCGTTATCGACACGTAGACGAGGTCCTCGTCGAGGGCCGAGAGCGTGTCGTAGTCGCAGCCGAGCCGTTCCATCGTCCCCGGGCGATAGTTGTGGACGACGACGTCTGCCCACGCCGTCAGGGCCTCTATCAGCGCCGGTGCGCCGTCGCCCTTCAGGTCGACGACGATGGAGCGCTTGTTCCGACCGGCAGTCGGCATGAAGCTGCCGTGGAGGATGCGACGCTGGTCGCCACCCCCCGGCGGTTCCACCGAGACCACGTCCGCCCCGAAGTCCGCCAGGAGCGTCGTGGCGTACGGTCCGGCGACACTCTGCGAGAAGTCGAGGACGTTGACGTCGTCGAGGACGTGCATGTACTACCGGGTGGGAGGCGCGCTCTTAATGACTCCGGCGGGCAGCCGGACGAGTATCGCAGGAGTCACAATCACTAAGTACCGTCGACTTCTTTTGGTACTCTGTAACATATGAGTGACCGCGATAGCATCACTAGCCGGTACGGCCGTCGGAGATTCATCCAGTCGGCAGCAGCCGCGGGGACCGTCGCCTCACTGGGGCTCGCTGGCTGTAGCGAAACGAGCGATGAAGACGGTAGCTCCGGCGGCAGTGGTGGGGACTCCAGCCAGGACTCGGGTACGACTACCAACGGTGGCTCGTCCGTCGACGAATACGTCCTCGGGTCTCACCATCCGCTGACTGGCGTCTTCGGCGACGACGGTCAGATGCTCGACGAGGCCATCCGAATGCGGGCGCAGATGCAAAACGACGCTGGCGGTATCGAAGCCCTCGACGGGGCGACCGTCCGGGTCTCGTCACAGGACAACGAAGGTGCCCAGGAGAACGGCGGCCCAGTCGTCGAGAGCCTCCTCGAGGACGGCGCCGACTCCATCATCGGCTGTTACACCTCGCCCATCACCATCGCTGCCGCGAACACCGCCCAGCAGAACCAGGTTCCGATGGTCGTCAGCGTCGCCTCGAGCCCGGAGGTCCTCGAGGGACGCGGACTCGACTACGTCTTCCGCCACCAGCCCCCGGCGCCGGTCCAGGGACGGGACTACGCCCGCTGGGTGCCCCAAATCGTCCGTGACGCCGGCTACGACTTCGAGACGGTCGGCCTGTTCCACGTCAACAACGAGTACGGCGCCGCGACGGCCGACGGCGTCGAGGAGAACGCAGAAGCCAACGGCTTCGAGGTAGTCGACCGCCTCAGCTACGACTCCGGGACCTCGAACTTCAACACCCAGATGCAGCGGATGGCCGAACTCGACCCTGACGCAATCGCGGTGACGACGTACGGCGCGGCCGGCGAACCGCTCATCAACTCGCTCAACAACGTCGGCTGGTTCCCGCGGTTCCTGACCGGGCCCGGGTCGACGGCACTCTCGACGGACAGCATTCTCGAGCAGATGGGCGAGGACGCCAACGGCGCGTTCCACTGCAGCTTCGGGATGAACACAAGTCACCCCGACTACGAGGGTCTCAACGAGCGGTACATGGAGCGAACGGGGAACAACCTCTCCTCGAACCCGATGATGGCGTACATCGCCGCGGACCTCATCCTGCGTGCCGTCGAGCGAGCGGGCTCTGCGGACAACGGTGCCGTGCAACAGGCGCTAGCGAACACCAACATCGAAGACCCACTCATCGCCAACGACGGCCCCCTCCAGTTCGACGAGGACGGCGAGAACGTGAACGCTATCGCCCCCGTCACACAGGTCCAGGACCTGCAGTCGACGGTCGTCTACCCCGAGGAGTTCGCGGAAGCAGCGCCGAATCCCCGCCCCCACCCGAAGTCGAACTGAACTGCGAACAGTCACCACGGCCGACCCGGCCGGTCGTTTCTCAGCGGACGGTTTCGACCGTCGCACTCGCCGCCAGTAGCGCTGCGTCGTCGAACCGATTGCCGACGAGCATCAGCCCGACGGGGAGGTCGCGTGCCGTTCCACAGGGTAGCGAGAGCGCGGGGTGGCCGGTGTCGTTGAACGGCGTCGTGTTCCCCAGCATGTTGACGGCCCGGGTCGCCGAATCCGCAACGGACACGTCTTCGCGGTGTTCGTGTGCCAACCGAGGCGAAGTCGGCATCGCCAGGACGTCGACGTCGGCGAGCGCCGCGTCGTAGGCTGCCGTCAGGCCGCGAACCAGGTTCTGTGCCTTGGCGTAGTAGTGGCCGAGGTACATCTCGCTGAGGTACTCGCCCGCGACGAGATTGACCTTCAGCGCCGGTGGCCAGTCGTCGCCGTGGACGCGGCGGGCCTTCCCGAACGCCTCCGCGTACTGCGTGTCGTAGTGACCTTTCGCGAACTTTCCGACCCCTTCGGTGTGCCAGCACGCGGCGAGTTCCTCCACGACGATGGCCGTGTGGAGGGCACGGCCGTCTTCGTGGTACGGTACCGAGATGTCGGTGACGGTTACCCCGGCGTCGGCGAGGTCGTCGAGGGCCTCCCGAACCGCGTCGTCGCTCCGCTCGTCGCTCTCCTCGCGGTCGAACCCCTCGGCCACGACGCCCACGGTGAGGTCGGCTGGGTCCGGCCGGTTCTCGACCGCATGCACGTAATCCTGAGTGTCGGCGCGTCCCTGGCGCGGGTCGCGGCCGTCATCACCAGCAACGGCACCGAGTGTGCGCGCACAGTCATCGACGGACTGCGCAATCGGCCCGACGTGGTCGAGACTGCCGCCGAACCCGGCGATGCCCGTGTAGGGAACGAGCCCGAAGGTCGGCTTCAGGCCGACGACGCCACACCACGCCGCAGGCAGGCGTATCGACCCGCCCTGGTCCGTCCCGAGGGCGACGTCGACGTCGCCGGCCGCCACCGCCGCCGCGGGGCCACCGGAGGAACCGCCGGCGAGGTGGTCCGCGTTCGCGGGGTTCAGAATGGGGCCGGAGGCCGTCAGCTCGCCGCTCGCCGAGAGCGACATGGCGGCCATGTTGAGTTTGCCGGTTATCGTCGCCCCGGCGTCGAGCAGTCGGCGGACGACGGTCGCGTCTCGGTTCGGGACGTAGTCACGGAAGTTTCGCGACCCGTTCGTCATCGGGACGCCAGCAACCGAGACGTTGTCCTTTAGCCCGACGTCGTAGCCCGCGAGGGAGCCTTCACTCGCTCCCGCGACGAGACACCGACGCACGAAGGCGTTGTGCGGGTCGGCAGCGCGGTCGGGGCGCTCGCCCGGATCGCGGTCCGTGTACGCACGTTCCGGGCGGGACTCCGAGAGCCCGTCCAGGTGCTCCATCGTCGAACAGATGCGGTCCAGGCTCGCCGCCGCGAGGTCCACCTCCGCCTCGGTCAGGTCCATGTGGTGACGGCTGGCGATGTCGCGTATCTCCTCGCGGGACGGGCGCCGTACAGTCGGGGGGACGGCAGTCATGGTACTACGGTCCGCGCGGTCGCCCTTGAAGGTGCTGGGTGGGCTAGCGGGTCGAGAATCGACGCGAGTCTCCGACGGTGAACGTCACTCAGCCAACCCGGGGATGCCGTCACGCTGGAGGAAGCCGGCGACGGTGTTTTTCATGATTTCGTCCGTGCCGGCGCCGATTCGGCGGCCGCGTGCGAGTTTGTACAGGTACGATATTGGCATCTCCTCCATGTAGCCGTTCGCGCCGTGGATCTGGAGGGCCTCGCTCACGACGCGCTCGACCATCTCGGCGGAGTAGAGCTTGGCTATCGACGTCTGGTACGGAGCCGGCACGCCGTCCCTGGCCGCCGCAGCCGAGGCGGAGCGGTAGGTCATCGACCGTGACACCTCTATCTGCTTGGCCATGTCGGCCAGTTTCCACTCGATGCCCTGGAAGTCCCCGATTGGCTGTCCGAACTGCTCGCGGGTCGCCGCGTAGTCGAGAGCCAGGTCCGCCGCCGCGGTCGCCATGGCGTTCGTGTAGGCTGCCGTGCCGAGCCGCTCCCAGTTGAGCGCCCGAAGGAGTTCCGTAAAGCCGTCCTCGCCCCGGACGAGCACCTGGTCGTCCGGAATCTTGACGTTGTCGAAAAACAGGTGTGACTGCGTGTGACCGGCGATGTTCTCGAAGTCCTCGGCCACCGTTACGCCGGGGTCGTCCAGGTCGACCAGTACCGTCCCGATTCCCTCGGGGAACTTTGCCCAGACGACTGCAGCGCTCGCTTCGTGGACGTACCCGACCCAGGTCTTCTCGCCGTCGAGCACGAGCGAATCGCCCTCCTCGCGGACCTCGGTGGTCATGGCCTTCACGTCCGACCCCGCACCCGGCTCGGAGATGGCGATAGAGAGCATCTCCTCGCCCGCGAGTATCGGCGGCAGGTATCGCTCCTTGGCCGCCTCCGAGCCAAAGTGGAGGACGTTGCGGGGCCCGATGAGTTGCTGGTTGAGGACGTACTGCGCCGTGTCGGGACAGACGCGACCGACAGTCTCTATCGTCAACAGCGCCTCGAACTCCGACAGCCCCTCGCCACCGTAGGCTTCCGGGTAGTTCACGCCGAGAAAGCCGTACTCCGCGAGCAGTTCGAGGTTCTCCCACGGGGGGTCGCCCCGCCAGGTGAACGCCGCCTCGGCGAACTCGGATTCTGCTATCGTCTCCAGTTCCGAGACCAGTGCCCGCTGTTCGGCCGACAGTGGAACCGTCATTCGCGGGAAAATTCACCGCCCCAGCCCATAACTGTTGGCACGCGGCTCCACAACGGCAACCACGCGTCGGTGCCGTCGCCTCACCGTCCGACGAGGGGGTCGAAAACCCGTCCGACGTCGTCGTAGGTCCGCACTGCCTGGAGCGATTCGTACAGCGCCGTCGCCGTGTCGGGAGAGACGCTCGCGGTGGCGCACTCCTCGAACTTGTCGGCGAACTCGTCCGCCGAGAGCGGGTTGCCGTGTGCACCGGGCGGGAGTGGTCGCGTGCGACTGACGGTCTCGTCGGGCGTTTCGATACGGATGGTCGTCTCGTAGGCGTCGTAGGGGAGGGACTCGTCGACGAGGAGCGTCGTCAGGTCCCGGAGTCTGGCCAGGTCGGCCCGGTCGACGGCGTCGTCCGAGAACGTCTCGAACCCGACGTCGCGGTCAGCGATGGCGGCGGCCACAGCGTGGTGCATCGAGAACTTCGCGGCCTGTCCGGACGTGGGCTCGTCGTACGTCAGCACCTCGGAGGCCCCGGCCGA